>WNFJ01557416.1_pt1 | contig 11774 bp, 8 predicted proteins | sample 5400461 | NCBI WGS metagenome assembly WNFJ01 (sample SAMN13153349, study PRJNA577476) | soil metagenome | isolation source: 115 cm saprolite on Douglas fir-dominated hillslope | place: USA:California | collected 2013-09-17
AGCGCGAGACCCAGGAAAAGCCCCCCCAGGGCCAGGCGCCGGATGCAGGGGGCGCCCCCGTCGCTCGCGCTCGCGAAGAACCAGGCGCTACCGGTCAGGAAGAAACTGCCGCCCGCAATCGCCACCTCATAGACGTAGGGTGCGCGCAGGATGAACGGGGCCACGTTGGCCAGGCCTAGGGCGACGTAGGCCAGTCCCTCCAGCCAGCGGGGCCGATCGGCAAGGTGGGCGCGCACCAGGCGGCGCAGCAGGAGGGCGGAGAAGAGAAAGGCCCCCCAGGCGAAGAGGGCCGCGGCCAGGTTCTGGGGAAAGTCCCCCAGCCCCAGGAGCCTCCAGGGGACGAAGAGCAGGACCGCCGGCACGACTCCGAAATAGAGGTAGTACCGTCCCCGGTAGAGCGAGGCATCGTTCAGACGATAGGGGGCGTTCCGCCCCGGCTCGTAGGGCTCCGACATCTCGAACAGCGCCGGGTGCGGCTCGACGGTGAGGTGGACCTGCCCGCGCGCGAGGGCGCGCGCCAGCAGGTTGTAGTGGCCGTCGTGAGGCCCCCGCATCTCGAAGGGCCACCCCCCCGAAGCCGTCCAGGTGTAGAACCAGAAGACCGCCACCGCGGCCGCGAGCAGGGGAGCCTCGCCGCCTTTGAGCGGGAAGGGCTTCAACGCGTGGCCGGCCGATCAAAGGCCGGGACCTCTCCCTCCAAGTAGCGCGGCAGCTCGGACGGCGAGAACTGCAGGCCCACGTAGAACGGCCCGAATTCCGCGTACCAGGCGCTGGCCTCGTCGAAGCGCATGTCGTAGATGAGCTTCTTGAACACGAGGGGGTCGTCGGCGAAGAGGTCGACCCCCCATTCCCAGTCGTCGAAGCCGATGGAGCCGGAAATGATCTGGGTGACCGCACCCGCGTAGTGCCGGCCGATCGTGCCGTGGTCGCGCATCATCCGCGCGCGCTCCTCCACGGGCACCGCGTACCAGTTCCTGGCCTCCCCCCGGCGCTTGTTCATCGGGTAGAAGCAGACGTGCCGTCGCGGGGGCGCCTCCGGGAAGAGCCGGCCCAAGACCCGCTTGCGCTGGTCCTCCATCTCGGCGTCGAAAGCCCGGTCGAACTCCTCGGCGCCGGGGAGGAGGCCCTTCTCGCGCAGCCGGGCGTGGATCTGGGCGGTCATCTCGTACATGCCCAGCTCGGCCATCGAGACGTAGGACGTGGTCGCCTCCAGGTGGGCGCTAAGGCCCAGGCGCGCCACCTGGAGCTGGGCCGCCTGCAGCTCCTCGAAGCTGCGCCGGAAATGGACGAGCATGAGGTCACCCTTGTGCCCGAGCATGGTCACGGGCACCGTGGTCCCCTCCGCTCCGCGCTGCATGCCGGCGAGCACGCGAGCCGCCTCGGTGGACTTCGCCATCCGCGCGTCCCGGGACAGGGCCATCCACTCGCTCCAGCGGACGCGGAACATCTGATGGAGGAGGCTCCATCCCTCGAGGGTCTCGGGAACGCGCGGGTCGTGCATAGCCACATCATCTTACGCTCCCCGACTTGGAATCCGCCCGGCCCTCGCGGAGAATGGGGGTTACCCCGGCGCCGCCGCGCCTTCACAAAGAGGTCAGGGGCGAGTTCTCCGAGCCGCTCCCACCCGCTGCTCGTCGGTGCCCTCGGCATGGGCATCGGCCTGGGCGGCTGCGGCGGCAGCCAGGGCGTCGCCGCCAAGGCCGGTCGGGCGCCCCTCATGGTCCGTGTCGCCCCCGCGGTCGTCCGCGCAGTCGTCTACCAGATCAAGGCCCTGGGCTCGCGGGAAGCCGAGGAGATGGTGCAGGTGACCGTGGAGGTGGAGGGGGCGGTGACCCAGGTGCGCTTCCACGAGGGCGACCTCGTGACCCCCAAGACCCTGCTCGCCCGCGTCGACCCCCGACCGCTATCGCCTCGCGCTCGAGCGCGCCAAGGCCGCGCTCGACCAGGCCACCGCCGAGCTGGGCCCCGGTGGGCGGCAGGGCGTCTCCACCCTGCTCACGCTGTTCGTGGTCCCCGCCGCCTACAGCGTGATCGACGACGTGATCGTCTGGAGGAGGGGCGACCGACGGAGGCGGGGGGTGGGGCTGGTGGCGGCGCTGGCGGCCTCCGGTCTGGCTTGACCTTTCCGCGAGAACCGGCGTAGTCTCCCCTCGATCTTGTCGGTTCCCGACGGCGAAGCGGGTGCGGTCGCGCGCGCCCCTCCCTCGCGTGTCCCGCGCGCCGTGGAGATGTTCATGGAGCGGCTCGAAATCCGAGGGTGGACGGCCTGCGCGGCGATGGCCACGGGGTTGCTCCTGGGTGCGCTGCCCGCCCGGGCCCAGGGGCTCTGCGCGCAGAGGAACTGCGCGCCCGACGCCACCCAGCCCAGCGGGGCCATCTACCGCATCTGCCGTCCGGAGCCCGGCTGCTGGAACGGCGATCTCGCGATCTGGGCCCACGGCTACGCGACCTTCAATGAGCCCCTGGCGATCCCCGAGGACCAGCTTCGGCTGCCCGACGGGACCTCGATCCCGGCGGTCATCAACGCCCTCGGCTACGCCTTCGCCACCACGAGCTATCGCACCAACGGCCTGGCCATCAAGGACGGGGTGGACGACGTCCGCGAGCTGGTCGACGTGTTCTCGGGCGCCCACGGCACACCGGGCCACACCTACCTCGTGGGCGCCTCGGAGGGCGGAATCGTCACCGCCGCGGTCCTGATCAGCAAGGCGCAGGCCACGACGCCCGCGGGAGTGGAGACCCTGCTTCCGGACGCCGCCTCCCGCGCGCAGTATCGCGACGTCATGCGTGCGCTGGCCCCTCCCGCCTCTCCCTGATTTCGCCGGATGCCCATGCCTGTCCGCCGCCGCGAATTCCTCGTCGGGGCCGCCGCGCCGTTGCTCGGCGCGAGGGCCGCCTGGCCCTCGAGGACCCCGGCTGCGCGCTCCCAGGAGCCTCCGCCCGCTCTCCCCCGCCTGCGCCCGGTCTCGTATCGGAAGGTGCGCCTGCGCGACTCGTTCTGGGCGCCCAGGCAGCGCGTCAATCGCGAAGCCACCGTCCCGCACCTTTTCCGCGAGCTCGCGCGCGCCGGCCAGCTCTCGAACTTCGAGCGGGCGGCGGCGGGTGCCTCGGAGGGCTATCGCGGCCCCGTCTACATGGACTCCGACCTCTACAAGTCGCTGGAAGCGGCAGCTTACGTCCTCGGCCTCGAGCCCGACCCGGAGCTCGCGAAGCGGGTGGAGGAGCTGGCCGCCCTGGTGCGCAGCGCCCAGAGGCCCGACGGCTACCTGAACACGGGCTACCAGATCAGGGGACGGCAGCCGTTCTCGAACCTGCGGGACGACCACGAGCTCTACTGCGCCGGCCACCTGATCGAGGCCGCGGTGACCCACCACGAGGCCACGGGCTCGCGGGTCCTCCTCGATCCCGCCCAGCGTTACGCCGACCGGATCGACCGCACCTTCGGGGACGGGCCGGACAAGCGCGTCGGCTACTGCGGCCACCCGGAGATCGAGCTGGCCCTCGTTCGCCTGTCCCGCCTGACCGGGGAGCGACGGTATTTCGAGCTGGCCCGCTTCTTCCTCGAGCACCGGGGCGAGAAACGCTTCGCGGCGGAGCACGGGGTCCCCCTCGAGCGATACGACGGCACTTACTTCCTCGACCAGTGGCGGATCCGCGAGCACCACGACATCGCCGGCCACTCCGTCCGTGCGGGATACCTGTTCAGCGCGGTGGCCGACGTGGCGGGGGAGACGGGCGACCCCGGGATGCTGGCCATGCTGGACCGCGTCTTCCGGAGCGCCACCGAGCGCCGATCCTTCGTGACGGGAGGGATGGGCTCGGCGCACTACAACGAGGGGTTCACCACGGACTACGACCTGCCCACCTACGGTGCCTATCAGGAGAGCTGCGCCTCGATCTCCCTGGCCATGCTGGCCCACCGCCTGGGGCTCCTCTACGGCGACGCCCGTTACGCGGACGCCATGGAGCGCGCGCTCTACAACGCGGTGCCGGCGGGGGTGTCCCTGGAGGGGACTCGCTTTTTCTACGTGAACCCGCTGGCGAGCCTGGGCACGCATCACCGTGAGCCCTGGTACGACACCGCCTGCTGTCCTCCGAACCTCTCCCGCACCCTGGGCGGTCTCGGCGGCTACGCCTACGCCACCACCGAGCGGGACCTGTACGTGAGCCTGTTCATCCAGGGGACCGCGGACACCGCCCTCGCGCGTCTGGAGGTCACCACGGACTACCCGTGGGACGGCCGGATCGCCCTCACCCTGCGCGAGCCCCGCGCCTCCGGCTTCGCCCTTCGGATGCGCGTGCCCGGCTGGTGCGGAGCTCCGGTGGTGCCGCGGTTGAACGGAAAGGCGCAGCCGGACGCCCCCCGCGAGCGCGGCTACCTCGTCCTCGAGCGCGCCTTCAAGGACGGCGACCGGGTCGAGCTCGAGCTCCCCATGTCGGTCCGCCGGCTGGAGGCGCATCCGCGGGTGGCCGAGGCGGCGGGCCGGGTGGCCCTGGCCCGCGGCCCGATCGTCTACTGCCTCGAGCAGTGCGACCAGGAAGCGCCGGTGAGCACGATCGTGCTCGCCGCGGGGACGGCGCTCCGGCCCGGTCCCGTGGAGCCGCGGCTCCTGGGCGCGCCGACCCTCGCCGGGCCGGCGGTCTCCCTGGAGGGCCCGGCGTCCGGCGATCTCTACCGGGAGGCCCGCGCGCGCTCTCCGAAAGGGGTGTCGGTCAAGGCCGTTCCCTACGCCCTGTGGGACAACCGCGAGGCGGGGCCCATGCAGGTCTGGGTCCTCGCCGGCTGAGCGCACTACAATCTGAGCGAATGGCCCTCCAAACCGGCCTGGAGCCCGCTCCCGTCGACGCGCCCGCCGCCGCGGCTGTCGACGCGCAGTGGCTCTACGGGTTCTGGTACCCGGCCTTGCGCAGCCCCGCGGTCCGCGGGACGCGAATGGCCTCGGCCATGCTCCTCGGCATCCCGCTCGTGCTCGGCCGCACGGCGCAGGGCGAGGCCTTCGCCCTGCGGGACAGCTGCCCCCACCGCGGGATTCCCCTCTCGTACGGGCGGTTCGACGGCCAGGAGGTGGAGTGCTGCTACCACGGCTGGCGGTTCGATCCTCCCTCCGGCCAGTGCCGGGCCATCCCCTCCCTCACCCCGGACTCCCGCCTTCGCGTCGACCGGATCTACGCGACGGCCTTTCCCTGCCGGGAGGCCGACGGGTTCTTCTGGGTCTTCGTCCCTCCCCGCGCGGACCGCGCCGCGGGCGCGGCCGGCGTCTCGAGCACCCTGCCCTCGGTCCCACGCGTGCCCGCCTTCTCGGAGCGCCAGGTGCTGACCCACCTGACGGCCGACCTGCCGTGCAGCGTGGACCACGGGATCATCGGCCTCATGGACCCGGCCCACGGGCCATTCGTCCACCAATCCTGGTGGTGGCGCAGCCGGGGCAGCATCCATGAGAAGCAGAAGCATTTCGAGCCCATCCCCGGCGGCTTCCGCATGAGCGCGCACACCCCTTCCGGCAACAGCGCCCCCTACCGGCTCATGCGCTTCGCGGGGATGAAGCCGGGCGACCGGGTTGAGACCACGATCGACTTCGTCCTGCCCAACATGCGCTTCGAGGTCGTGCGCTCCGGCGCGGCCTGGTTCTCCACCCTGACCACCGTCACCCCGGTCACTCCCCGCCTCTGCCGAATCGACGTACGCGCCGCCTGGAACCTTTTCCTGTGGGCGACCCCGATCGTGCTCCCCATCGGCCGCTTCTTCGGCAAGAAGTTCGTCCGGCAGGACCAGCGGACGATCGAGCGGCAGGCCGAAGGCCTCCGGCACAACCCCGGCCTGATGCTGATCGACGACGCGGACCGTCCAGCCAAGTGGTACTTTGCGCTCAAGCAGGCCTGCCTGGACGCCCAGCGCACCGGGCAGCCGCTTCAGCACCCGCTCGCCGGCCCCGTCACCCTGCGCTGGCGCAGCTAGGGGGGTGAAAGATGGAAGGCCCGAGAGCCGAACGCGTGCCGCCCCTGGTATCCCCGTGGATCGTCGGGGCCCTGATCCTGCTCGGCCTTCTGGGCGCGCTCGTGACCTACAAGGCCAGTGGCTCGCTCGCGACCATCGCCCGGGTCCAGGGGAGTCACACGCTTGCGCCACGGGCGGAGTGGCTGGCCCCGGCGGGCGCGTCCGCCGCCGTCCGACCGCTCCTGCGCGCCGCGAACTACTTCGCGATCGTGTGGCCCGCCCTGGTCTTCGGTGTCCTCATCGGGGGAGCGGTCCGGGCCGTCGTGCCCTCCGCCTGGCTCGCGCGGCTCTTCGGTGACACCCCCCTTCGGTCGCAGCTCGTTGGCGGCCTGGCGGGCGCGCCCCTCATGCTGTGCTCGTGCTGTGTCGCGCCGGTCTTCGTGGCGGTGCAGGAGCGCACGCGCCGGGGCGGAGCCGCCGGCGCCCTCATGCTGGCCTCACCATCTCTGAACCCGGCCGCCCTCGCGCTGACCTTCATGCTCTTCACCACCGAGGTGGCCCTGGCGCGGCTGGTGATGGCGTTGCTACTCGTCTTCGGGGTGAGCGCGCTGGCCGCCCGCTATCTCCCCACCCCGGAAGTCGCCTACGCGCCGTGCCCGCTCGAAGGCGAAGGCCCGAAGGGACCGCGGGAGGCGCTGACCTCTTTTGCCCAGGAGGTGGCGCGCCTCGCGCGGACCACGTTGCCGCTGCTCATCGCCGGAGTGCTGCTGTCCTCCCTGCTCATCGACCTCCTGCCGGTCGACCGCCTCCGGGAGGCGCCCCTGCGCATCGCCGCAGTGCTCCTGGTGGCCCTCGTGAGCCTGCCCCTCGCCCTCCCGACCTTCGCCGAGATCCCTTTGGCCCTGGGCCTGCTCGCGGCGGGCGCGCCGGCCGGGGCGGCGGTGGCCCTGATGATCGCCGGTCCGGCCATCAACCTTCCCTCCCTGCTCACCGTGAGCCGGACGACGACCGTGCGGCACGCGGTCGCCCTCGCAGGGGGGACGTTCCTCGCCGCCGTGGCCGGGGGGCTGCTGGTCTGAGCCCGGTGATGCTCACGCCCGGAATGCTGCGGGAGTGGGTCGTGGACGCGCGCCGGCGCACGTTCGAGCTGGTGGCCGACCTCGACGACCCCCAGCTCCTCGGCTCGCGCCTCGCCGTCGTCAACCCTCTGCTGTGGGAGATCGGCCATGTGGCCTGGTTTCAGGAGAAGTGGGTCCTCCGGCACGCGCTCAACGAGCCGCCGATCCGGGCGGACGGCGACGCGCTCTGGGACTCCGCGGCCGTGGCCCATGACACGCGATGGGACCTGCCGCTGCCCTCCCGCCGGGACACCCTCGCCTACATGACGGAAGTGCGCGACCGCGTCCTCGATCGGCTGGCCCGTCACCCGAGCGACCCCCGCCTCTGCCACTTCGCGCTCTACACGGTCTTCCACGAAGACATGCACGACGAGGCGTTCACCTATACGCGGCAGACGCGCGGCTACCCGCCGCCCCGGGTCTCCGGCCCGCGGGCGACCCCGACCGAGGCAGGGCCATGGCCGGGCGACGTTCTCGTCCCGGGCGGGACGATGCTCCTCGGGGCGACGGCCGACGAGCCGTTCGTCTTCGACAACGAGAAGTGGGCGCATCCCGTCACCGTCGCGCCCTTCGCCATCGCGCGCGCGCCGGTGACCCAGCGCGAGTTCGCCTCCTTCGTGGAAGACGGCGGCTACCGCCGCCGCGAGCTGTGGAGCGAAGAGGGCTGGGGGTGGCGCACCATGGTCGGCGCCGAACGGCCGGTCTACTGGCGTCGTGCGGGCGGCGGCTGGGAGCGGCGCGACTTCGACCGCTGGTTGGCTCTCGAGCCGCATCGCCCCGTCCTCCACGTGGGCTGGCACGAGGCCCAGGCCTATTGCCGCTGGGTGCGGCGCCGCCTGCCGACGGAGGCGGAGTGGGAGGCCGCGGCCGCCCTCGACCCCACGAACGGGACGAAGCGCCGCTTCCCCTGGGGCGGCGCGGCGCCTGGGCCTGGGCAGGCCCGGCTCGACGTGGGCGGCCTGGGCTGCGCCGATGTCGCGGCCTGCCCCGAGGGCGATGGCCCCACCGGATGTCGGCAGATGATAGGCAACGTGTGGGAGTGGACAGAGAGCGCCTTCGTCCCCTACCCCGGCTTCGTCCCCGACGCCTACAAGGAATACTCGGAGCCCTGGTTCCACACCCACAGGGTCCTGCGCGGCGGGTGCTGGGTGACCCGAGGCCGACTCCTGCGGAACACGTGGCGCAACTTCTACCCGCCCGACCGGCGCGACGTGTGGGCCGGCTTCAGGACCTGTGCTCTCCCGTGAGGATCATTCTCGTCTCGCCGGGCCGACCAGGACTGGACACGGGGAACCAGGTCACCGCGCGCGACCATCCAGCCGGAGTACGACGGGCGCGCCGCCGACGTGCTCGTGGCCCTTCACGCGCGCAAGAGCTTCCCGAGCGTCGCGCGCTTCCGTCGGGCCCGGCCGGGGAGGCCGGTGGTCGTGGCCCTCACCGGGACCGACCTCTACGGCGACCTTCGGAAGTCGGCCAAGGCCCGCAGGTCGCTGGAGATGGCGGATCGGCTCGTGCTTCTGCAGCCGGCCGGCCTCGACGAGCTGCCTCCCTCGCCGCGTGGCAAGGCCCGGGTCATCCACCAGTCCGCCATCCCCCCGCGCGGACGCGTGCCGTCGCGGAAGGAGGAGTTCGAAGTGGTCGTGCTCGCCCACCTCCGGCCGGTCAAGGACCCCCTGCGGGCGGCGGCGGCGTCGCGCCTGCGGCCGGCCTCGTCGCGCCTTCGCGTGCTCCACGCGGGGGCCGCCCTGACCCCCCAAGCGGCCCGCGCCGCCCGGCGCGAGGAAGCGGGCAATCCTCGGTACCGGTGGCTGGGGCCGCTTCCCCGCGGGCGGGCCCTCCGCCTCCTCGCCCGCAGCCGCGCCCTGGTGGTGAGCAGCGAGATCGAGGGGGGCGCCAACGTGGTGTCGGAAGCCCTGGCCTGCGCGGTGCCGATCCTCTCCTCGCGCATCCCCGGCTCCATCGGGATCCTGGGGCCCGACCATCCCGGCTACTTCGAGGTCGGCGACACGGAAGGCCTGGCCGCTCTCCTCGCGCGCGCGGAGGAGGATCCCGCCTTCCTGGCCGACCTCCGCCGCCGCGGCCGGGCCCTCGCCCCCCTCGTGTCGCCGGCCCGGGAGCGGGAGAGCTGGAAGCGGCTCCTCCGGGAGCTCTCCAGACCCCCTGTCGCCATCGCGCACGCGGGGGGCAACGCCGACTCCGTAAACCGCATGGCCGAGGAGGTCCGCGCCGGACTGACCCAACCGCTCCCCTCGCTTCCCTCCAAGTACTTCTACGACGACCGCGGGAGCGAGCTGTTCGACGCCATCACCCGCCTGCCCGAGTACTACCAGACCCGGACCGAGGAGCGGATCCTGGAGCGGATCGCCGCCGACGTCATCGCCCGCACACGGCCCCGGGAGCTCGTGGAGCTGGGCTCGGGCCTGGGGCGAAAGATCCGCCTGCTCCTCGACGCCGCGCGCGGGGCGGGCGGTCTCGAGCGAGTGATCCTTCTCGACGTGAACGAACGAAGCCTCGAGGAGGCGGGAGTGCGGCTGCTCGCCGACTACCCCGGCCTCGAGTTCACGGGAATCGTGGGGGATTTCGGCTCGGCGGACCTCGACCTGCTCGGACGGAGCAAAGGTCGGCTCGCCGTCTTCTTCGCGGGGACGATCGGCAACCTGCATCCCTCCGAGGTCCCCCCCTTTCTGAGGGGTCTCCGCCGATGCCTCGCCCCGGGCGACGCTTTTCTCGTGGGCCTCGACCTCGTCAAGGACGAGGTCCGGCTGCACGCCGCCTACAACGACGCCGCCGGCATCACCGCCGACTTCAACCGCAACATCCTGCGGGTGGTCAACCAGAGGCTCGACGGCGACTTCGACCCCGCGGCCTTCGACCACGTGGCCTTCTACGACCGAGAGAGGGCCTGGATCGAGATGCGCCTCCGGGCCCGCCGGCGCCTCCTGGTCCGGATCAGGAGGGCCGGCCTTCGGCTCCGCTACGAGGCGGGCGACGAGATTCGGACCGAGATCAGTTGCAAGTACACGCGCGCGTCCTTCGACGCCCTGCTGCCCGGAACGGGCTTCCAGCCCGAGCAGTGGTACACGGATGACCAAGGGCTCTTCGCGCTCGTCCTGCTCCGGTCCGCGGCGAAGGGGAGCCGCCACCCGCTCCGATAGCGCTAGCGCGCCCCCTCCACGACCTCCTTCAGGGCGACCGGAGCTCCCTGGCGCGCCTTGCTCACGTCCGCCGCCTGCATGAAGGCCATGATCTCTAGCGTCTCCTCCGGAGCGACCGGGGGCACGCCCGTGCGGAAGAAGACGAGCGCGGCTTTCAACGTCTCGGAATAGCTCGAAGACGAGGGCGGCTCCCGACCCCCGTCCGGCTGAGGCGCGCCAAAGGACAGGATGGCCTTGCTTCCGTAGGCCACGGCCCCGTAGGTGGTGGGCCCGTCCCGGATGCCGCGCATCACTCCGATGCGGCCGTCCTGCCAACGCCCGACGACCACGTCGGCCCCGGGCGCGTGGACGCGCGTCACCGTCTCACACCCCGGTCCCATGAGCGCGTAGAGCATCTCGACCGCGTGGATGCCGTACCAGAAGAGGTCGGGGACGTAGGTCTCGATCGGGCAGGGCCCATGGGTGGAGGCCCCCACGAGCGCACCGAGCTCCGGGCTGACCTTGAGGGCCAGGAGCCCCCGCTGAAAGCGCTCGCTCGAGCAGCTGAAGAAGGGAGTGCCCGTCTCGCGCGAGAGGCGGGCGATCTCCTGCGCCTCCCGGAAGCTGCCCGCGAGGGGCTTGTCGATGAAGACGCGCCGATGCGCGGCCAGCACGGGCCGCGATTGCGCCAGGTGCTTCCGGCCGTCCACGCTCGTGAGGATGACCGCGTCCACCCGGGCGCAGAGCTCTTCGATGGTGTCCACCAGCTCAACGCCCCACCTCGCCGTCACTTCGGCGGTGAACCGCTCGATGCGGGTGGCGCTCGCCGCCACGTCGGGGCTGCCGCCCTTGAAGGCGGCGACCACGCGTGCGCCGGGAACGTGGTCCGGGCGCGTGGGGTCGTTCAGGATCTGCGTGAACTGGACCACGTGGGAGGTGTCGAGGCCGACGAGCCCGAGGCGCAGGGGCCGTCCCTCCGCCTGAGGATCGCCGGCTCGCCCCGGAGCCGCCCCGAGCAGGCCGGCGGCCAGCAGCAGGGCCCCGAGCACCATGGCGCGATCTAGCTGCGCGCGCCGGGCGCGTCCCACCATTTCGAGAGGTTCTTCTCCGCCGCCCGGGGGCGGTCGGCGTAGTGGGAGACGTCGTTGAACAGCATGAGCCGCGCCCGCACTGGGTCCTTGAAGTCCACCACGTTCAGGCAGGCGGGGGACTGGTCGAGGCGGTCACGGTAGCCGCGGGCGTCGAAGCCGAGCAGGCTGGACAAGATCAGGCGCAGGGTGGCCTTGTGGGAGGCCACGAGCACGGACTCTCCGGGATGGGCGACCACGATCTCGCGGATCACGGGCAGCGCCCGGGCCAGCACGCCGAGGCCCGACTCGCCCTCCTTGGGCGCGAACGTGAAGGGGTCGGCCTCCCAGGCCGCGTACTCCTCGGGGAAGCGCTGCTCCACCTCGCGCCGGGTCAAGCCCTCCCAGCGGCCGTGGGTGATCTCGCGCAGGCCGTCGCGGTGCACCGGGGTGAGGCGGTGGGGCTTGGCCAGGATGGTGGCCGTCTCCACGGTCCGGCTCAGGGGACTGCAATAGACGG
>WNFJ01678827.1_pt2 | contig 11772 bp, 8 predicted proteins | sample 5400461 | NCBI WGS metagenome assembly WNFJ01 (sample SAMN13153349, study PRJNA577476) | soil metagenome | isolation source: 115 cm saprolite on Douglas fir-dominated hillslope | place: USA:California | collected 2013-09-17
GCCGGTTGCTCCCCGAGCGCTATTGCCAGCGTTGCCCGCGCCGGTTGCTCCCCGAGCGCCGTTACCACCGCTAGTCCCGGCGTTTTGTTGAGTATTCGCCGGACGTTGCGGTTGTTGCTGAGGCGGTGGTTGTTGCTGTTGCTGCGGCGGCGGAGGCGGAGGGGGCGGAGTGGTTTTCTTGTCTTTGGACTGCGCCGGTAAGAGCAGCGGACAAACTAAAAGTAGAGTTAGGGAAAGTAATACTTTGACAGTGTGATTGGGTTTGTAGCTGGGCTTCATAACATCTCCTCAAAGACCTTAAACATTTTTCCCGGGGCTTTCATCACAGGAACGGCTGCGATGAAGAAATTCCATACGATGCATCACAACGCAGCGGCGTCTTAGTTCGGCGGGCGACTTGTTCGTCCGTCAGAGCCTTCCGCTCTTGACTCCCTAATGACATAACGCCCGAGGATGGCGGATTGCATAGCCTGATTGCCGAAATTGCAGAAAGAGGGGCCTTGCCGCACCTGATGATTCACTGCGGGTTGACCAGAGTCTAGCGCCGAGTTAATGCTCTTGCAACTGTTTAGTGTTGGCCTGGAGTTTTTCGACGGAACGAACGCGGCGCATCATGTCCTCCAAGCCCGGTTCGTAGGCCTGGTGGTAGGGGATGTATTCGATGGGAGAGACCCGCGAATCGGAACGAGATGGTTTCGCGTGAAGTGAAGTTTAGTGAACCGCTGCCTGGGTTCCCCTCGGTGGGCGCTTCATCAGCAAGACTAAGGGAATCATGCAGCCGCAGATGACACTGAGCGATTGCAGGATATCGATATAACTCAATACGCTGGCCTGTGCTTGCAAAGATCGGTAGATCATCAGAATCGCTTTGGTCTGAGCATCGGCCACAGCTGCAGTGCTGCTCAGCAAGTGGAGGGTGAGCGATCCTGCCTGTTGAAGATATGCCGGGCTACTGGCTTGCACATGCTGCACCAAATATTGCTGGTGTATCTGCTGATGACGCGCCAGCATCGTCGTAAAGAATGACGTTCCGGCAGAGCCACCGACATTGCGTGCAAGATTGGAAAGGCCGGAGACGTCATTGTTCTTACCGGGAGGAACGCCCACATAGATCAGGGTGTTGATGGGCACAAACAGGAAGGCCAGGCCGATCGACTGAAGAAAGCGCAGTTTGGCAGCGTAGGCGAAGCTCATCTGTAGGTCGAGGCTGGTCATGTAGAACAGCGCGAGTGCGATGGCGGTGAAGCCGAACATGATGAGGTATCGTCCATCCAGTTTCGCGATCAAGATGCCTACAATGGGCATGCAAATGATCGTTGCCAGACCTCCACTGGACATGGCGTAACCGGAGAGTTCTGCCGTATAGCCCATGAGCGATTGAAGAAGCTGTGGCAGCAGAACCGTCGTCGCGTAGAGCGTGAAGCCCAGCACGAACATCATCAGGAAGGACACACAAAAGTTCCGTGAAGTGAATAAGTTCAAGTCCAGAATCGGGCGATTCTTCCTTCGCGCCTCACGCAACTCCCATACGATCAGAGCAATCAGGCCGGTAACAGCAAGCATCGTAAAGACGATGATGAAGCTGGACGCGAACCAGTCGTCTTCCTGTCCTTTGTCGAGCACCACTTCGAGGGAACCGAAGGTGAGGGCGATGAGCCCGAAGCCAATCAAGTCGAGCCGGAACCCTCCTCGTTTGGCCTCTTCGACCTCCCTCTTGATTTTGGGAGTATCCTCTACCAGCCGATGCGTCAAGAAGAGCGACAGGATGGCGATGGGGATGTTGATGAAGAAGATCCACCGCCAATCGTAGTTGTCGGTGATCCACCCTCCCAGAGTCGGACCGACGATAGGCGCGGTGATGACGGCCAGTCCGTAAACTGCGAAGGCTTGTCCGCGCTTTGCGGGCGGAAAAGTGTCAGCCAGAATGGATTGCTCCGATGGCTGCAATCCGCCGCCTCCCAGGCCCTGAATCACGCGAAACAACAGCAGCAGGGGCAGCGATGGAGCCAGGCCGCACAGCAGCGAACTCACTCCGAAGATGGCAACGCACGTCATATAGAACTTCTTGCGTCCAATGATGCCGCCCAGATAAGCCCCTATGGGCAAAACGATGGCGTTGGCAACGAGGTACGAGGTGAGCACCCAGGTAGACTCGTCCTGCGAGACGCCCAGCGAACCTGCAATGTGCGGCAGCGCGACGTTGGCGATGGAGGTATCCAGGACCTCCATGATGGTTGCCAGGGTGACGGTAACCGCGATGATCCAGGGATTATGTTTGGGTTTGTACGCTTCTTCCACGTTCAGCGCCTTTCCTTGCGCTTTTTCCTTGCTTAAACAATACCGTGTGGTACGGTATCTCTATCTATGAGATGCTGATGCCTAACAGGAGGTTACAGAGGAAGTGAAATTTGATGGAAAGTGATACCTTAGCCCCGAAGAGTATTTTCGTGAAAACAACGCAGCAGAAGCGCAAGCCACGGCCCATCCGGGCCAGGCTGGATGAAGAACGGTTGACGGAGCTCCTCGATGTGGCTACCGAAGTCTTCGTCTCCGAGGGCTTTTCGGCAGCGAGCACGAACGAAATCGCGCGGCGGGCCAATTCGTCGAAGACCACTTTTTACTCGCGGTTCCCAACGAAAGAGCAATTGTTTCTCGCTGTGATCGAGCGGCGAATGACTGGCATCTTCCAGCAGGTTGCCGCCGCACTCCCGGAGGAGCCCCCGATTGAACAGACTCTCCGTAATTACGGCGCGGCCCTGATTAGGCTCGCGCTGTCAAAGGAACAGGTTGCCCTGGTTCGGGTGGTCAGCATGGAATCAGCCAAATTCCCTGAATTGGGGAAACGTTTTTATGAGCTTGGACCGAAGCGCGGCGAGGAAGTACTGGCCGCGTACCTAACGAAGCAAGTCGAGAAGGGGCGTCTATCGAACGAAGATACCCGCCAAATGGCTCAGCACTTCATGAGCCTGATTACAGGTGGGCCTGTGCGTTGGTTCGTACTCGCATTCGATCCGTCTTCTCTGTCGAAGAGCGCACTTCAGAAGCACCTCAACTCTGCGATACAAGTATTTATGAGGGCTTACGGTCGTATTCCAGCCAAGTAGGATGGCAATATAGATTCTGCGACGATAGCGTGGGGACTTATTTCCCGAAAATAGCCATAACGCCTCTACAACGGACACGTTGCGGGCATTTTCATGGTTTGCTTGTGTTTCGCAGGACCGTGATTATTCGTAGCGGAGCGCGGCCATGGGGTCGAGGCGGCTGGCGCGGAGGGCGGGGATGTAGCCGGAGCCGGCGGCGCAGGCGACGAAGGGCGAGTAAGAGGGGGAGTGCTAACCTGCTGTCGAACTTCGAGAATCGCGGCCAAATGTTTACGCCGAAGACGGGATCAATTGAGATCCTTCGCTTCGCTCAGGGTGACATCGAAGGTGCAATTGTAAGAAGAAGGCGGTCTGGCCTGCGAAACGGCCAGCAAGGGTGCTGGCGCGACGAAGCGCTAGCGCTGTGCGACTGAGCGAATTTAGTCGGCGCTGGTGGTGGCCAACTTTTGAAGCTCGGCGCTCTCTGTCCGAGGCTGGAAAAAGGCGGCTACGCGATCAATGATCTCGTCGAGCGGTATGCGAGGGCGGAAGCCGGTGAGGAACTGGAGTTTTTCTACCGAAGGAACGCGGCGCATCATGTCCTCGAAACCGGGTTCGTAAGCCTGGTCGTAGGGGATGTATTCGATGGGAGAGGCGCTGCGGGTACGCTCCTTCACTCTCTGTGCGAGGCCCTCGATGGAGATTTCCTCGGTGTTGCCGACGTTGATGACTTCACCGATGGAGCGATCGGTGTCCATCAAGCGGACGAGGCCTTCGACAGTGTCGCGCACGTCGCAAAAACAGCGAGACTGCTTGCCGTTACCGTAGATGCTGATGGGGCTGTTGTCCAGGGCGGACTTGACGAAATTAGGGAGCACCATACCGTAGCGGCCGGTCTGGCGCGGACCGACGGTGTTGAACAGGCGCACGACGATGACCGGGAGTTTCTTTTCTTTCCAATAAGAGAGCGCGAGGAATTCGTCGAGGGCCTTGGAAGCGGCGTAGCTCCAGCGGCCCTTGGTGGTGGGGCCAAGGACAAGGTCGGCTTCTTCGTGAAAAGGAACCTGGGTACTCTTGCCATAGACTTCCGAAGTGGAGGCGGTAAGAACGAGCTTGCGCTTCTTACAGGCAGCTTCGAGGATCAATTGCGTGCCGTTGACGTTGGTTTCAATGGTGCGGACGGGGCTTTCGACGATCAGTTTGACGCCGACAGCGGCGGCCAGATGAACGATGACATCGGCGTCGTCAACGAGCTCGGCGAGCAACTGACGATTCTCGATGTTATCGAGGTGATACTGCATGCGGCCGAAAGACTTGAGATGGCGGATATTCTCAACGCTGCCGGTGGAAAGGTTGTCGAGCAGAACTACGTGATCGCCGCGGTGAAGGAGGCGCTCGGCGAGATGTGAACCAATAAAACCGGCGCCGCCGGTGATCAGATAGCGCAAAAGGCCTCCTTACAGAGCCTGGTAGTCATCATCGTCGTCATCATCGCCGGAGACGCGTTGGGTAACGGCTTCGGAATGCCCCTCTACCTGCGGAGGCTCACCCGCTTCCTGGGGACCATATCCATACGAATAAGGATAATAGCGGTAAGAATAGTAGTAGTCCGGTGCGCTGGAATCGACGGCATTGAGAACGACGCCGAGGATGTGGCACTTCACGCTATTGAGCAAGTCGCGGGTGCGCGTGAAGGCTTCTTTGGGTGTTTCACCGCTACGAACGACGAGGAGTACGCCGTCGACTTGCACGGAAAGAATGACGGCATCGGTGGCGGCCATGACAGGAGGCGAATCGATGACAATAAACTTGTACTTGGAGCGGAGCTCGGCGATGGCTTCGACAAGCCTCTGGGAAGAGAGCAGATCCGCCGGATTTGGAGGAAGAGGTCCGGTTGGAATGGCGGCGAGGTTGGGAATAGAGGGGTGCGGGATGGAAACCAGATCAAGACTGGATACGCCGGCGAGGTAGGAACTGAGACCTGCATATTTTCCGCTGCCTAGATTGAGGAGGCGGCCGATGCCGGGTTTGCGAAGATCGGCATCGACGAGCACGGTACGGTCGCCGAGCTGGGCGAGAGTGACGGCAAGATTGGCGGCGGCAGTGGTCTTGCCTTCGCGCGGAAGAGCGCTAGTGACGAGAATAACCTGCGGCGGATGATCGGCCTGAGAGAGGAGAATGGAAGTTCGCAAGGCGCGAAACGCTTCCGACATCTGCGATTTGGGAAGGTGCTGGGCAACCAGCTCGATGCGCTTCTCATGACCGTTGGAGGAGAAGCCTTGCAAGAGGCCTTGCCGCTTGCCGGTGCCGTTGGAAGCGACAAATTGGGGCACGACCGCAAGGGAAGGCAAGCGCGCTAGCGTTTCGATGTCGTCCGGAGTCTTTACGGTGTTGTCGAGATATTCGCGCATGAGAGCCAAACCGATGCCGCCGACCAAACCAACGAGAAAGGCCAGAGCCACGTTGCGGGTCTTGGTGGGACGCGAGGGGTAGGAAGGAATCATGGCGGGATCGACGATGCGAATGTTGGAGGAGCGCAAGCTGGCGGAAATGGCAGTTTCCTTCAGCTTGGTCATCAGGCCTTCGTAAAGAGCCTTGTTGGCCTCGGCCTCACGCTTGAGGATGTTGTACTCAACGAGCTTTTCAGCCATCTGGTTGGCGGCAACTTTTTGTTCGTCGAGTGCCCCGGTCAGCATGGTCTCGTGCTCGCGTGCTTCCCGGAAATCGCTTTCGAGGACGTCCACAATCTTCTGTTTTTCCTTTTCAGCGCGGTCGTCAAGATCTTTCATTTGAGCCTGAAGGCGCTGGACCTTGGGAAAATTGGGGCCATACTGACTAAGGGCTTCGTTGTACTGGCTGGAGAGATCAGCGCGCCTTCGCAGCAAATCCATCAACGTGCCATTGTTTTGCACCTGGGGAACGGCATCCAAATTCCCCGACTTTGCAAATTGGAAAAGGGATTCTTTTTTCATGCGCTCGCTCTGGGCGTCGGAAAGTTGCCTGTTGATGTCCGCGAGGCGCTGGGTGGTGATGTTTTGCTTGTCGTCAAGGGTCCAGATCTGATTTTGCCGTTCGTAAGTGATGAGCGCGTCTTCTGACCGCTGTACCTTGACCCTCAGATCCTCCAGTTGGCCAGTGAGCCAGGTGGAAGCCTGGGCGGTGGCTTCGTACTTACTGCGAAAGTTCTGCTCGATGTAAGAAGCGATGTGCGCGTTGACGATGCGCGCGGCGAGCTGTGGATCGGTGGATTCAAAACTGACGTCCATCAAGCGGCTGTTGGGGACGCGCTTGACAAAAAGGCTTCCGAGAAACTCGCCAAGTTCGAGCGGACGTTTCTGGTTCGCGAGGCTGCCGCTGGCAATCGCTTCCGAGGGCCCGCCGGGGGAGGAAAATTCCGGACGGGCGGAAAGAGCGTTGTTGCGGATAGTCTGGAGGGCGAGAGTTTCGCTGGTGAGGATTTTGGATTGCGTCTCGATGTAATTCTCGAGATCCATCATATAGTCGTAGGAATCCGAGCCCTGGAAAGGAAGGATATTGGCATTCTCGCGGTCAATCTCAACGCGAGCGGTGGCAACGAACACGGGCTGCATGCGGAAGGTAGCGATGGCCACGATGGTCACGACAGCGAGCATGAAAGAGAGAATGAGCCACTGGTGTTTGCGGAGAATCAGCAGGTAATCGTAGAGGTGGGGTTCTCTCGGGGAGAGTTCAAAAGAAGGAAAGCGCGGCGGCAGCGAGGCAATCTCGGCGACGGCGTCATTGGAACCATTTTCGCGAGGTACGAGTTTGTTTTCGTCGTCCATATTAGTGGTAAGCAATGCGATAGAGCGCGACCCCGGTCCCCACCGCTACACCAAGCTCCAGCGCTCTAACCATCGCTTGCTTCCCCGCGCTGTTCGGCACGTACAAAATGTCGCTGGGTTGAAGCAAGACATCCTCTTCCTGACGTTGCATCACCTTTTTGAGATTAACGGCGACTTCATGTTGCTGCCCTTGAGTGTTCTTCCGAACGATGACGGCATGGTCGCTCTTCGCGGTGCGGTTCAAACCACCGGCAAGCGCCAAGACTTTCAACGTGCTCATGTGCCCGCGGTCGTTCGCAAGGACAAAACCGCCGGGCCTGCCCACCGCTCCAAGGACGTAGACAATCCCCGTGTGCGGGACGGTGACGATATCGCCGGCCTGGAGAAGGATGTTGTTTGTGGCGTTTCCGCTTTCCATGAGCTCATTCAAGTTGAGTGTAATGGTATTGTTTAAGGGAGGCGGTTCAGCTTGAGAATTCGTGGGGGCGCTGGAGGTCGCCGAGCCGGGGAGGGGACCCTGGGGACCGATTGCCGGTGGCTCTAGCGGATCAGTCGAGGGCTCGAAACCGGGCTCAGAAGCGGGACGAGTCACGATCACAGTGTCGCCGGCGTCAGGGGAAACGCCACCCGCCTCCGCCAGGACCTCTAAAATGGTGATTGGGTGATCCGCCTGGTAGACCATGGCATGTCCCACGGCCCCAACAACGGTGATGGGCTTACTTTTTCTTTCTCTAACAGTGAGGCTCACATCGGCATGAGAGACCAAGCCATTGGCCTCAAGAACCTCGGCAATCTTCTGCTGGGCCTGGACTTCGGTTAATCCCGCAACGTGCAAGCGCACGGGTACGAGGGGGAGGCCAATAGATCCGGTTTGGCTGACCCGAACTTGCCGGCTGAGTTCTTTTACGTCGAAAACATCCACGTCCAGCAGGTCGCCATTGCCGATGATGTAGTCGTGCGGCGTCCTCCGCGCAGCAGCGGACATTTGGCGAATGCGGTCGTTAACCTGCTGTGGCGTCTCGAGAACGGTCTGCTGAGCGCTGCTGGGTGGCGCCAGAACCAGTAATGCGAGCAGGGCAGTCGGAACGAGACACAACACCAACGCACCCAGTCTGGCTGGCTGCATGAGAATAGATGACCCCCGAGCATGATTGCACAGGGAGAAGCTTCAAATCAATCAGGGATTTGGATGAGGACGTTGATGCCGGTGGGATGTGGTTTGAGGAGTAGCCGGTTGGATTTCCGAAGTGGCCAGGTGGGCCATCAGGAAAAACACGAGAGCGTTGGAAGGTATGTGCAGGTTGAAATCGACAAGACTGTGAACGAGGAAGCCGCTGCAAGCTACCAGGCCGGAGAGCTGCAGCGCAGCGGGAAAAGATGAATTGAGCTGGCGAAACCGTTTTATGGACTCCCAAAACAATGCACCCAGAAACCAGGCACAACAGAGCCCCCCGAATACACCTGTTTCGGCCAGGGCCTCGAGGTAGTCGTTGTGGGTGTGGTTGACGATTTTTCCGTCGTAAAGGGATTCGTAAGGCGGATAAACGATTTGCAGGGTGCCAAGACCCGTTCCAGTTAGCGGGTGTTGCAGGAAGATTTTCCAAGTGTCCCGGCGCATGGAAGCGCGCTTGCCGACAGTCGTTTCGAGGGACTGGAAGGATGAAAAACGCTGCAGGAGCTGGTTTACACCCAGCCAGCTAACCAAGAGCAGGGCCACGAGCAGAACGGCAGCGCCGGCGAGCAACTGTTTCCCCATGGTGCGACGGAAAACCATGAGAAGGGCCAACAAACCCAATTCGACGCCAAAACTTACAATGCCACCGCGGGAGGCGGAGAGGAAAAGTGCGCCAATGGGGACAACGGCGAAAACCCCAACGACAGGCCAGCGCTCGTGCCGCACCCTGCCTAAAACAAGTGGAACTAAGGCGAGCGGGAGAATTAATTCAACGAATCCGGCAAAGTGATTGCGGTTGGCGTAAGGCCCAAACGGCATTCCGCCAAAATGCATCTCGCGAATCCAGTAGAGTTTCCCGTTGAAAGTGAGGTGCTGGAGAATGCCGAAGATGCTGATGAGAAACCCGAAAAGCATCCCGAACCAAACGAATCCGCGCCAGTCCTGAAGCGTTCGAAAGGCTTGCACGGCAAGGAAGAGGAGGATCACATCAGACAGAAGGAGCAGGAGCTCCATGCGCGTGCTGTAAGAGGAGACGGTGCGCCGAAAGAACCACTGGGCGAAAACGATTAGCGAAAAGAGGGCCAGCGGCGGGAAAAGGGGAGCCAAGACAATTTGCTCTTCACGCGTGACATACATCCGTGCCGCCCACGCGAGAAGGAGCAAACCAGCTCCGGTTTCCATGACGGCCCGCGCCCAATCCTCAACCCCTCCGTGCGCGGCAACGGCAAAAACGACCAAGGCGCAAATGCCGACGCGCAACCACTTCATGGCTTGGGATGCTCCGCCGGCGCGGGAACCAAGGCGACATCATCCACCCAGGCGATCCCCTGAATCTTGCTGTCGGCTTCCTCGCTAGGATAGCGGACCACGCAAACTTGCAATTCCTGAACATCCTTTCCCGAGGACCAGGGTAAATCGATGCGGGTCCACGTTTGGGTGCCATGAACATCGGGTGTGGAGACGGAGGAAACATCCTGCGTTCCCAGCGAATGCAACTGGAAGCGAATGCCCTGATCCGTGGTGAGCGCTTTGGTCGTGACCCACGCCGAGAAATGATAACTCGTGGAAGGCCGCACGGGAACGAGATGACAAACACCGGTGAAATTGACGTTGGACTTTCCGTCAAACGCCAGCCGCAAGGAACGGTTGCCGGAGTGCTTCTCCTGGTTATTGAAGCTCGCTTGCACGCTGCGAAAACCCTCAGGAAAAGACCAAGCAAAGCCTCCCACGGTAATACCGGATTCGAACCCGCCATCCCACAAGACCGAACCTTGCTGACCTTGAAGGTCAGCAAGACCGGCAAGGGAGACGGCCTGGTCCCAAACACGGCTGGCTTCGGTGATGCGTTTTTCCAGCATCAATGCACCAACAAGGGAAAATGAATCCTGCAAACTTATACGCGGATGAAGCGTGGCAAGCCGGTCCCAAACCATGAGGGCGTTCCCGGTGTGCCGATCAGCCGTTTGATCCGAAATCACCTCGAGGTAAGCCTCGGTAATCGGTGGAAGGATGCGATCGATGGTAGTTTCGAGAGGGGACCCGGCAAGAAGGGAACGGGAGAAGGCTTCCGCGGCGCGCTTCGGGTCCTGTTGGACAGCCAGGCGCATTTCTGTGGAGGCAGGCGCAAGCTCTCCCTGCCGTAGCAGAAAATTGCCGTAGCGCCAGGAGACTTCAGCCGAAAGAGGATATGCCTTTTTTGCATGCAGAAAGGCGTCACGTGCGTCAGCAAGATCGCCTTCCGACTCATACACGGCGGCAAGATCCGACCAAGCGTCCGCAGAGCCCGAATTCAACGAAAGAGCGGAGCGGTAGGCGCGAATGGCACGCGAGGGGTCGGCATCCTCGAGGTTGTATTGCCAATAGCGGCCCAAGAGATACCAGTTGCGCGGGTCGGCGGGCTCAAGGCGAGTGGCGCGCTCATAGCCTTCGGCCGTTTGCAAACCGGCTGCGTATGCTGCGTAAGCATTTCGAATACTGAAATAGGAGAGGGCCAGGGCGAGGGCGCAACAAGCGACGACAATTATCCGACGCTGGACATTGGTGGAGAGACGCAGAATCATTCCCCGGTACTGTGCCTAGACCGTTTCGGAGTTGCAAGAAAAATATCAGTAACCCCAGGTGAACAAGGGCTGGCGAGAGGTTAGCGAAATCGGCGTTGAGCGGATGAGATCAGCCTGGCCATCGTGCGGTTGCCGGGGGAGGCGCGTGACAGTACCATGCGTTTCCAGCCAATCAGCGATTAGAATTAAAGTCTTGTACCAGGGGAATTCCGCATCTGGGCTTTTGCCGGCGTGGAACGGAATCTCGTTTTTTTGACAAACATAGCGGCAAGGGCCATCCCTTTTTGTCATTCGATGCGCCAATGACTGGGATAGAAAGGCCATTTGTTTGAGCGGTATCGTCGGCATTTTTCACGGGGACGGTGCCCCGGTAGAGCGGGCGCTTTTCCAATCACTCGTGGATTTTCTCACTTACCGAGGCCCCGATTCCCGCGAATGCTGGTTGGATAGATCGATCGGGCTGGGTCACGCGATGCTGCGGACCACGCACGAAGCCCAGGGCGAGCGCCAGCCTGAGAATCTCGATGGGCGGTATTGGATGGTCTCGGACGCGCGACTCGATGACCGGGCGGAACTCATCGGGGGACTGCAGCGCGCCGGCCGCACGGTTCGTCCAAACATTTCAGACCCGGGGCTGATTTTGCATGCTTACGCCACCTGGGGCACGGCGTGCGTGGCGCAACTAAGGGGCGATTTCTCATTCGCCATCTGGGATGCGCGAAACAAACAACTGTTTTGTGCGCGCGATCAGTTCGGCATCAAGCCTTTTTATTACGCGCACGTGGGGAATTCTTTTCTTTTTAGCAACACGCTGAATTGCGTTCGATTGCACCCGAGAGTGTCCGGGAAACTGAACGATGCGGCGATCGGCGATTTTCTTCTGTTCGGGCAGAACTGCGACAATGCAACCACGACGTTTCGTGATATTCAACGTCTGCCCCCGGCGCATTGGTTGATCACTTCGGCGAGCGGACTGACAATCAAACGTTACTGGGCGCCGCCGACTGACCGGCGGATTCGCTATTCCAAACCGGAAGACTATATCGAGAATTTCCAGTCACTCTTGCAGGCCGCTGTCGCTGACCGCATGCGCACTGACAAGGTGGGAATCCTTCTGAGCGGAGGGCTGGATTCGTCCTCGGTAGCGGCGG
>WNFJ01044086.1_pt5 | contig 11771 bp, 10 predicted proteins | sample 5400461 | NCBI WGS metagenome assembly WNFJ01 (sample SAMN13153349, study PRJNA577476) | soil metagenome | isolation source: 115 cm saprolite on Douglas fir-dominated hillslope | place: USA:California | collected 2013-09-17
AATCTTAAGGACCTGGAGTTTCACTCGCGGGCGAACATTGAAAAGCTCGCCGAGCTCAGCTTAACGATCGAAGAAGAGCTCAAGCAAAAGGCTTTCGCTGAAGCAATCGGAGCGGTCTATGCGGCGCAGGACGCCTTTCAATCCAAAATCGTAAAGTTGATTGAAGAATATGAAACGGAGTGCGCGCGTTTGTCGGGTTCTGCCTGACATACGGCGCTGATCGGCTCAGTACTTCAATTTTTTTGCGATTTTCCGCGGCAGTGAACCCTCAGTTTCGAACAATACTTGAAACTGACAGTCAAAACCTAACAGACATGAAAACGAAAAACCTATTCACAGTTGCAGCGATAAGCGCCGGCCTGGCATTCGGCGTGACTGCACAAGCGAAGGAAGAAAAACACGAAGAACAGACCATCAACAGCTCTGATGTCCCTGCGGCGGTGCAGCAAGCTGCTCAAGCAGAAGCCAAAGGCGGAACAATCGTCCGCTGAGAGAAGGAGGGTGCCAACTTCGAAGCCGTCATCGAAAAGAATGGCAAGCAGATCGGCGTCGAAATGGATGCGAACGGCAAAGTGCTGAGCAAACACAACGAAGCCAAAGAGCACAAAGAAAAAGGCGAGAAATACTAATCGCTAAGTGAATCGCGTTATCGCCTGGCACGCCGTAGCGTGCGAAGGCGGCTCAGCGCGATGTTAATTGAAGGGCGGCGAAGCGGCATTGTTCCTAATGACGTCTTCGCCGCGTTTGCGTGCGTGGCTTTGTAGCCGGAGTCGGTGACTCCGGCGATTCGCAGAGCAAGAACACGTACAAGGCGACGGGATCACCGATCCCAGCTACAGCTCACGCGAGCGCGCGAATGCTCGAGTAAATGATCCCGCCGACCATTGCTCCAATCGCCACCAGAGCAACGTCCCGCTTGAGAAACGCGATCAGAAGAAAAGCAGCCACCGCGATACCGACAGTTGGCCAATCAACTAGCGCTTCGGGAATTAGATCGAGCGACACGACTGCTATTATACCAACAACTGCGGCACTCACCCCCGCGAGAAATGCCTGAATCCTTCGGTTCTCGCGAACTTTTTCGACGTAATGCACGCCAGCAATCACGAAAATAAACGACGGCAAAAAGACGAAGAACGTCGCCAGGACTGCTCCAATAACTCCACTCGCGATATATCCGACGAATGTGGTGAACAGCATGAAGGGGCCGGGCGTTGCGACACTAAGAGCAACGCCATCCAACAACTGGCCATCTGAAAGCCAATGATATTGTGCAACTGCGCCGCGCTGCACGAAAACAAGCGACGCGTAGGCGCCGCCAAAACTCAGTAGTCCCGTCTTGAGAAACAGCCAGGCAACTTGAAATAATCGCGAATCGCCTAAAGGAACCAGCAGACCGATTCCGCCGATCATTGCCGGCAACGTCGGAGCAGTTTTTTTGAGCAGTGGCCAGCCTTGATCAACAATTAGATTTAAAACGCCGGCTATCAAAAGAATCAGCAGGAAATTAATTCCGGCAAACCGCATGCCTGCGAATGCACCGACGAGCAGGACTGCCAGAAAGAAATTCCGAATGGCAGCACGACCGAGTTTGATAATGCCAGCGGCGATAATGCCGAGCACCGCAGGCTTCAGAACATAGAGGGCGTCCATGACCTGCGGGAGTTTGCCGTATCTCACGTACAGCCAACTGAGAACGATCATCACTACTGCACCCGGCAGAATGAAAGTAAGACCGGCCAAAATGCCGCCCCAAATCTTCCTTTTCAAATATCCGACATAGATCGCAAGTTGCAGCGCTTCAGGGCCAGGAAGTATATGACAGAAGGCCATGATCTTGACGAACCGATCTTTCGATAACCATCGGCGCTTTTCCACCATGTGATTGAACATCATCGTGATCTGCGCGACCGGGCCGCCGATGTTGACGAAGCCGAGAAAGAGAAAATAGAGAAACACTTCGCGCCATGACGGCATCTGATCGTCCGCGGAATAACTCTGTTGATCTTCCGGTACTATTTCCGATTCACGATTCATCGGCGCTGCAAGAATGCGTAGAGTGCCTCGAAGCATTCGAAGCCCCTCCGCAGGATTTCTTTGTCGGGCAATCCTTCCTTTGCCCAACCTTTCAGGACACGATCAATCCCGACCGCTTCGACCCGCTGGAATTTGGCGTCGTCCAGATCTGCGTCGTGGATCATCTCCCCTGTCAGAGATCGCAAAACGCCTGATGAGCGTCTCGAAAGAGCAGTCGTTGCCATGGTGCGAGAACTCGGCGTCAAGCATGTCGAACGGGATCGCGCCAGGGACAGCGTCTGCACTTGGCGCGAATACAAATTTCGGCTTCCGGTCAATGAACTTTGAGATCAGCCACGCCGATCCAACTCGGTCGATCTCCGGGCGCGGGCGCGTCAGCCATGTTTTTCCCTGATATTGTTTTGCGTCCAGTGTTTGCAGTTGTCGCGAACGCATCGGTCCTTCGGCTCGCCGAAGCAGCATCGCTATATCGTGTCCACGCGGACTGTCGAAGAAATCGACTGCGCGAACTTCCCGAAACTGCCGCGTGAACCGCTCGAGTTCTGCCGCTGCCGCTTCTGCATCCATTTTTTTTCGACGCGCGATGAAACTCTGAAGAGCTTTTCGTAGCTCCCCGTAGTCTTTTGCACGGACGTCATTGAACATCGCCACGACCTTCTCCTTGTTCAGGCCCTCGATTTCTTGCACGCGGACGAGAGTCGAATCACCTCCGTAATCACGGATCTGCTGAGCCAGCCATTGAAACTGCTCGTATTGGGCCGGTTCATCTGGCAGCAGATAAGTTGAGGTCTTTATCTGAATGGCGCCGATCTTCTTGAACCTCCGCCAAACCGCAACACGCTCAGTTTTTTGCCGGGTCGGAAGACTGTAGAGAAGAAGAAGCCAAGAAGTTGCGTGCATAAATTAGCTGCCTATAAATGAAATATGTATAGCATGTCATCCTGCATCTTACATCTAACCTCGCATTTCACCTCTCGCCCGAAGGAGGTGCCGTGCGCTCCCTCTCCTGCCGGAATTAAAAACCCTGCTATTGCTTCGTGGCCGCTTTCTGAGCCCTCCGGAATCTTTATCAAATGAAAAAGATAATCGCAGTACTATCAATCGCAGTGATCACGAGCCTGGCCTGTCCGGCTCTTTTATCCGCTGAGGAAGAAAACGAACAGACCGTTCAATTGTCCGATTTGCCCGCCGCGGTGCAGACGACAATCAAAGATAAAGCTGGTACCGACGCGATCGAGAAGATCGAGAAAAAGATGGAGGACGGCGAAATCGTCTATGAAGCGATCGTGAATAGAAACGGCGAGGAATGGGGTATTGAGGTGAACGAACAGGGCAAGTTCCTGAAGGAGTACGAGGAAAGCAAGGAGAAGGAAGATGAAGGCGAGAACGATTAATGGAGAGATGGATATGGTGGCGAGTTTTGCCATCGAGCAGCCGGCGGTGATGTGCTCGCTTCACAACAAAATTATGAAACAGATTTTTATCATTGGCTTAATATTCGCGGCGTTCACTTGCGCATCGTTGGCGGCCGATCTCGATACCGCGAAGATCGACAATCTGACCGGGCTTAAGGGAAAAATGAACGAAAAGGAAGGTGTGTACAAAGTCACCTTCCCACGCACCGACGTGAAGGTCGTTGTGGATGGATGGACGATGCCGCCATTCATGGGACTCGGTACTTGGGCAGCCTTCACAAAAGGCGTGCACACCGAAGCGATGGTGATGGGCGATACCGTTCTCTTTGAGGATGAGGTCAATGCTGGTATGACCGCCGCGCTCGACAATGGGCTTAGCGTGACCGCGCTGCATAATCATTTCTTCTTCGATCAGCCCAAGGTCTATTTCATGCACATCGAAGGCGAAGGCGGCGTCGATCAACTGGCCGGCGCGGTCCGAAGAGTGTACGATAAGATCAAGGAAGTTCGCGCGGCCAGTCCGCAGCCGAAGCAATCATTCGGCGCAAACGCGTTGCCCGACAAAAACTCGATTTCTGCCGACCCGCTGAACCAGATTTTCGCGATGAAGGGCGAAGAGAACAACGGGATGGTGAAGTTCTCGATCGGTCGGCCGGCGACCATGCATGGCGTCAAGATCGGCAATGCAATGGGCGTGAACACGTGGGCGGCGTTCGCTGGGAGCGATGACAACGCCGTTGTTGATGGAGACTTCGCGGTTACGGAAGATGAACTGCAACCTGTTCTGAAGTCTCTACTGAAGGACAAAATCAATATTGTCGCCATTCATCAGCACATGACCCACGAAGAACCGCGTATCATGTTTTTCCATTACTGGGGACGCGGTCGAGCAAAAGAATTGGCGAATGCCGTCAAAGGCGGGGTTCTGGTGGGTGGACTGCTCAAGGTCAGTTCACCGTTGCCGTAATTCTCGAATGAGATAGAGGAGCCTATGAAGGCATCGCTCTTCACTATGATTGTGACGACCATGGCAACAGCTCTGGCTGCCGCTGACACAGTAAACTTTGACGACATGAAAGCCGGGGTGCCGCCGCCAGGCTGGACTGCAACACAAACCGGCAGTGGCATGGCGAAATGGTCTGTCGAGAAAGACGCGTCGGCGCCGAGCAAGCCGAACGTGTTGAAGCAATCAGGTCAGGCGACTTTCCCAGTCTGTTTCAAGAACGACACGAACATCAAAGACGGATTTGTCGAAGTGAAATTCAAGCCTGTAGCTGGCAGGGAAGATCAGGCTGGCGGCGTTATCTGGCGAGTGCAGGACACGAACAACTATTACATTGCTCGCGGCAACGCGCTTGAAAACAACGTGACGATTTACCACACAATCCGAGGCAAGCGCACCGAAAAGAAACGGACCAATATGAAAGTCGCGTCCGGAGAGTGGCACACGCTGCGCGTGGATTTCATCGGTAATCAGTTCACGGTCACATTCGACGGAAAGAAGGCGATCCAATGGGACGACGATACGTTTAAGAACGCCGGCAAAGTCGGTGTCTGGACCAAGGCTGACAGCATCACCGCGTTCGACGATTTCACATACACGGGCAAATGAGACGCTGTCTTCTGCGCAAGGTCTTGTTTGTGGCGTTTTGCCTTTATCCAACGGCCGCCCATGCCCAGGCGAAGACACTTCAATTGAAGCAGACGATCCCGCTGCCGGGGGTCGAGGGTCGCATAGACCACATGGCGCTCGATGCCGCCAGCGACAGATTGTTTGTTTGCGCGCTCGGGAACAACACGGTCGAAGTTCTCGATCTGCGCAGGGGCGAGCGAATTCACTCGATTACCGGTCTCGGTGCACCGCAGGGGATCGCTTACATTCCTGAATTAAACCGGATCTTCGTCGCAAATGACAAAGGCGGTATTTGCAAGATCTACGACGCGAAATCATTCCAGATGGTTGGAGAATTAGATCTCAAAGACGATGCCGATAATGTCCGTTACGACAGTGCTACGAAAAAAATTTATGTCGGATTTGGCAGCGGTGGAATCGGCGTCGTCAACGCAGTGGACGGCAAACAAATCGGCTCAATCAAACTTTCGGCGCATCCCGAAGCGTTCGAACTGGAAAAAAACTACAAACGAATTTTTGTAAACGTTCCCAATTCCCGCCACGTCGCAGTAATCGATCGCGATAAGAGTGAAGTCGTTGCGACGTGGAAAACAGACCTCGCCTTCGCAAATTTTCCGATGGCACTTGATGAGGCGCATCATCGATTATTTGTCGGATGTCGTCTGCCATCAAAGCTTGTCGTGCTCAACACGGAATCGGGGGACGTTGCTGCAAAGATCGATATCTCCGGCGATCCCGACGACGTCTTCTACGACAGCAAGCGCCATCGCATCTACGCAATCTGCGGCGCGGGAAAGATCGACATCATCGAGCAAACCGACGCAAACAACTATAAAGCTTTGACCAAGATCGACACGGCGGAGGGCGCTCGCACCGGACTTTTTGTTCCGGAACGAGACATTTTGCTTGTTGCTGTCCCTCATCGCGGTTCACAACAAGCGGAGATCCGTGCTTATCGTGTCGAATAATTTGGGAATTTGGCCTATGAACCGTGCATTGAAATTTGCGAGGGTTGGTGCAGCCGCATCCATCCAAATCGTTTTGGCTTCGGGCGCAATAATGGAAGCACGCGCAGCCGATGCGAAATACGAACTCAAACCAATCAATCTACCAGGCGCCACTGGGCCGGTAGCGCTGGACTATTTCGCTTACGATCGCGCAACTGGAAAAGTATGGGTCCCTGCCAGCAACACCGGCAGCGTGGATGTGATTGACGAAAAAAACGATGCCGTGTCACAGATCACCGGTTTTCCGACTGGTGAAATCGAACGGCGCGGAAAAAAGATTACCCTTGGGCCGACCGCGGCCAGCATTGGGAATGGCGTGGTTTACATCGGCAACCGTGGGAATGCCACGCTTTGCGTCATTGATGCGAAGACGTTTACGCGGGGCGACTGTGTTCCGGCTTCGCCGGATCGCAGCGTGACACCAGACGGAGTGCTTTACGTTGCGGCTACGCGCGAGCTCTGGATCACAACGCGCCCCACGCTGGGCGGCGACCCGGCTGCGGCAAAGTCTCTTCAAGTGTTCGATGCTTCCGATCCGCAGCGACTCAAATGGAAATCAAAAATTCCGCTCGACGATTTGGGAGAAGGCTACGCCGTCGATAACGACCGCGGGCTTTTCTACACGAACATCGAAGACACGGGTGCAACGGTCGCTGTTGATGTGCGAAGCCGCGACATCGTCGCAAAATGGAATCCCGGCAACGCTGATTTGCAGGGACTGGCCCTCGACCCCGCACGACGATTTCTTTTCGTTGCGTGCGGGGATCACGTTGTGAGCATCGATGCTGGTCATGGCGGAAAAGTGCTCGATTCCATCGCAACCGGTCCGGGTCTGGACAACATCGATTACTCAGCGGACGCAAAGCTTCTTTACGCCGCAGCGTCTCAGGCCGCGACACTGACCATTGCTGAAGTGGATGATCATGGAAAATTCCATTTGAAAGCAACAGTTCCCACCGTGAAAGGTGCGCGCGGCGTCGTCGCCGGCAAAGGCGAAACGGCATATCTGATTGATCCCGCTGACGGACGTATCCTGAAGCTGATGCGGAAATAAGACAGCGCGCCTTCTCAGGGGTGAGATCGCGTCGATGCTTTCGGATCAAAGATTGCCAGCAGCGCGGGCAAAATGATCAAGACAAGCGGCAGGGAACAGATAAGTCCCGAGATAATCGCGATGGCGAGTGGTTGCTGCATGGCGGAACCGTGCCCGATTCCAAGCGCCAGCGGCAACAGCGCGAGAATGGCAGCGAACGTCGTCATCAAGATTGCACGCATCCGATTTGTCCCTGCAAGGATCAAGCGGTCGTCGCTGGCCGGCAGTGAGCAAAATTCCGAGTAGTAAAAAATCGCAATCTCGGTGACGATACCGACAATCATGGTCATACCCATGCGTGAAGTGATGTTGAATTCCGTGCTGGTGACCCACAGCCCGAAAAAAACTCCCGCTACTGCGAATATCGGCACGAGCAACATTGCAAAAGCGACGCGGAAACTTTCGTAGAGAAAAAGTAGAAGAAGAAAAACGAGAAGAATTGCTGCGATCAAAATCACGGTGAGACCGCGGAAGGCGATCTGCTGTTGTTCGTAAAGACCGCCGAAAGTATAAAGCACGTTGTTTGGAACAACGCCGGATCTGGCGAGAGCGCGTTTCACATCGCGGACTGTCGAGCCGAGGTCGCGGCCGCTGATGCGCGCGGTCACTGCAACCATGCGCTTGAGATCGTCGCGCATGATTTCGGGTTCGCCGGTGACCGGAATGAGAGTGGCCACTCGCTTCAGCGGAAACAGGTGACCATCCGGCGCGCGCAAAAGGAGATTGTCGATGTTGCGCATGGTCTCGCGAGCGTCCCGCGGGATCCAAACGCGTACGCCGATTAATTTCGGCCCCTCCTGGATGTGAGTCGTCACATTGCCACTCAAAAAATCATTGTCCGGATCCATACCTTCGAGACCGACCTTAACGCGATCGACTTGAATATTGAGAGCGTCGCCCGCCGGTACGATGCCGTTTTTCACTTCGACGACGCCGCGAACTTTCGAAATTGTGTCGGCGACGCGCGGCGGTAGCAAGCGTAACAGCTGTTCGTCGTCCGAATAAAGTTTGATTTCGATCGGCTGCGGCACGGCGGTCAAGTCGCCAATCAAATCTTCCATCAACTGCAAAAGCTCCACCTGCAGACCGGGAATGTGCTTTTCAATGTCGTCACGAACATCGTTCATGATTTCTTCGATACCGCGACGCGGAAATGGCTTTAATCGAACAAAAAAATCGCCGGTGTTCGCTTCAGTGACGCCTCCGCCGAGCTGCAAGCCGGTGCGCCGAGAATAAGTCTGCACCTCGGGCGTTTGCTGCAGAATGGATTCCACATGGCGCAGCAGCCGATCGGTCTCCGCGAGCGAGGTGCCGGGCGGCGAAATGTAATCAAGAATGAAACCGCCCTCGTCCATGACCGGCATAAATCCCGAGCCGACGTTTTTGAATGCGATGAAGCCGACCAATAAAAGCGGAACCAAAAAGACAATTGCGAAGCGCGGCTGTCGAAGAAGGCGCTGCATCTTTTCGCGATAGACCTCGTGCACGCGACGCGTGAAACGCCCATGTTCCTCGATCTCAGCGTCTCTTCTTTTTAAGAAAGTCGCGCACAAGATCGGCACCGCGAGCCACGCCACGATGAAGGAGATGATGAGACTTGCGGCCATCGTCAACGACAGCGCTTTGAAAAATGCGCCAGTGACACCCGACAGAAACGCCAGTGGCGTGAAAATAATAATCGTGGCCGCGGAAGAGCCTGCGAGCGGATTGGTAAATTCACTCGCCGCACTTACTACCCGAGAGCGCGGATCGCCCTCATGCGCGCCGCGGACGCGGCGAATGATGTGTTCCACCATCACGATTGCGTCGTCGATGATGAGGCCGACAGCCGCGGCCATTCCGCCGAGCGTCATGATATTGAAACTCATTTTGAGGACGTAAAGGAGAAGGATGGTGGCGACGAGCACCGCGGGAACAGTTAGGGTTGCGATCAATGTGACTTTCCAGTCGCGCAAGAAAATCAGCAGTACGAAGGCGGCCAGGACCATGCCGATCAGGATTGCATCGCGCGTGCTGTGTTCAGAGGCGACGATGAGATCACTTTGATCGTACCAGTCGGCGATCTTAACTCCCTCGGGAATCTGTCTTGCTATTTCGTTTAACTTCGCCTTAATCCCGCGCGCAATCTCAACCGTATTTCCCGCAGGTTGCTGGTATACCTGAAAGAGGACTGCGTCGCGGCCATCGGCGGTCACGCGCACCCATTGAGGTTCGGTTGAATGTTCGACTGTGGCCACGTCATCAAGCAGCACCACGCCGTCGGTGTTCGACCGCAGTACGATATGCTCGATTTGCGTGTCCGAAACGACGAGATAAAGTTTGTCGTACTGCTCGAGGCGGCCCACCGCGATCAGAACATTGGAAGCGGACAACGCGGTGGCGACTTCGGCCACAGTCATTCTGAAAGATTGCAGTTTGTCTGGATCGACAGTGACCCGGTATTCCTCGACCCGTCCGCCTTGGACGCCGACACGCGCGACTCCTTGAACTGTAGAAAGCGCGGGGCGCAAAGTGTAAAGCGCCAGATCGCGCAGCTCTACCAGAGAATGGGAATTCGAAGTCAGACTGTACGCGATCACTGGGAAGACTGTCGGATCCATGCGTTCGACCTCGAACGAAGTGCCAGAGGGCAGGCTCGGCAGAATTTTGTTCACCTGCGACTGACATTGCAGCAGGCCTGAAATCATGTCCTCGCCCCAATTGAAATTCACCGAGATTTCTGCAGTGCCGCGGCTGGTGGTCGATCTTACGCTGCGCACACCGGGAATTGCCCGCACTGCTTCCTCCACTGGCACCGTGACTTCGATTGTCATTTGTTCCGCCGGCCGATCGCCCGCATCGAGCGTGATGCGCACCCGCGGGAAATCGACGTAGGGAAACAGCGCAACCGGCAGCGAAAAGCTCGCAACGGCGCCGGCAAGCGCGAGCGCGCCGAGTAAGAATAAGATGGAACGCGCATGGCTGTGCGCCCACGCGGTAAAGCTCATTTCTTGATTTCGACGGCCATCCCGCCTTCCAATTCGTAATTACCCACTGTCACGACGAGGTCCCCATCGTGAAGATCATCCGCGATCACCTGCATTTCCGTCGGATTCTCCGCACCGGTTTTTACCGTGTGCTTCACCGCGCGATTATTTGCCACCGTGAAAACTTCAAACTCGCGCGACTCGTTAGGCAGAACGGCGGATCGTGGCACGACCAACGCATTTTTCTCGGTGCGCTCAAGCTCGCCGCGCACGTAGCCGTCCAGTAACAGCTTTGTTCCTTCGGGCAGCGCGACGTGAACATCGACAAGGCGCGTCGTCGGATCGATTCGACGCGTAACCAGGCGGACAGTCCCTCTCACTTTTGCCGCGGTCGGATCGTTCATCGCCACGATTGTGATCGGAGCGCCCTCTTGCGCGGCAGCAAGATCTTCCGCTTCCACGCCCAGTTTCACTTCGATCTCATTCTCGGCGACAATTTCAACCAGCGGACCGCCTGGTGGAACAATCTGTCCGTCTTGCACGTCCACTTTGGCGATCACGCCTGACATGTCCGAGTGGATACGGTTATCGCCCCCCGCGCCCGCGTGTTGAAGGGCCGTAAGCTGCGCCTCCGCGTCGCGCGCGGTTTTTTCCGCGGCGCTCAAGTCTTGATTAGTGGCTAGTTTCAAATTGAAACGTTGCTGTGTCTGTTTCAGCTCCTTCTGCGCAGCTTCTGCCGCGTTTTTTGCTTGTTGAAACTGAACTTGCGCGCCCGGGCTCAGTTCAATCTCGATCAAAGGATCGTTTTCCTGCACGAACTGTCCCGGTGCGACGAGAATGTGGCGCACGCGCGTTTCAAAAGCGATTGACACTGAATGCGTCTTGCCGGGTTGCGCGACCACGCTTCCATAAACGATTACTTTTTCAGTGATCGTTTTTCGTTCCACTTTCGCGACCTGCACTTGTGGAACCGGGCTCGTCTTTGTCTCTTGCTTTCCAACACCGAATCGCTGGGCGATCCAGACAAGCCCCCCGATGATCAACAAGGCGGCGAGCGAGCTTTCATCTGGCGTTTAATGCGGCATTCGATGGCAGAAAACGGCCGGAGGCAATCTCAAGCGCAGTGTTCGCCTCGAGCAATTGCTCCTGCAACTTGATCAGTTGAATTCTTTTTTGCAGCAAGTTGTTGCGCGCAGTGTAATAACTCAGCACATCTACGTTACCCTGTTCGCGCGCTTTCTGCGCGGAATCGACCAGCCGTTCGAGCACCGGCAGCGCTTCTGCCGCCGCGGCCACTTGTCGATTTAGCGCGCGAATGTCGGCGATCGCCACGGCAATGTCGGAACGCGCTTCGAACACGCGCTGATTGTATTCATCGAGCAAGCGCTGCCGTGTGGCGCGCTCGATCGCGATCACGCCCTGGTTCCGATCAAAGATTGGAACGTCAACGGCGACATTGAAACCGCTACTCTGCACATTTGTATTGTCCTTGGCGCGCACAAACGCCACCGACAACTTCGGGAATTGCGCGAGGATGGCCGCGCGCACGACGGCATCCTGGCTCGCATAACCTTGCTGCAATCCAAGAAGATCAAGGCGACGCGACTCAATGTTGTAAAG
>WNFJ01370430.1_pt5 | contig 11771 bp, 13 predicted proteins | sample 5400461 | NCBI WGS metagenome assembly WNFJ01 (sample SAMN13153349, study PRJNA577476) | soil metagenome | isolation source: 115 cm saprolite on Douglas fir-dominated hillslope | place: USA:California | collected 2013-09-17
CTTTTAGTGCGGCCGAAGATGCGGTTCCGGTAGGCACGACCGCGGCTGCCAGGCCGCTGTTGTGCGCTGCGGAGACGTCGAGGGGCATGTCGCCGACGAACAGTGCCTGATCGGGCCTGCAATGCGTCGCTTCGAGTGTGCGCAAGACATGCTGCGCCGACGGTTTGCGGGCGCCGGCCGTATCGGGGCCAACGATGTCGCAGAAGAAATGCGCAAGCTGCAGGAACTCGAGAATCTTGCGGGAGAACGCCGTCGGCTTGTTCGTGCAGACGGCCATCGAGACGCCGAGGCGCTGGAGATCCGACAAAGTATCTTCGACATCGTCGAGTATGCGCGATTGCTCGCAACAGATGGCGTCGTACCGCGTCTCGAACGCCTCGGTCGCGCCGTCCGGAACAACGTCGGTGTCAAACGCGCGGCAAAGCAGGCGTTCGAGTCCCTCGCCGACGAACTCGCGAATTGTCTCGGTGGTCAGAGTTCCGAGACCGTATTTGCCGCGCGCGAAGTTCACGGCATCGGCGAGCGCCGCGTACGAGTCGACCAGCGTTCCGTCGAGGTCGAAGAGAACCGCGCGATAACGAAGCTGCCGGCCCATCGGATCGGCGATTGTATGCTGTTACGAAAGGGCGAACGGGATGACAATGCTCGATTGCTCCGTTATTCGGTCCACATGAAGCGGGCGCTCGCCATTCTTCTGCTGTTCGCCGGAATCGCTTTTGGCGAACAACCTTCGAACAAACTCGCGATCACACTCGACCCGCTCGGCGACAACGACAGCGGCGTCGTGACGCGAACAACGTTCCGGTTCGCAATTCCGTCCGATGTGCCTCAGGGCGTGCCGCTAGTGATCATCGGATCCGTCACGCAGGGCGGCCAGGTCGTGAAGCGCTTTCGTTATCCGCTTCTTCCGTCGCAGCACGACTCGCTGAGCGCGATCCAGACGCTGCAGCCTGGCGATGCGGAAGTCGAGGCGCGTCTGATGATTCCTCTCGAAGAGCAGACGCCCGTGATCGTGTTGAAGAACGCCGTACATTTCACGATCGCGAAAACCAACAAGCCGTATGTCGCGAATGCCGCCGAGGGGGCGGAGGCGATCGTGGCGGAGGGAAATGTGCCGGAGGGTGGCGATGCGGTGAAGATCATGCCGCCGCGCCGCGACGTCGCGCCCAATCTCTTCATCGTCAACGTCGACGTCAAGCCGCCGGTGAAGCGCGTGGAGTTCTGGGTCGAAGGCAAGAAGATCATGACCCGCAACGCGCCTCCCTACCGCGCCGAGCTCGACCTCGGCCGGCTCCCCAAACGCGTCGAAGTGCGCGCGGTCGGATACGACGAGCGCGGACGCTACGTCGATGCCGATGCATTCGTCGTGAACGAGCGCGAGACGCCGCTGGAAGTGAAGCTGACGCGCACGCAGACCTCCGATCGCATTTCGCATCTCAAGCTGAGCATCCAGAATCCGAAAAACGCCGCGATCAAAACCGTCGTGCTTTTCGCAGATCAGAAAAAGTTCCACGAGTGGATCGTCTCCAAGACATCCGGTTCCTGCGCGCGTCGGTCGTCGATGGCAGCAACTACGAAGCTTCCGATCTGATCTTTCTCAACGGGGCGCAGATCAATGAAGAGCTGGAGGTCAACCTGATCGAATTGCCGGTCGCGGGGACCGATTCGGCCGGCATGCCGATCGCCGGTCTGGCACAATCGAGCTTTCACGTCCTCGAAAATGCGAAGCGGCAGAAGATCACGAACTTCGATGCGGCGTCGAATCTGCCGATCTCGGTCGGACTTCTCATCGATCACTCGGGCAGCATGAAGCCTCGCATGGAGGCGACGCGAAAGGCCGCCTCTGAATTTCTGAAGAGAATCATCAAACCGAGCGATCGCGCGTTCGTCGCCGGTTTCTCATTCGATCCGTCGGCAGTGTCGCCGTTCGTTTCGGACGTCGGCTCACTCGACCAGCAGGTGAAGGCAATTCCGGACGCCGGCGGCGGCACTTCGCTGTACGACGCGATCATCACCGGGCTCTATCGATTCCGCACCTTGCAGGGGCGGAAAGCGCTCATCGTTCTGACCGATGGCGAGGACACGACGTCGCGTATCAGCTACGACGACATGTTGACGTACGCCCGCGCCGCGCGCGTGCCGCTGTACTTCATCGGCATCGGGCTCGGGATCACCGACATCGCGGGCACGAACAAGATGAAATCGCTGGCTGCGGAGACCGGTGGAGTGGCCTACTTCATCAGGGACGTGAAAACGCTCGATCAGACGTACGCGCAGCTCGAGAAAGACCTGCGCTCGCAGTATCTGGTCGCATACAACACCGAGAGCATGAAGACCGACAAGAAATATCGAACCGTAGAAGTGAAAGTGGACCGACCCGATGCGCGCGTGCGTACCATTCGCGGCTTTTTGCCTTAGCGTCGCGCCGATCGCAGGCGCAGCCAACCTCGTCGAGCTGAAGGAGCCGGCGAAGATTGCCGATGCGTTTTCCGCCAAGGCTCCCGTACGCGCCGTGAACGTGTGGGCGACGTGGTGCGCGCCGTGCGTCGAAGAAATGGGCGACCTGCGCACAATCAGCAACACATTCGGCACGCAGGTGTCACTGGTCGGTGTATCGCTGGACGATATGCTTCCCGGCGACCGTGCGGTCACCAAGCGAAAGGTAAGTGATTTTCTAGATCAGAAAAGAATCACATATACCAATATTTATTATCGTGGCAACAACGATGCGCTCGGCGAGAAGCTGCGGTTCAACGGCGAGATTCCGATCACGATCCTTTACGACCGCACCGGCCGCGAAGTCTGGCGTCAGCAGGGAAAACTCGATCGCGACAAGGCGATCGCTCAGATCCGAAAAATGTTAGGGAGGAAACCATGAAGAAGTTAATCACAATCGCACTGATGTTGCTGGCAGTCTCGGCCCTCGCCGACGAACTGGCGGTCGGCGCGAAGGCCCCGGCGTTCTCGCTGGCCAATGCGGTCGACGGAAAAACGTACGCCTTCAAGCCGGGCGACGGCAAGATCTCGGTGGTGTTTTTCACATGCAACCAGTGCCCGTACGCCAAAGCATTTGAGCCGCGGCTCATCGCGATCGCAAAGCAGTACGCCGCGAAGGGTGTGGCGTTTTACGCCATCGATTCGAACGATGAAGCGCGGTACGCCGAGGAGTCGCTCGCGAACATGAAGGAGCGGGCGGTCACGAAGGGCTATCCGTATCCGTATCTGAAGGACAACAACAGCTCGATCGCGCACGCATACGGCGCACGCGTGACGCCGCACGTCTACGTCATCGATCAGAAGGGAACGCTGCGCTATCGCGGTTACATCGACGACAGCGCGCGACCGGAGGAGCGGACGAAGGCCGCACTCACCGATGCGCTCGATGCTCTGCTGGCGAACAAGCCGGTGGCCAGCACGGAGACACGCGCGTTCGGCTGCAGCATCAAGTGGAAGTCGTAGCTCCGTCATCCTGACGCCGAGCAGAGCGAAGCGGAAGGACCTCAGTAAACGGAGATCCTTGGCCGTCTGCGCGGTTCACGATGACGGCCGCGCCGTCACCGCGACAATCTTCGATATGACGCGCTGAGCATCGTCACGCGTTTCACGTAGTTCCGCGTTTCCGGAAACGGCATCGACTCCAGGAATTCGTCCAGCGGTTTGTGTGGCGCTCCCCGGCGCCACCGCATCACATTTCCCATTCCCGCGTTGTACGACGCCACCGCGAGCTGCGTCACGCCCCCGAACATATTCACGAGCTGCCGGAAGTACACCGTCCCGAGCCGGATGTTCACGATCGGATCTTCGATATTCGCAGAGCTGTGCAGGCGGCGAGCGAGCTCCTTCGCGGTCGGGGGCATCAACTGCATGAGTCCTGTCGCTCCCACCGGCGATCGAGCGAGCGGATTGAAATAGCTCTCCTGGTGGATGAGGCCCATGACGAGGAACGGATCGAGATTGTTTTTCTGTGCGTTGCTGATGATCGCGTCCTTGTATTTCATCGGGTAGTACATCCTGAGGAAATACGCCGGCACGACGTCCTGCTCGACGGTCGCCAACTGCGGAAATGCGCGACGCGCCGATCGCATCATCAGGAGCATGTCGCCATAGCTGTTGTACAAGTCGGCCAGCAGCGCGTCGGCGTATCGCTGATTCGATCGCTTGATGTTCTTCTGGATCTCGAGTCGCGCGTCTCGCGCGTCGGTCAGCGCCGTCAGCTCGTACGCCAGCCGCAGCTCCGCCGGCATCTCTTTTTCGGCGAGCTCCGGCCAATCCGGCTTCTGCAACTTCAACGGGTTGACGTCGGGATCCTGATGATGCGCGCCGTGGGCCTGACAGTACAAAACATAAAGATCTGCGTATGGCGCGCCGGCCAGCGATTGATAGATTGCGGCCGCCTGCTCTCGCATGCCCTGACGCTCCATCGTGCGGGCTAGCCAATACGCCGCCTGCCGTTTCACGTTCGGATTGCGATACGTGTCGCGAACGAATGTCATCAGTTGATCGGCGCCGTGCACATCGCCGCGTGAGTACGCGTCCCACGCTTTTCCCCAGAAATGCTGAAGGCCCGCTTCCTGACTGGGGTCGAGCTTCGCGAGATCGGTGATCAGCTTCTGCTCCCGCGCGTCGTCGTTCTTCGATTCGGCGCTTGCGATCAGCGTGTTGAGAACCTCGATGCGCACTTCGCCGGCGAGCGGCAGCGAGAGCAGATCGCGCAGCCGCTCGGTGGAGAGTCGTTCGTACTCTTCCTTCTTCGCCTTTTTTACCGGATCGACGACCTGAATCGTCTTCTTGACGTTCGCAAACTTCGGTTTGACGACGGCTTTCTTCTTTCCTTTTGCGCGGACGCGAATCGATCCGACGCGTTGTCTCACGATGATGACCTTGTTGACGATCGGGTTGATGCCGGCGGCCAGCGCGCGATAGTTTTTCGAGGCGGTGTACATCGCCGGTATCGCGAACTTGAACGGCCCGGACGCCATCGGCTCNNNNGACTCTTCGTATCGATGCAGTTGATTGAGCGTCAGCCCGCGATTGAGTTGCACCGGCGGCCGCAGCTCCGGGGGCGGCGTGCTGGCCTGTAGCGCGCTCAGCTCGATCAGAGCGTCCTTCGGATCGCCGTCGCGCATCAGGCTAACCGCACGCTGCAGCCGCTCGGCGTCGGTGAGCTCGAGAGGCTGGGACTCCGAGAGCGATTGCAACGAGCGGAGTATCGCGATTGCGTCGGCCGCCTGCCGCGCGCGCGGATTCTTCACCACGATATCGTGCGCGGCGTTGTACACGATCTTCGAGTCGCCGGAAGCAAAGCCGGTGTTGATCAGTTGCCATCGCGCGGCCGCAGCGACCGGCGAGCGATCCGTGCGGGACGCGATGCCGCGATAGACGGCGATCGCATTGTTCCAGTCTCCGATCTCGCCATAGAAGTTGCCGAGGTTGAGGGAGATGTCTTCCCAGTTGACGAGGTGGGGAGGGCGACTCCACAAACGCGCAAGTGTCAGACGCGCCGATCGGCGATCGCCGGTGAGCCGGAACGCGCTGGCGAGAAAATAAAGCCGGTACTCTTCGACGGCGCGTCCTCCGAACTTGAACGACGAAAAGTGGCGGACCGCCGCGCCACCATCGCCACGCCGCAGCGCGTCCATGCCCGATGTAAATGCCGGGCGCAGCTTTTCCAGATCCGGCGGTGCCTCTGGTTTCGGCGGTGCGGCGATCTCGCGGTGCAGTGCGCGGCGTTGTAGGAAAACGTAAACGCCGAGACCTCCGACGATCGGTGTCAGCGCGATGCAGATCGCGATCAGCCGTCGTTGCCAGGACTTCATGCCGCCCGGCTAGAGTCCCAGAGCGCCTGCCTCGCCGTCGGCGAGTATGCGAACCAGCTCGTCGTAAAAGTAGTTGGAGGACTTCCGGATGTCTTCCGCGATCCGTTCGTCGTACATCTGACGGCTGCGGTCGATGTCTTCCTTCAGCCGTTCGTAGAGATCCTTGTTCTTGCGGCCCTGCTCGACCTTCGGCTCGTTGTACAGCTTGATTTCGGATACCAGCAGCCGCGCGAAGCGACGCGCTTCGTCGTGTTTCTTGTTGGAGTCGGGTGGCGCCGATGCCGCTGATCCGCGCGACAGACCGGTCGGCGGCACAAACTGTGTGGAAGGCTTGGACGGCTCTTCACCCGGCATGGCGGGCATCGGGCCGCTCTTCCCCAGATCGAACGCCGGCATCGCCGTCGTGGCGTAAGCGGACGGTTTGGGGGCCGCCGCGGGCGCGGGTGCAGGCTTAGGCGGTGGCGGAGGCGCTGCTGCGGGTTTGGGCGGTGGTGCGGGCGCGGGTCTCGGGAGAGGAGGCGCGACCGGTTTGGGCTTTTCCGCAACCGGCGGCGGCAGTTCCTGCGCGAACGCTACCGTCGTCTCGGCGGCCTTCGGCTGCGGCGGCGCCGCGAAGACGCCGCTGCTTTCGCCGGCCTCACTCAGACTCGGCGACGGAATCTTTTTGCGAATCGCCAGGGTGTCGATCAAAAGCCCGGTCGTAAAGACGAGGATCTCCAGCGAGCCCGGATCGAATTTGCTCTGGTCTCGGTCGACGACGTCGACATAGACGGCCGCGGCCACTTTGTCCTTGATGACCATCGGCACGAGGATCGCGCGAACAGAGCCGCTGACGCCGAGTCGAGTCGAGAGATTGTTGCCGTCCCAGATGACGACGTGCTCGTACTTGAGCACGCGATCCAGCTCCGGAATGAGACCAGGCGCGGCGTTGAAGCGCTTGACATTTTCGTCATTGCCGCCGTGCGCCGAGAAGCCCATACCCTTCCAGCCGCTGAATGTTTCGCCGCGCAGAATCAGCAGCGCCGCGCGCGATCCGAACTGCACCGATTGTTCGAGCAGCGCGTTGAGAATGTCGACTTGCGACTTGCCCTGCTCGACGCTTTGAATCGCTTTCTTGACGCGCGAAACGTCGGCTTTCGATGGAGTTTCCTTCGGCTTGAGGCTCGCCTCCAGCTCGGAAATCGATTTCTTGATGTGCGGGAGAAACGTGACAGAGCTGACGTCAGCCTGAACGCTCTGGACGGCGGCCTTGAGTTGCTGGTCGACGGCTTCGCGAACGTCTTCGACGGAGGAGCGGATCTCGCCCACCAGTTTCTCGAGCGCTTCGCGGACGTGCGACTCGATTGAGCTCGCGACGTCGTCGCCCCTCACAGCCATAAATCCTCCCGGTTCTGTAGCTTGACGCTTGCAGGCAAGGCCGCCGCGATTATAACGCAGTCACGATGTGCTACTTTTGTATGCAGTGCGCCGGATTTCCGTCCTACTCATCGTGTTGAGCGCATCGTGCGGCGTCGATAACGGCCCCGATCATGCGTCCGAATGGCTTCGGGTTCTCAATCGCAAGAAGGCTGCCGTTGCGCCGGACGCAACGCCGGTCAGAAAGCAGATGTACGCCGATGCGCTGGTGGCTTTTGTGTCGCGCAATCCGGACCATTCGCGCGCACGCGACGTTTACCGCCGCGTTCAACTCGATTTCGCGCGCGAGCTCAGCGCGCTCGGGCGATATCAGGATGCCATCCGATTTTATCGCGCTGTCCTGACTGCCGAGCCGCACAACGGCGAGGCAACGCGCGGATTGAATATCGCCCTCGATCGCCTAACGGTGTCACGGCAGAAGCTTCTCGCGCTCGAGAAGGGGATGTCGCAACGCGATGTCGCGCATTTCCTTGGCAAACCTATTCCGGGATGGACCGCGCGGGCTGACCGGCCCGACTGCACCATCGAGGCCTGGTACTACCGAACGAACGATCGCGGCGTCGCGGGCGTCTACTTCCGGGACGGCACCCTTTTCGCCGCCGAAGAGAACTCCCACGCCAAGCTGGTTCCCCTCACTCAGCCGGCCGCGCGCTGACGCGGAATCGCGCCCTGACAGCCGCTGTTCGTTTAAGCATGCCGTTGTATGAATATCAGTGCACGCAGTGTAACGAGCGCAGCGAGATCCTCCAGAAGTTCGCCGATCCGCCGTATTCGCATTGCCCGAAATGCGGCGGCGAAGTGAAAAAGCTGCACTCGTCGCCTGCGATTCAGTTCAAGGGTTCCGGCTTTTATAAGACCGATTACGCGACGAAGAAATCGGAGACGTCATCGGAGAGCAAGAGCGAATCGAAACCCGATAGCAAGAGCGAATCGAAACCCAATTCGAAGAGCGATGGGAAGAGTCCGTCAACTGAAAAAGCGAGCTGACTCGCTTCTCGAAGAAGTCTTCCGGTCTCTCTTCGAAGAGATCGACACGGAGAAGCTTCGCCGCGATGTGACGGCGCTCAAATCGAACACTCCCGATTTTCAGCCGGTCGATCAGGCGAAGGTTCTGGTGCGGCGAACCGCGATCCGCTGCGCCGCGGCCGGAGCCGTCACCGGCCTTCCCAGCGGCCTTCTGGCCCTCGGCAGCCTGGGCGCCGACCTGGCTTATCTGATCTTCCAGCAGTTTCGTCTGATCGTCGGCATCGCGACGATCTACGGCCACGAGCCTTCGCAGCGGGAGCGATTCGGCGAAGCGATGTCGTGTCTGGCCTACGCCTCCGGCGTCGGTCTCGGAAAGCAGGGAATCGCGACGGGGCTCGAATCGGCGACCGCCGAAGGTGGAATCGTGGCCGAGAAAATCGGGACGCGATTCATGCGCGAGCGTCTCGCGAAAGTGATCCCATTCGTCGGCGCTCTATCCGGCGGCGCGCTCAATTTCATGTCGGTTCGAGCGGTCGGACGCGCGGCCATTCGCTACTACGAATCGCGCGTCGATCCGGTCGAGGCGGACGCAATCTGGGCCGATGGTGATCGAGAGCATGCATGATGGAATGTGTCCTCACTGACCCGCGTTTCCCGACCTGACCAACATGCCGAAATTCGAAGCCCAACCCAATACGGAGGTGCGCTCGGGATTTGTCGAACGCCGCCGTTTGCGCCGGATTCGAATGATCGTCGAGCTGACGCACAACCTCATCAGCAGCGACATGACGGTGTGTCATCGCGAAGCGCAATGCCTCGTCCAGTGCGCGCGAAAGGCAATCCTCGATTTACATCCGCACTTCGAAGAGCGCTATGAGCGCGTGATCCGGCCGCATTTCGAGCGCGTCCTCGCGCAGCGCTGGCCCGGTGAAGTGACGCTGCACGCCAGTGCCGGCGACATCGTCAATTAGTGCCCCGCTCCAATTCCTGAACGACTCGAATCTCACCGATTTCGCGTTTCGCCCGCTCCGCTTCCGCCCGCGCCCGCATGCGGATTTCGTCGTTGAGATAGCCGATGTGCGGGTCATCCGGAACCAGGTAGCGATACTCGAGTGACGCGATGAGCAGCGGCGGAAACGCCGCCCGCCGCGCGAAGATCATCGCGACATCATCGAACGCGATCAGCGCCCAATCTCTCCGCCGGTAGCGCACGAGCGACGCCGGGAGATAGCGGCGGGATCGGGTCGCGACGTCGACGACTTCGATGCGCTCGCTCTGATATTCGTCGACAGCCAGATCGATTCGATATTTCTGCACAAGCGCGTGCCAGACGCGGCTGTCGCGGCGCGCCCTTGCATCGAGCGCGATGAAATCGCGAAACAGCTCATTGCGGCCGTCGGTGAGAACGCGTCGCTGCCGGTAGAAAACCCATTCGAGATAGCCGCCAAACTGATCGGCGTTGTAGATGTTGCCGGGAAGATGGAGCCGCGATACCGCGCGAACAGGAAATCGCTCGGCGTCGACGCCCGCAGCGTGATCGCTGTGCGCAAATACCCAAACGATCGGAGCAATCGCCGCGATCGCGCATGCGATGGCAGCTCTGCGCGGGATCGTCGGAATCGGAACGATCAGCAGCGGCAGCGCGGCGAAGTAGAGACTCTGATTGCGCACGTGCTGAATCGCGAGACCGGCGAGGAGAATGTAGATCGCAAATCGCCACAGATGACTTCGTTTTTCTGGCGACATCAGAAACGCAGCGATGACCGCTGCTGACGTCACGTAAAGAAGCGGAAAGAGCGACGGTGAGCTCGGCAGCCACTCGGCGTTGACAAATTCGCCGCTGCCGACCAGCTTCGTCAATTCGAGTGGCGCTGCGATCGCGCGCCACCCGAACGGATTGATCAGCAACCCGATCGCGCTCGCAGCGACGACCATCCAACGGCGAAAATCAATCAAGAGAGTTGCGGCGGCGAGAACCGGAGCCAGAAGCGCGGACGGATGCGTGTTGATCCAGACGATCGTCAGGATGGCGTACGCGATCGCAAGTCGCGCAGGCGGAACTCTCGATTGCAGCAGCGCCAGCGCACACACGATCAGCAGCGCGGCGGCAGCAGCAGGACGGATTCCCAATCGATCCGAAGCGCCGAGGAAAGCGATCGCGGCGATGAGAAGAGCCAGGCCTTCGGAGTGCGGCGGCTCGCCGCCGCCTTGAAGGCGGTGCCAGGGCACCGCACTCCGAAGGCTAAACCAGAACCCAATCGTAAAAATCGCAGCTACAAAAAGCGCATTGACCCACGACACGCCGCGCATCCCGACCAGCGATTCCACGCCGTAGAGCGCGACTTCATACAGCCACTCGCCGTTGATCCACGGAACATGCGCGGCCGCCAGCGTGAACGGGTCGTAGACCGGAAGAGCGTGATGCTCGACCACCCATCGGCCGGTCGCGAGATGCCAGAAAAAGTCGTAGCTGCGAATCGGACCGGCTGCTGCGCACGCGACGAGGATGAAGAGCGCGATCGCCGCGAGGCGTTTCGCCATCGCGGCGAGTATAGCGGTTACGTTCGCGGTGGCTTCGCGGGCGGTGGCGGAGGAACCGGTGCCGGAGGAACCGGCGGCGCGGCGTTGTCGATCTTGATGTCGCCGTTCACCGTGGTGATTTTCAGCGCATATCGCCCGCCGTTCACATCGCCGGAGACGCGGCGGCTGCCGGGATGCGAATGGATGTTGAGCGGGAAGGCCGCTTCGAAATCGCCGTTGACCTGCGTGAAGTCGCCGAGGAATGAGGCGCTGGGGGGAAGGATGGCGATGACGCGGCCGTTGACCGTTCCGAGCCGCGCGCCGTGGAAGTCGTCGAGGAATCTGGCTTGCACGCGGCCGTTCACGGTCTTGGCCGCGACTTCATTCGAGCCGGTCGCTTCGATATCAACTTCGCCGTTGACTGTCGATGCCGCTGTCTGTCCAGCGATCGCGCGTGTCTCGATACGGCCGTTCACCGTCCGCAATTCCAAGGCAACGCTGGGCGGAACGCGAAGCTCGTAGTCGATGCGCACGTCGCGTCCCCATCCGAAGTGCACTCCGTGTTCGTGAGGAGTTCGAATCGTGAGCGTTCCGCCGTCGAGCTCCGTCAGAAAATAGCCTTGATAGTCTTTCTTTGGATCGGGGCGGACGCCGCGGGCGTGAATGGCGGCAACCATGCTGACTTCGCCGGGCGAATTGCCATCAACCGAAATCGTGCCGTCGATTTCACGAATATCGAGGCGCGTGACGGTCGTTGCCGGCCACTTCTTCTCGAACCGAGCGGTGTGTTTCTCCAGCGGCACACAGCCAGCCACGAGAGTGACTGCCAGGAGTGAATAGAAAGCTCGGCTGTGCGTGTTCATAGGAGTCCGCCTCTGGTCTTACGATACGTCGGATCGAGAGTTTCATGGATGTGACTCAGACCACACTTCTTCGCGTCGCGGCCTTCCTCGTCGACGCCGTTTCGATCTCGATTCTGCTCATTCTGCCCGCCTCGCTCATCAGCTACGGTCTCGCGTGGTTTGGCGGGGCCGTCCAATGCATCGCGATTTT
>WNFJ01468803.1_pt4 | contig 11771 bp, 11 predicted proteins | sample 5400461 | NCBI WGS metagenome assembly WNFJ01 (sample SAMN13153349, study PRJNA577476) | soil metagenome | isolation source: 115 cm saprolite on Douglas fir-dominated hillslope | place: USA:California | collected 2013-09-17
GGATCTGGTTCACGAGCCCATATGGATGCAGCAGAAAACGCCAAACGAGGCAGACGGCGATGATCGGCATCAGGTTGGTGAGGAACATTGCTGTCATGCAATGCCGCGCCCCTGGGATGCCAGTATTGATGGCGAGCGCGAGCGCCAGCCCGATCACGGTGGTCAAAATGGTCGAGCCCGCGATGTAGACAAAGGTGTTGATCAGCGTTTCCCGAAAGATCGGGTCCGCTGCCAGCGTACGATAATTGTCCAACCCGACAAAATACGGCGCCGAGACCATGTCGTAGGAGTTGAAGCTCAGTTCGATGGCCCACACCATGGGCCCGTATTTGAACACCGCGAAGAACAGCAGCGTCGGCAGAACGAAGGCAACGCCCCACAGCCTGATGCGCTGGCGATGATGAATTTGCCAGAATCTGCGCGCGACAGGCGGCGGACCGGAAAGACTTCCGTGCTGGTATGGCGCGCTCGAGGTCAGTTCAACCATTTACGATCTCATCCATCGGCCACACCTCGTATTCTCTCTAGATCGGCCTCTTACAGGAGGCCGGTCATCCGCTCTTGAGCCTGGACAAGTCAAGCTTTCTTGTAGGCCGCGGTAGCGCGATCCACTTCGGCTGCCGCCTCATCGAGCGTCTGCTTGATATCGGCCTTGCTCAACATGACCTTTTGAACGGCGCGATGCATGGAGTCCGCCAGCTCATTGAACACCAGCGATCGCGGCAGGAACACGCCCTCGTCCTTGGCGCGAATGATTTCATTGACATACGGAAATTTCTGCACCTCGGGATTGTCGGCCCATCCAGTTTTCTTGGCAAACGTGAAAGGAGCCGCGTCCTTCCAGGCATCGACCAGATCGCTCATCATGAACTTGTAAAGGTCGTGAAGTGCCTCCTGCTTTTCGGAGGCCGCCTTGGCGTTGATGACGAGGTTGAAGCCATAGGTTGTCGAATAGCCCTTACCGGTCTGAACACCCGGATATTGCACAGGCCGGAAATAGTTCTCCGCGGCCATCGGCGGATTCTCGGCCGTGACAAGGCTTGTCGGCAGCGGGTGACAGAAAAACATCGACGCCCGCTCCTTGAGGAAATCCATGCCTGGTATCGGATTGGTCGCAATCGAATCTGCGGGATCTTCGGCGCCGTACTTCCGCGCAATCGATGAGCGGATAGTCATCGCCCTGATGCCCGCCTCGTTATTGACCGTGCATTTGCCGGAATCGTCGAACCACTTTCCGCCTGACTGAAGCAGGATCGGGTTGTACTGGATCATGGTCCATTGCGAGGAGTGCATCGCGAACTTGAAGCCCTGACGCACGAACTTGTCGCCATCCTTGACGGTTAGCCGCTTGGCGACCTCACCGAGCTGCTCCCAGTTCTGCGGCCAGTCCTTCTCGGTATCGAGCCCGACCTCCTTGAACTGCTTGGCGTTGAGGTAATTGCAATAGCCATAGAACCACATCGGATAGCCATAGACCTTACCATCCTTGGTGGCGCCGTCGACGAACGCCTTGGCAAAATCACCGGTAAATGCCTCGAAGGAACCGTAGCCGAGTTGCTTGACATCGAGGGGAGCCAGCAGACCCTTGTCGAGCCATGTCGGCATGAACCAGTCCTGGCTGACGAATCCATCCGGCGCGGTGCCGGTGGCAAATCCAACGCTGATCTTCTTGCCGAGATCGGCGAACGCAAACCATTGAAAGTCGATCTTGACGTGCGGATTCTGCTCCATGAACATCTTGACGCGCTTGTGTACCCACGGACGCTGCTGCGGATTGTCGAAGGTCCAAAAACTGATGTTGACGGGCTTCTTGGTCTGGGCAAATGCGCTCCTGGCAAGCGGTGCGGAGACCGCTGCCCCAAGGCCCGCCACACCGATGCCGCGAACGACGTCGCGCCGCGTCGGACTTCCAATTGCAGATTTCTTCATCGCGTCCTCCCCAAATATGCGGTTCGATCTGTCGTCAGACCTGCTTGATTTGTTAGCTGTATCGTCGCTGGTTCACCTACTCATCGTCAGACAATTGTCTCGTTATCTTTGCGCAGCTTTTTAGATTTCGGCCACATTCCAGTTTCGGCCGCTATCGCCGAATCCTTCCCATCCGCTGTCGGTGACGGCGACGGTATCCTCGAGTTTGATAAAACCGCGCTTCGGATGCAGGATCGCGGTCTCGATCGAGATCACCATCCCGCTCTCGAGCGGACGATCCGCATCGGTGGCGGGATAGGGCACCGGACCTTTGCTGGTGAGATGGGGCGCCTCATGACTGACAAGCCCCATTCCGTGGGCCAGAAAATCGAAATGCGGCAGCTGCTTCGATCCGCGCATCGCCTCTTCCGCCGCCGCATAGATGTCGCCGCCCCGCGCACCGGCGCGGATCGGCTTACGCGCGGCCTGCTGAATGGTTTCAACTTCGTGGAGCAGTTCCTCAAGCTCGAAATCCGGTTCGCCAAGCACACCCATGCGGCAGAGATCGCCGATATAGCCGTGATAGTTCGCCCCGGAATCCAGTGAGAGAATGTCCCCGGGGCCAAGCATTTGATCCGACGGGGCGCGATTAAGACTGCTTCCCGCGGAGATCAGGCAATATTCGAAGTTAAGTCCGCGGTTGGTTTCTTCACGGCGCAGACGCCCGACCACATCGTGCTTGGTCATGGCCGGCTGGCATGCCGAAAACGCCGCCTGCATCGCCGCGACCACGCGCTCCGAAGCCTCCTTGAGCAGCGCAAGTTCAGCGGCCGATTTGCGCGCGCGGAGCCGTTCCAGCGCTACCGTGGCGTCAACCAATTTGCTCTCGGCAAAGGACGAACGCAGCACGTTGGCGGCGTCGAGCGGAAGGAAGGGCATTTCGACGCCGATACGAACGCGGGCAACATCCATTTTCCTGATGTGCGCGACCGCCGACTGCATCGCGTCGGTACCGGTCATCCACGAAGTCTCGGCAACCGGCGTCCAGAACCGGTCCAATTGCTTCTCGAAGCTCTCGAGCCTGTTGCCGATGAACACCGACCGGTCGGCATGGCCCTTGGCATAGATAAACACCGGCAGATAGCGGTTGAGGCCTATGGCGTCCATCGTCTCGAAGAAGAAGAACCGGTATCCGCCCAGAAGATACCCGACATTATGCTTCGACGTCGCGATCAGGACATCGATGCCCGCCTGTTCGAGCAGGTCGTCCAGCTTTTTCGTGTCGAAGGGGATTGTAGGAGCGAGGTTGGGCGAACGAATATTCATTGCAGCACCTTTTCCCTTGATGACCCCGCGCGACGCGGCGGCCTAACCCGCGGCAGTCGCGCGCTTTCGCGAATGATGAATTCGCAGGAGAGATTGAGGTCCGGATCGCTGGTCGGGCCGGCAAGGCCGCGTTCGATGAAGCAACCGAGATAGCGCCCGAATTCGACGGCATCGATATTGGGTTGCAGGCGCTCCCGCTGATAGCGCTGCACGGCTTGCGGCACCGAGGCGCATGCATCGAGGCTCCGCGCCAGCGCCGCCGCATCCTGCGCGGCTTTCAGCACGCCGATGCCGACGTGGGGACGGCAGACAAAGGCGGCATCGCCGATCAGCGCGACGTGGCCGAAAGCAATGTTTTCCGATTCGACATCGTAGATCGGCTGCAGCAGGTGTCGATCCGCGCGAAGCACCACTTCGGCAAATTGCGACGGAAGATCGCGCGCGCCAGCCTTTCGAAGCGCTGCGATGTGGACCTTGCGGATCAGCGGCGGCGGAATCGATTCGTGCCTCTCGCCGCTCTCGTCGGTCATCAGGCTGTCGAGTTCGGCGCCATCAGCGACATGGGTATACCACAGGAAATTGTAGCGGCGCGCGCCTCGCGCGTTGGAGCCATCCTGTCCCAACAGCGGATAGCCGATGAACTGGCCACCGGGTGGAAAGCAGAAGCTGAACCGATCGAAGGTCTCCGCCATGAAGGTGGCCGATAGATCGGTTTCATCCATGATTCCGCGCCAGGCAACATAACCGCCATAGCTCGGCACGATATGGGGCGCGAGCAACCCACGAACTCTGGAGCGGATGCCGTCGGCGCCGACAACGAGATCGGCCGCAACCTGTTCACCGCTGGACAGCAGCACCATCGCACCGTGGTCGGTTTGCCTGATGTCGAGAAGCTCAACGCCAAGATGATAGCGCTGCGGTGGAAACGCCGAATAAAGCAGATTGAAGAGGCTGCTCCACGAGGTCAGATACTGCGGATAGTCGAAGCTTGCGAGCTGGTTGCCGTGCCGATCGAACGCAACACGTCCGCTGACGTCGATGCCAGGGGGACGATCGCTCGACACGCCGATGGTTTTCAGGATGGCGGTCAATTCGGCATGACCGGCAATCCCTGCGCCCCTGGACTCTAGTCCGCTGGCTACACGCTCGAAAATTTCGACGGACCAGCCCTGCCGCACCAGCATGTGGCCGATAAAAAGACCGGCCACCGAACCGCCGGCGATCACTGCTTTGCGCTGACGGGAGGCAGGCATGATCTCAGCACTCAGCCCAATGAGTCACGCGCGAGCGGTGATTGAACTTCCTAAGGGAAGCTGACCTTTCGACCGTCGCCGCGCTGAGAGTCGGCACTGTTTCCTCCATTTTTTCTTTGACCGTAAGCGCTCGGGCGATAAGGCGTCAAGTATTTTCGAAACTATTGCTTTCGAGGCAAAAAATGGCGAGGATTACCCATGATTGCGATTGGCGACGTTTCCCGCACCCTGGCCGACGAGGCCTATTCCCGCATCCGCGAGGCGATGCATTCGGGGCAGCTCAAGCCCGGGCACAAGCTTCGTTTCAGCGAGCTGCAGGAATTAACCGACACCAGCGTGACGCCGGTTCGCGAGGCGCTGGCTCGGCTCACCGCAGAAGGCTTTACCGAACTCGAGGGTCATCGAGGCTACAGGGTGGCGCCGGTCTCTTCGACCGATCTTTGGGACATTGTGAGAAACCGCCAGCGGCTGGAGTCCGAGGCGCTCAGTCTGTCGATCAAGCATGGTGACGATCACTGGGAAGCGCGGCTCGTCACAGCTCACCACCTGCTGGGGTGTATGGACCGCGAGCGCGCCGATTTACCCACCGCCGTCGACGAGCGATGGGAGCAACGCCACGAGGCCTTTCACGAAGCGCTGATCGCGGCATGTCAGTCAAAGGTGCTGCTCGGGTTCTGTAGCCAGCTTTACGCCCGCGCCAACCGCTATCGCCGCCTCTCAATCACCGTCCCGGACATTCCGCGAGACGTCCGGATGGAACACCGGCTGATATATGAAGCAGCGATCAAGCGCGACGCCGCCACTGCAACCGATTTGCTCAAGGATCATTTCGAGCGAACCGCGCGCATGGTCGATGAAATCCTGCGTCACCGGTGGTGAACTGATTTGGAGACCGGCACGGTCGAACGCATTCAATCGAACCCATCCAGCACGAACACCACATTCCGTCACGCCTCACGCGGGCGATAAATCCAAAAGGGGAGCAGAGCTATGAAACATCGTCCGTTGGGCCGGACCGGCCTCTATGTGTCGGAAATCTGCTTGGGCACCATGACGTTCGGCGGCCAAGGTGCGTGGTGGAAGGCCGTAGGCGAGGTCGATCAGAGCAACGCCAATGCCCTGGTCGAGCGCGCCCTCGTGGCAGGCGTCAATTTCATCGACACCGCCGACGTCTATTCGGAAGGCCTCTCCGAACGGATTCTCGGTCAGGCGTTGCGCGATCTCAAGGTGCCCCGCGAAAGCGTCATCATCGCAACCAAGGTGCGTGGACGAACCGGTCCGGGACCCAATACGGTCGGCCTGTCGCGCAAACACATCATGAGTGCCGTCGAAGCCAGCCTGGAGCGCCTCGGCCTCGACTATATCGACCTGTATCAGGTTCACGGCGCCGACCTGGTCACGCCGATCGAGGAAACCATGCGCGCGCTCGACAATCTGGTGTCGCGCGGTCTGGTTCGCTACATCGGCGCCTCCAACATGTCCGCGTGGCAGATCATGAAGGCACTTGGGTTTTCGCGGCAAAACGATTACGCGCGGTTCGAAACCGTGCAGTCGTATTACACCATCGCCGGCCGCGATCTGGAGCGCGAAATCATTCCCATGCTTACCGATCAGCAACTCGCCCTGATGGTCTGGAGTCCATTGGCCGGCGGCCTGTTATCCGGAAAGTTCGCGCGCCAAACCGCGACGCCGAACGAGGCCAGACGCCTGGTCCTGGATTTTCCGCCGGTTAACAAGGAACACGCGCTCGACATCGTCGACGTCATCAAGCCGATTGCCGAGATGCACGGTGTTTCCGTGGCGCGGATCGCGCTGGCGTGGCTTTTGCACCAGAAAGCTGTGACGAGCGTGATCATCGGCGCGAAATCGATCGCCCAGCTCGACGATAATCTTGCCGCCACCGATATCCAGCTGTCGGCTGAAGAGCTAGCTGCACTCGATAAGGCCAGCGCCCTCCTCCGCGAATATCCGCAATGGATGCTCGATCGCCAGCATGGCGATCGGGTTCCCGTGGCTCTGCGTTGATTCGCTCTTTACCTTTAGGCTTCGGATGAACCGGCAGTTTCATCAAAGATCTCCGAGGCAATGCGGTTAGTTTCGATTGCGGCCGGCACGCCGCAATACATGGCAACAAGCAGCAGAACGTCCTGCACCTGTTGCTTTGTGCATCCGTTCGCCAACGCGCCCTTGGCGTGAATGCGGAATTCCGCCGGCCGATTGCTCGCCGCGGTCATGCCGAGCATGACGAGGCTGCGGATATCGTTGGCGAGGCCATCTCTTTCCCAGACATCCCCGTAAACATAAGCGTTGATAATGTTTTGTAAGGGAGCCCCGAACTCGCCCGAAGCAGCCATCCGCTTTTCGACCTCGGCCTCACCAAACATCTCCTTGCGCCGCCGCAAGCCCCGCGCGTACATCTCACCGGTATCCATGTTCTCTCCCTCTTCCTAAGTGATTGAGCTCAGCCATGTCTGATGTTTCGAACGGTCTCAAGATATCGACGGCTCACCAACCATGTATACTGACATTGCGCCCTTCTTCGAGATTGTACCTATTGAATCTTATGGCCGCAAATCATCAGGACGATCACGACCGCCATGGTAATTGTCAAACCGGAGTTTCCGGCCAACGACCTTGCTCAATTTATGGAATATCCGCGCGCCCACCCGAACAGGACCGCCGGCGATGGCTCCGAGGCCGCGCAGATATCCGTCGGACAAATTCGGCGCCTTTGTCCGCAGCGAGATCCCGCGATGGACGTCGGATGCCAAGGCCGCCAGCATCGAAGCAAAATAGTCGCGATAACGGAAATGGCGATCTGATCATGCAACCATATGCGTCCGCCGGCATCATCGGGTTAGGTTTCATGGGTACCGCGTCGTCCGGAGGCCTGATCGAGGCGAGGGTGGCGTTGATCGAGGCGATGCGGCGACAGCCCGTTGCATCCGAGGTTATCAGATGATCCGCGCTGCAATCGCCGGCCTCGGCCGCTGGGGCCGCAGTCTCGTCGAGGCCTCGCTCGGCCACGAACGGCTGACGATCGTCCGTGCCGCAGAGCCCGACCTCAAAGCCGCAAAAGATTTTTGCGCTCAACATCATCTGGAGTTGACCAGCAATCTGGACGCCGTCCTCGCCGATGCCAGCATCGACGCGGTCCTCTTGGCGACGCCGCATTCGCTGCATCCGGCGCAGGTCATGGCCTGTGCGGCCGCGCCAAAGCAGGTATTCTGCGAGAAACCGCTGGCGCTGCGCCGCGCCGATGCAGCGCGGATGTTTCAAACCTGCCGCGAAGCTGGAGTGGTGCTTGCTGTCGGACATAATCGGCGCTTCTGGTCATCGATGCGCGCATTGCGAGACACTGTTGCGAGCGGCAAGCTTGGTACGATCCTTCACATCGAAGGCCATAACAGCAACGAAAACTCCCAGAAGATTACCACTGGATGGAGATTGTCTCCGGAGGAATCGCCCGGCGGCGGACTGACAGGCGCCGGGCTGCACATACTCGACGCGTTCGTCAGCATCCTTGGGCCGGTTCGCCGGGTTTACGCGCAACTCAATTCACGTGAACAGGGTCCCCCTCCCCTCGATACGGCAACAATGACACTGGACTTCGTCAACGGAGTGACGGGCACGTTGGCAACGGTGAGGGCAACCCCATTCTACTGGCGCGTTCACGTCTTCGGAACCAAGGGATCCGCTGAAGTGCTGGACGAAGTTACCCTAATCCTGCGAATGACCGGAACTAAGCCAGAGCGAACAACCTACCCGGCAATTAACGTCCTACGGGCCGAGCTGGACGCGTTCGCCGACGCGATAGAAGGGAAACACCCATTCCCGGTGCCGGAGGCCCAGGTATTGGAGACGCTATCAGCATTCGAAGCCGCACTGCAGTCGATGGCAACTGGAAACCCGGTTGAATGCGGCGACACATAAGCAGGAACGCCGCCGATCATCTGACTATCGTGATGTGGCCGCTTAAAGGAGACGCGCGATACGTCAGTATGTTCGCGCGCGCTTGGGCTTTCGGGTTACCCTCAGCGGCCGCGAAACACTGCCGGGCGCCGCACGATGAACGACTGGATACCCTCTTTGGCGTCCTCGCTGTTGAGAACCCGATCCCTGATCTTTGGAATGCAGCCGATAGCCGCTTTCTCGCCGCTCTCGATGTATTTCAATGCGGCTCTTTAGTAACCTGAATACCGATCGGGGCGTTCCCGGCGATGAGCTGCGCGATTTCCATGGCTCGCTCGGTTTGTTTGCCCGCTGCGACAACCTCCTGGATGAGCCCGATCTTGTAGGCGCGCTGCGCGTTGAACTGGTCGCACAGGAACAGATGATACGTTGCATCGCCCCAGCCGGCGCGCGTCAGGAATCGGAGATGAGCACCGCCCAGCGGAGCGTTGCCGCGCTTGGACTCCAGCAGAACCGGCAATCGTCGGCCGCGACGCCGATGTGGCCGGCGAGAATCATCTCGATGCCGATCGTGAACACGATACCCTGGACTGCAGTGACAATCGGCTTGCGGCACCTGTATTGCGAGTCGATATTTCCGTCCTTGAGACCCCGCCGAAGACTTAGAGCGGCCACCAGGTTGAACGGAAGGGCTGGAATCCTTGTGGATTGGCAGCCAGTCTCTGGCGGTCGGGCCGCTTTGCGACCCTCGTCTTGCGCTCAATCTTGACAGTGACTTCTTTGACAGTGACTTCGGGTGTCGGGGGCGACGCGCCAAGCTGGCCTTCCGCGACCCGCGCCGGTGTTTGCTGCACAATGTGCGGGACCGATGCGGGAATGATCGCGGCTTGCATGCGGGTATCGATTTCCACCCGCGCTGGACCTATCCTGTCCGAAGCGATTCGAATGACCGGCCTCGCCATCTCGCTGCGGTTGATCATTTCCGTTTCGGGAAAACAGCGCGACGCCACAAACAGCAGCGCAAGCAGCACTCCACCGACAACAGTGAAATAGCGAAATAGCGGCACAGTTCCCATCGCAAAATAGAGAGCTATCGTTTAGCGATCTAGATGACCGACCGGCCTCCGGCCGGCATCGCTTCCAGAATCGCCCAACTGTCAGATATGTCTGATCCCACCCCTTTTAGGTTCAAACATTTTACCGGAGGGACCATTTGCATCCGCAATTTTTAACGAAAACACCAAGACCTGGTTAGCATTGGGCTGACTAGGACGTCGGCGTCGCGCAGCAAAATGGCCGCTCATGGTGAGGTTCTTCCTCTCCTTAGACATTCCATAATCGCCCTCTCCAACCGAGGTTGGCATTTACGAGGTCGGTTTTCGCGGAAAGCGGAAGCTCACCGCGGTGGGCCGTACTTCCGAAGGGTGCCATAACCAAACTCGTGCGCTGCAGCAAACAGCATCTTGGCCCGCAGGAGATCAATCCTCCGGCCCGGGCAAGGCCGCGATAGGGATTGGGATTCGACAAGCAGCTGCCAAGAATAGTCATTCGGTCGACTTGGATGAAGAGCCTGGATAACTTATCTCTCATCAGGAGATGGGCGCTAAGAACCTGCTCCCAAAGGGGCGAGGATACGAACCGGAGGGATACAATGACCCAGGCAGCCACTTACGGGACGCTGTCGGCGTCCGAGCACAGCGCGCAGTTGCGCAAGGCGGTTATCGCATCAACTATTGGTACAGCGATCGAGTGGTACGACTTCTTCCTTTATGGCACGGCAGCCGGGCTGATTTTCGGCAAGCTGTTCTTTCCCAATTCGGATCCGCTGACGGCGACGCTCGCCGCCTTCGGAACCTATTTCATCGGGTTTGTCGGGCGCCCGATCGGCGCCGCGATCTTCGGCCATTACGGAGACCGCATCGGCCGCAAGGCGACGCTGATTGCAACGCTGTTGTGCATGGGCATCGCCACCTTCCTGATCGCATTGGTTCCGACCTACGAAACGATCGGCATCTGGGGCGCGGTTATCCTGACGGTGCTGCGGATGGTTCAGGGCATCGGCGTCGGTGGCGAATGGGGTGGATCCGTTCTGCTGGCGATGGAATGGTCGCGTCACCACGGCCAGCGCGGCCTGGTGGCGTCCTGGCCGCAATTCGGCGTGCCGTGCGGCCTGTTCCTGGCGAATCTCGCGGTGCTCGCCTTCAGCCAGATGACGGGCGACCAGTTTGCCGCCTGGGGCTGGCGCATTCCCTTCGCGCTGTCGATCATCCTGGTCGGCGTCGGCCTGTGGATCCGCCTCGGCATTCTCGAAACACCCGTGTTCCAGGCGCTTCTGAACGACAACAAGATCGAGAAGACGCCGATCCTCGAGGTTATCAGAAAGCAGCCGAAGCAGATCATCCTGTCGGCTTTGCTGCGGGTGTCGGAGCAGGCGCCGTTCTACATCTTCACTGCGTTCATCTTCGCTTATGCGGTCGGCACGTTGCATATGTCGCGCAACCTGATTCTGAGCGCGGTTCTGGCAGCCTCCGTCGTCTCATTCGTCACCATCCCGTTGTCGGGACATATCTCCGACCGCATCGGCCGCAAGAACATGTATCTGATCGGTGCGGCCACTACGGGTGTGTTCGGCTTCCTCTATTTCGGCATGGTAGACACCGCGGCTCCCTTGGCGGTGTTCGTCGCGATCATGCTGTCGCTGGTTCCGCATGACATGCAGTATGGGCCGCAAGCAGCGCTGATCGCCGAAGCCTTTACTCCGCGCCTGCGCTACAGCGGCGCTTCCCTGGGCTATCAGTTGGCATCGGTCATCGCCGGCGGCCCGGCGCCGCTGATCGCGACCGCCTTGTTCGCGAGCTATCATTCGGGCTACGCGATCTCGATCTACATCGCGGCGTGCGCGGTAGTGAGCCTGGTGGCGACGGCGATGATGCCCGACTATACCGGCAAGGATATCTCCATGGAATACGACGACTGATAAATCACTGCGATCATTGCTTTTTCCGAGAGATGGGCTCGAACGAAACCGCGCCCGTCTCTTTGTTGTGGACGATGTCCGATGTGCCCGTCGCCGACGCAAATATCAGGGGAGATGATTGGCCACGCTTCGACTTTCTGACGTTCTGGATATCGCGCCGCCATCAGGATTGTCTCGAGCTTGCCCCGACTATTGGTGGCCTGCTTACCTGCACTTTGTGGTCGACAATCAGATCGCCGTCGGCGACTTCAATGGAGCCTACCCATAAAAAGGCCGCCGCAGAATCTCCCAGCGACGGCTTTCCTACTCATGCAGTGACCAACAGAACGTCGCGCAGATGGCGCGCCCGTTTGGTTAAATCGCCGTTACCGGAGATGCGCGCAATCGCTGGCGCT
>WNFJ01308280.1_pt3 | contig 11770 bp, 15 predicted proteins | sample 5400461 | NCBI WGS metagenome assembly WNFJ01 (sample SAMN13153349, study PRJNA577476) | soil metagenome | isolation source: 115 cm saprolite on Douglas fir-dominated hillslope | place: USA:California | collected 2013-09-17
TTGCGTGATCACTTTGTTGCTTAACGTATCGATGGCAACGGCCATTTCACCGTTCTCTAGGGCGACATAGACCCTGGAACCATCGCCCGACGGCCAAAGTCCGTGCGGAAGATTGCCCACCGGTATTGTGGCAACCAGTTGCGGCGTGGCACCTCTGCGAAACACCTTCACTTCGTTCGCTCCGCCGATGGTGACGTAAGCAAACTTGCCATTACTATTATTTGCAAAATTCACGTGGTTCGTAATCGGTCCCGTATGCAGCGTCGCCTTCAGGTCAAACGGCGGCTGCGCGCTGAGCACCTGCACTTCGCCCACGTCCTTCAAGGTGAACCACACTTCATCATTTTCCGGACTCACAGCGATGTTGGGACAGAAGGGGCTGGCCTGCGGCACACGCTTCAAAATTTGCTCTGACGCCACGTCAACGACGTCAAGCTCTGGTGTGAAACTGGAGCAGACAAAGGCATAACGGCCGTCTGGACCGAACATGGCCATGCCTGTGCCATTGGCCAATTGAATCCGCCGAGTTTCCTTCATCGCTACCGGGTCGCTGTTCGCCCCGTACCGTCACCCATAATTCGCGCCCGTCAGGGGTGAAAAATGCCTCGTGAGGAGACCGTCCCACATAGATTGTCCCCTTCACTGCGTTGGTCTCCGTGTCGATCAGGGTTACCGAATTCGAGGCCACGGATACGACGGCGACTGTTTTTGAATCGGGCGAGTAACCGAGACCATGCACCAGGAGCTGGCCTCTGTAGAGCGGACTCAGAGAGCCGGGCACCGGATTGCCTAGTCTGATCACGCCCAGCAAGTGGTTGTTGTACGGATCAATCACAGAAACGGTGTTTGAAGTCTGGTCGGCCGCATACACGCGGTCGGCGTTGGAGACTGGAATGTCTGGACGCCCAAACGGCGCCTGTAGTTGCGCGAACACCCGAGGTGCGAACGCAACGGCTAGTAGACACAAGACTGCTAACAAACCACGTATTTTCATAAGTACTCCCTGTTCGCGTGAAGCGAATCGTCAATGTTTTTTCTCACAACTGCCATTTGGCAGACGAGAAAATAGATGTTCTAAAATGGGACTAGTGGGTCACATCAGTCCAAAAAACGTGACCGATCGTCCAATACTCGAACACCGTATGGGCCTGGACCAATCGTCCAATACTCGAACGCGTATGGACCCGTTGTCTGACCTCTTTGGATCGATGAGTATTCAGGAACCGATTTATAAGCGCTTCGAGGCGACAGCCCCGTGGGGTGTTCGCTACTCGGGGGATACAGGTCCACGGATACGCTTCGGGTTAGTGGTTCGCGGATCGGCGCTTCTGTGATTCAATAATCCGCGCCGAACCTTCTCCCTCTCCGCCGGCGATCTTTTCATTTTCATTGTTAGTGATGAGCCCTTTACACTGATGGATCATCCGCGTTCCCCTGTCGTCGATTCCAGGGAAGTATTAAAGTTGGAGGTGGATAACGTGATTCATTACGGAGGAGGCGGCCCGCTCACAACTTTGGTGAGTGGGTCGTTTGGCATGAGTACATTCCGGGCCCCTCTAATTTCTACGATTCTGCCTCGTTTTCTGCACCTGCCGCTTGAAGAAAATCGAAGTCACGCCTTCCAATCGATACTAGATCTCTTGGCGGCAGAAACCGCTAAGCCCGGTATAGCTTCATCGTGCTTGATCAGTTGTCTTTATGAATCATTGTTTGTCTACGCAATCCGGGCTTACGCAAGTAGCTCCGCGGCGCCGCCAAAGGGGTGGTTGGCTGCCATGTCAGACAAGCATCTCAGCAAGGCCATAGAGGCAATGCATTCGGGCCTTGATAGGAGCTGGTCTGTTGAGTCACTAGCTCGCGAGGCACGCATGTCCAGGTCTGCCTTTGCCGTAAAATTTAAGACCGTTTTGGGCCAGACGCCACTCGAATACCTCACTCAGTGGCGGATGTACAAAGCAGGTGCCATGATTCGTTCGAACAGTACGTCGTTCTCTGAGGTAGCGCCAGCCGTTGGATACGAATCGGAAAGTTCTTTCAGTCGTGTCTTTAGGCGAGAGATGGGCATACCTCCCAGGGAATATCGACGGAAGTACGCGCCTCTGCAATCGTCCATAGGAGAATGATTGCGGACGAGCATTTGTGTTCCCCTGCCCGTCATCCGGGAACAATTGCCAAGGTGTCAGGAATGCCCGCAGCCCAGTTGGCCGAACACTCGCCGAATGGGAAAACTTCAGCGGCCCAGCTTCCTTGATGCCAGTTTGTAGATAAACCACTGTGTCGCTCCGCGGACACGGTGCTGGCCTGGTGTCATTGCCGAGAAAAACACAGGCACTGACTGAATCCGTGGATTCCTCTGGACACATTCGTCACGAGTTGCAAAACATTTGTTGATCAACAAGTGACACGGTCCACGCAACCGTTTTCTCGGCGCTGAATCAAACCTCTCAGACGCGCTGAAGCAGTTTTCACGAACACGCCATGGTGCTTCAGTAGTGAGCAAGGCACCACAAGGCATCTCGGAGCGAGCCGGATTCAGATCTCGATGGGGTGTGGCTCAAATCGATGGAACGGAACGCTCGAAGATCAGACACCAGATACAAACGACCTCGTCACATGTTAAGGCCCGTTCTGATCCGCATGCAGTAATGCGGCGAACACCTTGAAGTAGTTGTGGGTCTGAGCAACCTCAACCGTTTGTAACACTTGAAATAATACAGAGAACTGGAGAACAAATAAATGAGCTACAACCTTAGTCAGCAAACGAAAATGACTGCGCGAGTGCGGAGCCTGTTCGTAGCCGCTCTCGCGCTCGGATGTGCATTCGGCACGGTCACCCACGCGGTGGCGCAGAAAATCACGCCCCCAACCACTCCTCCCATCATTACTCCACCAGCGGGAAACTCCGCATTTTTGTTGGGTCGCGCAGTGGGTACTCAAGGCTACGTTTGCCTGCCACAGGGTACGGGCGCTTCCTGGACCGTGAACGGCGCTCGCCCCGAGGCCACCCTTTTTACGAGTTTCTCCGAGCATGATGTGCAGATCATCACCCACTTCCTCAGCCCCGATACAAACCCCAACCAGTTCGCCCCAAACCCGCTACCCTTCGGCAGCCCCACGTGGCAGAGCTCCTTCGATAGCAGCAAGGTGTGGGGAAAGACGCTGGCATCGATCCCTGCCGGCTCCGACGCGAGTTGCCCGAATGCTGGCGCGATTCCCTGCCTCTTACTGCAATCCATCGGGTCGCAACAGGGGCCTACTCGCGGTAAATTCATGACCCAAATCACCTTCATCCAACGCTTAAACACCAAAGGGGGATCTGCTCCGGCTATCGGTTGCGCCGTCCCCGGCGATGTGGGTAAGCAAACGCTCGTGCCGTATTCTGCCGACTACTTCTTCTTCCACAAGGACGAATAAGCACTTCACCGTCCTGTCAAGGAAAAGTCGGTTGTGCACGCGAAGAGCACCAACACTGGTGCTACTTCTGGGCCGCAGTCTCAGTCTCTTTCAGGTATGAGGCGTTGAGCGTGCCCTTGTTCTTAGCGATCGGCAGCAGAGTTGGATAGAACTGCACGAACGTGTGCTCGACGGCGGCGTGAGCTTCGTGGCAGGAGAAGCAGGCATTGCCCTTCGGCGCGGCCTCAGACGTTTTGTCGTTCTCACCAAAACCAAAGTAGGCCCATTTTTCCGGGAAATGAGTTGAATCCTTCACCTCGACGGCCAGGCCCATTAGATCGGTTTGAAAATGCCCGGTTTTGTTGATGGATCCTTTGCTCTGTGCGTCGCGCTCGTCGATCACGAACATGGTTTGGTCCGGCCACTTGCCGGAACTCACAAACTCCTGGTAAGCCCAGCGGGGCACAAAGACATTGGTAAACATTTCGTGGCTGCCGGGGCTGGGACTGTAGTTCATGCCGTAACCGGCCGAGAGGAACTCCCAATCTCGGTAATCGGCGGGGCGCAGCAACTGGCCTTTCTCGTCATACTGGGGCTTGGGCGATTTTTCGTTTGGTGCGGCGGCCAGCAATGCGAAACAGAAGGTGAAGATGAGGGCAACGCTCAATAAGAATTTCACGAGAACCTCCCGAAAGACATACGAGTAAACTGCGAACAGTATCACGCTGAGCTCTGCGAAGGGCCAGACCGTCTACTGCACGGCGCGGTCGATCCGCTGCATTTGTTGCCTTTCCGGAAGACTCGTAGAATACGATTCTCAGTATGGACGCGACCCATACGCCGCTGCAGTCACGATGGTATCGGATTGCATCGATTTGGTTGGGTGTGGGGCTGTTCGATGCGACTCAGACCGTGGTCGTCATGCGGTCGGAAGGCATGCACCACGCCTGGGTCCAGCTGTTCGTGACCCTTCTGCTTTCCTGGCTGCCGTGGGCGTTGGCGACACCTTTCGTGTTGCGCCTGGGCCGCCGATACCCTCCGGTGCAGTTTCGGCCCGTTGTAACGTGGGTCGCGCACCTTGCGGCCTGCGCCACAATTGGTTTAATTGCCGCCGCTTTGACTGCTTCGCTGGAAGAGTTGCTAAACCCGTGGGCCAAGTCCCCGCCTCAAGAACCGTTTGCGCACCTCTGGTTGCACAAGTTCTACAACGGGCTTCTGGCGTACTTGTTCCTTTACAGCGCGACGCTGCTCGTCAGTTACATTCTGGATTCCCGGGAGCGGTTAGCGGTTCAACAAACAGAGACTGCGCGCCTCAATGAGCAGCTCTCGAAGGCGCAACTGAGTGCCCTCCGGCGACAAATCGAGCCGCACTTTCTGTTCAATGCACTCAATGCCATTGCTGGGCTGGTACGCGAAAGAAGAAATGATGCGGCGGTCAGCATGATCGCCGGACTGAGCGACTTTCTGCGGCGGGTCCTCGAAGATTCCAATAGACAAGAGGTATCACTGGGAGAGGAAATGGAGTTTCTGCAGAAATATCTGGACATTCAGAAGGTGCGATTCGCGGAGCGTCTTCAGCTAACGGTGGACGTACCCACGGAACTCTTTCCGGCTCGGGTTCCCAGCCTGATTCTGCAGCCTATGGTCGAAAACGCCGTCAAGCATGGCATCGCGAAACGGGCGCAGGGAGGAACGATTCGGATTACCGCGTTTCGCTCCAACGGGATGCTCACGCTTCGCGTCTACAACGACGGTCCCAGCCTACCCGCGAACTGGGAGAAGACTCACTCGGGGATAGGGATCTCCAACGTCCGAACTCGCCTGCAAAGCCTGTACGGAAATGCGTTCGAGTTGAGCATGCGGAACCAGGTCCCGGGTGGTGTGGAGGCATCAGTTTCCGTACCCTTCGTTTCCGCTCCGGTCAAGGAAGGATGATTCGTGCGCCCGAAAGAACATCCTACAAAAATACGCGCGCTCGTTGTGGACGACGAACCCCTGGCCCGCAGCAACCTAATCGTATTGTTGAAGCTCGATCCGGAGATTGAAATCGTGAGCGAATGCGGGTCCGGCATGGAGGCAGTGGTAGAGATCCGCAACCAGAAGCCGGACTTGGTCTTCCTGGATGTTCAGATGCCGGAATGCGATGGCTTTGACGTGCTTGAATTGCTGGGCAGCGATTTGCCTCCCGGCGTCGTTTTTGTCACGGCCTACGATCAGTACGCGTTGCGGGCTTTCGAGGCCGGGGCGCTCGATTACCTGTTGAAGCCGTTCGACAATGCTCGATTCGATCGAGCGCTTGGCCGTGCCAAAGAAAGGATCGCACACGGCAAGGACCTGCCACGAAAAATGGAGCGTTTGGCGATCAAGAGCGCAGGGCAGGTCTCGTTCTTGAAAATGTCCGAAATTGATTGGATTGAGGCTGCGGACTACTATGCCTGCCTACACGTAAGAGCGAGGACACACTTGTTGCGCCGCAGCATGACCGAACTTGAGCAAGAGCTGGATCGGGCCCTCTTTTGCCGTATTCACCGTTCGACCATCGTCAATCTCGACCGGGTCCAAGGGCTGGAGCTCAGTGAAGACGGCGAATGCGATGTGCGGCTCGACAATGGGACCAGACTCCGGTTGAGCCGGCGTTACCGCAAGCAACTGCAATCTCGCATGGGTGTTCGCCCATCTCAGTAAGCACTTTTGCGAATCAACCGCCGGATGTGGAGTCGATTCTTATCCCTCGTTCCATGAATACGGTGCCAGCAATCCCTTCTGCTTTCGAAATTCACGCATTTGTTTTTGCTGGTGTGTGCGGATTTTCAGGGCGGAACGTGGTTTCCCGGTACAGGGCAGGATAAATCCGGCTTCGCGGTCTTCGGGGAAGTAGACAAGGGAATCGGATTGGTCCACGTCGCCCCTGTCCTCGATCATTGCCGCACAAGTTAAGCAGTAGCCTTGATGACAAAGCGCCGGCAAGACAATTCCTGCAGCGAAGGCTGCGTCCCAAATATGCTCTTCGCGGCCCACCTGGATCGAATGCTCTTCATTATTATTGGGCAGCAGCAGCTTCACCTGGAACATCTCTGAACCTTGCGCCATATATTCACGGTAGTCCTGCCTGGCGGCGAAGCCAAGCAGGACTACGTTGCCGTAGCGTTTTTTACGGATTGTAGAAGCCCGCATTCTTGCTGTAGGGCGCGTGTCCCGGCTCGCCACGGCGGAAGTGACCAGAAGGAATACTCTTGCCGTCTCGCTCATGGGCCAATAGCTCGATGAACCAGGCCTCGTGCTCGATCTCTTCATTCAAGATGCGCGATGCCATGTCGTAGGTGCGTGGGTCTTTGCCGAATGTCATATCGCAAATCTCAATCCAGCTGCGAATCGCGCAGCGTTCCGACTCCAATAGCAGCGTCAGGATGTTCACCGCGGTAGGTGGATCCGGTAATTTGGCTGCGCGACAGCCGGCCTGGTCGTGAAACGCCGGCAGATCATTGGGCAACTCACCACCCAGTTCGTAGATGCGGGGCACGATTAACTCCCAATGGGCACGGTCCTCCAACCGGGCGTCCTCGCAGATTTCTTTATAATCTTCATGACCAGCCAGGTGCATGCGAAGAATGGTGTAGTAGTAATAGGTGCTGGCAAATTCTGCCGCTGCATTGGCGATTAGCATTTTGATCAACTTTTCGACATCAACGCCGCGCGCTCGGATTACTTCCACTCCGACCCGCTGAGTGACGTCGCCGGCTTTTACCACCGGGACATTTTTCTTCTCAGGCATGGAATAACTCCTTTCAATCTCACTCTAGCGGCTCCCATTCCATAGGTCTAAGATATAGTTGCTATTGCAAGCATAGTTATTTCCTCTGGAAACATCGCAACAACGCTCAACCCCGGAGGAGCCTTTCCCGAAATGCAGATACATCAACTCCGATACTTCTGCGCGGTCGCCAGGACCGGCAGCTTTACACGCGCCGCACAGCAGGAACGCCTGGCACAGCCCTCGTTATCGCAGCAGATCCGCAAGCTCGAGGATGAGCTTGGAACCAGGTTGTTTGATCGTCTGGGGCGCTCCGTTCGTTTGACGCAACCGGGGGAAGCGTTCCTGCCCCGTGCCGAGGCTATTATCAGGCAGGTTGCCGACGCCAAGATTGAGATCCAGGAGATGGCGGGGGCTGAGCGCGGCAATCTCGTGATCGGAGCGATCCCCACAATCGCGCCCTATTTTCTGCCTTCATGCTTAGCAAGTTTTGCCCGGAAGTTTCCACACGTTCAAATCAGCGTGGTCGAAGAAGTCACGAACGAGCTTCTCAATCGAGTACATCAGGGCGCGGTGGACTTGGCACTTCTGGCGTTGCCGGTACCAGCAACACATTGTCTATGTCACGAACTGTTTCGCGAACGTCTCTACGTGGTGATTCCCCAAAATCACCGCCTTGCAGCGTCAGCCCGTGTCTACCTCGCACAAATCGCGAACGACCCATTTCTATTGCTCAAAGAGGGTCACTGCTTTCGCGAAAACACGCTGGCCGCTTGCGGACGCGCCCGGTTGAAGCCGAATGTGGTTTTTGAGAGCGGCCAGTTCACTACCATCTTGGCTATGGTAGCCGCCGGAACAGGAGTATCGGTGGTGCCTGAAATGGCCGTCGAGAAGAGGGAAGGCTGCCGCTTCCTGCCCCTCGCAGATGAGGGTTCGTACCGTCGGGTTGGAATTGTGCAGCTGAAACAACACTTCCGCAGCCGCGTACACCGCGCATTCGTGGAGCATTTACAACCGAAGCGCAAGCAGGATTTGTGCATATCGAGCCGGCAAGCGTCTTGACGCAAACACGCGAAGAGAGAAATTGGGTCTGGGGCAGGCATGACCCTGCTGACTCACCGCTTCCTATGTTGTTTCGATAATCTAAAGCCTGCTCACTTCCTGCCGATATACCCAGAAGGGGACGTAAGACGAAGAAACAACCGACGCTTGCCCCTGGGAGCGATTGAATACTCCTCATGAACAGCATACGTGCTCTTATCATCGACGATTCCTCGGTCATGCGAAAGATCGTGGAACGCTCGCTACGCCAAGCAGGCATCGCACTGACACAGACGTTCGAGGCCGGAAACGGTGCCGAGGCGCTGGGTGTCCTCAAGGAAAACCAGGTCGATCTAATCCTTTGCGATATCAACATGCCAGTTATGGACGGGCTGGAGTTCATAAAGCAACTTCCCGGAGTCGCGAACGCGAAAGGCGTGCCGGTGGTCATGATCACGACCGAGGGCAGCGAGTCGCATGTGGTGCAGGCCCTATCGTGCGGTGCGCGTGGCTACATCCGCAAACCGTTCACCCCGGAGCAGGTGCGGGAGCAGGTTATGCCCGTTCTGGGAGGAAAAGCGTGAAGACCGTCAATGAAATGCTGGCTGCCGACAGCAGCCATAAAGAGTGGATTCCGTTACTGGAGTTGGCGACACGAGAAGTGTTTGAAATGATGCTGGGTTGCAAGCTGGCACAGCCGGAAATCGCGGTCGACGAGTCCTTCGACATCACGGCTATGGTAGGGCTGGCTGGACAAATGTGTGGTGTACTGACGGTGCGTTGTGCGGCCAAGTCTGCCACCCTGATGGCTTCCAAGATGCTCGGCATGGAGCCCGCCGAGGGCAGCCAGGACGTGTTGGATGCGCTGGGTGAAATCTGTAACATGGTGGCGGGCAATTTCAAGAACAAGGTTGCCGGCATGGGCGATGGCTGCATGCTTTCCGTACCCACGGTGATCACCGGCAACGACTATAGTCTGCACTCTCTGGCGGACTCCGGCGCCCTCGAAGTCAGGCTGCTGTTCGAAAGCGTGCCCATCGCAATCACGCTCCAGATTCACAGCTAGGGAAACTCTGATTGAAAGCAGGCGCAGGCGCGCCAATGTAGGCACGAACGCGCCTGTCGGTGCGTCGCCCCGCGTTTGTCTCGCGCAGCAGTCGAAGGTGACACGAGTCAGATTCCTCCCACTCCCGCTGTGAAGATACACGATTCCTGGAGCATCGCTTGATTAAGCGGCGGGCGGGCCCTGCTGTTTCCACCAGTTCCTGGTCGAGCAGACTCTACTGGCTCAAAGGCCACACTGCTCTGGGTCAGGTTCGCGCCGGCGCCGAACCGAAGACCGTCGCAACCAGTGCGTGGATCTCCTGAACTGCCTCATCGAGTTCAAAAGTGAACCGCACCAGATCCATACCCTCGAGATCGCGACATTCCTTCGAGAGGACGGCCCATGCGGGATCGGCGATCAAGTCCACCTTGTGCCGCTCATAGTATCCGTAACCCAGGCCGCGCATGCGGCAGAGGAGGTCGCTGAGGTGCACCAGCGCCACCAGCGGTTGCGCCTTCTCGCTGTGCTCGATGGCATGATGATGGGTGATCACCTCGATGACATCGTCGGCCAGTTTCCATTTTTCGGCCAGCGCCCGCCCAGTCTCGCAATGGGTGAATCCCATCATCGCACGTTCGGCCTCGTCGAGAGGAATCTCTTCCCGGCAGGCGCGCTCCATCGCGGTGGCGAACTCCTTGGAAAAAACCAGGCAATTCACCATGAACCCAATATCATGCAGCAGCCCCGCCATGTAGGCCTTCTCCGCATCGGCAGCGGCCAACTTCTCGCTGAATTTTCGGCACACCATCGCACATCCCAGCGAATGTCTCCAAAAGACGGCCGGGTCCGGCACCCACTTTTTCGCGGGGAAAGCTTGTCCCAGGCAGCAGGTGAGAAGAATGGTTTCGACGCGACGCAGGCCCAGGCTAATCACCGCTCCCTTGATGGATTTGGGCGGCTGCGCCAGGCCGAACAAGGGTGAACCAGCCACACGCAGGCATTGAGCCGCAATGGTGTTGTCGTAAGACACCAGGCGCACCACTTCGTCCACCTTCGCTTCCTCGGCGGAAGAACCCAGCAACTTCAGCAAAGGCAGGGATACTGCGGGAATCGCGGGCATGGTTTCGATACCCTGCACCCGCTCACGAATCGTTTCGGTGAAAGATGCGGTCATAGCTTGCCACTCTTGAGGGATGGTTTCCAATACGCGATCGTCCCCGGAAAATGGATCAGGTGAAACTGGTCATTCAACTTCATCAGAGACTCGGAGGTCCCGAGAAAGAAGTAGCCCCCGAAATTAAGGTTGCTGAAAAAATGGCTGATCACCTTCGATTTCGACGCGCCGTCAAAATAAATCAGCACGTTGCAGCAGAAAATTAAATCCATACCCTTCATGAAAAGCATTTTGGACTCGTCCTGCAGGTTAAGCCGGCTGAAAGCGATAAGTTTTTTCACCTCCGGGCGTACCTGCAGTTTCTTCTCCTCGACGACCGAAAAATACTTGCGCCTGAAATATTCCGTGGTCGAGCGCAGCGCATAGTCGCCATAAATGCCAGCTTTGGCTGTTTCAACGGAACGGTCGTTGAGGTCGGTCGCGAGAATCTCAACCGTCCAGCCTTTGAGCAAACGGTCACTTTCTTCAAGCATATTCATCGCCGGCAGAGCAGCCCGCACTCCAAATGCGCAGTCGCTTGGTTATCTGCTTGGTCTTTTCCGCCACGATTTCCGGCAGGATCACTTTGCGCAGCGCATCGACCTGGGGCTGGCTGCGAAACAGGCAAGTCTCGCCGATGGTGATTTCGTTCAACAGTTCCCGAAGTTCCCCGTCGCGGCCGGGCTGGGAGGTGAGCTGGTCCCAATAATCGCGGGGAGTCCGCGCTCCCAGTTGTTTCATCCGCCGACCGCAGCCGTCGGCCAGAAGGTAGAGTTTTTCCTCCGCCTTGTAGATGCCCGAAACCTTGTAAACCAAGTCACGGATTTGCCGGTACACCGGGTCAACAGCCTCACCGCTCTTGGCGGGAGCAAGCGGCGGAGCAGCGGGTTGGGTAATGATCGTCATTTTGCGGGAGGCTCCAAGGCGGCATAACTCTTCGAGTCAAAGTGGGCCCGGGGACTACGGCTCTGCACTACGCGGCGCGTGATCTCCGCCGCCAGGTGATCGAGAGGGTAAGCGGCATCGGCCAGTCCTGAGGCGTGCACCAAGCCAGGCATTCCCCAGACCACCGAGGAAGCCTCGTCCTGGACGATCACGTCTCCACCGGCGTCGCGAATCTGTTGCGCTCCGAGTGCGCCGGCCGAGCCCATACCGGTCATCACGACTCCAAGAACGTTGGCCCCGTAGGCCACCGCCACCGAGCGAAATAACACATCGACCGCCGGCCGGCAGGAGTTCTCCGGAGGTCCCTGATTCAAGTTCAGACGCCACTGCACACCCGCGTGTATCACCTTCATGTGGAAATTTCCCGGCGCGATCCAGGCGTGCCCGGGTGAGAGAATTGCGCCGGCACTGCCCTCTTCCACGGGAATGGCCGACCGGCTGG
>WNFJ01551469.1_pt1 | contig 11770 bp, 12 predicted proteins | sample 5400461 | NCBI WGS metagenome assembly WNFJ01 (sample SAMN13153349, study PRJNA577476) | soil metagenome | isolation source: 115 cm saprolite on Douglas fir-dominated hillslope | place: USA:California | collected 2013-09-17
CGCGGGCGGGATCGTGGTCGCGGCCCTCGAGCTCACCGTCACCGATCTGCGCGCCGACCGGCACTGGGCGCAGTCGGTGCTGACCGTCGCCGCCCGGGGACTGTCCAGAGAGCTCGCGGCCGACAGCACCGACGCCACCCACTTCACCCTGAGCGCCGAGCCGCTCACCCGACGTGGGGCTGCGTGAAGCGCCCGGAGCAGCGGGGCCACGGTGAGGAAGCGGACGTGGGGGAGCAGATCGTTCCACCGGACCGGGACGCTGAACGATGCAGCGCAGTAGCATTTGGGGGTGCCGCGCATCGAAGTGACCCTTGTCGAAGGCCGCACTGCTCAGCAATTGCGGGACTTCATGCACCAGGTCCATCTCGCCGCGGTCGCGACGCTGGACGCATCGCCGGCTAGTGTCCGCGTCATCATCCGCGAGGTCCCGGCCACGCACTGGGCGGCAGGCGACGAGACGCTTGCCGAGCGGCGCGGCAGCGCAGCCGGGGAGGCTTGAGCGGTCAAGACGGCGGCCGCCCGGTGAATCACCAGGGACAGGCCCAGCGCAATCACATTCAGGCTGGTCGTGCTTGCCTTCCTGGCTGGCGCGCGAGGAGGGCTTTGCTGCGGGACCGTCTCATCTGTCTTCCGGGCAGTGAAAACCGGCTGGGAGATCGGCGCCGGCTGGGGTTACGTTCGCTGAGGTAGGTGTCGGCGCTGCCGTCTGCTCGCGGAGAGGCCATGAGCTTTCCTGGGTCAGTGATGCTGGTCGCATGTCCGCGGGCGTGCTCATTGGGACGGGGCGCCGGACCTGGCCTGCCTTCTACTCGGTGCCAGCACAACCTGGGGGTGTGACATGAAAGAGATCAAGAATTTCATCGATGGCAGCTATGTCACCAACTCGAGCGGCAAGACGTTCGAGAAGCGTACGCCCATCGACAACTCGGTGGTCGGTCTGGTCCACGAGGCGGGCGAACCCGAGGTCGACGCCGCCGTTGCGGCGGCGCGGGCGGCACTGCACGGGCCGTGGGGGACGATGTCGGTCAACGACCGGGGCGCCCTCCTGGACGCCGTCGCCGAGGAGATCATCCGCCGTTTCGACGACTTCCTGGCGGCCGAGGTGGCCGACACGGGCAAACCGAACAGCCTTGCCTCCCATGTCGATATCCCCCGGGGCGCGGCTAACTTCAAGATCTTCGCCGATACGATCAAGAATGCCTCGACCGAGTCGTTCCAGATGGCCACCCCCGACGGGCGCACTGCCTTGAGCTATGCCGTACGGGTGCCGCGAGGCGTCATCGCGGTGGTCTGCCCATGGAACCTGCCGCTGTTGTTGATGACATGGAAGGTTGGCCCAGCGCTGGCCTGCGGCAACACCGTTGTGGTCAAGCCGTCCGAGGAAACCCCCAGCACCGCGACTTTGCTGGGGGAGGTGATGAACACGGTTGGGGTGCCCAAGGGGGTCTACAACGTGGTCCACGGTTTCGGGCCCGACTCCGCCGGCGCGTTCCTGACCGCTCACCCCGGGGTCAATGGCATCACCTTCACCGGTGAGACCCGCACCGGCACCGCGATCATGAAGGCCGGCGCCGAGGGAATCCGGCCGGTCTCCCTCGAGCTCGGCGGCAAGAACGCTGCGCTGGTCTTCGCCGACTGCGACTTCGACGTCGCCATCGACACCGTCACCCGTTCGGTGTTCGAGAACTGCGGCCAGGTCTGCCTGGGCACCGAGCGGGTTTATGTAGAGCGCGTGATTTTCGGCAGGTTCGTCGATGCGCTGAAGGCCAGGGCAGAGGGAATGTCCCCCGGCCGCCCGGACGACCCGGAAACCAAGATCGGCCCCCTGGTCAGCCATGAGCACCGTCAGAAGGTCCTGTCCTACTACGACAAGGCCAAGGCAGAGGGCGCCACGGTCATCACCGGCGGCGGCATCCCGGACATGCCCGATGACCTCAAAGGCGGCGCCTGGGTGCAGCCGACGATCTGGACCGGCCTGCCCGAGACCGCCTCCGTGGTCCGCGAAGAGATCTTCGGTCCCTGCTGCCACATCCAGCCGTTCGACACCGAACAAGACGCCGTGCGGATGGCCAACGACACCCCCTACGGACTCGCGACGTCCATCTTCACCACCGACATCGCCCGGGCGAACCGGCTCGCCACCCAGATCGAGGTCGGCCTGTGCTGGATCAACAGCTGGTTCCTCCGCGACCTGCGCACCGCCTTCGGCGGTTCGAAGCAGTCCGGTATCGGCCGCGAAGGCGGCGTCCATTCCCTCGAGTTCTACACCGAGCTACGCAATGTGATGATCAAATACTGATCTGGGACAGGAGACCGCAATGGCCCTCGAGACCGGCACGATCCTCAAGCTCGCCGAGCAGCTGGAGGACGCCGAGTTGCAGGCGTACGACGTGACCATGATCACCGCTGATTATCCCGACATGGACTGGGACGACGCCTACGCGATCCAGGACGAGATCCGCAGGCGTAAAGAAGCCCGGGGCAGCAAGATCATCGGCCTCAAGGCCGGCCTGACCTCGTTCGCCAAGATGAAGCAGATGGGCGTCGAGACGCCGGTCTTCGGATTCGTGGCGGACTACATGGGCAAGCCAGACGGAGGGGAGATCAAGACCAGCGAACTGATCCACCCGAAGGTCGAGGCCGAGATCTGCATCGTCACCAAATCCGATCTTGAAGGGCCAGGGTGCACCGTCGCCGCGGTAATGGCGGCCACCGACTTCGTTCTGCCGGCCGTCGAGGTCATCGACTCGCGCTACCGGGACTTCAAGTTCGACCTCAAGAGCGTTATCGCCGACAACACCTCCTCATCCCGCTTCGTCGTCGGCGGCCGAGCCCGGGGCGTCGGAGAACTCGACCTGCGAACGTTGGGCGTCGTGCTGGAGAAGAACGGAGAAATCGTCGCGACGGCCACGGCGGCAGCCGTGCTCGGCAACCCGCTGGCCGCCGTGGCCATGATGGCCAACCACCTCACCGCTCGCGGGCAGCTGATCCCGGCCGGGACCTTCATCATGACCGGCGGCGTCACCGAGGCGATCCGCGTCAAGGCCGGCGACCACATCGCGGCCCACTTCCATGACCTGGGCATGGTGTCCATGCGCTTCGCCTGACCCCGGCTGACAATGAAGGTTCCGCCGGGTGCAAACGGTCCCGCGCTCTCGCCGGGTCACGCCGTCACGTGTGAATATACTCACCCGGCCCGTCGTACAAGACGGGGTATTTCCTGCTCCCGGTCGGCGGCGGGTCCACCAGCGGCCCGGAGTTCTCGGCTGACCACGTCGCCCAGTCTTCCCACCACGAGCCGTCGCGCCGGACCGCGCGGCCGCGCCATTCGTCTGCCGAGTCGGGATGGTCATTTCCGATCAGGTACCACCCCTTGGGGCCGGGCGGATTGACGATGCCGGCGATAAGTACGAAGCGGACCGGGCCCGGCAGCAGCCTGGTGCTGGCGTAGGCGGATTTCCACGGGACGATGTGGTCATTCTCGGCACCCACGATGTATGCCGGGCGCTTGACATCGCTCAGCCGCACCACCGTGCCCGCGATCTGCAGCTGCTCCTTGGCCAGGCGGTTTTCCACGTAGAAGTTGCGCAGGTAGAAAGAGTGCATCGCGGCTGGCATGCGCGTGCTGTCGGCATTCCAGGCCAGTATGTCGAAGGCCGGGGGATCTTGACCCATGAGCCAGTTGGACGCCACATAGCTGAAGATCAAGTCGTTGGCCCGCAGCATATCGAACGTGCCGGCCATGGTCTCCCCGGCAAGATGGCCCTCCTTGGCCATCTTCTTCTCGATCCGCCTAACTGTTTCCTCGTCAGTGAATGCCCCCAGAACACCGGGCTCGGAGTAGTCGAGCAGCGTATTCAGCAACGTAAGATTGCCGATTCCCTCCTGAGCTCTCTCGGCGTCTCGATCGTCATGCTGTTCCTTCGTCAGTTTTCCCCTATTTCCGGTGCGTGCCTGCGCTGCGGGCAGCCATCGCGCGGCTCTTAACCCGCAACGGCGCGCCAGGTGAAAACGCCTTCCGATGCCCGTACCCGCTCGGCCCTGCCGCGTACTTCCAGGTAAGCGAGATAAGCCAGGATTTCGGCCATGACGAAGTGAAGTTGCGCCCCCTTGAGCGGCCTCGGATACAGGTCGGCGGCAAGTTCGGTCACGGTGTGGCTAGCGGACTGGATCGTCCTCAGCACCCGGTCCAGGCGGCGGCGCTTGCCTTGTGCGATCTCCGCGGCACGCGCCGCGCCGTCGGTGAAGGTTTCGCCGTGCCCAGGCAGCACGAGTGCTGGCTCCAGCTGCTCGACTAGCCGCAGTGATCCCAGGTAGGAGCCCATGGGATCACGCTCGAAGCCGCGTTCGAAGGTGACCGGCGGGGAGATCGACTTCAGCAAATGATCACCGGAGCACAACAGGCGGTCATCGGCCGACCATATGCAGATGTGACCGGGAGAATGGCCTGGCGTATGCAGGATTTCCCACGACCGGCCGCTTGCGGAGAACTTCTCGCCGCCACGTACCTTGGCCGTCGGCTGTCCGATGGACGGCATGACGGGTATCCAGTCGCGCAGGCCGGTCGATGCTCGGGCTAGCGTGTCTCCGTAGAGGCCATGATCAGCGAGCATGAGGGTGCGGCGGTCGATTGCACTGTCGGGATGAGCGTATTTCGCCCGGTCGAGGTCCGTCTGGGCGTGCATCCACAGCTCGGCTCCGCTGCGGCGGACCACCTCGCCTGCGATTCCGTAGTGATCGATGTGCGCATGCGTGATAATCAGCCGGCCGAGGCTATCGAATGAGCGGCCGCACTGGGCCAGCGCGGCGCCAAGAGCGCCCGTGCCGTCTTCGACCTGGCCGGTGCTGAGCGGTGTGCCGGCGTAGATGCCGCAGTCGATGAGCGTGTCGCCGCCCGGATCGACCAGTAGGTAGGCGTTGACGCTCGGGATGCGGTGAATACCGAGAGGCAGCGCGAGGAGGAAGACTCCCTCGGCGATCTCTGCCGGTGTCATGAGCCTAATGTGGCCGGTGTCCGCGGAGGCCGGCAACGTGCCTTCCGCTGAGCGGGCGGACCCGGCCTCATGCCGGTCGCCGCAGGTGCCCGGCTGGCGCGGCGCCCGCGCGGGCCGGACGCGCCAGCGGCCTCCGCTTCCGCTGAGCAACAATGCCGCAGACACGGACCGGGCTGGTGCGCGAGGGTTCAAGTGCCCGCGAACGGCATAAGTGAAAGGCGGAGCGATGAACGTGGACACCCTGTCTGACCGGCCAGCCAGCCCTTACGTGATTCACGGCGTCACCGGGCTGCGGGAGCGCGCAGGATCATCCCTGGGGGTTAGCAGGTGGGTCACCGTCGACCAGGATTCGGTGACCAAATTTGCCGAGCTCACCGGTGACCGGCAGTGGATTCACGTCGACCCGGACCGGGCCAGGCAGGGCCCATTCGGGGCGACGGTCGCTCACGGATTCTTTACCCTGAGCCTTTCGACCGACCTGCTCGAGGACATTTTCTCAGTCGAAGACGTCAATATGATCCTCAATTACGGGCTTAACCGGGTGCGGTTTCCCGCCCCCCTGCCTGTGGGCTCTCGCATATGCATGCACGCGTCTTTGGCCGAGGCGCTCGAGATACAGGGCGGGATCCAGGTTGTCTATCATCTGGAGTACGAGATCGAGGGTCAGGCGAAGCCTTGCTGCGTAGCCGATCTGGTCTTCCGGTATTCCACCTAGCCCGGGCGGCCTGCTGCCGGCGCCCGCGGCCGGCCTGAGGTCCCGCTGGGCGGAAGGTCGCTGTTCCCGCCGTGCCGCAGGGCATTACTTCAGGGAGTCGGAACTAGTTGACGACGACTTCGGGCGCGGCGCCCACAGCGCCTAGACGAGTCGCGCGGCCGCCCGATCGGCTGCGCTGCTCCCCCGAGGACGAGGAGAGTCGGTCATGGCAACCACCCGCGCCAGGGGTAGAACGGGCAGCAAAGGCGAGCCGGTGGAGAGCCGCGACAAGCAGCTGCTGCTGCGAATCTTCGAAACCATGGTCATGATGCGCGCGGTCGAGGACCGGATGGTGAGCATGTACCGGTCCGGCGATCTGCTGGGGTCCTTGTATACCGGGCACTGGCATGAAGCCATCGCCGTCGGGACCGCGTCCGCGCTTCGCCAGGATGACTTCCTCGCGCCGCTGCACCGTGACCTCGGTGCCCACCTATGGCGCGGGATGGATCCGGCTCAGATCATGGCAAGCTTCATGGGTAAGGCCACGTCCCCCACTGGGGGGCGGGACGGCACGCTCCACTACGGCCGCCTCGACCTGAACGTCTACAATCCGCCCAGCCACATCCCGGATAACTATCCCGTGGCCACCGGGGCTGCCTTCGCCTTCCAGTACCGGTCCGAAGATCGCGTAGCGCTCGCGTACTGCGGCGACGGATCGACCTCGGAAGGCGACTTCCACGAAGCGGTCAACATCGCCGCGGTCATGAAGCTGCCCTGCGTCTTTATCGTGGAAAACAACCAGTATGCGTACTCCACGCCGCTGCGTCTCCAGTCGGCGACGGTCGACTTCGGCGTCAAGGCCCAGGCGTACGGGATACCCGGGGTAACCGTCGACGGCACGGACGTGCTGGCCGTCCACGACGCCACGGCCCGGGCGGCAGCCCGGGCCCGTGCGGGCGACGGCTCCTCGCTCATTGAGTGCGTGACCATGCGGATGCACGGGCACGCCGAGCACGATCCAGCCGATTACGTGCCACGCGAAATGCTGGAAGAGTGGCAAAACCGCGATCCCGTGATTTTGTACGAGAACAGCTTGCTCGAGCACGGCATGATTGACGAGGAAACTGTTAAGAAAATCCGCGAGTCGGCGCACCGGAAAGCCATCGATGCGCGCAAGAAAGCGCTCGCCGATCCCCTACCCGATCCGGCGACTGTGGAGCAGGGTCTCTATGCAGACTGACAGCGGCCAGGCGACCTACCTCGACGCCATTGGGCAGGCCCTCATGAGCGAGATGGAGGCGGATCCGAATGTCTTCATCATCGGTGAGGACGTCGGCCAGTTCGGCGGTGCCTTTAAGGTCACCAAGGGATTTCTGGAAAAATTCGGGCCACGCCGCGTGGTGGACACTCCCATGGCCGAGTCGGGCTTTACCGGCCTGGCCGCCGGCGCGGCGCTCATGGGCCTGCGGCCCGTGGTCGAGTATCAGTTCGCGGATTTCATCTCGGCCGCGTTCGACCAGATCATCAACGTGTGCGCCCGTCACCATTACCGCACCGGAGATCCGATGCCGGTGACATTCCGGGCACCTTTCGGGGCGCGGCTGCGGGCCGGGCCCACGCATTCACAGAGCGTGGAATCCTATTTCGCCCACGTGCCCGGGCTGAAGATCGTGATGCCAGGAACTCCGCAGGACGCGGCCGGCCTGCTGATCAGCTCCATTCGCGACAACAACCCCGTCATCTTCCTGGAGAACAAGTATCTCTACCGCCGCCTGCGGGCACCGGAACCGCTGTCGCTCGAACCCATCCCGCTCGGGCAGGCCAAGGTCGTGCGCGAAGGCAGCCGGGTCAGCGTCATCACCTACTCGGCGTACGTCTCGGAGAGCCTGGACGTCGCGGCCGAGCTGGCTAAAGAGGGCATCTCGGTCGAGGTCGTAGACATCCGGACGCTGGTTCCGCTGGACGTGGAGACCATCGTGGCGTCGGTGAGGAAGACCTCGCGCGCCGTAGTCGTGCACGAGGCCGCCCTGCGGCTCGGCTACGGTGCCGAGATCGCCGCCGTCATCCAGGAGGAGTGCTTCTGGTCGCTGGACGGGCCCGTGGTCCGGATCGGGGCGAAGAACATACCAACGCCGACCAGCCCGCCGCTTGAGGATGCGGTCGTGCCGCAGGCGGCGCAGATTGCCGAAACCGTGCGGAGGGTGGCGACGGAATGACCGACCATGACCTGATCGTGCTGGGCGGCGGGCCAGGCGGCTACGCGGCCGCGCTGTACGGCGCCTCGGCCGGCCTCAACGTGGCCCTCGTCGAGGAGAATAAGGTCGGCGGCACATGCCTGCATCGCGGGTGCATCCCGGCCAAGGCGTTGCTCCAGGCGGCTGAAGTATTCCGTACCGTCGGGGATGCCGGCGATTTCGGCATCCGGCTGTCCGAAGGCGCCACCGCCACGCCCGACTGGCCGGCCCTGAACGCCAGGAAGAACCGCGTGGTCGGACAGCTGCACACGGGCCTGTCCGGACTGCTGCGCAGGCGCAAGGTCACCATCATCGAAGGGCACGGCAGGCTCACGGCGGACGGTGCCGTCGCAGTCGACGGTCAGTCCGCTAGCGCCCGGGCGGTGATCATCTGTACGGGCTCGGTGCCGCGGTCCGTTCCGGGGCTGGAGATCGACGGAGAACGCGTCATCAGCTCCGATCACGCGACCAACAGCACGGACGCATCCCTCCCGGAACGGATCGCCGTGGTCGGCGGGGGCGTCATAGGTTCCGAGTTCGCCTCGGTCTTCACCGACCTCGGGGTCAAGACGACGCTGCTCGAAGCGCTGCCGGACAGCGTGCTGCCCATCGGGCCTGACCGTGATGTCGCGAATGTCCTGGCCAAGGCGCTCACCCGCCGGGGCACCGAAATCCATGGCAGTGCCCGGGTCAATCCGCTTGAACGCACCGATGGCGGGCTCCTGGTGTCATTCGAGACCAAGACGGGCGCGGAGAAGATCGAGGTCGATAAGGTACTAGTGGCCATCGGCCGGCGGCCGGTTACGGAGGACATCGGGCTGGAAGCCGCGGGTGTCAGCGTGTCGGATCGCGGCTTCATCGATATCAACCCGCTTACCATGGCGACCTCACGGGAGAACGTTTACGCGATCGGCGACTGCGTCAACACCCCCGGGCTCGCCCACGTCGCCTACGCCGAGGCCATCGTGGTCGTCCACTCGATCCTCGGCGAGCGCACCGTGCCTGTCGACTACGACCAGGTGCCGTGGGTCGTCTACACCCATCCCGAGGTGGCGTGGAGCGGCCTCACGGAGGCCGAGGCCCGGGCGGCAGGCCGGGACATCGAAGTGCACAAGCACATGTTCGCGGGCAATGGCCGGGCGATGATCATCGGTGACACCGATGGCATGGTCAAGGTGGTGGCGGAGAAGAACGGCCCGATCCTCGGTGTCCACCTCGTCGGGCCGTGGGCGAGCGAACTGCTGGCCGAGACCTATCTCGCCGTCAACTGGGAGGCCCTGCCTGCCGAGGTGGGTGCCTTCATCCATCCTCACCCCAGCCTGTCCGAGGCCATCGGCGAGACGATGATCACCTTTACCGGCCGATCGCTGCACGGCTGAGCCTTAGGAGACATGTGATGAGCGCTGATGTATACGAGGTCACGATGCCGAAGCTAGGCGAGACCGTGACGGAGGGCGTGGTTTCTCAGTGGCTCAAGCAGGTCGGCGATACCGTAGCCTTCGATGATCCGCTCTTTGAGGTGTCAACCGACAAGGTGGATTCTGAGGTACCGAGCCCCTACGACGGAGTCCTGCTCGAGATCCTGGTTAACGCCGGTGACACGGTCCCCATCGGAACTCCCATCGCCCGGATCGGCGAGCCGGGCGCAGCATCGGCACCGGCCACCGCTGCACCCGCGGTCGCTGCCGCGCAGGCGCCGGCGGCCGCGGAGCCCGCCACCGGGGTTGCCGCCGTCACCGCCCCGCCGGACGGCGACGGGCAGCCCGGTGTGCTGCTGTCCCCGATCGTGCGGCGACTGGCGGCCGAGAAGGGCATCGACCTGACCGCGGTACACGGTTCCGGAGCGGGCGGCCGGATCCGCCGTGAGGACGTAGAGCAGGCGATCGCGACGCAGCCGGCCGCCGCGGCGGCTCCGCCGGCCACCGTCCCTGTGCCGGCACCTGCACCTACCGCGGCCCCGGCGCCGGCTCCGGCTGCGGCGGCCACCCCGAAGCCGGCCGCGACTGCGAGCGTGTCCGCAGGCGACGAGGTCGTCAAGCTGTCCCGGATGCGATTGATTACCGCAGATCTCATGGTCAGGTCGCTGAAGACCTCAGCGCACGTCTGGACATCGGTCGAGGTCGACTTCGAGCACGTCGAGCAGATCAGGCAGCGCCATAGGGAACAGTTCAAGAAGCAGGAAGGCGTGTCGCTGACCTACCTTCCCTTCATCGCGCGGGCCGTGTGCGATGCGCTGCGCGAGTTCCCCGCGGTGAACTCCTCGATCGACATCGAAGGCAAGACGATGACCTTGCATCACTATGTGAACCTGGGCATCGCGGTCGATCTCAGCGAGCAAGGCCTGGTGGCTCCGGTGGTGAAGAACGCTGATTCGCTGAACATCCGCGGGCTGGCCCGGAATATCGCCGCGGTGGCCGCGGGGGCGCGGGCCCGCACCCTGACAGCCGGGGACATGAGCGGTTCAACATTCACGATCACCAATCCCGGCCCGTTCGCCAGCTACGCTTCCGCGCCGGTGATTAACCAGCCCAACGTGGCGATCTTGTCCACCGACGGGATCGCACGGCGTCCGGTCGCAGTGGGCGACGCCATAGCCATTCACCACATGAGCATCCTGGGCTTCTCCTATGATCACCGTGCCCTCGACGGCTCGACCGCATCCCTGTTCCTCAGGTATATCCGGGACGCCATCCAAGACCGCGGCTGGGACGCCGAGCTTTCGTGACAGTGGTAATCCTCCGCCCGATACTTCCGGGCGGCACGCGGCGACGTGACAGGTAGCGGCGAACCTTACCCGCCACGGACAGCCGGCGGCTCACCCGATGCCAGAATGCTCTGCCCTAAGGAGAGCCGCCTTGCGGGGTAATCGGTTCGCCGACAACGGATCATCCCGCATTGCCTACGAGCTCCGCGGCCATCGCGGGCGCCGCAAACCCTGGCTGGTCCTCATTCAGGGCCTGGGCTTCGACCGGTCGGGCTGGGCGCCGGTGATCCCCGCGCTACGCAGGCGCTTCCGCCTGGTCCTGATCGACAACCGGGGCAGCGGCCGAAGCACTACTCCTGACCGAGGTTTCAGCGTGGCTGACATGGCGCAAGACGTGGCCGCCGTACTCGACAGCAGCCAGATCGCGCGCGTGCACGTCCTCGGGACCAGCCTGGGCGGGATGGTGGCCCAGGAACTAGCCATCGAGCAGCCGCCGCGTGTCGACCGTCTGGTCCTGGCCTGCACCACACCCGGCTGGCCATTCGCCTATCCGATGCCACGGACTTCCGTGGAGCGGATGGCATCGGCGGCCAGCTTGCCGGTCGAGGCGGCGCAGCGAAGCCTGGTGGAGAACGCGCTATCGCCGGACACTCTCGAGAAGCATCCCGACCTGGTCGAGCGTATCGTCCGCAACCAGCGGACCAGGCTCGCCGACCCGGCCGCGTGGAAAGCCCTGGCCCGCGCCGGGGCCACCTATTCCGGCGGGACGCGGCAGTCGCTCATCCGCGCGCCGACACTGATCATGTACGGCGACGCCGACGCGGTAGTGGACCCCCGTAACAGCAAGCTCCTGGCCGCCCGGATCCCCGACTCGCGGCTAATCGTCTTTCCCGGCCTCGGCCACTTGTTCTTCTGGGAAGAGCCGGCCCAATTCGCTAATGCTGTTACGTCCTTCCTGCTGTCCCCGCTTGAAATGTCACCTAGCAGTGAGCGCCAAGGGCAGCCTGACGGCACGCGCAGCCTTCGTCAGGCCGACGATCCCATCTAGTGGGCGGCACTCAGCGCCCGCAGAGGCTTCCGGTCAGGTCCTTTATGCCCGATGCTGTTCGGCCCGTGCTGCTCCGTGATCAGCGCGAAGCAGCCG
>WNFJ01722376.1_pt1 | contig 11768 bp, 10 predicted proteins | sample 5400461 | NCBI WGS metagenome assembly WNFJ01 (sample SAMN13153349, study PRJNA577476) | soil metagenome | isolation source: 115 cm saprolite on Douglas fir-dominated hillslope | place: USA:California | collected 2013-09-17
ACGGCGGCGTAGTCGTCGCGCCAGGTGACCTTGCGTCCTTCCAGAAGAGGCGAGGCCAGCAGGTGGACGCCCGGGGAGACGGCAATCGCGGTGAGGGCGAGCAGCGCCGGGTGCCAGTGCAGGGGCGCGCCGAGAACGGGAAGCGTGTTCATGGCCGGGGTTCTGCCGGCCGTAGGCGGATCGGATGGTCGAGCAGCGACTGGACGAACGGGTCGGCCAGCAAGGGGCCGTACCGGGCGGCGAATGCGACCAGGTGTGCGCTGCGGTTGCCGCTGAATTCGGGGAAGCCGTCTTCCCGTTGGGCGGCGATCAGGCTGAGTCGCCCGCCCAGCCGGTGCAGGTGGCCTCCGGCCAGGTCCCAGGCGACGGCGAGCGGACCGAACTGGTTGGCGACGAAACGGGCGTGGTTCTGCGCCGTCTTGCGCGCATCGGGCGCCGCATGCTCGCCGTCGGTGCCGAGGGTGAGGGTGCCGTGGCGCCTGCGGGCCTCGAACGCGGCGTTCTGATGGTTTCGGTGCCGGGCCATTTCCTTCCAGTACGTGCGTTTCCACGGCAGGTCGAGCAGGTAGGCCAGGATGCTCACCGGCGTGGCCTTGTCGCCACCGTGCCAGAAGACCTCCTGCACGTGCAGCAGCCCGGGGACTGCCTTGGCCAGCGGCCAGGGCAGATCGGCGTCGTTGGCGTGGGCGATGCGGCGGGCGTGATCACGCACGAACGGGCCGTCAGCGCTCGTTTTCTGGGCGATCGGGATGGCGCCGCCGTTGAGCTGGGCGGCAAGCACGGCCATCAGGTCGCGGTGGTCTTCGAGGCCGTTGGTGTTCAGGATCGCCGGCAAGTCGCGCACGGCGGAGTTCTGCCGCAGGATGTGCAGTGCCTGAACGCCGTCGCGTGGGCCAGCGCCCAGGCTCGGGTCCAGGATGATCAGCTCGGGCCGGTACGGTGGCGGCGGCAGGTTCGGCAGCCGCTTGCCGGCCAGGAAGCGTTCCAGCTCGGTGACGCTCTCCAGGGACAGCCTGCGGTGGGTGGGCAGGTGGCGGGCGAACCAGCCTGTCTCGTGGTCGGGCTGGTCGTCAACCACGAGGATGTCGATGCTGCGCTCGCCCGAGGCCAGGTCCGCGCGCCGCGCGCGTTCCTCGGCGGCCACGCGCTCGGTCAGGTCGATGTTCACCGGCTCAGGCATCGACTGCCTCCCTGGGTGCGATGGCCGCGCGTGCGCGGGGCCGGCTGCTGCTCGGCCAGGTCAGCTGGAAGACATGGCTGCCGTCGCCCGCGTCCTCGATCGCCATCGTGCCGTTCTCCGCGTGCACGAGCCTGGCCAGTCCCATCAGGCTCGAGGTCGGCGCGACCTCAGCGGGTCAGCGCGATCTCCAGCTGCGTGGCGGACCTGAGCGCCGCGTTCGTCACCAGATCGCTGACCGCCATGAAGACGATCCCGGCATCACGATGGCTCAGATCCTCCGGTTCGAGATCATGCGCGACGCTCGCCCCATAGCGCACCGACCAGTCCGGCTTGAAGGACAGCAGCGCCTGCAGCACCTCATCGGCGCTCCGCAGATCGCGCGTTCTGCCCAGCGCCAGGCTCTGCGCGAAACCGCCGATGCCATAGCACAGCCGCCGGACGCCGTCGCGCAAGCGGGGATCGGGGATCAACGCAAGCTCGTCGATGATCGCCCGGCTCGGGTTCTTCAAAGTTGAGTGCACCAACCTGCTGTCGATACGGTGCGCCAGCTCAGCGGCCTGCTCCCGCGCCTCGTCGAACCTGTTGACCTGGCCGGCGACCTGGGCGATCAACCGCCACGAACCGACTATCACCATCGCCGGGCCGGCGACGGCCACGAACCGGGCCGGCGTGGCCGGCGAAGCCGACCACAACAACGCCGACGCGACCACCGCGATCAACGGGGCAATGAAAAACCTTACCCGGCGCATCCACCACGGGCCTGGGTCGAGTTCCCAGACGAAATGCGCGGACAAGTTGGCGATGATGGACCCGAGGATCAGCACGATGATCCCCGAGCCGACCGCTGCTGCCGCGGGATCAGCCGCCAGAAGCCGGCCAGGCCACCCCATGGCCATCGCCAGCGCAACAAGCCCGGCAATTTCGGCAAGCCCAACCCAGTTGAAGTGCGGCTGATCCGGGTAGACGAAGAGAAATTCGAACAGCCGCCTGAGCACGCCGGGCAGGCGCTCCTCGATGCCCACCACAAACGTGTGACTGGCATGCAGCAGGGCCAGGCCCGAACCCAGCAACATCGGCATCCCGGCAACCCAGGCGTATCCCGGAACCGTCAAGGCGGCGAGCGCGATCCAGCCCGCAGCCAGCGCGCAGCGCGTCATCGCCCGCGTGGTCAGGACCTGGTCGGCATCTCGCCACAACGCGTCACGTCGCAGTAGGCCATCGGAATCCCATATCGGCTGCGGCACTCTTCCAGCTTGGCGCACGAACATCCACAGTGCCAGCCACACCTTTGCCCGGCCGCCGACCCACCGGGAGCACAGATGTGCCCGGCCCGGAGCGCATCCGCGGTAGCCGTGTCCGCCGATGGCGACAAGGTGGATAACACTTTGCTATTTCGTGGTCACAGACGGTGGGCTTCACTGGGTTCTGACAAGAAAACCGCATCCGCCCGCTAAGGGCGCGCTCCGACAGGCAAGGGCGCCGAATCCGACCGGCGCCGAAGCGCCTGAGATGGGAGGCCGGCAGATGACCACCATCGTGATCCTCGCCGTCGTGTTCGTATCTGGCGTGATCGCCGGAATCATCGCCCTGGTGTGCTTGAGTATCGGCCGCGAGGAATTCAGCAATTCGCTGTACCGCAAGGCTCCGACGCGCGGAGCGGCAGCGACTCGCCTCTTGCTCGGCTGGCACGGCACAGCAGCAGTTGACGTCCGCGCCGACAGCGCGCTGAACGCGGACCCGGAAAGCCGACGCCGGCAGCTCACGAGCACCGCCTCGTCAAGGTGAAGGACAACGAACCGGGCGGCCTGTCGCCGGTCAGCCTGGCAGCACGCTGGTGGCGCCGAAGCCGTGTGTAGTCTGGGCTCCGGTGCCGCTGAATCCGGCGAATCGCACCAGGGTGCCGAATCGCCGCCGCACCTCGTCCGGCGCGTTCCTGGCGACTTCGATGGTGGCGGTGCCGGTGAATCCGGCCCGGTCGCGTCCGCGCCCGGAGTCCATCGGTAGCCGCAGTGCCCGGTGCGTCTGCTGCCAGGCTTCGTCGTCGATCTGCAGATCGGCATCTGGCGGCAGTGTGGCGTTCCAGCGGCGCCGCCACGATCCGGCGATGAGCCGCGGATCAGGGGTCACGACGTCGGTGCCGTTCTGCGAGAAATAGGTCGGCGAGCGGAACGCCAGGTCGGCCTGGCGCAGCGGCGGGCCGGCGGCGATCTCGGCGTGGCTGGCTGGCTGGTGGGTGATGCCGGTGACGGTGCAGGTGACGTGACCGAGCCGGAGCTTGCCGTAGGCAGTCAGCACCGAGCGCGGCAGCTCAGGGCGCAGCCAGGCGGTGCGCAGCAGCCAGCCGTCAAGAACATCGGCGGCCCCGGAGTCCAGCCGGCAGAGCGGCCAGACCGAGAACGCTTTGTCCTGGCCGGCGTGGTCGTCGGCGTCGCTTCCTTCGAAGACCGCGCAGGCCAGCCCGTGCAGCTGGCGGGTCGTTGCCCGCAGCGGCCAGCTGGCCCGGAGCTGGAGCTCAAGGACTACCGGCACGGTCACGACCTCGGTGCCGGCCGGATGAACGTGACTGGGCCGGTCCCGTCACCGATCCCGTCAACCACGATCTGCTCGTAAGCCGCGCCCACTCCCCCGCCGCCTCTGTCCGGCCCTCGGCCGCGGTTCGCCTCGACCCGCCCGTCGCCTGCCGACCAGGGCAGCGTCCGGACGGCGCCGGGCGGCTCACGAACGCCATGCCGCCATCTAGTCGTGCCCGCACGAGCCTGACCCCGTCCACCCACCCCCACAGGATCGACGTGGGCGGAACATGTTCTGGCGCGGCTTCGACGTGCAGCCCGTCCAGGTCCTGCCACAGGCACGTCGCGCCGCGCAGCGGCCCGGCTACCGCATCGGCCCATGGCATCCGGCCGGCCGGCCCACTGCCGTTACCTGGACTCACTCATCCACCTCCGCCGTGGCCGTGCCGCTGACCAGGTCACGCAACGTCTGCCGGGCCGACGCGAGGCCGGGCAGGTCGCCGCGTTCTTCCGCCTCCGCCAGGCCGACCCGCACCGACCCGTATCCTCGGGCCACGCCAGCGCCGATCCCGGTCAGCCCGTCGTCGAGATCTTCCAGCGCGAGCCGCAGCAGCGCGCGGATCTCGGCCACCCTGGGCTCGTCTAGATCAGGCCCCAATGGTTCGACCACGAGGTCGAACGTGCCGGACTCCAGGGCTTGCACGGTGTACAGCAGGCCCTCCTGAGCGCCCCCGGTGAACCGGTCGATCGCCACGTGCTGCCTGGTAACCGGCACCGGATCTTCGACCACCGCGTCGGGCACGCGAACCAGCGCGCGGGCGCCGACCGACCGGGCACCGGGGTCCTGACCGCCACCGTGGCCGAAGACCTCACACGTCCAGCACCGCCCGCACCGCTGATCCGGGCACGCGTCAGGCACAGCCCCGACGCTGCGCAGGATGTACTCGATCCTGGACCGGAGCAGTCCTTTGAGCCCGGTCCCTGGCAGGACGTACCGTCCGCCGACCCGGAACATGGGCGTGACCTGCTGCCCTTGCTCGCCGGCGCGCTCGGGCGGCTGCCCGCTGCCGACCCGCAGCGGCCCGGTAATCCCGACCCGGACCCGCGCCAGCGGCCTCGTCCCGGCCGCTCCCCCGTCGCCGGTCACCTCCGTCGTCGCGACGGCGCGGGCCAGACCGGGTCCGCTCATGGTGAGCCATCGCAGCAGGCCCGCCTGGTCGTCGAGCCGCAGCGTGCCGTGCCGGACGTGCTCGACCGCGCACTGGCCCCGGCCCCGGCTGACCCCGCGCCCGATCAACGGCCGCCAGGCGGTCAGCCAGCCCGCGAACCGTTCGACGTCCGCACCGGCCGCGTTGTCCCATCGGAGGAAAACCTCGAACCGGCTGCCGGCCGGCAACACTTCGTCGATGCGCAACGTGTCGTTCTCGGCGGCGGCGCGCTCGCGCGAGATCGCGGTCGATGCCCTGATCCCGGTGGCGACGACCGCGAGTTCCGAGCCGTCGGCTGCCACCGGCTGGCTGCCGAGCACCCAGATCAGGCTCGCCCTGGCATCGACTTCGCTACCCCCGGTACCGGCCGGCAGCAGGTGCCCGAACAGTTCGTCCGCCATCTCGTCGCCGCCGGCGGCGCGCGCCAGGTCGCGCAGCGCGCCGGCCAAGGACGTGCCCGGCAGGTGCGGACGGCCCTGCGGGTCGGTATCCGCCACCAGGTGCGCGCGTTCCCGCCCCCACGGCGCGTTCTCGTCGTGATCCGGGCACGCGGGAACGGTCACCGCTCCAGGTTCGGTGAAGCACAAGATAAACCGTATGAAAGACACAGCAAATATCCGGTCCTGCTGGTCGGGCACCCCGGATGCGGCAGCTCCAGTGGTCACTGTCACGGGCGTCTCAGCTCCCCTGCCACGTACGCGGCGTCCGCCGCGGCCAGCCGCAGAAAGTCGGCGATCGCCTGCCTGATCCACGGGTCGAACCGCTCAGCCATCCGGGTCAGGGACGCCGCCGCCGTCGCGTCGCCGCTAGCGTGCGCGGTCAGCAACGTCGTCAGCGCCGCCCAGTCCTGGCCGCTGGTCACCTGAAGCCCCCGCAGCGGCGCGACCAGGTTCATCAGGCCGCGCAGCCTGTCCTCCTCGGCCTGGCGCGCGTGCCTGCCAGGCACGAGCCGCGGCGGCGACGCGAGATCGCCGAAACCCTCGTGCCGGCGCAGCCCGAGCCCGCGCCGGCCCAGCTCGGCCACCGCGGCGTCGGGGACCGGCGCCGACGGCTCAAGCAGGTACGTCGACCCGGCCGCGACAGCGACCTCAGCGGGCTTGGGCAGCCCGCTTGCCACATGCCAGCCGCCGACGGTGTGCCACCGCGCCCATCGGCGCGCCACCCGGACCGGGCAGCCGAGCACATCCTGGAGCTCGGCGGCGTTCGGCTCACGAGCTGGCCTGCCCTGGTCGTCGGTGAAGATACCCGGTGAACGCAGCCGGAGGATCAGCCGCCCGTCCTGACGGCGCTCCGCGGCCGGCGGGTCCTGGCCGTCCTCGATGCGGACGTCGGCAGCGCCGTGGGTGGTGCGGCGGCCGCCGACCCGGACCTGGCCCAGGTCCGCGAGAACGCCGAGCAGCGCAGGGTCGGAGGCGACGAGGGTGCCGCGGAACGCCTGCCCGGCGGCGAGGGTGTCACGGGTGACGATCTGGCCCCGGCTGGCAACCCCGGACGGCGAGATGACGACGCTGGTGCGGCGCTGCACCAGCACCGGGTGACCGTCGCCGCGCAGTGCCCTGGACTGCTCCAGCGGCGACCCGCAATCCGGGCAACTGACCGGGACGCTGTCCTGTGCCGCCTGATCGTACTCGGCCTCGGCGCACTGCTCGCTCGGCTGATACTTATGGCTCACCACCGACAGCGGGGACGTCTCCAGCCCGTGTGGCAGCAGCGCCCCGTACCTGACGTCGCCTTCGAACAGCCGCATGAACTCGGCTCGCAGCGGCGCGCCCGGCGCCGGCGCGCTATTCCTGGCGATCCACGCGGCGGCGAAGGCGCCCCGCACGACCGTGCCGGGCAGATTGTCGCGGGTGCTCAGCACGAAGTCGCTGCGGGCCTTGTCGCCGACCTGGGCCGGGCGCCGCAAGGTCAGGATCAGCTCGCTCATCGCGTCACCGCCGCCAGGTTCATCAGCTCGGCGATCTCTGGCCCGGTCGCTGGGCCGCTGTCCGGGACGACGCCGACCCAGCCCAGGCCGCGCCGCCGCCAGGCGCCCAGGCCGTGCACGGCGCAAGCGGCGCAGCGCAGCACCAGGATGTGCTGGCCCGCCTCCTGCTGATCGAGCGCGCCGGTTCGCGTCACCTCGAACCGCGCCGCGGGTGCCCAGGCTTGCTCGCCGAGCACGAGGTGGTCCTTCAGCGCCGAATGGGTTGCCTGGTCGATCGCGACACGGTGCCGGAACGAAAACGTCCATTCGCCGTCCGGCTCGGCCGCTGACCAGAACCACGGTGACGGGCATCTGGGACTGCCGAAGACCTCGCCGATGAGGTGATGCCGCGCGCCGAGCAGGTCGCAGGCGGCAGCGCGCATCAGGCCTTTGAGGTGATCAGGCGGCAAGGGCTCGTGCCGGTCGAGCGCTGCGTCGACGCCGTCTCGCGCATACGCCGACCCGACCCGGAACGGGCCGTGGAACGTCACGGTGAAGCTGAGCACGGTCACACGAGGACCCCCTGCCGTATCCGCACGGCGCCGATGGCAGATTCCGGCGGCGCTGCGGTGTTCGCAGGCGGCCACCACCGGGCCAGGTCCAGTGCCCGGCGCAGCCGGTCGCGGGCCGCCGGGTCGGACGTGAGCGCCGCGCGCACTTCCGGTGCCGTCCCGTCGGCCCGGTCGAGCACGGCGTCCCAGATCGGCGTGCAGCCGAGGTCGACGACGCGGCGGGCGAGCGCCTCGGTAGGTGTTTCGCCTGTTCCGGCAGGGCCTCTGGGTGCAGGATCGGCATCTGCGAGCCGTGCCAAACCTACGAGGGTTTCACGGTGCGAACGGGACGCTGTCGCGATCTCGCTCAGCCGGCTGGCCTCGCTCGCGAGGTCGCCGGCGGTCAGCGGCTCGCGGCTGGCCGGCGGCGTGTCGCCGTCCGCCGTCAGGTCCAGGAACGCCACCGTCGCCGTCTTGCCTGCTGTCGCCGTCTTCGCCGCGCGGAGCTGGTCGTGCGCTAGCCGCACCACGTCGGGAAACGGCGCCGTCAGGTGATGGAATACCAGGCCGGCTGACAGGGTCGGGAGCAGATCGCGGACTCCGGCCGGCCAGGGCAGCGCCCGGCCGGCCTGAAAGGCGAACGCCTGGAGCAGGGTCCGGACGAACGGCCAGGCGTTCCCGGCGGGCACCGAGATCAGCAGGTCATCACCGCCTGCCAGGTGCGCAAGTACAGGCGGGCAGTCCGCCCCGGCGAAGCACGCCGTGACCGCGTCAGCGAGCGCGGCCAGGACCGCTTTGTCCAGCGCGGTGACGATCTCGGACTTCTCCGGCGTCCCGTGGGCGCGCGCGTGCTCGGCGGCCGCGCCGAGGAACGCGCCGACCCGGTTGCCGTCGGCATAGATCAGCCCAAGCTGGGTCGGCGCATCATCGTGGTCGCGGCGGCCGCGCTGGGCCAGGTCACGAAAGTCATCAGGGAATCCGGTCACGGTCGTGCCCGCCCCAGCCAGGGTGTCCCGCATTCTCCGCTCCGGCCGGGGTGACCTGCGCTCCCAGCTGCCCTTCGTACCTCCGGCCGCCTGCACCCGGCACCAGCAATCGGCGCACAGGTCAGGTGGCTGTTCCGAACCGGTGACTGCCTCCTGGACCTTCTCGTGTTCGGCCGGGGCCGCGCGGCACTGGTCGCAGGGTTTGGCCAGGACGAGTTCGGCGGCCGGGGCCGGGGAATCGACCAGGAACACGCCGCCGCGGCGGGCTTGCGCTAGCTGGGCGAACGCGGTGGCGTAGCAGTCGCCGCTGCCCGAGACCGCCTGGATGTGGCAGAACGGCAGCTTATGCCGCAGGACCCCGGCGACCTGCCTGGCCGCCGCGTCCAGCGTGCCGGTGACCTCGGGCTCGGGCACCTCGTCGTCGATGACCAGGCAGACAACGCCGTCCAGGTCGCCTGCCTCGGTATTCCACCTGGTGCCCGCAGGGAGCGCGTCATCCGGCCACGCCGCCTGCCCGGTCGCCAAGCTGAGCAGCGCCGATCCGCCGCGTCGGAACTTCAGCCCCGGTGTTCGCCCGAGCCATTCCTGGATGCGGACGACAGACACATCCAGGTAATAGCGAACAGCGGACTCCTGGGTGGCCGCCGCCGGCGAACTAGGCGCGGCCTGCGCCTCCGGGGCTGCTGCCCGGCTCGCCGCGGACGGCCCGCCTCCGATCCGGCGGCGAGCGGCAGCATCTTGCTGCTGCTGCCGGGTCTGCGCGGGCTTGCCTTTCTTGCCTGGCTTCTTGCTCATGGCCGGTCCCCCCGCCGTCGCGGCTGCCCGGTTTCGATCGGCCGCTCGCCGGCTGCGGAGTCGAGCTCCTGCTCGGCGGCTGGCTGGGCGGCGGACGGCAACACGACCAGGTCGCGTGCCTTCGTCGACAGGGTCAGCCCTGTGGTGCGGGAGAAGAACTCGAAACTGCGGTCAAAGTCCGCGTCCCCCTTGACGCCCGGCCCTGGCGGGTACCAGACCAGGTCGTCGGACACGAAGCCCAGGGTCAGGGCGTGCTTGAGCGCGGGCCATGCCGCCGCTGCCCGCTGCGTCACCCGCCGACGGAACTCGGCCAGCGCCCCGGCGACGTCGGGGACCTCGCCGGCCGCTCCCAGGTAACGCATCGCCGCGGTCTGCACCGTGACCGGGCGCACCTCGATGCTGACCGAGCCGAAGCCGAACGGCTTGCCGCCGCCGACGCCGGTCACCGCGTCATCCCAGCCGGCCAGGCCGACCTGGGCCAGCAGCCGCGGGTCGAGCGCGGCCAGCAGCGACCCGTAATCGGCCGCGCTCAGGTTCTCAAAGCACACCTGGCCGGTGAACACAGTGCCCGCCGGGATCAGCGCGGCGTCACGGCTCAGCGTGTCCGCGTGATCCCGGTACTGCCCGCGCGGATGCGGCCCCTGATCCGGCGCTTCGGTCCGCCAGTAGAACTTCCGGCCGCGGATCGGTCGCGGGCTGGCCCGCCCGTCCGCGCGCCGATCGGCGCACGACCCCCACGTCGCCGCCGGCCGGGTGTCCTTGGCCGCGCGCCTGCGCGACTCGGGCACGCCGGTGTTGTCCAGGTAGAACTGGCCGGCGCCCGGCTTCGGCGCCGCCAGCGGCGCCAGGTGCCACCGGACCGGCTCGAACTCGGTCTGTGCCAGCAGGTCACCGATCCTGACGTGGCCGCGATAGGACCGCTGCCGCGCGATGTCGTCGTCCCGCCGGCCCGACGTGTCGGCGGACCCGAAGATCCGGCACGACCAGCACAGGTTCTCCCAGTCCGTGCAGGGCGTCGCGGTACCGGCCCGTTCTCCCGCGTCGAAGTCGCTCTGGTACCGCCACAGCCGGGACAACCGGATCTCGGTGATCACCTCGCCAGTCAGCCGCACCCAGACCGGCTGCCCCGGATGCAGGTAATGGCGCGCGGCCAGCCGCTGCGCGATGACCGGCCCCTGACCGTGGTCATCCCTCGGCCAGATCACGCCGGCGTACTCTGGCGGCGCCGATCCAAACGACGCCTCGCCACCGGTGCCGAGCACCGCGGGCCGCAGGTCATCGGCTCCGGCCACCTTCTCGCCGTACCCGTCCCACGCTTCCGGTGAGATGAGGCGCACCGGGGCATCGCGGCCCACCCGGCCGGCCGCGAAGTAAGCGTGCCCCCGGCCGGACCGGGCTCTGGTATCAGTCACCAGCAGCACCCCGGACTCGCCAAGCCGGGGACTCATCTCCTCCAGCCAGCGGACCTCGGCTCCACCGGCATCCCTGCCTCCCCCGGCCTCGCGGGCGCCCCCGGCCTCGCGGGCGCCCCCGGCCTCGCGGGCGCCCCCGGCCTCGCGGGCGCCCCCGGCCTCGCGGGCGCGGAGCAGCCAGCGGCCAGGCGACGCCTCGACCGCCTTGTCCCACGGAACGGCGAGCCGGTCCGCCGGTCCGCGCAACCCTGCCCCCGGGCCTGGGCAGCAACTCCTGGTCGATCCAGACGACCTTCTCATCGCACAGCGCCGCCCTGACCGCCCGGCCCGAGCCGTCGACCTCCGTGACCATCGCCAGCCGCAGCCCATCGGTCTCCGCCGTGCTAGCCGGATGACGGTGCACCGGCACCCGGCCAGCGTCGAGCACGCGCAGGCAACTCCCGGTCAGCGCCTCATGCACCGACCGCACCGCCCCGAGCAGGCCAGAGCCCGGGATCATCGGCGTCCCGTCGGCACGCCGCGGCACATCGGGACCCCGCTCGCCCGCGCCATCCCGTGAGCGGTAACCGCCGATCAGCAACGGCGTCCGAGCAGTAAGCGTGATATCCACAATTCCCGACAACCGCTCGCCGTGCATAGCGGCGTGACCGGCCGGCGCACGCCGTTCCGGCTCGGCGACATGCGGCACGAACGTATAAGGATTGACAAACCTAGCCACCAGGCGCCTACCTCACGCACCGAGGATCAGGAAACAGGAAACGCATACCACAAACCACCTGGTCAGGCGGCCGGGACTGCCGGCCAGCGCGATAACAGCGAAATAAGAGCTATAAGGCGCGCTTGCCCCTACACCCGGCAAAGCCAGTCCTCCCAGTCAGGTACGACAATAGTGCGTAGCCGCCGACGAGAAGGGCAGCTCGCCAAAAACCGCGGTAACATCCGGCCCCGGATTTGCCAGGATTAGCCAGATTTGGCGATCTGAATGAGAAAAGTCCCTGGGCTGAAAGGAGTAAGATCGCGCCGCACGCACCCGGAAAGGACGAGTCCATGACCGCCGAACCCGAATCCGGCGAGAAAGCGACGCCTCCGAGCGCTAGACAAGTGCCAGGAGTCAACCCGCTCGCACCCGTATTCATCAGCTGCCGCACCTCCGACGGCAGCGGCCTGGCTGCCTCGCTCGCCTGGGCGCTGCGCGCCACCGGCGTACCGGTCTGGCATGA
>WNFJ01600379.1_pt6 | contig 11767 bp, 10 predicted proteins | sample 5400461 | NCBI WGS metagenome assembly WNFJ01 (sample SAMN13153349, study PRJNA577476) | soil metagenome | isolation source: 115 cm saprolite on Douglas fir-dominated hillslope | place: USA:California | collected 2013-09-17
AGGAGAAAAAAATCTCGTAGTTCGGTTCGATGACGTGCCGTGAGCACTGTAAAACGCGGCAGAGGACTTCGCTGAAATCCATCGAACGAAGGCGGAATCCTCCACACACCTCCGCGGCCTTTTCGCATTTTTTCAAGTTGCGTAGGTGTGTATTCCACCAAGCCATAGGGCGGATCTGTAACGACGGCATGAATCGAATTACTTTCTCTTTTCGCCAGCCAGTCAAAGGCACTGCAATGAAAAGTGGAGATTGTCCCTAGCGGAATGGGGAAGAGTGTGTCGTCATGAAGAGTCGTGTTCGTCATGCTGCTGATTCTCGACACGACGCGGGCTGACTGACGATCACGCGCTCTCTCATGCGGTCTCCTGTCTCATTCCGGCACGAAGTCGGGGCTCGGTTCGTAGTTGAAAAACTTTGTGATGTCGTTTCGGAAGACGAGTTTGAAGTCGCCAATCGGACCGTTGCGCTGCTTCGCGATGATGATTTCCGCGATGCCTTTTTCCTCAGTGTCCTTGTTGTAGACCTCATCGCGGTAGATGAACGCCACCAGGTCGGCATCCTGCTCGATGGAACCCGATTCGCGAAGATCGGCAAGCTGCGGACGATGATCGCCGGTGCGCTGCTCCGGCCGGCGTGATAGCTGTGACAACGAAATCAACGGAAGATTCAGCTCTTTGGCGACGCCTTTGAGTCCGCGAGAGATCTGCGAGATTTCCTGGTTGCGCGATTCGACGCGTCCCTTGACGGCCATCAACTGGAGGTAGTCGACCATCACCATGTCGAGCCCGACTTCCATCTTGAGGCGTCGCGCTTTCGCGCGAAGCTCCATCACGTCGATGCCCGGCGTGTCGTCGACGTAGATCTTGGCCTTGGCGAGCCGCGTCGATGCTTCGGCGAGATCGCGCCAGTTCCGTTCGCTGAGCATTCCGGCGCGGATGAGGTGATTCGAAACGCCAGACTCCGATGAAAGCATCCGCAGTCCGATCTGCTCCTTAGACATTTCGAGCGAGAAGACGCCGACGGAGTACAGCCGCTGCGAAGGTGCGCGCGGCCCGCCTTCGCGCGTCGGGATCGCAATGGCCTCGGCGATGTTCATCATGAAGCTCGTTTTGCCCATCGACGGGCGAGCGGCCAGGATGACGAGATCCTGCGATTGAAAACCGGAAGTGAATTCGTCGAAGCGGTCGTAGCCGGTGGGAATGCCGGTGATCAGTTTTCCAGCGTGCTGCAGCGCTTCGATCGCCTCCATGTTCTTGCGCGTGATGCGATCCAGCTGCACGAAGCCCTTGTCGATGCTGCCCTCGGCGATCTTGTAGAGCGTCTGCTCGGCGATGTTGAGGACTTCCGCCGGCTCGTGGGGCGCGTCGAGCGCCGCTCGCATGACGGTGTTGCCCATCACGATGAGACGCCGCAGCATCGATTTCTCTTTGACGATGCGCGCGTACCGCTCGACGTTGGCGACGTCGGGGATTCCGTCGGCCAGCGACGAGATGTAGCCCGCGCCGCCGACCTGATCGAGCTGCGCGCGCTTGGACAGCTCTTCCTTCAGCGTGAGCATGTCGATCTCTCGGCTCTGCTCCGCCAGCGTCCGCATGGTCGCGAAGATCGAGCGGTGCGCGTCTTTGAAAAAATCTTCGGTGTCGACCAGCCCGACGACGCGATAGAACGCGTTGTTATTGATCAGGATCGATCCGAGTACCGCTCGCTCCGCATCCGGATTTTGCGGCAGGGGTCGATCCAAAACCGTATCGAGTTGGACCGCTGTCATTGAACGATGGCGCGCATTCTACGTACGGATTTTCTGTCAGCCGCGATACGCACAACCCCTCCACACTTTTTCCGCAGCGACCACTCAGGAGAGTCGACTGAGATTAGCAGAACTTTTCCGCCGCTGCGGAAAAACGAAGATTCTTCTTGACAGGTCGACGCCGTCATCCTGAGCAAAGCGAAAGGACTCTACGCGGTGTAGGAATGCGTGTTATCCGGGTCATGTTGGTCAGCAGCGTCATGATGCGAAAATCTTTTCCGGCGCTCATCTTCTTGTTTGCAATTCCGGTCGTCGCGCAGCAGAGCGACGCACAAAAAATCGTCGCGGTCGTGAACGGCGAGACGATCACGATCCAGAAACTCGATCAGCTCTACGCTCGCATGGGCGCCCAGATGCGGCAGCAGTACGAAAAGGCCGGCGGCAAGACGGCCTTTCTCGACAACTACATCAAGAAACGTCTGCTGATCCAGGAAGCAATCAAGGTTGGATTCGACAAACGACCGGACGTGCAGGCCGACGTCGAGGCGGCGAAGGAAGCGACGATTTTCGATCGCTATGTTCGCGACGTCGTTTCCACCAATGTCCTCAAGGATGCCGAGGCACGCCAGTACTACGAACAGCATCCGGACGAATTTGCGACGCCGGAGCGGCTGCATGTCCGCCACATCGTGATCACCGCGATGCAAACGGGGCCGGCTGCCAAATCAAAAGAGCAGGCGCTGGAAAGGATCAAGGCACTGGCCGCGCAACTTCACGAAAGTAACTTCGTGACGCGAACGGTCAAAGATCCAAAGGCGGCCGAACAACTCCGCATCAATCAATTCAAACAACTGGCGCGTCAATATTCAGAAGACGCCTCCGGCGAAAACGGCGGCGACCTCGGATGGCTGATCAAAGGACAACTCGATCCCGATTTCGAAGCGGCGGCGTGGGGTCTCAAGCCGGGAATCCCCAGCGGAATCGTCGAGTCGAAGTTCGGCTATCACCTGATCCTCGTCGAGGAGAAGCAGCCGGCGGACGTTGAGGCGTTCAACGAGGCCAAGCCGTCGATTCGCGAATTCCTGATGAATCAGCACGCCGCGGAAGTGATGGAAACCGTCACCCGGCTAACGAACGACCTGCGCAGGAACAGCAAGGTCGCGATCTATCCCGAGAACATCCGGTAATCCGCGCTACGACGCGGCAGTTGCCGCACGCTGTGCGCCGTGCGCCGCTTCCCACTCCTCGGCTTCGGTCGAGAAAAGCATGATGCGCGCTTTCTTGTACTCCTTTGTGGGATAAAGCGCCTGCTTGTCGCGGATCCCGGTGTCGGTGGCAATGTCATTGATGATCGATTCGCACTCGTCGACCGAGCGTCCGTGCACGATTGTATAGAGGTTGTACGGCCAATCGTCGTACACCGGCCGCAGATAGCAATGCGAGACCGCGCGATTCTGTGACATGCGCGCGCCGATTTCGTCGACCTTCGCTGCCGGCACAATCCAGACGCCCATCGCGCTGGCGGAGAATCCTGGCTTGCGCGACTGCACGATCGCGCCAAAGCGCCGGATCTGACCGCGCTTCTGCAGCGCTCGGGCGGTGGCCAGCAACTCATCGGCCGCGACTCCCGTATTTTTTGCGAGCACATCGAAGGGCCGCGGCTGGAGCGGCAGATCGTGCTGCAGCAACCGGACGCATTCGATCTCCAGCGGCGTCAGCGGCGTGTATTTCGTGTCGCCGCCGCTCTCCTCGGCGTGGATTTCTTCGGATTTGAAGATCTTGAGTGTAGGCAGCGCGCGTACGACATCGCATTCCGCCTCTTCGCCCAGAACCTGAATCGTTTTCTCGAGTCCGATCTGGGAGCTCGGAGAAACCGCGATCGTGAACCACAGATTGAAATCGTTGTTGCGGCGGTAATTCTGCGTGACCCCGGGATGCGCGTTGATGGCCAGGGCCGCCTGCTCGATGCGATCGGGATCGACTTTCGCCGCGACCAGACACGATCGATATCCGAGGGCGTGAGCATCGAACTGCGCGGAGAGCTGACGGATCGCGCCCTCACGCTTCAAGCGCTCGGTGCGCTTGATGACTTCTTTCTCCGACATGTCGATGATCTGGCCGAGGACGGCGAAGGGAGTGGAGATGAGGGGAATCTCGCCCTGCAGGGCGCCCAACAGCTCCCGGTCCCGTTGATCGATGTCCTGCATTTGGGTTCCCCCCAGCACGCCAATTTGTCGGAATCGGATGAGTAGGGAAATTGTATTGGATTCGGCTCGCCGTCACCACTGCAACGTGTTCGGTGCAACCGCCGCTTCGTCAGAAACACGCAACTTTGGGTATTTGTCCAGGTCCAGTGGCTCCTGCGCGCCCGATTCGAGCCACGCCTGATGCCGGCGCGCGGCAGCATCCACTTCAGTGCGATCCAGCCCGCAGTGAATCAGCGGAAAGACGTCCAGACGCCCGAGTCCTGCTGCGAATAATCGTGGAGCACCGCGATAGGTGCCACGTTGAACATGGTGATACGCCGCTGCCACCTGAATCAGCCCCTGCAAGAATTGTTCGAGGTCTGATTCCGCCACGAGCCAGAGCGTTTCCCAGGCTTCGTGAGCCTCCCAGAACCGGCGCGCGTTGAAGTGATGGATGCCTTCGAGGAAGTGCGTCCTGAAGTCGGGTTTGCTCATAGTTGTCGGTTGTCAGTTGTCGGTTGTCCCCACCACCCGATAACCGACAACCGATAACCGACAACGCGGCGAAGCCGCTTAGTCACTCGCTCGCGTTCCTCTCCGCAGTGTCTCGCACATCGCGGCCGTGAAATCCGACGTGCTGCCGCGGCCGCCGATGTCGCGAGTCCGGTGCTCCGGTCCGGAGGCCAGCACTTTCGCGATGGCGTTCTGAACGCGTCGCGCAGCATCCATCTCGCCGATGTGCTGCAGCATCAGAACGGACGACTGCAGAAGCGCGAGCGGATTGGCCTTGTTTTGTCCCGCGATGTCGGGCGCGCTGCCGTGCACGGCCTCGAACACCGCGCCGTTCTCGCCGATGTTCGCCCCCGCCACCACACCCAAACCCCCGACCAGCCCGGCGGCGAGGTCCGAAACGATGTCGCCGTACAGATTCTCGAGCAGCAGGATGTCGAACTGGTTCGGATCGATCACCAGTTGCATGCAGAGGTTGTCGACGATCCGGTCGTCGGCCTGAATGTTCGGATACTGCTTCGCGATATTGCGAAAACACTGCAGGAAAAGCCCGTCCGACATCTTCATGATGTTGGCCTTGTGCACCGCCGTCACTCTCTTGCGGTTGTGCGTGCGGGCGTATTCGAAGGCGAACTTCGCGATCCGCGTGGAAGCTTTCTCGGTGATGATCTTGAGCGACTCGACCACTCCCGGCACGACTTCGTGCTCCAGACCGCTGTACAAATCCTCGGTGTTCTCGCGGACGACGATCAGATCGACGTCTTCGAATCTGGTGATGATGTTCGGCATCGATTTCACCGGCCGCAGATTGGCGTATAGATCGAGCGTTTTTCGCAGACGAACGTTGATAGAAGTGAAGCCGGTGCTGATCGGCGTCGTGACCGGCCCCTTCAGCGCGACTTTGTTGCGCAGGATCGACTCCAGAACGTCCTTCGGCAGCGGATCTCCGAATCTCGACAGCGCCTCTGCGCCGACGGCGTATTTCTCCCACTCCACTTCGACGCCGGCGCACTCGATGATCGCCACCACCGACGCGGTGACCTCCGGACCGATGCCGTCACCGGGAAGCAGCGTGATCTTGTGCAGAGCCATCAACGATTCCTTTCACGCGCCGCCGCGCCTCATCGAGTGAAAACCGCAGGGGAAAGAGCCGTGTGAGCTCCTCGAATTCCGGAAGCTCGCGCAGACAACGCTCGACGCTCTCCAGGGTCGGCGGGATGAACTCCAGGTAATGCAGCCGGCCGCGCTCGATCGGTTGACGCGAAAACGTTCCGATGATCTTGATCGAGCGCTGCAGCAGCGTTTCGAAATAGCGACTGCGAAGTGGACCGCCGGAAATCTTGCCGGCGTAGTAATCCATGAGCTCGAGCTCAGTGTCATCGCCGAGGATGCGCGCCACGCCCCGGTCGCGAAGAAGCGAGGCGAGATCGTACGCGTCAGGACCCATTCTCAAGTCCTGATAGTCAATTATAAAGAGTTGATCATTTAATATGTGTATATTCTGCCCATGATAATCGCGATGACATAGAACATACGGATGCCGCTGCAATTTATCGGTGAGCCGGCGGAACACCGGAATGAGGCTTTGGCTTTCGAGCTCGCCCTCACCCATCAATTTCTCGACATAGAACTGGCGCGTCATCTCCAGCTCATTGAAGAAGAAGTCGGACGAGAACGGGGCATTGACGTTGACCGCCCCCGCCCGTTGAAACGTCACGAGCGCGTCGATCGCCTCGCGATAGAGACGCACGCCGCGATCGCGGTCGCGATGGAGAAGATCGAACAGCGTTTCGTCGCCGGCATCGAACTGCAGCACGGCGGCCTCCGAGTGTTGCAGCAACTTCGGAAGGCGGCCGTGCTCCAGGACGGCGTTGTATGCGTCGAGGAACTGGTGTAGCTGCGCGCGGACCTCACGCGGATAGTACGCCAGCATCTGTGTCGAGCCGTCCGGCAGCCGGATGCGGAAATAGCGGCGCACCGAGGCGTCGCCGGGAAGCGGCTCGACGGACCACTGGTCGCCACAGCACTCCCGCAGAAATGCCGCTGCTTCGTCGGGGAGTGCTGATGGGGTCATTGGGTCACCGCGTCATTTCGGCGTTGGTCCCTTTTCGTCCGCCTTCGCGTCGCGGATCACGACCTTCGTGATCGTCGTCGGGTTGTTCGGACGATCGCTTGCATTGCGCGGAGCGCTCACGATCTTGTCCGCGACATCCATTCCTTTTGTCACCTGACCGAACACGGTGTATTGCCGGTCGAGGAAGGTGGAGTCTTTGACCACGATGAAGAACTGCGACGAGGCGCTGTTCGGATCCTGCGCGCGCGCCATCGAGACGATGCCGCGCTTGTGGCTGATGGGGCTGAACTCCGCGGAGACATTTTTGCCGGAGCCGCCGACTCCCCACGATGACGTGTCGGCCGTCTTGGTGTTCGGATCGCCGCCCTGGACCATGAACCCGGGGATCACGCGATGGAATTTTGTTCCGTCGTAAAACCCCTTCTGCGCGAGGTCGATGAAATTCTTGACATGGTTTGGGGCGACATCAGGAAAAAAACGGATATCGATCTCGCCGATGGTCGTGTGCAGCTCCGCCACCTTGTCCTTGTAGTCGGTCATTGGTCGATTCTCCTTCGCTTTAGTTGCCGGCTCGGGGCTGGCGGCGGCCGGCGGTGCGGAGGTCTCTGCACTGCTGGTGGCGGTCACGGAGGTGTCGTTGTGTGTGGCGGTCTCTTTGTTGGCGGGGACGCAGGCGAACGCCGCGATCGTCAGCGCCATGGAAACGAGTCTGATCAAAATTGCAGTCCTCCTTCGTAGCTCAGGCGCGAATGCTACTACGAGGAGGACTGCCAATCAGGTTCGATGTAAAGGCTGTCAGCGATTGGGATACGAAAGGTTGTTCTCGTTCCGATTTGTTTCGCCGGTCCGTTCGGTGCGCTGGTTCGATCCGGCCGCGCCTGCGCCTCCTCGATCGTTTGCCCGCTCGAGGCCAAAGCTCGCCCGCTCGTTGTCGATTACGGCGCCGGAGCTGATGTTCTCCTGAGAAGGCTGCTGACGCGAACGTCCGCGGCTGTGGCCACCCTCGCGACCAATTGCCGACATGTGAGCGCGATCGCGGCTTACGGCCTCTCCGCCCTTGCGGCCTGCAACTCGCGCTTCATCGGAAGTAAATTCGTGAGCGGTTCCCTTGGCGTGGGCCGCTCTGCCACCTTTGCTTGCTATCTCACGCTGCTTTGTCGAATCCATCGACGCAAAACCGCGCTTGCTCGTGTTAGCCATTCCCGTTCTCCTTGACCACAAAGTTGGTACTGCGGTACTGCGCCCCCGTGCGTGCGTGAGGCATACCGTAGCGGTTCACGAAATGTGCCCATTGAGAGGGGAAAAGGAGAAGAAAGACAGAGGATTTGGCGGAGAGAGAGGGATTCGAACCCTCGGTAGAGCTTTTAGTCCCTACGGCGGTTTAGCAAACCGCTGGTTTAAGCCACTCACCCATCTCTCCGACGGGGTTTTGTGAGGAATGTTGAATGTTAAATGTTGAATGGTAAATGTCAATTCCTGACATTCAACATTTCCCATTCAACATTCAACATTTTTCTTGGCGGATGTAGAACCGCCGTCGAGCATCCCGGCCCGAACGGCGGCTCGATTCCGCGTGCTCGATCACTATTTAGGAGCGTCGGTGGCTGCTCGTTTCTGCGGGCCTAACTGCTTTCCTTTGCGATACCAATTGTCCAGCAGCTCGCTGGCCAGTTTTTGCCCACCGATGCCGAACGCCAGCCCGGCGGCCAGAGCCATCGCGCCGACGAAGCCCATGAACAGAGTGTTTACCAGCGTGCTGGCAATGCCCACCTGATTGACCGCAATGACGATCGCAAACGCCCACACCGCCACGCGCGCAACATTTGCCAACACCTCGGGATTCTTGAAGCCCGCCGGGATTCTTGAAGCCCGCCTCCGCGGTTGCGCCGCGAACGAGCTCTCCGAGCCCATTGGCTGCCAGGCCGCCGACGATCAGAACGACGATTGCCACGGCCAGATTGGGAAGCCATAGGAGGAGTTGCGACAACACGACCGAGAACGCGGGAATCCCCAGCGCGGCGAATGCGGCGACCAGAACGATCACTCGAATCAACCACTTCGCGATGTCGGCCACGAGCTGCGAGGCATCGGTTTGCGTGCCCATCCTTCGCGTGAATCCACCCAGGCCGAGGCGATCGGCGAGTTCGTTGAAGTGGATGGCGCGAAGCACCGTGACGATCGCTTTCGCCACCAGCGACGAGATGAACCATCCGATGACTATGATCAGCAGGAACACGATCAGCTTCACCAGACCGCGGAGAAGCATCGCCAAGATTCCGTACATCGAAGCGACAAACGTCTGCCACCATGTGGGCGCTACCGCAGCTGTTGTCTGCATAACTCCTCCTGTTTCCAAAGCGGCGTGCAAGAAACGGTCGCAAACGAATGGGTTATGCGGCGCAGAACTTGGCGGAGGAGGTGGGATTCGAACCCACGGTACCGGTCACCCGGTACGGCGGTTTTCAAGACCGCTGCCTTAAACCACTCGGCCACTCCTCCACTTCGAAGTCTCGCGGATGCGGGGTTGCGAAGTCTCGCGGTTTCTTAACCTCGAGACCACGAAACCGCGAGACCGCGCCACCGAATTTCTAGTCGATCGTCACGTCGAGCGTGATCTTCAACCGAAGTTTCCGGCTGCGGCGAATCTCCGCGGCGGTCAGCGTCAGCGGAACCGTCACTTCCTTCACGATTCCATCGACCGCGTGATCTTCTTCCGCGATCGCGACGCCCCCGATGTCGGGAAGCGAGCTCATGACCTCGTCGGGAAGCGGGATCTCGATCGAGGCCATCTGCCGGCTTCCCAGCGGCAGGGTCGGATCCTCATCGTCCCACAGCGTGTCGGTCCGCGCCGGCTCGTGGCCGGGCGGATTGAGGAGTTGCACACCGCGATCGAGCGGTTCGCTTCCTTCGAGCCCGTACTTTTTCACGAGGTTGCCCAGGACGAGTTGGGTGACGCCGTTGAGGGTTTCCTCGACGCCGACGCCGGTCGTGGCCACCGATTCGAAATGCGGCGCGTTGAATTTGTTCAATTCGCGATTGAGCTTCTCCACCGCCAGGGCGTTCGAAAGATCGCGCTTGTTGTACTGAATGACGAGCGGCATGTCGCGAATCTTCGTTCCCTGGCGCTTGAGGTTGTCCTCGAGGTTTTGAATCGATTCGAGATCTCCGTCCAGCGCCGTTTCCTGGCTGTCAGCCACGAACACGACGCCGTCCGCGCCCTTGAGCACGAGCTGGCGCGTCGAGTTGTAGTAGACCTGCCCCGGCACGGTGTAGAGCTGCAGTTTCGTGCGCATCCCGCGAATTTTTCCGAGGTCGAGTGGAAGGAAGTCGAAGAAAAGGGTGCGGTCCGTTTTTGTCGATAGCGAGAGCATCTTGCTCTTGTGATTGGACGGAAGCGACTCGTAGATGAACTGCAGATTCGTCGTCTTACCGCACAGACCTGGTCCGTAATAAACGATCTTTGCCGTGATCTCTTTCGTCGCGTAATTGAACAGGACCATGGAGCAAATCGAGGTTACCACAGTATGATTTCGCGCCGCGGTGGTCCAATGGCACCATTATTTTTTTCGTCATCCTGAGTCGCGTAGACGACGAAGGATCTCGCTGATGAGGTCCTTCGCTCCGCTCACGATGACGGATCATTGTCGGTGGTCGGTTGTCCCGACACCAGACAACTGATAACCTGACAACGCGCGGCGGAAGCCGCGCACGTTCTTTAACAATTAGTCTGAAAACGGTGCTCGGGAAGCCGGTGAAATGCCGGCGCGGCCCCCGCCACTGTGAACCGGAGACGAATCACGCTGCGCTTGTAGCGCCCACTGCGAAAGCGGGAAGGGAGGCGTGAGGAGGACGACCCGGAAGCCAGGAGACCGGCCGTTTCGGACGCAATCTTTTTTCACCCACTTCGGAGGGAAGTCGTGAAACGTGTCGCCTTCTGCATTGTCTTCCTCGCTGTTCCTCTCTTCGCACAAACACAAACTCCAAAAATCGCCGATCAGATCATCGTCACGGCGTCCGATTTGCCGGAGACCGTCGCATCGACGCCGGCCGCCGTCACGGTCGTGACAAAAAAGGAAATCGATGATCGCGCCGCGCGCGGCGTCGCCGATGTCCTGCGCGAAGTTCCGGGTTTGAGCGTCAGCCGCACCGGCTCACTGGGCAAGACCACTTCCGTATTCGTACGCGGCGCGAGCTCGAAGCAGGTGCTGGTGCTTTGGAACGGAGTCGAGATCAACGATCCCTATTTTTCCGGTTACAACTGGGGGCAATTCTCCACCGTCAGCGTGCAGCGCATTGAAGTCGCGCGCGGTCCTTTCTCATCGCTGTACGGCGCGGACGCCGTCGGCGGCGTGGTGAACATCATCACGCGCGGTGGTCGCGATCATGCCGATCTCGACATCGCCGCCGGCGGTCGTGGACTCTTCAACGGCCAGGTGGCATTCGGCCAGGCGTCGGGATCAACGACGTTCGACATCGCAGCCGAGCATCGTCAGGACAACGGTTTCGCGCCCAACGACAACGATCGCCAGAATTCGCTCCTCGGCGGATTCACATTCGCGCCGATGTCGAACGTCTCGCTCGGCATCTTTGGCAGGAAGGCGAGCTACGACCTCGGCGTCCCGCGCAACACGAATGACTTCGCGACTGCGTATGTCGCGACGCCGCATCATCGCGAAAACGGGACCGAGTGGCAGCTCGCCGTTCCGATCAGCGCGGAGCTCGGCGCGATCCATAGCGAGCTTCGCGTCTCGCAGAATCATCGCGACGATCGCAATGCGGATCCCGACGCGAAGTCGTTCGGAGCGACCAGGTCGATGCGGCGTACGCTCCATCTCGCGGCCCGAACCGCGACGTCCATCGGCACGATCGTGGTCGGTGCCGAGGGGGAAAAAGCGGAGGCCGAGAATCACGACAGCTTCGGGCTCGATATCGACACGCACCATCGGTCCAGCAATGCATTTTTTGTCGAGGACCGATTGTCGCGCGGACCATTCGAGCTCTCCGCCGGCGCGCGGCGCGATCACTACGACACGTTCGGCAGCGAGACTTCGCCACGCATCGGCGCCGCATGGACATGGTCAGGAAACAAGATTCACGCGGCCTACGGCGAGGCGTTTCGCGCGCCGCAGATCGGCGAGCTGTATCTGCCCTTCTTCGGAAATCCCGACCTTCACGCGGAACGCAGCAAAAGCGCGGAGATCGGCTACGACAGATTCTTCGACAGCGGCGCAAGCGTCTCCATCACCGCG
>WNFJ01233847.1_pt1 | contig 11766 bp, 9 predicted proteins | sample 5400461 | NCBI WGS metagenome assembly WNFJ01 (sample SAMN13153349, study PRJNA577476) | soil metagenome | isolation source: 115 cm saprolite on Douglas fir-dominated hillslope | place: USA:California | collected 2013-09-17
GCCGCCCTGCACGAAGCGCGGGAGTGATGGGCCATCCGGCAGTGTCACGGTGTTCATACGCGCCTCCGGTCGACGGTACGCGGACGTACCAGATCGACGGTACGTCAGAGTACCATGACGTGCAAGCCCGCGGCGTGAGGAGGGTAGCGTGACGACCGTGAGGACGACGCAGCCCGAGGTCACGAGCCCCGAGACCGAGACCGAGGCAGCGCCGGCGGAGTTCCGGCGGCGGCTGCTGGAGGGCATGGCCGCGGCCATCCGCGAGTGCGGGTTCCGTGACTCGACGGTCGCGGACGTGGTGCGCCATGCCCGCACCTCACGCCGCACGTTTTACGAGCACTTTCCTGGTAAGCAGGCCTGTTTCATTGCCCTGCTCCAGGAGGCCAACGCGGCACTGGTACGCCAGATCGCGGCCGCGGTCGATCCGGGCACACGGTGGGACGTCCAGGTGCGGCAGGCCATCGAGGCCTGGATCGCAGGGGCGCAATCCGACCAGGCCCTCACGCTGAGCTGGATCCGGGACCTCCCTTCGCTCGGCTCCGACGCCCGTCACCTGCAGCGTGAGGCGCTCGAGGCCTTCGTCGTGCTCATCCAGAATCTCAGCGACACCCCGGAACTGCGCGTGGCGGGCGTCGCCCCGCCATCCCGCCAGCTCGCGATACTGCTGCTCGGCGGCTTGCGCGAACTTATCGCGACCACCGTCGAGGACGGCGGTGACATCGCGGACATCACCGAGGTCGCGGTCCGGGCGACGCAGGCGCTGCTCGGCCCACGCCGCTTAGGGCCTACCATTCAGCGCCAGGGAGTGGCGATGGACGAACTTGGCACGCTCAGGACAAGGCGCGAGAGACAAGCCCGCGCGGTCGTGCGGCTTGAAAGGGAAGTGACCGCGCTTCGGAATCGCGGTAAGCCTCAGGCTTCTCTTGAAGCGCTGGAGGGTGTGCTGTCCAGACACAGGGAAACGTTGCGGCAGCTTTCCGCGAAGATTGACGCGGCCGATCCGAAACCCTCTCCCTGCACGCACATCAGCGCCGTCCGGGTGGAATTGAGCACCGGAGAGCTGGCCGCGTGGCTGTGCCCCGACTGTGATCAGCAGCTTTCCCCGGAATGGTCCCCTCCTCAGGAGGAGGAACCTCAACTTCCCGCCGACTTCTGGGAGACGCTCACCGGGCAGCAGATCAGGAACCAGGACCGCTCCCGCCTGGGTCTGCTGGCCGCCATAGCCCTGCTCAACAAGCGCAAGGCTGAGATCTTGATGATGTTTGACCACGGGCCCGACCTGCAGCGGCAGATGAGGGCCATCGATGCCGAGATAACCCGGCGCGTGGAGCAACTACCGGAAGCTGACCGAGGTTACCTGCGTGCTCCACCAAGACCACACTGATAACCGTGAGTCGGCTGGTCACCGGAACCGGCAGGTGACCGCCCCGAGCTCGCCGAAGTCCGCGTGGATCACGTCGCCCGCCTGGGCGAACACCGGCCGGGTGAACGGCCTGCTGCATGGCCTGTGAGGTGAGGCCGATCTTGCGCGCCTTGATCGTGCGGCCCTCGGCGAGCTTGAGCGCGACCAGGGCTCGCTGGACGCGGAACGCGTCCTCGATCGTCATGTCCGGGTACTGCAGGGACAGCTGGCGGATCGGCTCGCGGGAGCGTTCGGCCGCCAGCAGGCGCCGCGCCGCATCGGTCACCGCGTCGTCGTCGAGCACCGTACCAGGGTCCCATGGCGAGCGGGGGACGCGGAGCAACGCGCTGCCGGACGTACCGTGGAGGCATGGCCAGGCAGCCGGCCCGCGGGCGGCCCCGGGCGCGGACTGGTGTCCTGGCGGCCGTGACCCTGATCGCGGCGGCCGGGATCATCGTGTTCGTGCTCGGCCAGCAATCCCCTCCGCCGTCCGCGCGGCCGCACGCCAGCCCGTCATCGGCACGCGCCGTCGCGGCCCCGCTTGCCGCGCTGCTGCGGCAGGGAACCCCGGACACCGCGCCCAAGTACTGGGAGAAGCCCAGTGCGGCGCTGGAGGCTGCCGCCGCCGGCGCGGATGACGCCCGCTTCCGCGCGCTCGGCGCATTGCTCGTGAAAGACGGCTTCGCCGGCGCGATTGTCAACCTCGGCCGGGAGATGACCGGCGGCTGGTACAACTGGAGCGAGCGGAGATGCCCGCGCACCGAGCCGGGCTGCTACATCCTGGCCTGGCGGCACGCCGTGGACGCCATGCGGTCGGTGCCCGGGCAGCATTTCCGGTTCCTGTGGACCGTCTACCCTGGCACCGCCGCGGCCATCGACGCGTGGCCCGGTGCCGCCTACGTGGACCTGGTGGGCACCGACATCTACGACTGGTACGGCGGCCCCCACGATACCTACCCGCACACCGCGTCCGGCCAGCTGGACCACGACGCGAGGTGGCGGCAGATCCTCACCCAGCCCGGCGGCCTCGACTGGCTCGCCCGGCTGTCCCAGGTCACCGGCAAGCAGGCCGCCATCCCCGAGTGGGGGCTGGACTTCCACAGCTTCGGCGGCCAGGACGACCCGGCGTTCATCACGCGCATACTCGCGTGGCTGCACGGTTACCACGCGATCGGCATCTACTGGGCGTTCCAGCACGTGGCCCCTGATCAGGCTGCCCCGCCCGGCCCGCTGCTGGCCGGCCAGGGCGCGTACGCGGGCGGCCCGCCCGAGGTGAACGGCCTCGGCCTGCTCCTGGGCGGCCATCTGCAGTACGCCGAGGCATTCCTGCCCGACCAGCAGCCAGTCTCCGAATCCTCTGCGCAGCCGGTGCTGGCGTCCTGGCAGCAGACCGGCTACCAGCTCATCCTCGGCGTCCCGCTGGTGGCCTTGACGGTGCCCACCTATAACGGCCCGCCCGAGCCGGGGCCGCTGGCGTACCAGCTGGCCGACTACCCCGACGCGCTCGCCGCGTTCCGCCAGGGAGTTTCCGCCGGCCGCCGCCCCTGAACCGCGCCGAGGCCGGTACGGGGCGTGGCGGCTGGTTGTTATCGGCGTCGGCTGCTGAGGAAGGAGTGCAGGTGGTCGGCGAGGGCGGCGGAGTCGGCGGCTGCGCCGTGGATGTAGGTGGAGGCGCGGGTGCGGAGCACCGGCAGGCCGAGCACGTAGAGTCCGGGGGCGGCGGTGACCACGCCGCCGTCGTGGCGGATGCGGCCGGTGCGGTCGCGCACGGGGATGTCGAGCCAGGAGTGGTCAGGCCGGAAACCCGTCGCCCACAGCACCGTGGTGATCTCCCCGCTGGTGAGGTCCAGCTCCAGGGGGGTGCGGGGATCGACGCGGGTGGGTGCGGGCCGGTGCGGTGGCGGCAGGTCGTCGTCGAGGCCCGAGGCTGTCGCCCACTCGTCGGCCCGGTTCGTTGGCGAGTGCCCCGGAGAACTGTGCCACGCCATCGGTGATACGGCCGAGGCGGCCGACGATGCGGATCCCTAGCGCCGTCAGCGTGTTGAGGTCCGTCGTCATGGCTTCGGGAGTGCCGGTGAGCTGCGGGGAGGGGAGGTGGCGGGCCCGGGTGAGGTCGTCGATCTCGTCGTAGCGTTCGGCCAGCAGGCCGGTGGCTTCCAGCCACCAGAAGATGTCCCGGCCGCGGTAGGTGCGGGGCAGCCGGACGTGTTCACCGACCGCCAGGGTCACCGGGCGCCCGGACCGGTGGATCTCGGCGGCGAGCTGGACGCCGGTGGCCGACGCGCCAACCACCAGGACCCCGCCGTCGGGGAGCTGGCCGGGATCGCGGTAGGCCAGCGGGGTGAGCGTCGTGACCGACGGGGGGATGGCGTCGGCGATGGCGGGAATCGCCGGCCGGGCGCAGGCCCCGGTGGCCAGCACCACGACCCGAGCGTGAAGAAGGCCGTCGTTGGCTTGGATCTCGAAACCCCGCGGCCCGGCCCGCAGGGTCTGCACGGTCGTGCCGGTGCGGACCGGCGCCCCGACGAGACGTGCGTAAGCGGTGAGGGTCGCCACGACCCCGGCGGCGGGCATGAACCCGTCGAGGTCATCGCCGACGTAATCGTAGCCGGGCAGCCGGGTCTGCCAGTTGGGGGTGAGCAGCCGCAGGCTCGGCCAGCGCTGGGTCCGCCACGAGTTCGCCACCTCACCGCGCTCGATCACGACGTGGTCGATCGAGCGTTCGGTGAGGCGGCGGCTCATGGCCAGGCCGGCGTGCCCGGCACCGACGACTACTGCGGTGGCCTGGATCATGCGGGCGTACGGGCCGCGGCGGTCAGGCCAGCTCGACGAGGATCTTGGTCGGGTTGGCCACCACGTCGAAGACCGCCGAGCGCTTCTGCGACTGGGCGATCAGCGCTTCGAGGTCCTCCCGGGAAGCGTCGGCGTCGATGGCGAACCGGACTGTTATCGCGTCGAAGCCGTTGCGGATGTCAGGGTCAGCCCCCAGGATGCCCAGGACGTTCATCTGGCCTTCGATCGTGGCGGTGACCGACCGGAGCTGAATGCCACGGAACTGGGCGACCGCGGCGACGCCGGCGGTCAGGCACCCGGCCAGGCCGACCAGCACGATCTCCACCGGGGTGGCGCCGTTGTCTTCGGAGGCGAAGCATTCGGGGTGGTCGATGTCGTACTCGTAGGTGGTGCGGTGCTGCTGCTCGGCGCCCAGGCCGGTGAAGCCGGCGACGGTGGACCGGCTGTGGGTGCCGTTTTGCCAGGTGCAGCTGGCCCGCCAGGTGAACTCGGCCGCCTCCGGCGTCGCGGACAGCGCCTCGCGCGCCCCGAGCAGGGCGGCGACGTTCACGCCGTTGTCGACGGGGTTGTCGGTGATGGTCATCGGTGTCTCCCATGGCTACGGGGTGTCATCATGAAACCGTTGTACGGGCACAGGCGGTCAGCGCGGTATCGGGGAATCCCCCTACATGGATATACGGGCCGGCCAGCGCCAGCCTTCGCCTGGTGAGTGATGGCGGCGGCGCGGTATGCCGTCGTATGCTCGGTTAGGGCCTCCTGGCTGCAGGGATAGAGGAAATGGGCGGGGCAGTCGGATGCGAGACGCGGGGCGGGTGTCGCACAGTCGCCTGCCGTCGCCAGCCGATCTGTTTGTAGGCCGGGACGGCGAGCTAGCTGCGCTATCCCAGATGCTCGCGCATACGCAGGCGCGGCTGGTCACGCTCACCGGGCCGCCGGGCATCGGCAAGACCCGTCTCGCTGTCGCCTGCGCGTCGGCCCACGCCGAGCGCAGTGGATGCACCCCGGTGTTCGTTGACCTGGCTCCGCTCCGGGATCCGGCGCTGGTGATGGTCGAGCTGGCTCAGGCGCTGGGTGTCGAGCCGCGGGGCGGGACGGATCTGACCGGCCAGTTGACTGCCGCGCTGGGCCACGAGGAGCAGCTCGTGGTCCTGGACAACTGCGAGCATCTGCTGGCCGCCGCCCCGGACATCGGCCGGGCGCTCGCCGCCTGTCCGCGGCTGCGGGTTCTGGCCACCAGCCGGGAACGGCTCCGGCTGTCCGCCGAGCAGGAGTTCCCTGTCCCGCCGCTCGCCATGCCCGCGCCGACGGAGGTCGCAGACCTCGGTGGCCTGGCGGCGAATCCGTCCGTGGCGCTGCTGCTGGACCGCGCGCGCCGGACCAACCCGGGCTTTAACCTCACTGCGGCTAACGCGCTGTTGCTGGCCAGCGCTTGCGTCCGGCTCGAGGGCCTGCCGCTGGCGATCGAGCTGGCCGCGGCCCGGCTGAAGGTCCTGACCCCCGGGGAGCTGCTCTTCCGGCTCGGCAGGAGGATGGAGGTGCTGGCCTCCAGTACGCGGGATGTGCCGGTCCGGCAGCGTGCGCTACGCAATGCCATCGCCTGGAGCTATGAACTGCTCGACTCCGCCGAGCGCGCGCTGTTCCGCAGGCTGTCGGTGTTCGCTGGCAGCTGGACGCTGGCTGACGCGGGCAGCGTGTGCGTCGTCGACGGGGACGACGCGCTCACGATGGTGGAGTCGCTGCTCGACAAAAGCCTGATCCGGCGGCTGCCCGGTGATGAGCAGACCGCCGAGTTCTCGATGCTGGAGAGCTTGCGTGAGTATGCGGCGGAGCAGCTGACCTCCCACGCCGAAGCCGAGGAGACACGGGCCAGGCATGCTGATCACTACGCGGGTCTTGCCGCGCAGTTTGAGGCTTCCCTCGGCCTGCGGGGGGAGCAAACCTGGCTGCTGCAGGTCGGCCGCCACCACGCGGACCTGCGCGCCGCGCTGGATTACTGCCTGGGCGCGGGGCAGGATGCCAGGGCGCTCTGGCTCGCCACGGCGCTCGGCTGGTACCACTACACCCATGGCGACCTCGATCATGGCCAGGCGCTCGTGGACGCGGTTCTTCCCTCGGCTGCGGACGGCTACGACCCGGCCGCCATGAGCGATGACCCCACGGCGGACGGCCAGACTAGCGTGCTCGTCGTGGCCGGGGTGCTGGCCTTCGCGACGGGAGAGATGGGTCGTGCCCAGGGACTCCTGCGCGGCGCGCTCAAGCGCAGCGAGGGGCGTGGTGATGCGCGCCACGCCGCGATAGCGTGCGCCTTTCTGGGGCATGTGGCCCGTGCTGGCGGAGAGTGGGATGCCTCCGCTGACTGGCATCGGCGGGCCGAGGCGGAATTCCGCGAGAAGGGTAGCACGCAGGGCATGGCGTGGGCCCGGCACGACCTCGGGCTGCTCGCCCGGGATCACGGCGACCTGCGGAGCGCCGCTGAACTGCTGCGGGCGAGCCTGCGAGACTTCCGTGAACTGGACTATCCCTGGGCGGCGGCATGGTCGGCGTGGGGGCTTGGCACGACGCTTAGCGCGCAGGGTCGGCTGGAGGAAGCGGGCCCGCTACTGGCGGAGGCTCTGCGGATCTACACCGACCTCAACGACCCCCGGGGCATCGCCCAGTGCCTGGAGGCGCTCGCCCATGTCGCCAGTGAACAGGCGCATTATGAGAGCGCCGCGCGGCTGATCGGTGCGGCCGCGGCGCTGCGTGAGCGGGTGGCCGCCCGCCAGCCCGATACCGAGCAGGCGAGGACTTCGGCGGTGGAGCGGGTACTGTCCCGGGCGCTGGGGCCGCAGGATGCTGACACCCTGATGAACGCGGGCCGGACCATGCCCACCCAGCAGGCCGCGGATCTGGCCAGAGCGGTTGGTTCGGGAACCGCACCCGGTGACCCGGACCGCTCCCCTCAGGTACCGCTCACCCCGCGGGAACGCCAGGTCGCCGCGCTGGTGGCCTCGGGCCGGACCAACCGGCAGATCGGCAGGGTGCTCGGGATTTCCGAGAAGACCACCGAGGTCCACCTGCATCACGTGATGTCCAAGCTGGATGCCCGCAGCCGGGCCGAGGTGGCGGCCTGGGCCGTCACGCATCACCTGTCCGCTCCGGCGTAATACCTAGTGGTTTTCCCCGATAGACCGTCATCTCTGCAGGCCCTACGCTGCTGGCTAGCGGCCGTTTGGGGGTGCAACTGATGCGCGCACGACTACCCGATGAGTCCGGTTACGTGGTCAATTCGGGCGTGCGGATCCATTACGAGGTGCACGGCACGGGCCAGCCGACGATCCTGCTGCTGCCCACGTGGGCGATCGTGGACTCCCGGCACTGGAAGATGCAGGTGCCGTTCCTGGCCCGCGACTACCGTGTGATCACCTTCGACCCGCGCGGCAACGGCCGGTCCGACCGGCCGAGGAACCCGGCGGCCTACGCCGACGCCGTCTACGCGAGTGACGCTGCGGCCGTGCTCGACGCGACCGGCACCGAACGGGCGGTGCTCGCGGCGTTCTGCAGCGGCTTCTCCTGGGCGCTGTTGTTCGCGGCGGCTCATCCGCAGCGGGTGACCGGGATCGTGACCATCTCGCCGACGCTGCCGATCCCGCCGGCTGACCCCTGGGAACGAGGCGGACATTCTTTCGACGATGTGCTCGATACCACCGAGGGGTGGGCGAAGGAGAACCGGCACTATTGGCGGCGGGACTGGCGAGGATACGTCGAGTTCTTCATGTCCCAGATCACCACCGAGCCGCACTCCACGAAGCCCTACGACGATCTCGTCGAATGGGGCATGCAAACCGACGCTGAGACCCTGCTGTGCGATGCCGATGCCCCTCAGCAGGTGGCTGATGAGCAGGAGGCGATCCGCCTCTGCCGGTCGCTGGCCTGCCCGGTACTCGTGATCGGCGGTGACCAGGACAAGATCGTCCCGCCGGAGCGGACGCGGCGGATCGCCGAGCTGACGAGCGCTGAGCTGCTCGTTATCGAAGGCGGCGGGCACGCACCGCATGCCCGGTACCCGGTCGCGGTGAACCACGTCATCCGTGACTTTGTGGACAGGGTGACCCACCGGCGGCGCAAGCAGGCCGTCTGGCGGGCCACGCACAGTCGCTCTCGGCGGGCGCTATGGATCTCCTCCCCGATAGGCCTCGGCCACGTCCAGCGGGACCTAGCCATCGCCGGGGCCGTCCGGCAACGGGTCCCAGACCTGGAGATCCACTGGTGGGCCCAGCCGCCGGTGACCGAGGTCCTCGCCGACGCGGGGGAGATCATCCATCCGGCGAGCTCCGATCTGGTCTGCGAGTCGGCGCACTGGGAGTCGGAATCCGCGAACCACGACCTGCCCGCGTTCTACGCGTTCCGCCGGATGGACGAGATCCTGTGTGCGAACTACCTGCTGTTCGACGACGTGGTCAGGGACACCAGCTACGACCTATGGGTGGGTGACGAGTGCTGGGAGATCGACTATTTCTTGCACGAGAACCCCGAGCGGAAGATCGCGCCGTACGTCTTCATGACCGATGTGATCGGCTTCCTGCCGACCGACCCCGGCGACCCACGGGAAGCCGAGTTGTGCGCGGACTACAACGCCGACTCCATCGAAAAGCGTGAGCGGTTCCCCTGGCTGCGGGACCTGTCCATGTTCATCGGCTCCTTCGATGAGCTGCCCGATCTCTCGTTCGGGCCCGGCCTGCCGGGAATACGGTCATGGTCCAGCCGGTGGTTCACCTCGGTTCCCTATGTGCTCCCGTTCGACCCCGCCGCCTATCGTGACCGCGCCCGGTTGCGCGGCCGGCTCGGCTACCCCCAGCACCAGCCGTTGCTCGTGGCCGCGGTCGGGGGCACGGCGGCTGGCGTGAGCCTGCTGGAGCTGACCTGCGACGCGTTCGGGCGGCTGCGCAAGCAGGTGCCGGACGCGCGGATGCTGCTGGTCACCGGCCCGCGAATCGATCCCCGGCTGCTGCCGGACATCGAGGGCATGGACAAGCGCGGCTATGTGCCCGACCTGTTCGAGCACCTGGCGTGCGCCGACGTGGCCATCGTGCAGGGCGGCCTGTCCACGACGATGGAACTGGTCGCCACCGGGCGGCCATTCATCTACTTTCCCCTGCGCCGCCACTGGGAACAGCAGCACTTCGTCACCCACCGGCTCGACCACTACCGGGCCGGCCTGCGGATGGATTACACGACGACCACAGCAGACGACCTGGCCACCACGATGCGAGCAGCACTGGCGCAAGCCGGCACCCGACCGGGTTACCGGAAGGTCCCGCGTGGCGGCGCGGACCGCGCCGCCACGCGCATCACCGCACTGCTGGCTGGCCAGTGACAGCGGAGCGGGGTACCGAGCGACAAGAGGAGCGGCAATGACGAGGCCGAGCACAGACACTCCCCAGTGGGTGTTGGTGGACGAGGGTTGGGGCCGTAGTGCGGTGGACTTCTCGACGCTCAGCGAGCCGGGCAACTGCCGGGAGTACGTCAGCGTGCACCACCGGCTCGGCGTCGATGCCGGAGACCGGCTGCTCGACGTGGCGTGCGGGTCCGGGCTCGCGATCGAGCTGGCTCGCCTGCGCGGGGCTTCCTGCTCCGGTATCGACGCCTCGGCCAGGCTGGTCGCGGTGGCCCGGGATCGCAGCCCCGGATCCGACATCAGGGTCGGCGATATGCAAGCCCTGCCGTGGGACCAGGGGTCCTTCGACGTGGTCACTAGCTTCCGGGGGATCTGGGGCACCACGCCCGGCGCGGTGGCCGAGATATACCGGGTCCTTCGCCCCGGCGGACGCGCCGGGATCACGGTCTGGGGTCACCTGAAGGTGTCTCCCGGAGCGTGGGCGCTGGCGCCGTTCCGCCTGGCCGCCGCGGAGAAGGTCGACAACCAGGCGGCGATGGTGTCGCTGGGCCGGCCCGGTGCGGGCGAGCAGCTCCTCGCGGCGCACGGATTCGGTGATGTCCAGCGGCTAGCGGTCCCGTTCGCCTGGGAGTTCGCGGACCCGGACCTGTACGCGCGGGCGCTGGCTGCTACCGGGCCAGCGTATGAGGCCATCCAGAACGTCGGCGAGGCGGAGTTCCACCGCGCCGCCGTCGAGCAGGCCCAGGGGCAGCTACGAGATGGCTTGCCGCTCCGGGCTGAGATCAACGTCGTGGGCTACCTGGCCCGCAAACCCGAAGAAGCCGAACGCGCATGACCAGCCGTCGGCATAGGACAGAGACAACAGCGATAACCAAGGGGAGGCGGCTATGCGGGCGAGGTATCCCGACACGGAGGGCTTCATCGAACGTGACGGCGTCAAGGTCGGCTACGAGGTGTTCGGGGCGGGCGAACCCACGGTGGTATTCCCCCCCATCGACGGGATCGTGCACTCCCGGTGCTGGAAAGCGCAGGTGCCGTACCTGGCCCGGTTCTTCAAGGTGGTCACCATCGACCCGCGCGGCAACGGCCGGTCCGACCGGCCGCAGTCGGCCGAGGCCTACGCGGACACCGAGTGGGTGGCCGACACGATCGCGGTCATGGACGCGACCGGCGTCGACCGTGCGGTCCTGGTGGGGTTGTGCACCAGCGCCTGGCGTGCACTGCTGACCGCGGGCCAGCACCCCGACCGGGTGCTCGGCGTGGTGGCCATGGCCACCTGGGCGCCGTTCCTCACCCCGCCCCTGCCTGCCCGCACTCAGTACGCCTTCGACGAGGTGCTCGACACCGAGGAGGGCTGGGCTAAGTGCAACCGGCACTACTGGCTGCGCGACTGGCGGGGCTACGCCGAGTTCTTCTTCGGAGAGCTGCTCTACGAGCCGCATTCCACCAAGCAGCATGAAGACTGCGTTAGCTGGGCGATGGAGATCGGCCCGGAGACGATGCTGCTGCACGACTCCGGACCGATTGCGTCGGCGACCCGAGAGGAGACCGAGGCGCTGCTGCGCCAGGTGAGCTGTCCGGTCTTGGTCATGCACGGGCAGGGGGATCGCTGCCAGCCGTTCGAGCGCGGCGAGCGGGTCGCCGAGCTCACCGGCGTGGAGGGCGCTGGGCACCTGCCTCAGGCCCGGGAGCCCGTCATTGTCAACCATGCGATCAAGGAGTTCGCGGACCGATTCCGGCCCTTCGAGACCGCGCCCCCCGGCCGGCGCACCTGGACCAGGGCGCTGAACCGGCCGAAGCGGGTGCTCTACGTCTCCTCGCCCATCGGGCTCGGGCACGCGCGCCGCGACCTGGCCATCGCCGATGCGCTGCGGGCGCTCCGGCCGGGCCTGCAGGTCCACTGGCTGGCCCAGCATCCGGTCACCGAACTGCTGAAGCGGCGAGGCGAGCTTATCCACCCCGCCTCGGCCGCCCTGGCCAGTGAGTCCGGGCACATCGAGAGTTTTGGGGACGAGGCTGCCGAGCACGACCTGCACGCCTTCCAGGCCCTCCGGAACATGGACGAGATCCTGGTCAGCAACTTCATGGTGTTCGACGACCTGGTCCGGGACGAGCCGTACGACCTGTGGGTCGGCGACGAGGCCTGGGACATCGACTACTTCCTGCACGAGAACCCCGAGCTCAAGCGGGCGCC
>WNFJ01238239.1_pt3 | contig 11766 bp, 10 predicted proteins | sample 5400461 | NCBI WGS metagenome assembly WNFJ01 (sample SAMN13153349, study PRJNA577476) | soil metagenome | isolation source: 115 cm saprolite on Douglas fir-dominated hillslope | place: USA:California | collected 2013-09-17
CCTCAGAGGTTGGCGGTACCCTTTCGTCGAGATTCACGCCGGGTAGCGTGAAATGCGCGAGCGATGCCGTCTCAACTGAGTGCGCTCTCATTTCGGGAGCGATGAGTCGTTGCAATCGCCACTGTTCCACATTATTCGCACAGAATTGCTCCCCCCTGCAAAACCCCGCCACGACAGCGGGTCTAGCACGCGCGGCCACATCTGCGGCAGAAAGGGAGGGCGATCCTTTGAGGACCAACATTTCCGCTTCGCGAACATCGAGAATGTTACCCGGCGAGTTTGGATCGTAGCGGCATCTCGGAAACGCTATAAATGGCAAACTTCGGAGGAAGGCGATTCGGTCTTCTACGACAGCTTCGTCTTCGTGTTGAAAAAGCTCCCAACAGTGCGTCGCGGTAACATATGGAACTACAGCTCCGGTTGAAAATAGCAGCCGTATGTGGGCCAGTTGCGCGCAATTTTTCCGCGCCAGTAATCCCCACGTAGGTACATCGAAACAAATCAGTTTTGGATGAAGCACGACGAAACCCGTAGCAGTGCCTACCACGCAGCGGGCGAGTGTGCCACTCGTTTCGTGATCGCGCGCGGCACTGAAAATTGCAACCTGTGACACGCCTACTTGCGAAGAAAGTTGCTCGTTGAGAGTTGAGTGTTGAGAGAAATCCGTTTTTCATCCGCGCAATCCGCGGTAAATGATCTAATGTGTCGAAACATCAAAACCCTGCATAATTTTGAGCCACCGGCGACGAATGACGAAATTCGCGCATCGTCGCTGCAATTTGTCCGGAAACTTTGCGGATTCGCAGAACCATCGCACGCGAACGAAGCCGCGTTCAATCGAGCCGTCGATGAAGTCGCCCACGCTGCGCAGCATTTACTTGATTCGTTAGTGACGAATGCGCCGCCGCGTAATCGCGAAGTTCAAAGGCTGAAAGCGCAAGCGCGCTCGGAGAAACGTTTTGGCGCGAGTAACGGCGCTGTTGTTGTCGCGCACAACCATCACTAAACCGGTGGCGAATGAACAAGCCCATTCGCGGCAGTTGTCTGTGCGGCGGCGTGCGCTTTGAGGTGGATCCGCCTTTCCTTCAAGCCAGCCATTGTCATTGCGATCGCTGCCGCAAGCATTCCGGGACCGCTGTATGCACGCAAGCGCGTGTGCGGCGGGAACAGTTCCGCTTGTTGCAAGGCGAACAGTTGATCAAGGTTTTCGGAAAGGGCGAGGGCGCGGTAAAGGCGTTCTGCATAAATTGTGGCTCGAGCTTGTTTGGAGGTGATTGGCCAGATGGGCCACAGGTATCGATTCGCATGGGCGCCTTCGACGACGATCCGGGAATTCGACCGCAATTTCACACTTTTATCGATGATCGCGCGCCGTGGGACAGGATCACCGATAACCTTCCGCAATATTCTGAAAGACGAACATGAATTCAGGTATCATTCCGAATGGTCGCCAGCATTTCGAGTTCGAGCTGACCTGAAACGCCGCGAGTTGAGTGACGGCTCACTGAATGTTTGATGTTTGATGTAGAGGAAAAATCTGTTTTGATCCGCGTCATCCGCGGTTACAAATTTACCGTTCGTCATCACGTGCGCGATCGCAGGAGAATAACAACAAACAATGACCAAATCTTACATTCTCATCGCATCGTTGGTGGTAATGATGTCGTCCATTGGTTTCGCGCAATCCGACAAGTCGATTGCGATTCATCAGGAAATCGATTTTAACGCCAGTCCTCAGCAGCTTTACCAGGCACTATTAGACGCCAAGCAGTTCACCGAATTCTCCGACAGGCCAGCCGAGATCAATCGTGAAGTCGGCGGCGCGTTCTCTCTTTTCAAAGGCCATATCGTCGGGCGAAACGTGGAACTGGTTCCGAATCAAAGGATCGTTCAAGCCTGGCGCGTGGTGACGTGGCCCGAAGGCGCGTACTCCATTGCGAGATTCGAGCTAAAGCCGCAAGGATCGGGAACGCGCCTTGTACTTGATCACATCGGTTTTCCGGAAGGCTTACACGATCATCTCGCCCAAGGGTGGGAGGAGAATTACTGGTCGCTGCTCAAGAGGTACTTTCACTGACATGGCAACATGAGTGAATCGTTCGAGAGCTCTCGCGCGCCTGAACCGGTGGGTGCGTTTCCGCACGCAAAGTGTGTGGGCGAGCTGTTGTTTCTCTCCGGGATTGGACCGCGTGTGCGCGGCAACAAGGAAATCCCAGGCGTCACGCTCGATTCTGCTGGCAACGTCATCAGTTACGATATCGAAACGCAATGTCGGGCCGTATTCGAAAACGTGCGCCTCGTGCTGGAAGACGCCGGCGCAACATGGCAGGACATCGTTGATGTCACGGTGTTTCTCACAAACATGAAAAAAGATTTTCCAATCTACAATCGGCTCTACGCGGAATATTTTGCCGGACCCGGCAAACCAAATCCAACACGCACGACAATTGAGGTTGGCGCGCTGCCAACTCCGATCGCAATCGAGCTCAAAGTAATTGCCGCATTTGGATAAAGACGCGTTTTCCTTCCTGTCATTCGGAGCGAAGTCGAGGAATCTCTGGTTAGTTTCTTCTGAATTGGACGTTGAGCGTTCGGCGTTCGACGTTTTTTGGAATCTCTGCCGGTTTCGGGCAGGAGCATGAGCACGAACAAATCATTCCGCATCACCGGCGCCGATCACACAGGGTTCACTGTTTCGAATCTGGAGCGATCGCTCGCATTTTGGCGCGATGTTCTTGGATTCGAGCTTTCGCACACCGCGCATCAAACTGGCGAACTGGCCAGAGAAATCACCGGAGTCGTCGGCGCTGAGATCAAGCTCGCAGTCCTAAAGACGCCCGGCGGTCACAAGATCGAACTACTTGAGTATCTCGCGCCGCCCGATCGCAAACATGCAGACGTTCGACCCTGCGATATTGGACACGTTCACGTTGCGCTGCTTGTCGATAATCTCGAGGCTGTACTCGAAAGCATAGTTGCGTCCGGTTGGAAAGCTGCGGGCAAGCCGCAAACGCTGCATTCCGGCCCCAATGCAGGGAAACACGTCGTTTACGTCAGCGACCCAGACGGCACAACAATCGAGTTGATGCAGCCGCCTGATCAAGGCAGTTGATGGCTAACAGTTGAGTGTTGAGGGCCGGTCGCGCAGTAGAGAACCTCTGAATTGGACGTTGGACGTTGGACGTTGGACGTTTGCTGCTGATTTATGACGATTGCTTTCTCAGCCGACGAAGATTTTGCGTTGCAACTCGATGCCGAGGACCCGCTTCGCGATTTCCGAGAAAAATTTCATCTACCGCTCGGCAAGGATCGCAAGCCGGTGATTTATTTCGCAGGCAATTCGCTGGGTCTGATGCCGAAATCGGTGAGGCAAATCGTCGACGAGGAACTGGACAACTGGGCCACGCTCGGCGTGGATGCTCATCACGCGACGGGAACGCCTTGGTATTCGTATCACGAGGCTCTGCGCGAACCGACGGCGCGGCTCGTCGGCGCGAACCCACTCGAAGTCATCTGCATGAACAGCCTCACGGTGAATCTTCACCTGATGATGGCCACGTTCTATCGACCGACCAAGTCGCGCTTCAAAATCCTGATGGAACAACCTGCGTTCCCTTCCGATACCTACGCCATCAAAACCCAGATCATGCATCCTGGGCTCGATCCACAAGACGCGCTCATTCTGGCGCGACCGCGCAAAGGCGAATTCACGATTAGGACGGAAGACATTGTCGATCTCATAAACAAGCACCCCGATCAACTGGCGGTGGTCATGTTTGGCGGTGTGAACTTTTTCACGGGTCAATTGTTCGACATCGAAAAGATCACCGCGGCAGCGCACAAGCACGGGATCATCGCAGGGTTCGATCTCGCGCATGCCGTCGGTAACGTCCCGCTCTCGCTCCACGATTGGAATGTCGATTTCGCGGTCTGGTGCTCTTATAAATATCTGAACGCCGGCCCCGGCGCAGTCGCCGGCGCGTTCGTGCATGAGCGCCATGCGACTAACACAAGCCTGCCACGCCTCGCGGGCTGGTTCGGGAATGATCCGAACACACGATTCCGCCTACACCTTGAGCCGGACTTCATCCCAGTTCCGTCGGCTGATGGCTGGCAGATCAGCAATCCTCCAATTTTCTCGATGGCACCGTTACGCGCTTCACTAGCAATGTTCGACGAAGCCGGCGGAATCAAGCCGCTACGCACGAAATCAATAAAGCTAACCAGCTATCTTGAATTCCTGCTAAACCAAAACGCTTCGAAACGATTTACCATCATCACTCCGAAATCTCGTGACGAGCGCGGCTGTCAGTTGTCGATTCTCGCGCACGAATATCCGAAGGAGTTGCACAACGAGCTTATCTCCGGCGATGTGAAATGCGATTTCCGGGAGCCAAACGTGATCCGCGTCGCCCCCGCCCCGCTATACAACACGTTTCACGAGGTCTGGCGCTTCGCGCGGATTCTGACCAAGCACAAATGACTTCCAGGCAAGCGTTGCGCTACGGATGAAGTTTGGTCGCTTTCCGTTGCGGCCTTCTCTTCGTCTCATTCGCCAGCGTTGCCTGAACCGATTCGACTTCCTCTTTGGAGATGAGGCAGCCGGCGTCGCGCTTAACTGTTATGCCTCGGCGTTCCTTGCATCTGCAGGTAATCACTAAAAGAGGTGTAACTAGACCCATGACGAGCAAGCGGCGCATGGAAGAACTTTCACTAACGAACAGCCGCGAATAACAACCCGGTATTGTCGGTCTCACGTGGTGGCGACTACGTTGCTTCGCCAGTTGACGGATGTTAGCGTCGCGTGCCTGCAATGAGCCAGAACTACAAAGATACTCTCAATCTGCCGCGGACAGATTTTCCGATGAAGGCGAACCTTGCCGCGCGCGAGCCGGAGATGCTCAGGGCTTGGGACGAGACGCGCCTTTACCAGCGAATTCAAAAATCGAGAGCGGGTCGGGAGCTGTTTGTTCTTCATGATGGGCCGCCCTTTGCGAATGGCGATGTTCACATGGGCACTGCGCTAAACAAAATTCTGAAGGATTTCGTGGTGAAATCCCAGACCATGCTGGGCAAACGCTCGCCATATGTCCCGGGCTGGGACTGTCATGGCCTTCCAATCGAATACAAGGTCGTGAAAGAATCCGGCGGGCTTTCTCCCCTCGATATTCGCAAAAAATGCGAAGTGTTCGCGCGAAAATTCATCGATATTCAGCGCGAGCAATTCAAGCGGCTGGGCGTATTCGGTGACTGGGAAAATCCATATCTGACCATGGATCCCAAATACGAAGCGGAAATCCTCCGCGCATTCGCAGTTTTCGTGGAGAAAGGACTAGTTTACCAGGCGAAGAAGCCGGTCTTTTGGAGCACCGGCGCGCAGACCGCGCTGGCCGAAGCCGAAGTGGAGTATCAGGAGCGCGACGACACCGCCGTTTACGTGCGATTTCCACTGCGTCCCGACCAACTCGTGAAGATCGGTTTATCAACTGACAAGCCGGTCAGCGTTGCGATTTGGACAACAACGCCGTGGACTTTGCCCGCGAATCTCGCGATCGCAGTTGATCGCGATGCCGAGTACGAAATTTTGGCTAATGAAAATGAGCGAGTGATTATCGCTCGCAAACTTCACGATCAATTCATTCAACATACTGGCTTTGCACCACTCGAAGAACCGACTTCTCTCCTGGGCAAGCAACTCGTTGGCCTTGAGGCGCAACATCCATTCCTCGATCGCAAATCAATCATACTCGCCGCTGATTTCGTGACCATGGACACGGGCACAGGCGCTGTGCACATCGCCCCTGGTCACGGCGAAGATGATTATTGGTTAGGCAGGGCGAATGATCTGGGGATTCTTTCTCCGGTAGACGATCACGGGCGCTTTACTGAGGAAGCTGGTCTCCCAAATCTGACTGGAAAATACGTCTTCGACGCCAACCGCGGCATCGTTGAACTGCTGCGCGAGCGCGGCATGCTGCTCGCCGTACAGAATTTTCATCATTCCTATCCGTACTGTTGGCGCTCGAAAACACCGATCATCTTTCGCAACGTCGAGCAATTCTTCATCCGAATCGATGCGCTGCGTGAAAAGGCGCTCGAAGCGATCCACAACGAAGTGAAATGGATTCCAGCGTGGGGCGAAAACCGCATCGCAGGCACAGTCGAATCGCGTCCTGACTGGGTCATTTCGCGGCAACGAAGCTGGGGTGTGCCGCTTCCCGTATTCTATTCAAAGGAAGGAGAAGCAATCCTTGACGCAAAAGTCATCAGGAAGCTCGCTGATCTGGTCGCCGAGCACGGCTCGAACATTTGGTTTGAGTTGGACGATGCTGCTCTTGCGCACGCGCTCGATCTCCCGCCGGGTACAATGAAACGGAACGACACAATCGACGTTTGGATCGACAGTGGCGTGTCGCACAAGGCCGTCTGTGCGCTGCATTCGGAGCTGCGCGATCCAGCTGACATGTATCTTGAAGCGACAGATCAACATCGCGGGTGGTTTCAATCATCGCTCTTAACCAGCATCGCGCTGAACAATCGCGCACCGTACAAGATTTGCGTCACGCACGGTTTCGTTGTCGATCTTGACGGCAAAAAGATTTCGAAATCGGGAACGTACGAGAAGCCAACGGCCGCCGATCACTTCGTCGGGAAGTATGGCGCCGATCTGCTACGGCTTTGGGCAAGCAGCATCGACTACACCAATGACGTGCCGTTTTCGGAGGAAATGTTCACGCGTCTGGGCGACACGTATCGGCGCATTCGCAACACGCTGCGCATATTGCTGGGAAATCTTTACGATTTCACCCCTCACCCTGCGCTCTCCCCATCGAGGGGAGAGGCGGGAAGCAACTCCGCGCGTGCCACGAAACGCCTCTCCCCTGGCAGGGGAGAGGATGAAGGTCAGGGGTCGTTGGCGTTGACGCTGATTGATCGCTGGATTCTGGAGCGGCTTGACCAGGTGATTCGCGATTGTCGATCGGCTTACGAGGCATTCGAGTTCCACAAGGTCTATCACACACTCAACCAGTTTTGTGCCGTCGATCTGAGCAGCCTGTATATCGATATTACCAAGGACCGGATGTATTGCGACGCGCCGGATTCGCCGCGTCGACGCGCGACACAAATGGTCATGCGCGAGATTTTCAACGCGCTGTGCCAATTGCTCGCGCCCATTCTCGCCTTTACCGCCGAGGAAGCATGGCGCTATTCCGTCGCGACGAATCGGGATTCGGTTCATCTGCAGGAATTTCCCCAATCAGTGGATCGGCATGATGAAGCCAGTGCTCAGGTCGCGGAGCTGCTGAGATTACGCGGCGTGATCGCGCATGCGATAGAGGGTGCGCGTCAGGAAAAACTGATTGGCAACACGCTGGAGGCCAGGGTTATCTTGTATTCCGATTCCGATGTTACCGAGAAAGTTAGTCAGGAGGAATTGGAAGAATTTTTTATCGTGAGTGATTTGACGATTCATCAGGCGAAAGAAGCGAGCGCTTCGGTGACGAAAACGCCGTACGCAAAGTGCGCACGTTGCTGGCGTGACAGATCAACAGTTGGCGCGAGTAAAGCGCATCCAGATTTGTGTGATCGCTGCGAAAGCGTGGTTACAGCTCGATGATCCGTTTAGAGGCTTTGCGCTGTAGCGTGCGCTGTCCTCAGCGCAGATTTTCTAAAACGGCGACACCAAATCCGCTGAGGACAGCGGACACTACAGCGTCATAGGTTTTGCGGCGCGCGGATTGAGAGGAGATCACACAGATGAAATTCATCCCTTTTGTTTCGCTGCCACTCTACGCACTTGACCAATGGAGCAAGCAGTTGGTCCTGCGTTTAATCAGCCCTTATGAGGCGCGCATTATCGTCCCCGATTTCTTCAGTCTGGTTAACGTTCCCAACACGGGCGCAGCGTTTGGATCTTTTCAGGGCAACAATACTTTCTTCATTGTAATTTCGATTGTCGCGCTGGTGGTTGTGACGGTTCTGCTCGTGCGACAGCGGCGGCCCGATAGATTGCGCGACCTCTCGCTTGCACTGCTGCTTGCTGGCATTTTGGGTAATCTCACCGATCGCCTCCTTTACGGACACGTGATCGACTTTCTCCTTTTCAATCTGCACATTCGGTATGCCGATCCGTGGCCTGCCTTTAACGTGGCCGACTCATGCATCTCTGTCGCAGTAGTGCTCTTTATCGTTCATTCGTTCAGGAAGCAGAAGAGCGCTGCGTAGGACAACGCGGTGCCTGGAAGCTGATCACACGCGTTGCGCTTCGCACTGCGAAGCGGCTAGAGTGATCCCGTGAAATCCTCGCCCATGGAAAAGGTCGCGCGCGAAGTTGCCGCGCGTTTGCGCGAGCGGGGACATATTGCGTACTTCGCGGGCGGCTGCGTACGTGACATGGTGCGCGGCTTGATCCCGAAGGATTACGACATTGCGACTGACGCTCGACCTGAAGTCGTCCAGGCGCTTTTCCCGCGCACGTTTGCCGTCGGCGCCCATTTTGGCGTGATCATCGTGGTAGAGAACGGTTTTCAATTCGAGGTGGCGACCTTTCGTTCCGATGACGCTTACATCGACGGAAGGCATCCCAGCGCGGTGCATTTTTCTTCGCCAGAAGAGGACGCGCAGCGCCGCGATTTCACCGTCAACGGAACGTTTTATGATCCGGTCGCGGAGAAAGTGATCGATCTTGTCGGCGGTCGCGCCGATATCGACGCAAAACTGGTGCGCGCAATTGGCGATCCTACGCGACGCTTCACGGAAGATCGGCTGCGCATGCTGCGCGCAGTGCGCTTTGCCACGACGCTCGGTTATGAGATCGAGAAGGCGACCTGGGAGGCGCTTGTGTCCAATGCGTCGTCAATCAACCAAATCAGCGCGGAACGAATCCGCGATGAGTTGGTGCGCATTTTTCTTTCCCCGGAGCGGGTTCGCGGCTGGGACCTGCTCGATTCCAGCGGCTTGATGCGCGCGATTCTGCCCGAGCTGGAAGCGATGAAAGGTGTGTTGCAGCCGGAACAGTTTCATCCGGAAGGCGACGTGTTCGTGCACACGCGGCTGATGTTGCATTTGCTTCCAGAAGAAGTTTCTGTCCCGCTGGTTTTCGCCGTTTTGTTTCATGATGTTGCAAAACCGGTAACGGCGATGGTGGACAAGACAGGCCGCATCCGTTTCAACGACCACGATCGTATCGGCGCTCACATGACGGAAGCCATCATGCGACGCCTGCGATTTTCCGGCGCTGAAATCGAAGCCACGGTCGAAATGGTTCGACAGCACATGGTCTTCAAGGACGCGCCGAACATGCGAGTCGCAAAGCTCAAGCGCTTCATGGCGCGACCGACTTTTGGCGAAGAACTGGAGCTGCACCGCGTCGATTGCGAAAGCAGCCATCGAATGCTTGATAATTACGAATTCCTCCTGCGCAAACGCGAAGAATTCGCTAATGAACCGATCATTCCGCCGCCTCTGGCGCGCGGTGATGATTTGATCGCGCTCGGTCTCAAGCCCGGCCCTAAGTTCGGCGAGATCCTCGAGGCGGTGGAAACCCGGCAGCTAGAGGGCACGCTGCGAACGAGAGAGGAAGCGCTCGAGTGGGTCAAACGCGAATACTTTTCAGGCAGAAAGAATTGACGAAAACGTCGAACGTCGCATACCGCACATCCAATGAGAATTCTAATGATCAGCGCCGAGGGGCCGCCTTTGCAACGAGCGGGCGCGCTGGTGGATGTGATGGACGCGTTGCCAACCGCGCTGCGTTCGCGCGGACATGAAGTAAGCGTCGCTCTGCCGCTCTACCGCGAAATTAAGGAGAATCGCGCGCTTAAGAAAAAGAACACCGGCATAACTGTCGATGTGCAGGTGGGCGATAAAACTTATGTTGCCCGGTACCTCGAGGGGCGGAGTGCCAGCGGCGTGCAGTTATTTCTCATTCGTTGTGATGAATTTTTTGATCGCCCGGGAATTTACGGGGAACATGGCAAACCGTACGAAGATAATGCCGCGCGATTTATTTTCTTCTGCAAGGCGACGCTCGAATTAGCTCGGCGGTTGACGCCGCAGGTGCAGATTTTGCATATGCACGATTGGGCCGCAGCGCTGGTACCGGTATTTGTGTATGCGCAATGGTTGCCGTTCAAGACTGTCTTGACGATTCATCACGTGGCTGACGAGGGCGGTTTTTGGGGACTTGATTTCGGACTTACAAACTTGCCGGAGCGGTATTTTACACTCCATGGCGTCGAGTTTTTTGGGCGCCTGAATTTTCTCAAAGGCGGAATCCTCTATGCGGATAGAATCACGACGGTAAGCGAACATTATCGGCGGGAAATCCAGACACCATCTGGCGGCTGCGGCCTCGATGGGGTGTTGCACGAAAATGCGAATCGCCTTAGCGCCATTTTGGATGGCGCAGATTACACGCGCTGGAATCCGGCGTCGGACCGTTTGCTGCCCGCCCGTTATGAGGCAGGGCGGCTTCGAGGGAAACAGGTTTGCCGCGAGTCATTGCTGAAGGAGATGAAACTCGCGTCCGCGCCGCGTGGTCCGGTCTTCGGGATGGTCACCCGGGTTGTCCAGGAAAAAGGCTTCGAAATTCTAGTGCCCTTGCTCGATCGGCTTCTTTGGGATGATGTTCGCTTGATCATTCTCGGAGAAGGCGATCCCGCGTATGAGACTTCGCTCGCCATCGCAGCCAAAAAATTTCCAGCAAGATTTGCATATCAAAAAAACTACGACGAGAAGCTGGCGCGCCTCATCGAGGCAGGAATGGACATCGGTCTGATTCCATCGCGTTTCGAGCCGGCGGGTTTGAGTGCCATGTACAACCTGAAGTATGGCGCCCTCCCAGTCGCGTGCGTGACAGGCGGAATCCAGGAGATCATCGAAGACTACGATCCGACAACCGACAGCGGTTACGGCTTTCTGTGTTACGAGTATTCAAGCGCGGCTTTCTGGGACGCAATCAAGCGCGCGCGGCAAATCTTCCGAGACCGACGCCTCTGGACCAAGTTGATGAAACGGGCGATGGCATGCAATTTTTCCTGGGACACGTCAGCGCAGCGGTATGAAGCGCTCTACCGAGAGCTCGTTGGAGCGACGGGCGAAGTAGCGGCGTAGCTTTTATAATCCCAGTGTCGGCGCACCGGTAAGAGCTTTCCGTTTGCCAAGCCGGGTGATCCATGGAATTTTGGGCGGCTTTTTCTCCCCTAAGCTTATGGCTTACGCAATCATTAAGACTGGTGGCAGGCAGTTTCGCGTCGCGGAAGGCGATACGATCGATGTCGATATTCTCGAGGTCGATCCTGGCAAGACCGCGACCTTTGGTGACGTACTGATGTTTGCCGACGGAGATGATGTGACGCACGGCGAACCGCTCATTTCGGGAGCAAAGGTGACGGCTGAAGTTCTCGAACAACGCAAGGATAAGAAGGTCATCGCGTTCAAGTACAAGCGGCGCAAAGGCTATCACCGCACAGTTGGACATCGTCGCAAATTGACCCGCGTGAAAATTAAAAGCATCAGTCTTGGAACGAAAAAAGGCCCAGCGAAGAAGACCGATGAGTAAACGTCCAACGCTCAACACCCAACGCCCAACTCTCAATTCTTAAAAAATGGCTCACAAAAAAGGACAAGGCAGCGTCAACAATGGCCGCGACAGCGTCAGCAAGCGGCTCGGTGTAAAAAAATTCGGCAGCGAAATGGTTGTGGCCGGCAACATCATTGTGCGCCAGCGCGGGACAAAGTTTTTGCCCGGCAAAAATGTCGGGC
>WNFJ01370253.1_pt1 | contig 11766 bp, 12 predicted proteins | sample 5400461 | NCBI WGS metagenome assembly WNFJ01 (sample SAMN13153349, study PRJNA577476) | soil metagenome | isolation source: 115 cm saprolite on Douglas fir-dominated hillslope | place: USA:California | collected 2013-09-17
TGCCATCTCGCGCAAGTTCGTCGCGATCGCTTCCGCTTGTCCGCGCTCCTCCGCGCCCACGCCCGGATAAGCGCCTTGCGTGTCGATGAACGTGAACACCGGCACTTTGAATTTTTCGGCCAGCTTCATCACACGCAGCGCCTTGCGGAACCCCTCCGGACGCGGCTGACCGAAGTTGCGAACGATCTTTTCCTTCGTGTTGCGCCCTTTCTGGTGTCCGACGATCGCGCACGGGTGACCGTGAAACCGCGCAAATCCAGCCACGATGGCCGGGTCGTCCCCAAACTTCCGATCGCCGTGGATCTCCTCCCACTCGTCGAAAAGGAACGCGATAAAGTCGAGTGTGTAGGGTCGCTGCGGGTGGCGCGCGACGAGTGTCTTCTGCCAGGGAGTCAATTTAGAGTAGATTTCACTGGCAACTTTGGTCAGCTTTCGCTGCAGCGCCTCGATCTGGCCCGGATCGCCCTCGGCAGCCGTCAACTCTTCGATCTGGCGGCGGATGGCGGCGATGGGCTCGTCGAACTGCGAAGGATCGCTGCTCATCGCGGCGCACGCTAACAAATGGACAGCACACTAGCAACTGAACCCACTGAAAAGGTCGCCTCCAGGCCCGTCCTCGAAACATGGGGCAAGAACGAACGGATGCGACACATTCCGCCACTCGCCTGGATCATCGAGAAGCTCGACATCGATCTTCGCCGGCGCATCGACAAGCTGATTGCCTCGATCGGATCGGGGTCGTCCGGCGAATCAGCCGACACCGAGCTGCGCGCGGTGTGTCGCGCGATCGATCGTCTTGCCGACGCCGCGAAATTTTCTCGCGCGACCGGCCAGGCTCCCGCGGAAATCGGAGCGCGCATCACCTGGGCGATGAATCACGCGGTATCGGCCCTCGGTTCGCTCGATGCGAATCTTTTCGGCCGGCGCTATCCATTCCAGACGCTCGAGCGCTCGAAGGGCGAGGCGCTGTATGGCGCATTGCTGGTCGTCATCGATCACGTCCATCGCCTGACCACGCTCGCGCGCAGAGGCGATCCGCACATCGATGAGCGATTGCTGGAAGGCCTCGTCGTCCTGCAGGAGCCGCTGCGCGATCAGCGGATGGCCTGACATGCCCGGCTGCGTGCTTCGCGCAACAGGCGCCAAATTCGACGTCGACGCTTTCCTGAGCGAGAGCCCATTTCGTCCTGCGACGGTCTATCGCAAAGGTCAGCGTCGCCGGCCTGCGAGTCGCGGCACGCAGACCGCGTCGGGGTTCAACGTGGTCGTGAGCGATACCGACGACCCGCCGGAAAAACAAATCGAATACGCGCTCACCTTCCTTCGCGATCAGCAAGGCGAGATTCTGCGGCTGGTGCGCTTCGGCGGAGTCGAGGAGATCGTCCTCGATTTCGGGATTCCGCAAAACGAGATCGCAACGCGCAGCGCACGATTTCCAGCCGACCTCCTGGTCGCCGCCGGAGCCCTCGGCATCGACATCCACGTGAGTTTCTATCTGGTCGGATGAGCCATCATCGCGAACGAGCGATGACGGAAGCCGTTCAGCCAGACGCGCGCGACAGACGCGCCACGATCCTGACCGTTGGGGCAAGTCGGCCGCGCGTAGAGAAATCCCTGAAATAGCCGGATGCCTATGGCGGCTAGCGCGTCGTGGTCTTCGATGCGCTCGACTCCTTCGGCCACGATTTGCGCGTCGAAGAAGGAGCCCAGGTCACAGATGGAGCGCACGACGGCCTGACGTCCGGCGTCGTCGGCGACTCCCTCGATGAAGTAGCGATCGATCTTCAGATACTCCGGCCGGCAGTCGAGGATGGTCCGGTAATTCGCGTGATTCGAGCCGACATCATCGATCGCGATGTGGACGCCGTTGTCGCGCAACTCGCAGACCGAGTGCTGAAACGCCGCGACGTCATCGGCCGGCGTCTGCTCCCCGATCTCGACAATCAGTCGATCCGTGGCGATGCCGGCTGCCGCACTTTCTCGCTTGAGAAACGCTGTGAAATCGCGCCGGCCCGCCAGCGTCACCGGATGGACGTTGACTGAAATGCGATGCGTTCCGTGGTCGCCGGCAGCGCGAAGCGCCTGCGCGATGCAGACGCGGTCCATCTCGGGCTCCAGATGGCGGCGCCGGATGTAATCGAAGAGCCGCGGAGCTTCTTCGAACGCCGAGCCGCGCGGGCCACGCGTCAGACACTCGATGGCGTGCAGCGATCGCACCTCGTTCGAGATCTCGAAGATCGGTTGTATGACCGTCTCGAGCGGATGGGTCAACGCTGTTCGCTGGATCACGGTAGCGTCTACTGCAACCGCGCCACCATATTTTGGAAGGCGTACTCAGCAGGGTAACGATCGAATGCGCTGCGATTTACATCGCAACTCATCCGTAGTGCCGTCGTCGGCGGTGTCCTGATTAACGGAGCGACTGTCTCACTGACTGGCAGCGGGAAGTAATTTGGATGGGAGCGGCGGATGAAAGCGGACGATCGCGCGTGGATCACCATCCGATTCGATCGCGAGTGCTTCGACGAGTCCGCTATCGCCCTCTTCGAGCTGAACCCGCTTCGGACTCTCGATGCGGTGGACGAGATGGCTGCCGTCGCGCGCGACGAAATGCAGCTCGAGGCCGCTCTTGTCATAGCTGACGCCGCTCAACGGCTGCTCCTCGATCTCAAATTGATCGCCCAGGTCCTCGGCCATGAATTCGAGGGTGGCCGTCGACCCTTGATAAATGCGGCTGAGGGAGTCGAAGAAGGATTTGTATCGATCGGGGGCAATCGTGCGTGTTTGCATCGCGGACCTCCGCGATATTCGATGCACGGCGCGATCCAGGAAACGCTAGAGAATATTGATGGGATCGACGTCGATCACAACATCCGCACTGATCCATTTTCGGCCCAGCATGACGGATTCCACCGCCCGACGCAGCGCCACGCGATGCGGCGATCGCAACAGAATCTGATACCGATAGACGCCTTTGATTCGCGACAGCGGCGCTGGCGCAGGCCCTTGCATCCGCGTGCCTGCCAGCGGCGCGATGGCCGCCTCGAGCATGCGTCCGCACGTCGAGGCTGCGCGTTCGACATCGGTCGCTTTCGCGCCCCGAAAGAGGATTGCAATCATCGACGTCACCGGCGGGTAGTGGAACGTGCGGCGAAACTGAATCTCCGCCTCGTAGAACGATTCGTAGTCGTGGCGCAGCGCGTGCTGAATCGCGTAATGCGTCGGAAACGCGCTCTGGCCGCTCCCCTCGCCCCGCCCGCCCGGCGACTTGCGTCAGCAGATAAAAAGTCTTCTCGGCCGATCGGAAATCGGGATAGCCGAGGATGGAGTCGGCGCTGAGGACCGCGGTGAGCGTGACGTTCGGGAAATGATGTCCCTTGCTGAGCATCTGCGTGCCGATCAGCGCCTGCGTCTCTCCGTTGCGGAAACGGTCGAGGATGCGCACCAGCGATCCTTTTCGGCGAGTGGAGTCGCGATCAAGCACGTCAACGGCGACCGTCGGAAAGTCGCGCCGGAAACGCTCCTCGACCTTCTCGGTTCCGAAGCCGATCGGCTGCAAAACTTCGCCGGCGCAAATCGGGCATTTCGGCGGGATCGCCTTTCGCGATCCGCAGTAGTGGCAGATGAGAAGACCGGCGCGGCGATGCACCGTCATCGTGACGCTGCATTCGCGACAGCGGAAGTCTTCGCCGCATTCTCTGCACAACAAATATGGGGCATATCCTCGGCGATTGATCAGGATGATCGCCTGCTCGCCGGCGTCGAAAGTCTGGCGGAGGATGTCTTTCATCGGCTTGCTGAAGATCACGAATCCGCGATCTTCCTTCTCCGCCCGTTCCTTGCGCAGATCGATGACCTCGGCCTCGGGAAGCGGGCGAGCCTCGACGCGATGCTTCATGCGAAGGAGCGTGTACTTTCCGCGCGCCGCATTTTCGCGACTCTCCAGCGACGGGGTTGCGGATCCGAGGACCACCGGGATATTACGTAGCTGCGCACGGACAACCGCCAGATCGCGTGCGTTGTAGCGTGGAGTTTCATCCTGCTTGTACGCGCCGTCGCCTTCCTCATCGACGACGATGACTCCCAGCTGATGGAACGGCGTGAAGAGCGCCGATCGTGGCCCGATCGCGACGTCGACCTCACCTCGGCGCGCCCGCCACCACTGATCGTAGCGTTCGCTCGGCGAAAGGCTGCTGTGCAGGATCGCGATGCGCTCGCCGAAGCGTTCCTTCAATCGCGCAGCGAAGACCGGCGTCAACGAGATCTCCGGAACGAGGAGCAATGCCTGCTGCCCGCGGCGCACCGCCTCCCGCATGACTTCTACATAGACTTCGGTTTTTCCGCTGCCGGTAACTCCTTCGAGAAGAAAAGGCGCGAACGTTCCGAGCGTCGCCTTGATCGCGTCGATCGCGTGTTGCTGCTCGGCGGAATAGCGGATCTCACGGACGGAAGCAGGATCGAGACCGGCGAGGAACGCGTCGAGTGTGTGACGGCGCGGACGGCGCTCGATGCGAATCATGCCTTTGCGTGCCAGCGTGTTGATCGTCGACGGTCCGACCGGCAGTGCGCTGAGCAGCGACTCACCGCCGCGCGAGCGCAGAAACTCGATCGCCGCACGTTGCTTCGGCGGCCCATCGCTGTCGTCGATCAGGACAGCGAAGCGATCGAAGCGAACGCCGACCGCGTCTCGCAATCGATCGCGAATCGAGATGATGCCGTCGTCGCGCAGGCGCTGAATTGTCGATCGTGAAAATGCTTCCAGCGCTTCCTTCAGCAGAAGCGGCCGCTTTTTCAATTCTTCGATGAGAGGTTCGTTCGGCATCGGCGCTCCGCTCAACACCAGCTCGCGGCGGCCGCGCGCCGCCATGTTCGCGGGCAGCGCGACCCGCAACATCTCGCCCAGCGGCGCGATGTAGTACTCCGCTGCCCATCGGCATAGATCGATGATCTCCGGCAGAAGTGCCGGTTCATCTTCGTCGAGCACCGAATGGATCGGCTTCAGCTTCGCGGTGGATGCAACGGCGTCGAGAAGATTGACGACGAAGCCGGTTGTCCGCTTCGTGCCGAGGGGAACTTCGACGCGTGAGCCAAGGCGGACGTCGTCGCGCAGATGCGGCGGAATCGAGTAGATGAATGTGCCGCGCACTGCGACCGGGACGGCCACATCAGCGAATTCGGAGAGACCGTTCACCGCTCACCAGTATGCCTGATCGCGATGGACGCTCTACCGCACGTAGTCGCATCGACGGTCAGGATGCAGCGCCGACAAAAATGCGCTCATTCGCGCGGTTCGCGCCGCGCAAAGAGAATGGCGGCAACGACGGCCAGCGCCGTGAGTGCATAGATCGCGACCTCGGCAGTCGACATGCCGAAGCGACGCCCCGAGCGTCGCACTGTCATTTCAACGAAATAGCCTTCGCTGTTCCGCGCCGGGATCTGCAACCCGAGCGCGTCCACGCGGCCGCTACCGCCGGTGACGCGGATTGAAATCACGCCGTTGTGCACGCTCGCGCCCCGCGCGAGCTCCTCGATCGGCAACGACCTCTGCTCGTGCGCTTCGAGGAGAAAGCTGTCATGCGCCACTTCGCGACCCGCGGCATCGCGAAGGCGCATCAATAATCCGATCGGACGTCCTCCCGTCTCGACCAGGTACGTCGTCTGACGAAAACTTTTCCCGCCGTCGAAACTGACTCCGGGGATGAATCCTTCGTCGCCCTTTTTCAGCCCCGCGCGGACTGGGACGACTCGCATTCCGACGCCGGTGCTTTGCCCCAGCGGTGTGGTGCTGTAGATCCGCGCCGTGACCGCAATCCGCTGATCGGACTGGAACCGGATCGCGCCGACGACGCCGTAGCGGCCCAGCCGCACCGGAAGATCATCAATTTCTTTCGTTTCCCTCGGTCCGAGACCGATGACCACGGTCGCCGCCGGCGATTTCAACGGATGGCGTTCCAGAAATGTGGCCAGCACCGTGGTTCGCTGCATGGTGAGATTCGTCATCCACACCGCGGTCCGGAATTCCTTTCCGCTCGGCGATCGCAGTTGGCCTGCGACGGCCAGAAAGAGATCGCTCGCCGGCCGGGAGGCTAGCAAAGCTACGATCAGACTGAACGACGCGACCATAATCCCAGAATGACGACTGCGATGAGCGTCACGAAAGTGATCGCGCGCCCGACGATGAAGCCATGCGGCCGGAAGACAAGATCAACGTCGTGGTGACCCTGGCGGAGCTTGATGGCGAGGAACGCATGATTGGCGACTCTGACGGGAATTTCCTGGCGGCCTTCGAAGGCTCTCCATCCCTTCCACGCCGCCTGTGAAATGACGATCCATCCATCGCGGGCAACCTCGGCGTGAATCGCGTATGTTGACAACGTCGTGCGCGTAATTGAGACGGTCCCGGAGCCATTTGTCTCCATGTTGTGCGGAGCGTGGTATTGGTTGATCCAACTCATCGCGCGGAAATCGTGGGCATTCCGCATTTCGTCGATGACCGACGGATAGGGAACGTTGAACCGCAGGGCCGCCGGCATGAATGCGCGCGGAAGTGCAGCCGTGTTCTCGATGATGTTCAGTTGGCCGGCGCTGCCGACGACGCGCCACTGCGGCGGCATCGGGTGATCCGGATCGTGCAGCGCGTACCGCACGTTGAGAAAGGAAAGAAACGGCGACGCGAGCGAGTCGATGCGATTGAACCAGTTCCGCTGCGGCGACGACCAGAGCGGATACGTCTCGTGCAAGCGGCGCAGCGACATCGCCTGAAATCCGCGGACGTCCTCCAAGCCGTAGTGTGCCCCGATGTTCGGCAGCATCGTGTAGCCCATGGCCGCAAATCGAACAGGCTCGCGCGAGGCGAGTCGCCTGAGCGCCGCCGGCTCGCGATAAAACGCGTCGCGCGGGAGGGTCGGATACATGCCCCCGACGTCCGCCACCCGCTGCACGAGCGCCAGCAACAACAAAATTTCGACTCGGCGAGAAACAAGGAGCGCCGCTCCCGCGAGAAACATCGGGATCACGAGCGATGCGATCGAGCTGCGAATGAAGGAATCTGACAGCGCGACCGAGTGCATCTCGGGAACGAGCGCGATCGCGAGAATCAACGCCGCGGTCGCGGTCGCGAGCATCGTCCAGCCGATTGCGAGGATCGTGGCCACGATGAATCGCTCGTTGCGCGCGAGCGACAACAGCGGAACGTGACTGAAGAGCCGCACCAGCGGCGGAAATCCGATTCCCGCCAACGAGCCGGCGCCAGCCATCAGCAACAAAAAATTGCGCTCGCGGCGGCGCGTGAAAATTGCGCCCGCGACGGCAAGCCCGAGGAAGATGCCGCCGATTGCGGCGTTGTGCGGCGTTATCAGCGGCGCCGCGCTGCCCATTTCCTTCCACGGCAATCCGTAAACGAACGGCACGACGTTTCCGGGCAGCTTCTGCGCCGACCACTTCCAGCTCACCGTCTGCAGATCCTCACTCCCCTCGGCACGCCTGGCCGCGAACTCCGCCGTCTGGCGCAGTGCCTCGATGACTGGCAACAGGAAAACCGCGGAGAGAAGAACAGCCGCGATTCCTGCTGAGAGCGCGGCCACGATCGCGCGGCCGCGATTGTCCACGCGTGATAACTCATAGATACCGAATGCACATCCGATGATCACCACTTGCAGAAGACCTTCCGGGTGGCCGGCGAAGATCACCCACGTCAGAACGATCGCGAGCACGATCGCGCGTCCGATAAACGGCCGGCGAACGACATCGATGGCCGCGCAGCACACCAGCGGCAGCAGCATCATTGTGTGACCGAGGGCCGCTTCGATGAAAAAGACGATGAAGGAGGACATCATCCACGCCGCGGCCCCGAACAGCGCCGCGATCTCGCTCAGATCGAATCGCCGCGCCAGCAGAAACGCGCCGATGGCCGCCCACAAGAACGCGAGCGACGCCGTAAGATTGATACTGTCGATCAGCGGGACGAGGAGCCCGGCGAGGTTGATGAAGTCGTACGGCGCCGGTTGCGCCGATCCTGCCAGCAGATCTCCGGCCAGCATGTACGGATTGAGCAGCGGCCATTCGCCCGCGAGGATGGCCTCGCGCACAACGGCGCGCCACGGAATCATCTGCGCATACGTGTCGGAGAGGGTCGAGTTGTGAAAGAGGCGCACGCCGGATGTGTCGAGGTACGAGACGAGCGGTTCGGTCTGATATGCGAGGTCGATCGGCGCGTAGATGGAGTTAGTGACGAAGGCGCGGAAGGTGAAAAGCAGCGGCAGCAGGATCAGGGCCGCGCTCGCGCGAAGGGAAATTGCCGAGAAGACGCGCCGCACGATGGCAATCGACACCACTGCCATCGCGAGATACGCAAGTAACCCCATGGATAAATGATAACTGCGGAATCAACGTCCGAGTTCCGTCATCACTTTCTTCATGTCTTCCCACACTTCCTTTTTTGCGGAGGGAGTCCGTAACAGGTAAGCGGGGTGATAGGTCGGCATTACTCGGATCCCGTTGTAGTCGAGCCACTTTCCGCGCACGTCGGAAATCGCAAATCCTTTTTCGGTGAGGCTCTGCAGCGCAAAGCGGCCGAGGGTGACGATGACTTTGGGTTGGATGATTTCGATCTGGCGCCGGATGTGAGGACGGCAGGCATCCATCTCGTCCTGTTCCGGATTTCGATTCTCAGGCGGACGGCATTTGACGATGTTCGCGATGTAGACGTCGTCGCGCGTCAGCTGCATTGCCTTGATGATGTCGGTCAGCAGTTGGCCCGCACGGCCGACGAACGGCTCGCCCTGAATGCCTTCAGCGCGGCCGGGCGCTGCGCCAATGACCATCAGATCAGCGTTGGGATTGCCGACGCCGTAGACGACTTGAGTTCGTGTTTTCGCGAGGCGGCATTTCTCGCATGCGATGACGATGTTCCGCAGCTCGCCGAGCAAATCAGTTGTCGGTTGGCGGTTGTCGGTTATCGGTTGTCGAATGTCGAGATGTGTGAAGCCGAAATCGCGGAGCAATTCGAGCTCTCGCGCGAGGTCCTCAGTCACGCGGCAGATGCTCCACGACGAGATCGAGAATCCGATTCGCGACGGCGCTCTTCGCGGCTTTGGCGATTTTGGTCGTGTGGCCGTCGCGCGCAATGACGAGGACTTCGTTTTGATCGGAGTCAAAGCCGATCGACGGATCGGAGACGTCGTTGGCCACGATCAAATCCACTTGTTTGTTGCTCAGCTTTTCGCGTGCGTTTTTCTCGAGCGATTCTGTCTCGGCCGCGAACGCGACGATGAATGGCCGCGGCGACGCTGCGCTGATCGACGCGAGAATGTCCGGACTCTTCTGCAAGGTGAGCGTCATCGCGTCGGTCTCGCTCTTCTTGATTTTCTGCGACGCGCTCGATGCCGGAGTGAAGTCCGCGACGGCGGCCGCTTTGATCACGATCTGCTTCCCGCCCAGATTCTGCATGACGGCGTCGTGCATCTCGGCCGCGGTCGTGACCTTCGTGAGACTCACGCCCGAGGGCGGGACGAGCGATGTCGGTCCGGACACCAGTGTCACGACGGCGCCGCGCCGTCTGGCTGCCTCCGCGATCGCGTAGCCCATCTTTCCCGACGAACGATTGGAGAGGAAGCGGACTGGATCAATTGCTTCGCGAGTAGGGCCGGCGGTCACGAGGATCGATCGTCCCTGCAGATCTTTGGGGCGAAAGTGTTGCTGGACGCGCTCAACGATGAAGGGAATGTCAGCGAGCCGGCCAGCTCCTTCCTCCCCTTCGGCAAGCGGACCGCTGTCCGGATCGATGATGTCGACTCCGCGACTGCGCAGTGTCTGTAGATTCTGAACGACGGTTGGATGCTGGAGCATCGACCAGTTCATCGCGGGCGCGATCACGATCTCGCGTCGATGCGCGATCGCGTAGGTCGACAGCGCGTCATCGGCGATTCCAACAGCCATCTTGGCGATGAAGTTCGCGGTGGCCGGAGCGATCAGCAACAACTCGGCCCAGCGCGCGAGCTCAATGTGATCGACGCCTCCCTTTTCAGCATCGCCCCACTGCTCGACGATCACTCCATGATTGGAGACCGTGGCCAGCGCGAGCGGCGCAACGAACCGGGTGGCGTTCGGCGTGAGGATGACGCGGACATCGGCGCCGCCGTCGCGGAGCCGGCGCACCAACTCGGGCGCTTTGTAAGCCGCGATTCCGCCGGTGACGCCGAGAACGATGTTCATTATCGAGTCCGGAGTCCCGAGTCCCGAGTCCCGAGTCACGCGACTGAGGACTCGGGACTAGGGACTCGGGACTCGGGACTTTATTCGGTCTCTTCCAGCGCCGTCGCCTCTTCCACGGGCGGCGTGAGCTGCCACTTCACCTGATTCTTGTCGATCTCTTCCATTGCTACGCGCGTCGGCTTGGCGTGCTTGCTTCGCGCCTTTGGCGCCGAGCCCTGAATGATCTGTTCGGCGCGCTTCGAAACCAGCAGCACGTAGCGGAACTTGCTGTCAATGCCCTCGGGCAGTCCTTCCATTGTGTTGCTCCTCCTTGAATCGCTCGGTCATCTTGTGAATGGCTTCGAGTGCAGTCTTGTTTTTTAGCTTCTTTGCGATGATCGCCGCCTTCAAACATTCGGTGGCGGCCGTCAGATCATCATTGATGATCACGTAGTCGTAAAACTCTTTTCCGGCGTCGATCTCGTCGATCGCTTTGCGTAGTCGCGTCTCGATCTCGGCATCGGAGTTCAACCCGCGATCGCGCAGCCGCCGCTCGAGGACATCGAGCGAGGGCGGGAAAATGAACACGTTCAATGATCTGTCTTTGAGATCCGCATCGCCCGCGATTTGGCGTGCACCCTGGTAGTCGATATCCAGGATGACGTCCTCGCCACGGCGGAGACGCGACTCGACCTCCTGCTTGGAGGTTCCGTATAGCTGTTCGTGAACGAAAGCAGACTCGAGAAATTCCCCCTTGTCGATCATGCGTCGGAACGTCTCATCGCTCACGACGTAGTAGTTCTTCCCCTCCACCTCCCCCGACCGCGGGCGGCGAGTGGTGTGGGAGACCGAGAAGTAGAGCTCGAGGTTCAAAAGGCGGAGTTGCTCGCGGACCTTGTTGATGAGCGTTGTTTTGCCGGCGCCGGACGGACCCGAGACGATGAACAAGGTGCCGTCGGCGTGAAAGTTACTCGACATTCTGCACCTGCTCGCGGATCCGTTCGACCTCGGTTTTCAATTCTACAACGAGGGTTCTGAGCGACGCCGAGCGCGACTTCGATCCCATGGTGTTGATCTCGCGCAGCATCTCCTGCGAAAGAAAGTCGAGTTTCTTGCCGGCCGCCTCGCGGCCGCCGATCGCCTTCTCGATTTCTTCGACGTGATGCGCCAGGCGCGTCAGCTCCTCGGCGATGTCGGCCTTCTCGACCATGATCACGGTTTCCTGGGCTATGCGATCTGCGCTAACGTCAACGCCCGCGGCGGATGCGATCTCCTGTACGCGCTGCTTGTAATTCGCGAGCATCTCCTGTCGGATCTCTTCGCGGTGACCGTCGAGCTGTTTCTGCAGCCTGCGAATCGTTTCCAGGCGGCCGAGGATGTCGGTTTGGAGGGAGCGGCCCTCTTGCCCGCGCATTTCGAGCATTTCGGTGAAGGCCTGGCGCACGATCCGCGTCAACGCGTCGCGTTCCTCGTCGGTCAGGTCGGACTCGATTGCCTCTACCTGCAGTAGATCGGGAACGCGGAGCAGATCCCCTCCCGAAAATTGCGTTTCGAGGCCGAGCTCCTCGGCCATCG
>WNFJ01270133.1_pt1 | contig 11764 bp, 10 predicted proteins | sample 5400461 | NCBI WGS metagenome assembly WNFJ01 (sample SAMN13153349, study PRJNA577476) | soil metagenome | isolation source: 115 cm saprolite on Douglas fir-dominated hillslope | place: USA:California | collected 2013-09-17
GACGAGCCTTGGTCCTGCGATCCGGGACATCGTGGCTCGTTCGCGCAAGAACGCCGGGATCGATCGCGACACCTGGACGGATCCATGAGCGACGCATGCAGGGCGATTTCCCGCTGCGCGGCAAGCTCCTGAACGCCTAACAGTCTCACGTTCTCAATAGAAAGGGATCGCAATCATGGAAATCAAGGCGGCCGTCGTCCACGCTCCTCGCACTCCGTTCATCATCGAGGCGGTAAGGCTCGAGGCGCCGCGTGCGGATGAAGTGCTCGTGAAACTCACGGCAACCGGGGTTTGTCACACGGATGTGGCAATTGTCGAGCAGATCCTGCCGTTGCCGCTGCCATACGTCCTCGGACATGAAGGAGCCGGGGTGGTCGTCGAGGTCGGGAAGGCCGTAACGAACGTGGCAAGAGGCGATCATGTAGTGCTGACATTCGGCAGCTGCGGCACATGCCGCCAATGCACCGGGGACCATCCCGCTTACTGTTCATCCCAGCCGCTGCTCAATTTCGCCGGCAGACGGAGCGATGGCTCAGCCACCATACACAATGCCCGCGGCGAACCTCTCAATGCCTCGTTCTTTGGCCAGTCGTCGTTTGCGACGCACTCGATTTCCCCGGCTCGCAACGTGATCAAGGGGCGACCGGACGCGCCTCTCAAATTCCTCGGGCCCCTCGGGTGCGGCATGATGACGGGCGCCGGCTCGGTTCTCAACGTACTGAAGCCGACGCCGGACTCGACGTTTGTAATCTTCGGCACCGGGGCACTCGGCTTTGCCGCCTTGTTTGCGGCGAAGCTCATGGGTTGCCGACGTATCGTGGCCGTCGATCGCGTCAAATCACGGCTCGATCTGGCGCGGGCGCTCGGTGCCACCGATGTGATCGATACCAGCACGACCGATCTTGACAAGGCGCTCACCGAAGTGGGTGGGGTCGACTACGCGCTCGACACCACAGGGGTGCCCAAGGTCCTCGAGGCTGCGATACGCGCGCTCAAGACATGCGGACAACTCGCGCTGGTTGGAGCGAGCCCTGAGCGGTTCATGTCGACGGATATCATGCATTTGATCTCGGGACGCGTCATACGGGGCGTAGTGGAAGGCGATGCGAATCCGCCCGTGTTCATTCCTTTCTTGGTGGACAAGTTCCTCGAGGGGACATTCCCGATCGACAAAGTGTCGGCTCTTTATCCTTTTGAGCAGATCAATGCGGCGGTTTCGGAAGGTGTCTCCGGCAAAACCATCAAACCGATCCTGGTGTACTGAGCCTCCCCGTCGGGGGTACGGATGAATGTTCGCTGTTGTTTGCGGCAAAGAAATCGGTAAGCTAGCATACTTGGCGCTGGCTGCCGAAATGGCGAGACATCGTCCGGGGAGGGCCGAACTTGATGAAATCGGATACCGGTCTTAGCGGGCTGAAGGTCATCGATCTCGGCGTCGGCATGGCGCCGGCTCTGGTCGCGAAGTTCCTGCGCGAGGGCGGCGCCGACATCACGCGCCTCGAGCCGGCGGCGGGCGATCCATTCTACGAGGTTTATCCCGCATACGAAGTCTGGAGGCGTGGTTCAACCATCCTTCGGGAGAATGAAGGCCGGAGCCTCGATACGCTGCTCGCGACCGCCGATGTGTGCCTCGTCGGAGGCGAGGATTATCCGGGCGCAGCGCGGCGCCGGGACGCCGCGGCGCTGCAAACGAGGCACCCGGGGCTCGTCGTTCTGGATATCGAGGGGTATCCAACCGGCTCGCGCCATTCCGGGCGCCCCGCGACCGATGTGCTCGTGCAAGCCCGATCCGGACTTTCTTTCGAGCATTATTCGCGGCGCCCGCTGCTCATGAGCTTCGAGCCCTCGAACTACGGCGCTGCGCTGCACGGTTTGGCGGGACTGTTTGCCGCGCTCCTGCAGCGAGAATCGAGCGGCCGTGGCCAAGTCGTCGCAACGTCGCTCTTCGAGGGAGCGCTGACCTGGCCGATGTTGCTTTGGTGCGAGGCCGAGAAGCCGACTCCGGCCTCGAATTTCGTGATGCCGAAAGACCCATGGCCACTGATTTTCAAGTGTGCCGACGGCGTCTGGGTTCAGGTGGTCCTCGGTTCGGCGGGCTCGAAGGGACGCCTCTATCGGATTCTGAAGGTCGACGATCCGACGGTCGATATCAACGACAGCGGTATGCCGAAGCCCACCGCCGACGGCAAAAATTTCTTTGGCGACATCGACGTATTGGCGAAGCACATCGCGAACTTCCAGAGCGCAGAACTTCTCCAGGCAATCTGGGCGGCGGGTCTTCCCGCCGAACCGGTGCTCGCGCCGGGGGCCTGTTGGGATGATCCGCAGGTAGAGCACAACGGCATCATCGTGCGCGAACCGGATGGCGTGCGCCACGTCGGTCACCCGGTTTACGGCGACGCGTCCCCCGCGCCGCGCAGGGATGTCCGGCGCGACGCACCGGCGCCGCTGAGCGGCGTCAAGGTCATCGATTTCGGCACTTACGTCGCAGGGCCGTATTCGTCGGCGCTCTTGTCTGATCTCGGAGCCGACGTCGTCAAGGTCGATTCGATGGCCGGCGATCCGAATCGCAACATCTTCCGCGCGTTCACCTCGGTGAATCGCGGCAAGCGCGCGATCTCGATTGATCTCAAGCTGCCGGAGGGCCTGCAGATCGCCCAGCGGCTGTGCGTCGGCGCCGACGTGGTCACGAACAATTTCCGTCCCGGCGTCTCCGCTCGGCTCGGTATCGACGCGAAGACCTTGCATGCGCTCAAGCCGGATCTGATCGTGCTCGAAAGCGCCGCCTACGGGAGTACCGGCCCCAGGGCTGAAGGCGCGGGCTTCGACATGTGCTTTCAGGCCTGGTGCGGTCACGATTGGCGGGCGGGCGGTGTCGGCAATCCACCTCTGTGGAATCGCACCTCGATGGTGGATTTCGCCGCGGGGCTCATCGGTGAAGCAGCGGTTCTGCAGCGTCTCTATCAGCGTGCGCGCTCCGGCGCCGGCGCCGCGGTCGGCGCTGGTCTCTTGAACGCGGGACTCTTCCTGCTGTCGGAACTCGTGCAACGCAACGATGGCCAATTTGCCGGTGCGGCGCTGCTCAATCATGAGCAGACGGGCTACCACCCGGCCGAGCAACTATATGAGGCTGCGGATGGCTGGCTGGCGGTGGCCGCACGCGACGCCGCGATGGCGCGACGCTTGCTCGACGTCTTGAATCTCGGGCAGCGCATCACCGCGCCGCGCGATAAATGGGATGCCGACGTCGGGCGGCTGATCGCCGAGGAGATCCGCAAGCGGCCACTCGCTGCGCTGGTCCCGGCGCTGGAGGCAGCCAACGTCTGGGTGGAAGCCTGCCGCGACGACGGCGAGCGGGACAATTTGGGCGATCCCGACCTGCTGCGGCTCGGTACCGTCTACTGCACCCAGCACCCTCAATTCGGCGTCGTGCGCCAGCTTGGTCCGCTGGTCCGCTTGGCGGCCGCGGCGAGAGCACACCGTCGCCACGCGCCGCTGCTGGGCGAACACACGGACGAAGTCTTGGGCGAGTTGGGGCTCTCGTCCGACGAGATCAAGGGTTTGCGCGAACGTGGGATCGTGCGCTAGGGCGCTGTTCGCCTAGGGGGTATCCATGGCGGGGTTGCTCGAGGGACGGCATGCATTGGTGACAGGGGCAGGGCGCGGCATCGGCGCCGCGATCGCCCTGAAATTTGCGCAGGCGGGCGCCGATGTCGCGTTGGCCGCGCGCAGCGCGTCGCAGCTCGAGGAGGTCAAGGCCAAGATCGAGAAAATAGGGCGCAAGGCGTTGGTGATTCCAACCGACATGGGGGACCGCCAGCAGGTGTTGAGTCTCGTGAACTCCGCCCTGGCCGGTTTTGGCGGGATCGATGTGGTTGTCAGTAACGCCGGGATGAGCGGTCCATTCGGGCCGTTGCGTGATGTGACCCCGGAAGCGTGGCGTGCGGTTCAGCAGACAAATCTAGAGGGTCCGCTTGCCATGCTGCAAGCTCTGGCCCCGCATCTTCTGGCGAAACGCTCTGGGAGCGTGATCATGGTGGCCAGCATTCGCGGGCTGAACGGAGTTCCCTTGGGCGCGCCGTACGCGGCATCGAAGGCCGCGCTCATCAGCATCACGAAATCTTTCGCGTGCGAATGGGGGCCGTTCGGGATTCGAGTCAACGCCATCTGCCCGGGGCCCGTCGACACCGACATGATTCGCGAGGCGATTGGAACCGACCAGGCGCTGCGGGAAAAATTCGCCAATCTCGCTCCCTTGAAGCGATGGACGCTGGCTGAGGATTGCGCTGGCCCGGCACTTTTCCTCGCAAGCGACGAGTCCCGCGCGATTACCGGCCAGGCTTTGATCGTCGACGGCGGCCTGCTGGCGCAATCACCGGAACATTTCTTGGTTTGAGTCATGTGAACCCAAGGAGCATTCATGGAAATTCGAGCAGCCGTCGTCCGCCAGCCCGGGGGCCCTTTTTTGCAGGAGAACCTGACGCTCGCCGCTCCGCAGCCGGACGAGGTCTTGGTCAGAATCGTCGCCACCGGGCTGTGCCATTCCGACATCACGGCCATGCATTTTCACTTCCCGCCTCCGCCGCCGGTCGTGCTCGGTCACGAAGGTGCGGGCATCGTCGACAGCGTCGGCGCAAATGTTACGCATGTGGTACCGGGCGATCACGTCGTATTGTCGTTCAACAGCTGCGGCGAATGCGCGAACTGCAAGGCGGGGCACGTAGCTTATTGCGAGAACTTCTTTCCTCGTAATCTCAAGGGCTGCCGACCCGATGGTTCGGACACGCTGCATGGGGCTTCCGGCCGCGTCGGCGGCTGTTTCTTCGGCCAATCTTCATTCGCAAATTATGCGCTGGCAGACAAGCGTAACACGGTGAAGGTGCGCAAGGATGCGCCGCTCGAAATGCTCGGGCCCTTGGGCTGTGGAATTCAGACCGGCGCGGGAGCCGTTTTGAACGTATTGAAGCCGGAGAAAGGATCTTCGTTTGCGCTGTTCGGCTGCGGCGGTGTGGGTTTGGCGGCGCTCATGGGCGCCAGGATCGCCGGTTGCGATCCGATCATCGCAATCGATAAGGTGCCCTCGCGTCTCGAACTGGCACGCAAACTGGGGGCGACTCACCTCATCGACGCGTCCAAGGAAGATCCTGTGGCACGGCTGAGCGCCATGGGAGGCATGAACTATGTCATCGAAGCCGCCGGTATACCCTCCGTCATCGCACAGGCGATCCAGGTGGTCCGCTCGCGCGGTATTTGCGCAATATTGGGCGTCGTCAAGCCCGATGCCACCTTGACGGTGAATATCCTTCAAGCCTTCTCGGGGCGTACGGTCATGGGAATCATCGAAGGCGATGCGGATCCGCATGTGTTCATCCCGTATTTGGTGGATAAATTCATGGAAGGGGCGCTACCACTCGATCTGCTCGTCGGGTTTTATACTTTCGAGGAAATCAACAAGGCGGTCGCCGATTCCGAATCCGGCGTCACCGTGAAGCCCATAGTACGCATGAGCCACGCGTAGTTCGCGATGACGGGATGCTAGTCTTTGCCGTCGAACACGCGATAGAGCGGGTCGTCGGGATAGCGTTCGCCTCTTGTTTTAAGATCGGCCAGAATGCCGGTGCCCCAAGCGGCGCTGGACGGTGAGCGCGAGTACCAGTCGCAGGTGAGTACGCGTTTCTTGATGCGCCATTGCCCTGAACGCTTCTCCATCAGGTCGAGATACCGCCCGCCCATGAAGAAATCCTCTCGGCCCAGCGGGCCCGGCATGTCGTGATAGCCGATATAATAAGTCTCGCTGCGGGCTCGTAGGGCCGACTCGAACTCGATCAGATTATTGAGCAGCATATGAGACGTGCGCATGTCCTTGGTGAATTCCCAGCTGTACTCGATGAAACCTTTGGGATCACCCCGATAGGTGATGTGATCGTCCACCGCGTCCGGCCAGTACACGGATTCCAGTACGGTGCGGTCGCGGCGGTCGAGTCCGCGGCTATAGCGCATCAGCACGTCGTGAATCGCCTGTCTGTCGAGGAGGGTCTGTAATTCAGGATCGCGCTCGGACGTCGGCATTTTCTCTGCCTCTTGAAATTCAGATGTCGATAAATCGCCCCGCCATGTGGCCTTCTCGGATCGCAATCAAGAGGTCGCGCGGCGAATTGGCGTCACCGACGACCTTCAGGGCGAAGTCCTTCTTTGCCCGGGTGCCGCCGCCAAGTTCCCTGAATATTCTGTTCTGCGCTTCGTTGTAGGTCACGAGCACGACCGTTTCAGCCGACACGGTCTGCCTCAGACCACCCTCAAGGTAGCCGATCTCGCAACTGTCCTTGCCGATCGTATAAAGGCGCCCGCGAGTAGTCAGCGCGAATTCGCGCTGGCGCAGACGGCGCAGCGCGGGCTCCACACGCATCGATATGTCCATGCTCGGCGCCAATGCAGGAAACCGAGTAACCAGCGTCACCGCGAGCCCCTGATCAATGAGATACTCTGCGACGCCCAGCGCTTCATAATTGCCGGTGTCGTCCAGCACCAGTGCCGTAGAACCGAGGTTTTTTCGCGCAACATCGAATATATCGTGCGACGAATATACGTGTGATTGCGAAGCGCCCGTCGCTGGCGATGCGGGGATGTTGGCCTGTACCCCGTCCATCCGCGGCAAAGATCCCGTGGCAACGATCACCGCATTCGGATGCGCTGCGTAGACATCGGCACTCTCCATATAGGTCGAGAGCCGCACATCGACACCCAGTCGATACACTTCTTGTTCCAGCCAATAAGCGATATCGGCGATGCCCGCGAGCTTCGGCACTCGCCGCGCAATATTGAGCGCGCCGCCGAGGCGCGGCTGCGCCTCGAATAGGATTACTCCATGTCCCGCCAGGGCGGCGATTCTAGCCGCTTCCATCCCCGCCGGGCCGCCGCCGATCACGACGACTTTTTTCGGCGTGTCTGTTTTGACGATGAGATCTTCGCTCAGCGTACGCTCATAACCCACCACCGGGTTGACGGTGCAGAACACGCGCTGCGAAGGCGTCAGGATGCCGCCGACGCAACCCTGGTTGCAGCCAATGCAAGGGCGCACCTCATCGGTGCGGCCTTGCAGCGTCTTTCTCACCAGATCGGCGTCAGCGATCATGGCGCGCACGATGCCCACCATGTCGGCCACGCCCTCACGGATGGCCTGGTCCGCCTCTTCGAGCGTGCGGTAGCGGCCCGCAATCATGCGCGGCACATCGGCGGCTGCTGCGATCGGCCGGCTCGAAGGCAGCATGGCGCCGGCGGGCGTTTCCATGGTGGGCAGCATGGAGGAGGGGTCGTGATAGCTGCCCATAGAGGCGTTGACAAAATCGATCATCTTGGCGGCGCAAAGCCGACGCACGATCTCGGCGCATTCCTGCGCGGTCAGCCCGCCATCGATATGCTGGTCGGACAACCGGATGCCCACGGGATAATCGGGTCCGACTGCCTTGCGCACGGCGCTGATGATTTCGCTGCCGAAGCGCATGCGGTTTTCGAGCGAGCCCCCGTATTCGTCTTCGCGCCGGTTCGTCATCGGCGAATAAAACTGGTGCACCAGATAACCGTGGCCAAAGTGTAGTTCGACGCCGTCGAGGCCGCCCTCGCGCGCCCGCACCGCCGTTGCGGCGAACGCGGCCACGATCTCCTCGATCTGATCCTCGGTCATCGAGATTGGTACGAAGCCCCAGGGGCTCGGAACGTCGGAGGCCGACCAGGGCGGCTGGCCGTCCGCCGGGGGCCAGTGCTGACCGCCGTGCCATAGCTGCGTGAACAGTTTCATCCCATGGTTGTGCATCGCTGCAGATATCTTACGAAAGCCGGGGATGATCTCGTCATCCCAGCCGAACAGCGTATTGTTCACGCTGCTGCGATGAACGCAGGTCACCTCGAGCGTGGTTAGACCGACTCCCGATCGGGCCCGAGCTTCGTGATAGGCGATCAGATCATCGGTAATCGAGCCTCTTCCGTAGTACGTACCATGTCCGGTGCGAAGGATGCGGTTCTTCACCTCCAGCTTGTTGATCGTGATCGGTTTCAGCAAATGGGTCAGCGCCACGGTCAATCCCTAACTCGCGACGACTTCGGTGCCTTCCAGCCCCATGGCCCTCAGGTAGCTGCGCTGGAACGGAGCCGCCGCGCGGTTGAGCTCGCCCACGCCCAGATCGAGTCCCACGGTCGTCCGGATAGGCCGCTTGCCGGCAGGCGTGGCGATGAGCTCGCGGATTGCATCCGCCACTGCCTTTGGATCGGTCGAAATTCCGGGATGCTGGAGCAACGTCGCCATACGCTCCGGCATCAATCGCTGAAGTTCCTTCAACGGCCCGTAGGCGTCGGCGACGGCCAGATCTTCCGGCGGGACGGAATTGGCCTTGAGCTTGGTCTGGAACGGACCGGGCTCTACCAGAATGAAATCGATTCCAAGCGACGATGCCTCGTAGCGCATCGCCTCGGTCAGCGCTTCGAGGGCGAATTTACTGGCCGAATAGACACCAGAACCCGGCGTGACCACGCGGCCGGCAATGGAAGTCACGGAAATCACGAGTCCCGATTCCTGTGCCCGCATGTGCGGCATGGCGGCTCTGAGCATTCGGAACGGACCGTAGAGATTGGTCTGCATGACGGTTTCCAGCTGGCCCAAGCCAAATGCTTCCGTGATACCGAGCCACATGATGCCGGCGCAATTGACAAGAACGTCCAACCGGCCCGCGAGAGAGACGGCGCTCGCGACCCCCGCCGCGACGGACGCGTCGCTGGTCACGTCGATTTCAACGACATCGCAACGCCCCGCAGAGCCCTTCGCAAGCTCCACCAACCGGCCGGCTGCGTCGGCGTTCCGGTGCTGCGGGTCGCGCATGGCGGCGATCACATGATAGCCATGCTTTGGCAGTTCCGCGGCGATCGAATAGCCGATTCCGCTGCTAGTGCCCGTAACCAGAACAGCTTTGGCTGCCATGCGCTTCCCCCGTCGTAGTGCGCATGCGTATTGTCAGCTACAAAAGTGGTCCAGGTCAAAGATTTTCCGCGAGCCGGGCCGCGCGCGGTGCTCATAGCCGATAGAAGCGCTGCGCCGTGCCGCGGAACAGAGCGGCCCTGTCACCGGCAGAAGCGCCCGCGGTCAGGCGCTTAAAGGCATTCCACAGCACGGCGTAGGAACATGCCGCCTTGTCCACCGGAAAGTTGCTCTCGAACATGCAGCGATTCACACCGAAGGCATCGATGCAGGTTTCGATGTAGGGGCGCCAATCGCTGGCAAGTTCACCGGACGATGCCGGCAGCGGCGCCAGGTGGTAGTCGCGCCCGCTCACCGATAATCCAAGCCCCCCAAGCTTGACGTGCACGTTGGGATGTCGGGCGAGGTCGAGGATGTCTTGCCGCCAGGACCGAAAAACCGCCTCGGCCGTGTTCTTGTAGGGTCCGATTCCCAGGATGCCCCCCATATGGTTGACTACAATTGGCGTATCCGGAAAAGCCCGCGCAAGATCCGTGAGCTCTGGAATCTGTGGATGGAACAGCCAGGCGTCGAAGGACAGATTGAAACGGGAAAGGCGCGCGAATCCGGTCCGGAAAGCGGGATCCGCCAGCAGTCTCGCCGGTGGAGGCGGGAGAAGGTGGCGCTTGACCGCATCGTCGAGGGCAGAAATCATCCGGATGCCGCGAAAGCGCCCGCCGGCGGCAGCGATGTGCTCTTCGAGCACCGCATCGACATCTCCGCCCAGGCGCAAGTCGGCAAAACCGACGATGGCCGCGTTGACGCGGCTGCCGGGCTGTCGCCGCGCCGCTTCGTCGCCGATGGCGGCAATTCGTTGCGTCTCCCCGACCGGGCGCAGGTGTTCCGGCCCTTCGGAGCGATACCCGTAGCCGCACTGAACGAAAACGGTCGCCTCGACGTGGTGGCCGCTGTCGAGATCCGCAAGCAGATCATCGAGGAGGTAGCGGTAGCCGGCCACCTCCCAGAGATGATGGTGGGCATCGATGATCGGCAGCGTGGGATCGATGATCTCCTCGCTCAGCCGCGCCAACCACCGAGTGTCGACGGAAGGCGGGCGCCCGTTCGCGCTCATCGCGGCAGGCTGCCCTCATCCGACAGGCGCGCCGCGCTATCCGCGAGGCGCATTGCGCTCGATATCGGTCTTCACGCGCACGAGCTTGGTGCTTTTGATCCGCCATTTTCCATCGATCATCTCGTACGTCTCGTGCTCGTACCCGAAGCCGTGCAGGGATTTGTTCGGGTAGCCCTCGGGCCAGAACACACGGTCTTCCTGCGCCCAGATGGCGCGGGCCGTGGTTGCCGTGAGAATCTCGATTTCGGGCATGAGCGCATGGTCGATGCTCGTGGCTTTGCCGACCGCTTTGATGGCAAATGCCGTGATCGCGTCCGGGCCGCGGTAGATGCCGTCCTCGCTCGTGAGTATCCGATCAGGGAAATTCATGTCCATGACGGCATCGGGCGTCCAAAGTGAGCGGAAGCCCTCCCAGTCATGGGTATCAAGGACACGGTAATAGCGCGCCTTGAGCTGCTTGATGTCCTCGATCGCGACGAGACGTGCCAGGTCGTTCATGTTGGTGAGGTCCATGTCATTGTGGAACGGGATTATTCAAGTCGTTGCATTGCGCCATTATATATCAATGTGCCGGCAAATGATATGCGAGCGATCTAACCCATGACCATTCCGATCGGTTATGATGCGGTAAGCTACCGAACCATCCTGCGCCACCAAGGGAAGAGCCATGTCAAAGCCCTCTTTTGAAAACCATCCGATCTTCGTTCGAATTGGCGGGACCGCTCGCGACGATTACGTTCAATCGTCCCGCCAAGGCCAACGCCATGCATCCGGACCAGAACGCACTGATGCGGGATTTTCTCTATGAGGTGGAGCGCAAGCCCGAGATCCGTTGTGTTCTCCTCAAGGGGAACGGCAAGCATTTCATGGCCGGCGGCGATCTGGAAACCATCGTCGACTTCGACAAGCTGACGGATGCGGAGCGCACCCGCGGAGGCGAGGTGCCGATTTGGGATTACGTGCACATGGTCCGGGTCATGCAGCGGCTCGATAAGCCTGTCGTCGCGAGCGTCCAAGGCGGCGTCGCCGGTGCGGCTGTCGGCCTGATTGCTGCCTGCGATCTGGTCATCGCTGCCGACACCTCCTTCTATTGGGCGGCCCATATCCTGCATGGCGGCAGCAACGACGGTCTGTTGACTTATTTTCTACCGCGCCACATCGGTCTGCGGAAGGCCCTGGAAATGGCCCTGCTGGGCGAACGCGTCTATGCTCCGGAGGCGAAGCAGCTCGGGCTCGTCAATTTCGTGGTGCCGGAAGCAGAGCTGCAGAATGAGACAGGAAAACTCGTCGATCGGCTCTGCAAAGGGCCGACGCTCGGCTACGGTCTGATCAAAAAGCTGATGTATGCGTCTTTCGGCAATTCCATGGCCGAACAGGGCGCGTTCGAAGCGGAACTATACGGCGGCAGCGCGCTGCACACCGCAGACGTCAAGGACGGGTTGAAGGCGTTTTTCGAGCGGCGCCCGCCGAACTTTCAGGGCAAATAGGAGAAGACATGAGCGGGGGCGATGCGAGGCGCATGCATCCGCGGGAGCACATCGCGAAATGTCCCGAAAAGCCCGCCGTCGTGATGGCGGGAAGCGGCCGGACGCTGCCCTACCGCGACTTGGTTTCACGCTCCAACCGCGCGGCGCGATGCATGCGCGATCTGGGCTTGAAGGTCGGGGATGGCGTCGCGATTCTGCTCG
>WNFJ01438229.1_pt1 | contig 11764 bp, 10 predicted proteins | sample 5400461 | NCBI WGS metagenome assembly WNFJ01 (sample SAMN13153349, study PRJNA577476) | soil metagenome | isolation source: 115 cm saprolite on Douglas fir-dominated hillslope | place: USA:California | collected 2013-09-17
GGAAGTCAGCACCACCACACACGCAACGTATCCTGGCCAGGACAAAAACTGTTGGGGCCGCGCGAGTGGTGCGCACGACCTCTTTCCAATCTGAAAGTAACACGCCGAAGTTAGTGGCCCGTAGCGCGATTTGTGTAAGTGACTGATAAGAGGGCGAAGATAAAACTTAGTTTCGCGAAATGGACTTACCGGCCCGGCACGCCGGCGGCCTTTTCTACTGCTTCGCGGATGGCGGCCTGCTTTTCGGCAGTGAGTTTGCCGCCGTCGGAGGTGACGTAGAAAACGTCGATGGCTTTATGCGCCTGCGTGTCGATGAGGACCACCTCGATGTTGCCGCCGTTGGCGGAGATCGCGGTGGCGAGGTCGTAGAGCAAGCCGGGGCGGTCTTCAGCGACGATTTCGACCAGAGTCGCGCTGCTGCTCGCTTCGGAATCGAACGACACGCGCGAGGTAATGCCGGCGGGGTTTGGGACGGTTGCGCAGCAATTCCTTCACGTCGGCTTTGCCGCTGAGCACGCGCTCGGCAGTGGCGCGCAGGCGATCGACCTCACTGGGGTTGAGATCGAGCGTACGCGCCGGGTCGGCAAAGGTGAAGGTGTCCAGCACCAGGCTGCGCAGGTTGGAGAAAGCCTCCGCCTTCAAGATGTTCATGCCGAAGGAAGAGAGGGTGCCGGCGACGGAAGCGAACAGGCCGGGGCGATCGTGCGCGATCAAGGTGAGCTGCCACGCCGAATCCAGCCGGCGAATCTCCACCGCCATACCACGCTTACGACTCTTCTCTTCGAGCGCCATGTGCTCGTCGATCTCGGCCTCTGAGTGGGTGCGGAGGTAGCGCACTGGAAAGCCTTGCAGGAAGGCGATGCGCTCCGGCGAACCGGTAGGGACGGCTTCGATGCGATCGGTCTGAAGCTCGCGCGTGAGTTCGTTGTAGACCATCAGGTAGAGCTGCCAGAGTTGCTCGGCGCGCCACGGAGTCATGGTGGTGGGGTTGACCGCGCTGATATCGGCGTAGGTCATCAGTGTGAGCACTTTGAGGCGTTCCACGGTGCCCATCTGGTGAGCGACGTCGCGGATGGTCTGCGGGTCGAAGACATCGCGCGAATACATGGTGGCGGACAGGTCCAGGTGCCGGGCAATCAGGAACAGCACCATGTCGCGATCCTGCCAGGGCATCTGGATGCGCGTCATGGGGTCCTGCACGAGACGCAGCGAAGCGTCTATGTGGCCTTCGGTGAGCGTGCCCTTGCCGGCATCATGAAATAAAACTGCGAAGGCCAGGACGGCCGGTTCTTTGATCTCCGCCAGGAGATCGCGGTAGCCGCGGCACCAGGGGTCGTTGGTCGCGCGCAGGCTCCAGAGATTTTGCAGCGTGACCAGGGTGTGCTCATCTACAGTGTAGCGATGGAAGAAATCGCGGATCACGAGGCACTCGATCTGCTCGAGTTCGGGAAAAATCGCGGTGAGCACACCGGTTTCGTGCATGGAGCGCACGGCGATGGGCGCGTGCGGCAGCGACAGCAACTGGCTGAGCACCGGCCACAGCGGCTGAGTGTTGATGAAATGGTCGCGCAGGCTCGGCAGGCGCGCTTCGAGCCGCTGCTCGGCTTCGGAGGAAAGGCGCACGTCGTGACGCGCCACGAATTCGAACAGACGCAGGGCGAGTTCGGGCTCGACATCCAGCCTCTGGGGCGCACGGAAATGAACGCGTTCCCGGAGCACGCTGAAGTCGGCGTTGGAGACGCGGGAGCGAAAATCGCGGAACTGGGAGAACAGGGAACTGGCCTGGGCTTCGCCGGCTTCCAGCGCGCGGATGGCGGCGCGGTAAATGGCGCGCGAGTGCCGGTAGTATTCGCGCATCCACTGTGCAGCGCCCGGGAGATGCCAGTGTTCGGCCAGGGCATCCTGTGCGTCGAAGGTGAGCAGGTTATTATCGCGGCCGCTCTGGATGTGCAGATAGCAGCGGAGGCGGGCCAGGAAATGATAGGCCTCGCGCAATTCGGCGGTGGGCTCGGCGGCGCCCTCGCGCAGCTGAGCGAGCCAGCAGACCAACTGGTAATCGCGCAGGGCGCCAGGCGTGTCTTTGACGTTCGGCTCGAGATGATAGAACGTGCCGGCGTACTTGGTATGGCGGTCGCGCGTGAGTTGGGCCAGGTTGCGAACCAGGGCATCGCGATTGGCGTGGATGAAGCGCGGCAGGCGGTCGGCCAGCCCGGCGTAGAGCGTGCGGTCGCCGGCGAGAAAGCGCTGATCCAGGAGGCTGATGTTGAGTTCGGTGTTGGAATCGTGCACCTCGACGCATTCGTCGGGAGTGCGCACCGAATGGCTCATGCGCAGGCCGGCGTCCCACAGATGCTGGAGGAATGCGGAGATCGCCTCCTTAGCGGCCGCAATGTGCCGTTCGGAGGGGAACAGCAGGAGCAGGTCGATATCCGAGTAAGGGAAAAGCTGCCGCCGGCCGTAGCCGCCCACCGCGAGCAGCGCGACGTTGGACGCGATGCCGGGAAAGAGCAAGCGCTGCGCGGCATCCATCACCACGCGATCCACTTCCGCGGTACGTTCGGCAAGCGCGGTGAGGGCATCGCCAGTCGCCAGGAATTGCCGGCGGATGCGCGAGGCACTACTGTTAGATGGCTGATTCTCCGCGATCGTCATTACGGATCCGTATGGCTTCCTGCACGTCGTAGACGAAGATCTTGCCATCGCCGATCTTGCCGGTGCGCGCCGCGCTGACGATGGCGTTCACAACCTCATCCATCCGATCGGAGGGCACGACAAGTTCCAGCTTGACCTTAGGCAGCAGATCCACGTTGTACTCCTGCCCGCGGTAAACCTCCTTGTGACCCTTTTGCCGGCCGTGGCCGCGGACCTCGGCGATGGTCATGCCGTCGATGCCGATACTCTTCAGCGCTTCCTTCACGTCGTCCAGTTTGAACGGCTGGATGATCGCCTCAATTTTCTTCATATGCCCACGGTAACGCAAAAAACCGCTTCCTCACGGTCGCGGCTCGGACTTAGTTCCCGCGGCTCGGACTTAGTTCTCGAAAACATACCCTTCCTCGTTGTGCATGCTGAGATCGAGGCCGTCGCTTTCCTCCTGCTTCGTAACGCGCAGGCCGAGCGTGGCGTCGACGATCTTGAGGATGACCAGCGTGCCCACGATGGCCAGGCCCCAGGCGATGGCGGTGCCCCAGAGTTGGTGGAGTATCTGGCCCGAGTTGCCGTCCACCAGGCCGAGTGGCTGAACTTTGCCGGCGGCATCCTTGAGTCCGTCGTTGATCGCGCTGGTAGCAAAGATACCGGTGAGCAGGGCGCCCAGGGTGCCGCCGGCGCCGTGCACGCCGAAGGCATCCAGGGCGTCGTCATAAGCGAACTTGCGCTTGACGCGGGTGACCATGAAGTAGCACATCACGCCCGCACAGGCGCCGATCAGCATGGCCGGAAAGGGCTTGACGAAACCGGATGCCGGGGTGATGGCTACCAGTCCGGCGACACAGCCAGAGATGGCGCCGAGCATGCTGGGCTTGCCGGCGTCGATCCATTCCACCGCCATCCACGCCAGGGTAGCCGCGGCGGCCCTGCTCGCCAAGCCGTTGGCGGCGAGCGCGCTGCCGGCGTTGAAGCCAAACCAGCCGACCCAGAGCATGGCGGCGCCGATGGTGCTGATCACCAGGTTGTGCGGCTTCGAGGCGGCACTGGGAAAGCCGATTCGCTTGCCGAGATAGATGGCGCAAACCAGAGCCGAGACGCCGCTGGTGATGTGCACCACCGTGCCGCCGGCGAAATCGAAGCAGGGAATACGGCCGCCGGAAAACGCGTTGAGCAGACCGCCCTTGCCCCACACCATGTGCGCCATTGGGAAGTAAACCACGAGGGTCCACAGTACGGTGAAGAGCAGCATGGCGCTGAACTTCATGCGTTCCGCGAAGGCCCCGGAAATCAGGGCTGGAGTGATGATGGCGAACATCAACTGATACACCATGAAGGTGGAATGTGGGATGGTGCCCGCGTAATCGGCGTTGGGCGCGGCGCCGACGCCATGGAGGAACGCGAACTGGAAATTGCCGAGGTAAGGCGAAGATCCGCCAAAGGCCAGGCTGTAGCCGACCACGGCCCAAATCATGGTTACCACGGCCATCAGAATGAAGCTGTGCATCATGGTTCCGAGCACGTTCTTACGGCGCACCAGGCCGCCATAGAAAAGCGCCAGTCCGGGAGCGGTCATCATCAGCACGAGGGCTGCGCTGACCAGCATCCAGGCGTTATCGCCGGCGCTTTGGGCGGATTTGGCGGCGGCTTCCATAGCCGCGAGCCTGGCGTTGATATCGGGCGAAGCCTGCGCCCACAGCGCAGAAGGAGCAGAGAGCAGCGCAAGGGCGCCAATTTTTGTCAGGAGGTTCATCGTGGGACCAATCCTAATTTTGAGGCAGTTTTAGCCATTGTCCCTCCCGGGGCTGGGGCGTTGAAGATGGAACTTTCTATGGATCGTATTGGATTTATTTATACGTAGGGCGTAGACATATGCTACAGGTTACAATCTGAGAAACCACAGATCATGGGAACCGTTCTCATCAAGAAACCGGCGATCGACCCACGGTACGCCCAGTTCAAGTTGTCTATCCGCGAGTCCAAGATTCACCGTCGCGGGGTCTACGCCGAAGAGGCCATCCCGGCACGACGCAAGGTTATCGAGTACACGGGCGAGAGAATCAGCCGCCGCGAGACCAAGCGGCGGGGTGATGGACCGGTTACGTACCTTTTCACGCTGGACGATTACTGGACGCTGGACGGCGCATTCGGCGGCAGCGGAGCTGAGATCATCAACCACAGTTGCGATCCCAATCTACGCTCGATGAACCTGAAGGGACACATCCTCTACATGAGCAAGCACGCGATTCGAAGGGGAGAGGAACTGACGGTGGACTACCGGTTCGACAAGGACATCGAACGGGTGGCGTGCCGATGCGGCGCCGACAAGTGCCGCGGTGTGATCAACCTGCTGAAGTAGCTCCGTCGCAGGTATCGTTGCCCTATGATGGCCAGCTATCATGGGTTAGTGCTTCCCGCAAAAAACCTGCTCATTTCCTGTGTTGCGGCCAGTATGCTGGCTGCCCAGGGCCAGCCTGGGCCGGCCAAGCAAATCGCCGCGCAGCTGCGTGCCAACGATCTCAAGGCCGACGTCTCCTTTCTGGCATCCGACGCCCTGCAGGGCCGCGCCACGCCTTCACCGGGGCTCGACATAGCGGCTGAGTACATTGCCGCGCAGTTCCGCCGCGCCGGACTGGAACCGGTGGGCGACGACGGCTACTTCCAGAACGCCAATTACCAATCCGTGAGGCCGAATGTGGAAGGCCTTATGTTCACCCTGGACAATGCCAAAGCGGCCGAAGGCACGGTGGCCATTCAAGAGGCCGTGGCAGCGGACCTCAACGGCGCCGCGGCGTTCAAGGTGATGCTGAGCGACACGGCGGCGCTGGATGCCCTCACCGCGGAGCAGGTGCGCGGCAAGGTGCTGCTGGTGGAAGTGCCCGGTGGCGGCGCCGGCGGCGGGGGTATGGCGGCATTTCAGGCGCAGCGCCGCATCCTGACGCTGGCAGGAAAACTGGAACCCGCGATGGTGGTGATGGTGCGAGCCGCCGCACAACCGCCCAATCCAAACGCCCGCGTGCCGATGCGCGACGCTACCGCGCCCGCGCCCAAAGCGCCGATTCTCAACGTGTGGGACAAGGCGATTCACGACGCAGTCGCCGCCGCCAAGCCGGGGCCGGTGGAAGCTACGGTATCGGCGCACGTGGCCGCGCCAGTCGTGGAGCCCGTGAAGCTGCGCAACGTGGCCGGCGTACTGCGCGGCACCGACCCGCAGTTGAAGGACACGTACATCATCATCACCGCCCACTACGATCACCTGGGCGTGCGTCCCAACGTGCAGGGCGACGGCATTTACAATGGCGCCAACGACGATGCCAGCGGCACGGCCAGCATGATCGCGGTGGCCGGCGCACTGGCGAACCTCGAGGAGAAACCGAAGCGCACCATCGTCTTCGTGGCGGTCTTCGGCGAAGAGGTGGGCGGACTGGGCGCGCGCTGGTATACCGGGCACCCTATCTTCCCGATCGCCAAGACGGTGGCCGATATCAACCTGGAGCAATTGGGCCGCACCGATGACAGCGAGGGTCCCAAGGTGTCGCAATTCAACCTGACCGGCTTCGACTACAGCGACATCGCCGCCACTTTCGCCAGAGTGGGCGCCACTACTGGCGTTCAGGTGATCAAGCACGAAAAGAACAGCGATGCGTTCTTCCGGCGTAGCGACAATGCCACGTTTGCCGACGCGGGCATTCCGTCCACCACGCTTTCGGTGAGCTATGTGTTCCCCGATTATCACGAGCCCGGCGACGAATGGCAGAAGTTGGACTACGACAATATGGCCAAGGTGGATGTCACGGTAGCGCTCGGCATCCTCGAGATGGCCAACAGCGCGCAGGCGCCGCAATGGAATAAGGACAACCCCAAGGCGGCGCGCTACGTGCAGGCTCGGGAGAAGCAGTAGGAAAGGGTCTGCATGCAACATCGCCTATTCCTGAAAAGCACTGTCTGGGTTCTCGCTGTCGCCGCCGCGGCCCTGGCCGCGCGGGCCGCCGACGGCCCGGCGCAGCCCCTGCCATTCAGCCACAAGGGCCATGCCGGAACGCTGAAGTTGCAGTGCAAGATGTGCCACCCGAGTCCGGATCCGGGCGAGAGCATGACATGCAGTGCCACTCCGCGATCAAGACTGACAGTCCGGCGATTCAAAAGCTCGCAGAATATGCCAAGGATGGCAAAGCGGTGCCGTGGGTGCGGATCTACCAGATTCCGGCCTGGGTCGATTTCAGCCACCGGGCACATATCGAGGCCAAGAACACGTGCGAAGATTGTCACGGCAAGGTGATGGAACGCGATGTTCTCTATCGCGAGGTCAACCTCAATATGGGCACGTGTATGGACTGCCACGCGGGCAAGCGAGCGGGTACGCAGTGCAACTTCTGTCACGAACCGCGGTGAGGGGGAGGCCCCGCAAATGTGATTTTGACGCGGAGCTCAAAGCCACGAACGACGTTCGTTGTGAAATGGGTTGGGAAACCCGCGGAGAATGCCCCCAGGAATGGGGTCATGGCAGCCTGAAAGGCTGCTCCACGTGCGGGCGGTCGGGGGGAGACGAAGAGTCCGAGCTGCGCTCGGATTGACAGGCTGAAGCCTGCCCCACCACGGATGGGTTTCCGGAGTGAAGATGAGAGGAAGTCAAAACCGTAGAATACCGATTTGCGGGGTGGCGGTTCTTTGTTGCTACGCGTGTGGGTTTGGCCAGTCCGCGCCACGGCCGCCATGCGGGGTGGAACCCGTCCCGCCCTATCCCAGTTTGGCCGATTCACCGGCTGTGAAGTTTTGGAGCGCTTCCGAACTCGGCGAGAACTGGCGTCCGCCTGCCTGTACGGGGTGGACGGGCGAGGGGTTTTCGACGCTGGTCACAACGGCTGCGCGATTCCGACGAAGCGGGGGAATGGAGGAGTTGCTGCGCCAGAATGGCGCGGTTTCGCAGCTTGCAGGCATGCGCTATTGGTCCACCACGCACAAAAGCTGGGAGACGCTGATCCCGGACGCCTATGCCGTCACCAGCGAACGGGGGAATGAGCGGCGCAAGGACTTTACGCTGGAGGAATTGAAGGCGGGCAGCGTACTCTACTTCGAGCAGGTGGACAACCTCTCCGGCAAAGCCATCTTCAGGCTGCACATTGCAGAGGCCACGGCGGATCGTCTGGTCTTCGACGTGGCCAACGTCACGCTGATGAAATATCTGATTCTGCCGCTGTTTCATCCGGGCGAGATGCAGTCGATTTATTACCTGGATCGCGAGTCGGACGACGTCTGGCGGTACTACAGCGTGGCGCGTACCGGTAAGAATGCAAGCAGCCTGACGACCGGGCACGAGGCATCGTGGATCAACCGGTCCGTGGCGTTCTTCCGCCACGTCGCTGGAATTCCGACCGATCAGGAACCGCCCGCGGCACGATAGTAAACGGTACAGTTTGGGTTTTTCCTGGCGTATCGGGATAGAATGGGAGACTCGCGGAACCCAAGATGCCCGCACGACTGAAGGATATCGCCAAAGACCTTAATCTCTCGGTGGTCACCATTTCGAAAGTCCTGCGAGACCACCCGGACATCAGCCAGGAAACACGCGAGCGCGTTCTGAAGCGGATGAAAGAACTGCACTACCGGCCAAATCTTGCCGCGCGTGCATTGGTCACGGGGCGGAGTTACATCGCGGGGCTGGTGGTGCCGGACCTGGTTCACCCGTTTTTCGGACAAGTGGCCAAGGGATTATCTAACGGTCTGCGCAAGAATGGGTACAGCCTGGTGCTGTCTTCATCGGAGGACGACCCGGAACTGGAGCGGCAGGAGATCGAACAGCTTCTGGCACGCCGTGTGGACGTGCTGATTGTGGCGTCCACGCAGTCCACACTGGAGACGTTCCACCGCCTGGAAGAGCAGAAAGTTCCGTATGTGCTGATCGACCGTAAGTTCGACGGCCTTACGGCGAACTTCGTCGGCGTGGACGATGCGGCGGTGGGCGAACTGGCGACGGCGCACCTGATGGACGCGGGCTGCCGGCGGATCGCGCACATCGGCGGTCCGAACGTGAGTACCGCGATGGGACGCGCGGATGGCTTTCGGCGTGCATTGGAAACGGCGGGACTTGCGGTGGCGCCCGAGTATATCGAGATGCGGGAGCACGGAGACGACGCAGGGGAGGCCAGCGGGTACAAGGCGATGCAACGGCTGCTGGCGCTGCCTGCGCCGCCGGACGGCGTCTTCTGTTACAACGACCCAACCGCGATGGGCGCGATGAAAGCGGTGCTGGAAGCCGGCCTGCGCGTCCCGGAAGACGTGGCCATCGCGGGTTGCGGCAACGTGGCGTACGCGGATTTTCTACGCGTTCCGCTGACCAGCGTGGACCAGCAGAGCGACGCCATAGGGGAACGCACTGCCCGAATGGCCTTAGGCCAGCTGGAAGGCGGCGGGTCGCCGCCACGTCCCAAGACGGTGCTGCTGGAACCGAAGCTGGTAGTGCGGGCCTCTACGATGCGGCCGAAGGCGAAGCCAAACAGGTAAAGGTTGGTAGGCAACATGCGATGGATTTTAATCGTGTCGATGGCCGCGGGTTTGGCGACTTGCGGCCTGGCGGCAACCGACGCGCAGTGCAGTGGAATATTGCAGCGCGCGCTGGGCGCCAAGAATCCGGAAACGCGGAAACAGGCAGTGGCGGCATTGAGCCTGGCGTCCGGCCGCGGGCCGTTGTTTGACCAGCTGGAACAGATGCTGCAGGACAAAGATGTCGACGTGCGGCAGGCCGTGGTGGCGAGCCTGTCGGACGTGAAAACGGCGAGCGCCACGGCGGCGTTAAAGAAGGCCCTGGAGGACGAGGTGCCGGAAGTGAGTTTCGCCGCTGCCAAAGCGCTGTGGGCCCGGCATGACCCGGCCGGGAGGTCCGCGCTGCTGGCGGTTCTCGAAGGGGAAAGCAAGACCTCATCCAATTTCTTCTCCAAACAGAAACGCGATGCCCTCCGCATGATGCACACGCCGCGGACCACCTTCCTGTTTGCCGTGCACCAAGGGGTTGGGTTCGTTCCCGTTCCTGGACTGGGGGAAGGTATTGCTTCGATGCAGGGGATCCTCGGAAGCTCGGGAGTTCCGGGAAGAGCGTCGGCGGCGTTACTGCTGGGCGCCGACAACGAACCCGGCACGTTGGAGGCGCTGAAGGATGCGCTCCACGACAAGGATTCGGCGGTTCGAGCGGCTGCGGTGCATGCCATCAGCCTGCGAAACGACCCTGTTATGAAGAAAGAACTGGAACCGCTGCTGGAGGACGACAATGGCGCTGTGCGCCTGCGGGCGGCCGCGGGTTACCTGAGATTGTCCGCGATTGAGGCCGGGGCCAGGGCGAAGAAACGTTCGACGGCGGTCCGGCCGCGTGCGCAGGACCAGAAGAAATAGTCTTCCGGCGCCCGGAGCGTGCTCTTGGACGGCGGCGTTCGGTTTCAGTTGTATCGAAAGCATCGGAACGTACATCCATACCTCCCCGGTTGTTCCCCGATACGCAGTTGTTTTATACTGCGGCCTAAGTTCACTACGGGCTGCTTCTCGAGGGGGTAGGAAATGAACAGGAACTTGGGCATCGCTTTCCTTGGTCTCTGGTTGACGCCTGCGCTTTTGGCTCAACTTGCGACCACAACATCACTGGTCGGAACGGTCTCGGACGCGAGCGGGAAAGTGATCCCGAAGACACTTACACAGGCGTGACGAACGCCCAAGGGTACTACTCGCTGGAGTTCGTCAAGGTGGGCACGTACAACGTGACCGCCGAGTCGCCCGGGTTCCAGAAGATGACGACCACCGGCATCATTGTCGAAATCAACCAAACGGTGCGGACCAACTTCACGCTGGCCGTGGGCGCGTTGACGCAGACGGTCGCGGTGGAGGCCACAATCGCGGCGATCAAGACCGACGACGCGAGCGTGTCGGAGGTAATCAACGCGCGCAGCATCGCCGAACTGCCGTTGAGCGGGCGCGACCCGATGCAACTTGCGCGCATGACTCCCGGCGTAACTGTGGGCGTCAAATCTTCCGCCACCGGCGTCCCGCCGGGCGAGGATTTCAACGGCGCAGGGACGCGCGAGATCCAAAACAGCATGTCGCTGGACGGCATCAGCATCATGAACAACCTGATCACCACGACGCCGACACGCCCCATGGTGGAAGCGGTCCAGGAGGTTGAGGTGCAGACGGGCACGTACTCGGCGCAGTATGGCTCGTACATGGGCGTGCACATCAATATGGTGAGCAAGAGCGGCACGAACCAGATCCACGGGGCCCTGGTAGAATTCCTCCGCAACCAGGTACTGGATGCGCGGAACTTCTTCACTCTGCCCACACCGGCTAACCCGACTGCGGCTAAGCCGCCGTTGCGGCAGAACCAGTTCGGCTACGAAGTGGATGGACCGGTATACATCCCGAAACTGTATAACGGCAAAGATAAGACCTTCTTCATGTCGTACGAAGGCTACCGGCTGGTGCAGCAGGCGACGCAGCTCGGGACCGAGATGCCGGCGATTTTTTTCACCGGCAATTTCTCCTCGGTGCCGGTAGGGAGTATTACCGGCGGCGCGATCAAGGATCCTTTGAACAGCAACACTCCATTCCCCGGCAACATCATCCCGACCGAGCGGCTCTCGCCCATCGTAGCCAAGCTGCAGCAGTACTATCCGGCGAGCAACCTGCCGGGATTGTCCAGCAATTACTCCGTGCCGGTTCCGACCACGATAAGTACTAACCAAACGGTGGACCGGATCGATCAGAACATCGGCGACAAAATCCGCTTATACGTTCGGGCCCACTATCAGAGTGAAAACGTGTTTGCCGGAAATGCGATTCCCGCCAACGCCAGTACGCTTCCGGTGACGACTTCCAATTACACGGTCGGATATACACACACCCTGACGCCGAGCCTGGTGAACGATTTCCGCGTGGGCCGGCATCGCCTGGACACGGACAACCTGAATTATTTCACCGTGAACGGCATGAAGAGCGCCGGCACGGATCTGGGGATCACGGGATTCAACGGGGACACGAGGTACAACAACCCCGGCATTCCCGAATTCAACGTGAGCGGATTTAACGGATTGGGCAACTCGGGATCGGACTGGTACCAGGCCGACAGCACCTATCAGCT
>WNFJ01447324.1_pt1 | contig 11756 bp, 13 predicted proteins | sample 5400461 | NCBI WGS metagenome assembly WNFJ01 (sample SAMN13153349, study PRJNA577476) | soil metagenome | isolation source: 115 cm saprolite on Douglas fir-dominated hillslope | place: USA:California | collected 2013-09-17
GTGTCCTCGCGGAAGCGGCCCTTCAGGCCCGCGGCGAAGAAGTCGGCCGCGTTGGACGACACTTCGCCCCCGAACAGATCGAGCGAGAGCGAGAACCAGAGGTTGATGTACTTCTGGATGAGCTCGAAGGGCACCGCGCCTTCCTTGCGCGCGTCCTTTCCTGCCGCCGCCAGCTCGCCGCAGCGCTGCACGATGCGGTCCACGCCCGTCTCGCCGACGAAGAGATGGTGCGCCTCCTCGGTGAGCATGAAGCGCGTGGTGCGCGCCAGCGGGTCGAAGCCCGACTGCGCCAGCGCCGCGAGCTGATACTTGCCGTCACGGTCGGTGAACATGGTGAACATGAAGAACGAAAGCCAGTCGTCGATGGGCTCGTTGAACGCGTTCAAGATGCGCGGCTTGTCGTGCGAACCGGAGCGGCGCTGCAACAATTCGTCGGCCTCCTCGCGGCCATCTCGCCCGAAGAAGCGGTGCAGGAGGTACACCATCGCCCAGAGGTGCCGGCCCTCCTCGACGTTGACCTGGAAGAGGTTGCGCAAGTCGTACATCGAGGGGCAGGTCTTTCCCAGCTGGCGCTGCTGCTCGACGGAGGCGGGCTCGGTGTCGGCCTGCGTGACGATGATGCGGCGCAGGGCATTCCGGTGCTCGCCGGGGACCTCGTCCCAGACGGGCTCGCCCATCAGGTCGCCGAAGCCGATCTTCCGCTCGCTCTTAGGCTCGAGGAAGATGCCCCAGCGGTACTCGGGCATGCGCACGAAGTTGAAGTGCGCCCAGCCGTTGGCTTCGACGCTGATGGCGGTGCGCAGGTACACTTCATGACCCTGGAAGCCGTCGGGGCCGACCTCCTTCCACCACTGGAGGAAGTTGGGCTGCCACTGCTCCAGCGCGCGCTGGAGGCGGCGGTCCGAGCTGAGATCGACGTTGTTGGGGATGCTCTCGAGAGACTGCGCCACGTTACGTCCTCCGGAAGTCGAACTTCGGGCGCTCGGGCTTGCCGTACATGGTGAGCGCGCCTTGCTCGCCCGTCGCGTTGGGGCGGATGAAGATCCAGTTCTGCCAGGCGGAGAGGCGGCCGAAGATCTTCGTCGCCAGCGTCTCGGGCCCCGCGAAGCGGTATCTTCGACGGCGACGCGCAATTCCTCCTCGAAGTCGATGTCGTCGGCGTGGACCGTCGCCAGCCCCAGTTTGTTGGCGGTCGCCGCGTCGAGGGGGCCTTCCTTGGCGGCAGCCAGCACCTGGCCGGCGCGCTGCGGCTCGGCGAGGAAGCGCGTCTGCATCCTGCTCAGGCCGTTCCAGCCGGGCAGGGCGCCACCGCTCAAGCTGCCGGGCCACACCTCGACCCCGTCGGCGTCGAGCAGGTAGCTGCGGTCGCAAGCGAGGAGCAACTCGAAGAGCGGCCCGCTGAAACACGACTTCTCGTCGACCACCGCGAAGAAGCTCCGTGCCGTCACGTCCATGCGGCGCAGCGTGCGCGCCAGGTTGAGTCGCACCTCGCGGATGAACCACGAATCGCCTTTGAGCAGTTCTCCCATCTGGTGGGCCAGCTTGCGGTCGCCCTCGGTGCGGACGATGACCAGCCCGGTGTTCTCGTGCTGGAAGCGCAGCCGCAAAAGCGCATCGTCCAGCTCGCGCGCCATGCGCAGCGGGTAGAAGTCCGCCTCCTCGCGCAGCTCGGCGGTCTCGGGGCCGCGCACCATCAACTCGGCGGTGCGCGCCTTCTCGTCGACCTCGAGCGAGACGTAACGCGGCTCGCCCAACGGGGGCAGCTCGATGCCCTTGCCGCGCTCGACGTTCGGCGCCTTGGCGGCCAGGTCGCGCGCCCGTTGCGCGATGGCGTCGGCGAACTTGCTGCGCGGGACCACCGCGTCGACCAGGCCCCACTCCACTGCCCGCTTGCCCTTGACGCCTTCGGCCAGCGTGGAGAACGCGTCGGCCAGGTCGCGGCGCACCTTGCGCTTGTCGACCACGCGCGTGAGGCCGCCCGTGCCGGGCAGCACGCCGAGGAGCGGCACCTCGGGCAGGCTGGGCCAGCGCCAGCTCGTAACCGCCGCCGGCCGTGGCGCCGTTGCACGCGGCGAGGAACTTGAGGCCGCTGTTCTGCGAGGCGTCCTCCATGGCGAGCCGCGTCTCGTTGGTGAACTTGCAGAAGTTGACCTTGAAGGGGTGCGTCGACGACGCGAGCATGTAGATGTTCGCGCCGGCGCAGAAGATCTTCTCGTGGCCGCTGGTGATGACGCACGCCTTCACCTGGGGGTGCGTGAAGCGCAGGCGCTGGATGGCGTCGGCCAGCTCGATGTCGACCGAGAGGTCGTACGAGTTGGATTTGAGCTCCAGCTCGGTGTTGGCCCCGCCGAAGGGCGTGACCTTCATGATGAGCCGGGCGATCTCGCCGTCCACCGCGAGCGTCCAGTGCCGGTACTGGCTGGGGTCGGTCTCGAAGGAGAGCTTCATCGTTCCAGCAAAGGTATCACGCACTATATTGCTTGTCAACGTGTATAGCATGAAATATACTGCACGTGACCATGAGAGAAGAACATCAAGCGCTGCTCGGGGCCGTCGGCTCGGCTGTCCGCGGCCTCCGCGAGCAGCGGGGGCTGACGCGGCGCGAATGGAGACGGGCGAGGGCAACATCTCCGTCGCCCGCCTCCAGGACGTGGCGCGGGCGCTGGGCACCTCCGCCGGAGAGATCCTCGTGGCGGCCCAGCCCGACCGCTCCGACAAGCGCGTCGTCGCCCTGGTCGGGCTGCGCGGCGCGGGCAAGAGCACCATCGGGCGCGCGCTGGCGGCGAAGCTGCGGCTGCCTTTCGTCGAGTTGGACGCGCTGGTCGAGCGCGACGCGGGCCTCTCGCTGAGCGCGATCTTCTCCCTGCACGGCGAGGCATATTATCGGCGGCTCGCGCGCGAAGTCCTCACCCGCTTTCTCGCCCAGTCCGATGGGGCAGTGGTCGCGACGGGCGGCGGCATCGTCACCGACCGCGAGGCCTTCCGGTTGCTGATGAGGCGCTGCCGGACCATCTGGCTCCAGGCCACCCCCGAGGACCACTGGAAGCGCGTGCTCCAGCAGGGCGACGTGCGCCCCAGCGCAGCCAGCCCCCACGCGCAGGAGGAGTTGCGCGCGCTGCTCAAGGCGCGCGAGCCGCTCTACGCGCAGGCCGAGCTGGCGGTCGACACGTCTCGTCTGGGCATCGCGGGGGCGGTCGAGGCCATCGCGCGGCAGGTTGCGGGTTAGGGCGTTTTACTTTCCGCTGAACGACGGGGGGCGGCGGGCGTTGTAGGCCGCGATGCCCTCTTTGGCGTCCTGGCTTTCGAAGAGGCGCTGCTGCAGCTCGCGCTCGAGCGCAAGGCCCTGCTCGAGCCCCACCTCCAGCCCCGTGGTGACGGCGCGCTTGATGAGGCCGACGGCGCGCGACGCCTTGGCCGGCGGCACGAACCTGCGCGCGTATTCGAGCGCCTTGGCGCGAAAATCGCCCGCCGGCGCGTCGACCACCGCGTTGACCAGCCCGAGCGCCTTCGCCTCTTCGATCGAGAAAGTGGCGCCCTCGGCCATCAGCTCGATCGCCTTCGCCCTCCCCAGCGCCCGGCCGAGCCTCTGCGTCCCGCCCGTTCCGGGCAGCACGCCGAGCGATACTTCCGGCAGGCCGATCTTCCCCGCGTCCCGGCGTGCGATGCGCAGGTCGCACGCCAGCGCCACCTCGAGCCCGCCCCCGACGCAGTGGCCGTTGATGGCGGCGATGACCAGCTTGGCCGTCTGCTCCAGCCGGCAGAGCGTCTCGTTGGCGTGGAGGCAGAAGTTGTACTTGAAGTAGGGCGCCGCTTTTTCGAGCATGGTGATGTCCGCCCCGGCGCAGAAGAACTTGTCGCCCGCGCCAGTCAACAGCACGACATGGACGGACTCGTCCATCCGCGCGTCGAGAATGTGCGCGTCGAGTTCACGCATCATCTCGTAGCTGTACGTGTTGGCAGGCGGGTTCCGCAGTTCGAGGACCATCACGCCGTCGTGCTTCGAGGCATTCACCAAGGGCGTCGTCATGCGTCCTCCTTCCGGCTTGTCGCTATACAATCCTCATCATGAAATCCGCAATCTGGATCACCTAGGTGCTCGCGTCCTGCGCGCACGCGCCACCGAGACCTCCGGCCGACGCCTTGCAGTCCTTGGCCGACGCTAGGGGCACTGCCGTGTATTACGCGATGATCTTCGAACTGAAGATCAGCGGAGACGTCGCGACGGTGGTCTTCGGAAGCGACATCCGCATCCCAAGGCGTTTGTGGGCGTCAAGCTGTTGAGCGCCGCTAGGCCACCGGGTACAGGCTCGGAAACAGCACTTCAAGCGCCGCGATCGGGAACCGCAGGGAGACAGGTCCCTTGGGGGTGTCCGAAGCAAGAAGTCCCTCGGTGATAACGTCGTTCAGGATTCGACGGGCAGTCCGCGGGGGTAGACCAACCATGCGCGGGACCTCTCCGCGCTCGACCTCACCGCGTACCAACACCTGCTCAAGGAGCGCTGTCGTTGCAGGGTGTAGCCTCTCGTCGCTCCGCTCGACGTAGACCCTCAATCGTGTTGCGAGCGAATCGATCTCGAAGAGGCTCGTCATGAAGGTGATCTGGTCAAGACAGACGCGCAAAAACCACGTCACGAATTCAGTGAGAGCGCGTTGCGACAGGTTGCCCCGTCCGTCGAGATCTCCTTGGCGGGGCATATCGGCGTGGTCCATCATCTCTTTGTATTCGCCACGTCGTGCCAAACCGCGAGCGAGGCCGCGAGAAATCGACCACAACCCGTGCGCCCCGATTCCCGCGGACAGGCCCATCGCATGACTCATCAATCGCGAGACTCGACCGTTCCCGTCCGGAAATGGATGGATATAGTTGAAGCGATGGTGAGCAGCGGCCATCGCCATGATTCGGGTGGCCTTCCCCATCTGCTTGAACCGATACCGTTCTGCGAACGCACTCATGAATGCATCCACACGACCACTTGATGGCGGCATATGGCGTCCGACCGCGACATCTTGCTCAGGCCGCGACCGCCACTCGCCAGGCGTCATCTTGAAGCTCCGCGTTGCGGACCTTACGATCAGCGTTGCTTGCGGTGCTTCCCGGTAGAATTCGCGATGCAGCTCTCGAAGGAACTCGCTTGATGCAGGTTCTGGCAGGCGCCCGGCCGCCGCCATTTCGTCTACTTGCTTTTGTACGCGGACATGAGCGGCTGCTTCAAGTTGCAGGTTGCGACGTTCGTGGTCGTCGTCCAGGTGCCCCGCTAGGGCGCGCTCGATGTCCCGCGGTCGTGTGTCATGGCCCTCGATCAGGTTGCTGTAATACGTGTTCATCACCCGAACGAGGTCGGCAAGGTTGGCTGCGGTCTTGGAATTGAGCGCCTTGCCAAGCGCCGCAGACGTCGCGGAGATCTCCGCAATCACGTCCGTGACTGGTGAAGCCAACTGCTCTAGGAGTGCTGGCTCAAATCGACCCACCGTTTCCAGTGATTCGGGACGCCTTTTTGGCCGATCTTTTCGCGCCATCTTCACAGCACAATTTTAGAGTAGCTTTCGACAAGTTCCGCCACAAAAGAGCCCGATTTTGGCCGATCTCTTGGCCGATCTTCGTGAACAGCGTCTGCCACGAACAAGACCTCAGGCCTCGGGCGATTGCTGGCGTCAGGTGCTTGACCCGAGGTCCGAGGTCTGAGGTCCGAGGCTTGCAGTCACCTCCGCAGCGTCCCCATTTCCTTTTCGATCTGCAGCGACATCTCCATCGCGTCCGCCCACTCGCCCGGGTCGTTGGTGACGATGGCCGCCGCCGGGTCGACGATGGCCGCCCCCAGCGCGCTGGCGAAGAGGCTGACGAGGTTCTGGAAGGGGTGGATGCGCTTCTCGTCGTCCAGCTTGCCACTGGCGATGGTCACGTACGTCTGGGCCGTCTGCTGCAGATGGCTGGCCGCGGTCGACAGCTCGTCGTCCATCTGGCCGATGTGATCGAGCAGCGCGCGGTGCGAGCTCTCGGCGTCGCCCATGTCGAAGATCTGCACCAGGCAGTCGTGCGGCGCCGCGTCGGTATAGTCGACCACCGTCACGCGCCAGGTCCGCTGCAGCTCGAGCTCGCGCGGCGAGGGATTTCCCAGCGGCGAGAGCGTGAGCGAGGCGCCCTGGTCCTCCTCGCGCATGGCCTGCAGGCAGGCGTGGGTCAGCCGCTCCACATCGTGCGGCTTGAGCAGGTGACCGGTGAAGAGGCCGACCATGCGCGCGGGACGTTCGGTGTTGATCAGCACGGAGAGATACTGCGCGTCCTTGCTGCGCGGGTCGGGCATTTCCCGGACATTGAGCGCCGCGGACCGCGCCGTCAACCCGCCTCGATGACCACCGACACGCCTTGACCAACTCCCACGCAGATGGTGGCGAGGCCGTAGCGGCCCCCGCGGTCGCGCAGCGCGTGGGCGAGGTGGCCGAGGATGCGCGCGCCGCTCATCCCCAGAGGGTGTCCGAGCGCGATGGCCCCGCCGTCGACGTTGACGCGCGCCGCATCGAGGCCCAGCTCGGAGATGACCGCCAGCGATTGCGCCGCGAATGCCTCGTTCAGCTCGACCAGATCGATCTGTCCCACCGAGAGGCCCGCGCGCGCCAGCGCCTTGCGCGTCGCGGGGACGGGGCCCATGCCCATCTCGCGCGGATCGACGCCCGCGCTCGCCGAGGCGAGAATGCGCGCCAGCGGCTTGACGCCCAGCTGGGAAGCCTTGCGCGCCGACGCGATGAGCAGCGCGGCGGCGCCGTCGTTCAACGACGACGAATTTCCCGCCGTCACGCTGCCGCCCTCGCGGAAGGCGGGCTTCAAGCGAGCGAGCTTCTCTAGCGAGGTGTCGGCGCGCGGCCCCTCGTCGCGATCGACGACCGTCTTGTCGGTCTTGACGGGCAGAAGCTCGGCGCGCAGGCGTCCCCGCTGGTGCGCTTCCAGCGCCCTCTGGTGCGAGCGCAGCGCGAACTCGTCCTGCTTCTCGCGCGGCACGCGATACTTGACGGCGACGTTCTCGGCCGTCTCGCCCATGCTCTCGAGGGGGAACCGCGCCGCGAGCCGCGCGTTGGGAAAACGCCACCCGAGCGACGTGTCGAAGGTCTGCATCGACCCGCCCGCGAATCCCTCGGACGGCTTGGCCACGGCCCAGGGTGCGCGCGTCATGCTCTCGACGCCGCCGGCGACGCAGAGGTCCATGTCGCCCACGCGGATGGCGCGCGCCGCCTGCACCGCCGCCTCGAGGCCGCTGGCGCAGAGGCGATTCACCGTCACGCCAGGGACGTGGTCGGGCAGCCCCGCGAGCAACAAGGCCATGCGCGCGACGTTGCGGTTGTCTTCGCCGGCCTGGTTGGCGCAGCCGAAGAACACCTCGTCGATCTGATCGGACCGCGCCGCGGGATTGCGCTCGAGGAGCTGTTCGATGACGAACGCCGCCAGGTCGTCGGGTCGCTCCGACGAAAGTGCGCCACGCAATTTTCCCACCGGTGTCCGCACCGCGTCGATCAACACCGCGTCCTGCATCCGCCCTCCCTTTGCATTACCATCCGGGCATGCCTGCGCGCGTAAGCGATCCGGCGCCCGACTTCACCCTCGACGGCGTGCCGCCCGGCCCCTACCACCTCGCCGGCCAGCGCGGCAAGGTGGTGGTTCTAGCGTTCTATCCGGGAGATTTCACGCCGGTCTGCCTGCGCCAGCTCCAGCACTACGAGGCCCAGCGGCAAAAGCTGGTCGATACCGGCGCGGTGCTGTGGGCCATCTCCACCGACACGCTGGAGTCGCACGAGCGCATGGCCAAGAGCTACGCGCTCTCCTTCCCGCGCCTGGCCGACGAGGGCGCGAAAGTGACGCAGCTCTACGGCGTGCGCTCCTTGCTGGGCTCGGCGCGCCGGTCGGTGTTCATCATCGATCCGCCGGGCGCCAAGCCGCTCTCGCTCAGCTACCGGAGCGTCGACGACATCCTCGCCGCCCTGCGCGAGAGCGGCCTCATGGAGCGGGCATGAGGTGCGGCCGGGATTACTTCTTCACGCCCAGGTCGTCTTTCACCTGGTTCTTGGTGTGGCGCACCTTGCGCTTGGCTTGACGCGCCTTCCGGTCGGCGTGGCGCTTGGCCTTGTCCATCCCGCTGTCGGTACCGAGCTTGTCCTTGGCCGTGTCGACGGCGTCCTTGGAAGCGTCCTTCACGTCCTTCACGGTGTCGTTCTCGGCCATCACCGGCATGGCGAGGCTCAGCGCGAGCGCGGCAATGATGCTTTTCAGCACGGTTCCTCCCTTGGTCGCCGGCCGCCGGGCCGGCTATCTCGGAGAAACGTTGCGCATCGACTGTCGAAAAAACAACGCGGCGGGCGCCCGCCGGGCTGCCCGCCGCGTGTCGAGAAACTGGTCGAAGCTGATCAGGCGGAGAAGCTGGAGCCGCAACCACAGGTGTGCTTGGCGTTCGGGTTCTTGAAGGAGAACCCGCTCTGGCCGAACTGGCCCTCGACGTAGTCGACCTCGACGCCGAGCAGGTACATCGAGCTCATCGGGTCGACGAAGCACTTCACGCCTTTGACGTCGAAGAGGAGGTCGCCGGGCCGCTCGTCCTTCTCGAGGTCGAGGCTGTATTGGAACCCCGAGCATCCGCCGCCCACCACCGCGACGCGAAGGCCGGAGCCCGTCAAATTCTCGCGCTCGATGGTCTCCTTCACCATGGCGGCGGCCCTGTCGGTGAGCCGCACGGGCGAAGGCGGCTCGCTGGAGGTGGTGCTCGTCTGCTGGGTTTCGGTCTGGGTTTCCATATGGGCAGTATACTCGGATGCCGCTGTTTTCCTAGGGATTCAGCGAGCGCCCGCCGTCGACCGTCAGGATGTGCCCGGTGATGTACGGCGCGCGCGCGAGGAACAGCACCGCCCGCGCCACATCCTCGGGTGTTCCGATGTGGCCGAGCGGAATGCGTTTCGACACGTCCGCCGCCTGGTCGCTCAGCACCGTCCCAGGAGCGACCGCGTTGACGCGCACTTCCGGCGCCCACTCCAGCGCGAGCAGCCTGGTCAGCGCGGCCAGCCCGGCCTTGGCGGCGGCGTAGTGCGCGTAGCCCTTCCACACCTGGGAGGTGCCGCAGAGATCGAGCAAATTGACGATCGACCCCCGCGCCGCGCGCAACCAGGGCAGCGCGGCCTGCATGAGCAGGAAGGGGCCGGTCAGGTTCGCGGCCAGCATTCCCTCGAATCGCTCGCGCGAAAGCGACTCGGCCGGCGCCTTCTCGAACTCGGCGGCGTTGCAGACGAGCAAGTCGAGCCCGCCCAGCGCCTTCGCCGCGTCCGCCACGATGCGCTCGGGCTCGCGCGCCTGATCGCCCTGCACCAGCGGCGCCCCGCCCAGCATGGCGGCCGTCTCTTCCGCCTCGGCGCGCGAGGATCGATAGTGCACCGCGACGCGCGCGCCGGAGCGCCGGATTTGTGGAGCTCGACGGCGATGGCGCGCCCGACGCGCCTGGCCGCGCCTGTCACCAGCGCTTGCATACGGCGACAATACGCTTTCTATTGCGCCTCGCGATGGCGAAGAAGAACAAGCAGGCCGCCCCGCAGCCCGAGGAAATCCCGGTCTCCTCCGCGCCGCTGCCTCTCTTGCAGCTCGACGCCAAGGCGCTGGGTGAGTTCCTCGAGCTCTGCTTCGGCGACAAGCGCCTGCGCGAGCTGTGCGCCGAGTTGAAGCTCTACAGCCCGGGCTACCGCATCGAGGCCATGCCTCCCCAGGACGTGGCGCGCATGCTGGCCGACGAGGCGCGCGCCGCCAAGGACGCGCAGGTGCCCGTGACCTTCCGGCACTTCGACGACATGCAGGAGACGTTCTTCGGCGATCGGCTGCAGCACCTGGCGCGCCTCACCTGGCGCGCGCTCATCGACGAGGACCCCAAGGTCCGCGAGCTGGCGCTGGACCCCATCGAGCTGGGCATCGAGCTGCTCTCGGCCCCGCTGCCGGCGGCGGCCAAGGCCGACGACCTGCCCGACAATCTCAAGAAGGCGCGCGAGGAAGTGAAGCAATTGCGCAAACAGGCCGAGCGCGCCGACAAGGAGCGCGCCGCCATGAAGGACCAGCTCACCGCGGCGCGAGGCGACATCGCGGCGCGGGAGAAGTCGCTGGCCGACGTGCGCGACGAGCTGACGCAGGCGCGCGCCGAACTGGCGAGGTCCTCGGCCGAGCTGGCGCGCCTCAACGCCGCGGGCGAGGGCAGGGCGCTGGCCGATGCGCGCCGCCTCGCCGACGAGGTCCGCTCGCTGAGCGAGAAGCTGCGCGCCGCCGTCGAGGAGCGCGAGGCGCTGCGCGGGAAGCTGCAGTCGGCGGAACGCCGCGCCCAGGCTCCCGCTCCGGCGCCTGCTCCCGTTCCCGAGGAAGAACTGCCCAGCGACGAAGAAGCCGCCACCTTCCTGGTCCCGATCTTCACGCGCGAGTTCTACGACTCGATCCAGCGCTGGGACCGCCGCATGCAGCGCGCCGCCTTCGACAAAGTCTCGCTCCTGGCGCGCGACTGGCGACACGGCTCGCTGCGGGCCATCGCGCTCGAAGGCCTGCCGGGCTATTACCGCATCCGCGTCGCCACCGACGTGCGGCTCATCTACCGCCGCGGCGAGGGCAACACCCTGGAGATCCTTTCGCTCATCGACCGCGAGGATCTGGACCGCTACATCCGCCAAGCGAGGACACGCTGATGGAGATCGACCCGAAGACGCTGCAGCAGAAGCTCGCTTCCAAGACGCCGCCGATGGTCATCGACGTGCGCAACCCGCCGGAGACGCAAGCAGGGGGAGTGATCGAAGGCGCCAAGCTCATCCCCATGGACCAGCTCGCCGCGCGGCTCTCGGAGGTCCCGGCGGACCGCGAGGTGGTGGCGGTCTGTCAGAAAGGCATGCGCTCGTTCAACGCCGCCGGCTGGCTGCGCCAGAGCGGCCGCAAGGCGGTGAGCATGCAGGGCGGAATGGACGCCTGGAAGGCGCTCGGCCTTCCCGTCGTCACTGCACGTTGACGACGTGCCCGTGGTGAAAGCGGTCATCCTCGGCCTGGCGGCGGTCGAGGTGGTAGGGCTGGCCGTCCCTTTCGTCCGCGGCATGGTGGGCGCGCTGGCGGTGGCGGCGTTCCTCTACGCTCCCATGCGCTTCCTCGAGCGGCGCGGGCAGGACGCGCGCGACGCGGGGTGGCGGTTCGATCGGCTCGGGAGCGATCTGGCCTGGTCGCTGGGCATGTGCGCCGTGGTGTTGCCGCTCTTCGGGCTGGGATTCTTCGTCTTCACGGCCTGGCTCGACCACCTGCCGCAGGCCGTGCGCGCGCTGCTCGCTCCCTACGCGGGCGCGGCGCGGCCCATGCGGCTGCACGTGCCGCTGACGCTGGAATTCGCGGGACAGGTGGCGGGCAACGCGGCGGTCGCGTTCTCGGAGGAGTTCTTCTACCGCGGGTACATGACGCTGCGCTTCGAGGAGAAGTGGTCGCCGGTCCGCGCCGCGGTGGTGGCGGCGGCGCTCTTCGCGGCGGGCCACCTGCTCGAGCCGGCCCCGTGGCGGCTGGCGGTGTTCTTCCCGGCGCTGCTCTTCGCCTGGGTCAGGTGGAAAACCGGCACCATCATCGGCGCCTCCATCGCCCACTTCCTCTCCAACGTGTGGCTGTTGGTCCTCGAGCGCTCGTCCTACTAAAGAGACTCGATCTCCGTAAGGCCGCGGGGGACGCCGAGAATCTCGCCTTCGGCCAGCTCGCGGAAGCCTTCCTGGGGGGTCTGCGGGCCGGAGAG
>WNFJ01101701.1_pt1 | contig 11755 bp, 23 predicted proteins | sample 5400461 | NCBI WGS metagenome assembly WNFJ01 (sample SAMN13153349, study PRJNA577476) | soil metagenome | isolation source: 115 cm saprolite on Douglas fir-dominated hillslope | place: USA:California | collected 2013-09-17
TTGGCTACTGTCGCTCGCAATGCCAGCGACAGGGCATTTTGGTTAGGGCTCGTATCGCGTTGGCAGGCGCTAGAGATTCAACAGGCCCAGCAACCAGTCCGAGACAAATCCCGATCGCCGCTCAGGCGACAAGCTGAGCTAGCCGCGGTCGATTGATTGGGCAAAAGAAATGGCCCCACCAGAAATTTGATGGGGCCTTGGCCCTGATCGGGGGTCATCTGTGGTGGGGCAGGGAGAGCTGAGTCTTGCTTGCTGACGAGCGCAAGGATTTCGTTTCTGGCGAAGCTTCCCGCCGGCAGCGACGCCGCGATTCCCATTAGCGCGGATCGCCAGCGCGCTTGCTGGGACGCGACATCGGCGGCGGTGTTGAGATCCCGTGCGAGCGCCGGGTTGCGCACGCCGACGTACTCGTCTCTCAGGCCTGGTGGCGAGTTGGTTGAGAGCTTCAATTGTCAGATTCGTGGTAATGCTGGATTCAGGCATCAACCACATCGCTCTGGGCGATATAGCAGAGGCGCAGGCGGATGAGGGCGAGGAATGAGCGCCGCTTGATGGGAAGCAAGGGCCGTCCCGTTGGGGCGGCCTTTCGATTCCCGGCTACGCTACTCTGGCCACTTCGGACACTCCGGGGCTGGCAGTTCCGGACGGTCAGCCCATTTTTCAATAGCGCCATACAAATCAGGATCGTCCTCTTTCAAAATTGCAGACGTGATGTAGCCTTGATGATATCGCGACCTGTAATCGTTCACAGCATCCACCAGAAAATCATGCGCAACCATAGCAGACACCGCGTCGACGGGTCTATTCCACCGTGTCTCGGATACCGGTTCCACATAGAGTGCCGATATACGCTTCTCATGGCGCTTGTTTGGAGTGTTCTTTATTTTTGTCTGGTCAATTTTCTTCAGCGTCGCACGCGCCTCTTGAGCTGCCGGACTCTGGGGATGATTTTCCATTTTGGCCCGTAGAATCGTTCCAAGCACTGAATCTCTATCGGCCATTATGTTTACACTCAACATTCCCTCTTTCTGTTTGGCCACATGATCGCCGCAGGTATTCCGTATATCGTCGGCGGTGAAAACCTCGCCAGCGCGGGCACGTCGCCATAAACCAAGCAAAATGCGATATCGTCCGAGTTCTTCGCGCGCAAACGCAGTCAGAACAACGGTGCTCGGATATGAGCCACTTCGATACAGAATGTTGGCGTCACGCAGTAACAGCCCACATTGTTCGAGGGCGCAAAAAAGTGCCTTTCAACAAATCTTCCGGTGACATCTTCTATTCCTAATTTTGTGTTGGCGACCGCGCAAAGGCTTTCGGGCGCGTATCTCGGACGAAGGCCAGTCGGCAACCGCGGGCACAATCGACCGCGACTTGGCGACAGCGCAACCGCCGGCTTGACGACACCAACCACGCCGGGATAAGCCCTGCGCCTCCATTTCAACCCAAAGGGCGATTTCACCAATGACATTGATCGAAACGGCAATCGAAAAGAATCCGGCTCGCGCGATTGAAGTGTGTCATCGGATTTCAATGATACACGACTTCATCGACACGATAAGAAAAAACGCTATCGAGAAATACGTGCCGGTTTCCATGCCCGCCTCAGTTGGCTCTTTAGGCTTCGACGCTCCGATTTGGGTCGGTCTCGGAATAGTCGGACTTTGGGCTGCTCTTGACGCATTCGCGGAGCGAGCAAAGCTGAATAGGATCAAATGCGCTATCTGCGAAGGGAAGTGCATCCCGTCAACGTTCGCCGGCTATACCCAAGGTAATGAAGGACAGGCGCTCCAAGAATTGGAAGACCTACGTCATCTGTACGCCCACAATTATGCCGGTGATGCCGATCAAAAATATTTCGAACGTAAGCGACATGTGATTAAATTCGGCGTCGTTACCCCACTAACATGCGATGCGAGCTTCAACGGCCACAAAGTATTGCTCGATCTGCCTCATCTTCGGATGTATGCGCAAAAAGTGGAAGGCTTGTTGAAGCGCATTTCCTAGCTGTCACATGGGGCACGGGCAAGCCGGGCGCTGCGCTTTTCAAGGCGAAGAGTTCAAGGCGAGAGTTGCGGGTAACGAACGCCCCGGCGTTGGGGAAGTTGGGGGGGGCGAGACACGCCGGAGCGCCCGCACGCGGCCCAACCATCGCTTTGGGCCGCACCACCAAAGGCGATGAATTTACAGCACCACAATTAGCCAGGACTTAGCGTGCTAAAACGCCTCGCCCGTAGCGAGCCGCGGCGTGTAGCAAGGGTTTCCAGGACTGTGCGAGGCTGTGGGGAGCTAGCCTTCGGCCCCCGGCGTGCGGGGCGCCGCGCTGTCCTTCGCCGGACTGGTCTTCAACCAGCTGCGCCAGTCTCTCATAGCCGGCGGCGATTGCGCATATCTTCTCCCGGATGTCCGCGTCATGTACGCGGTCAGCACGGGCAAAGATCTCTTCGGCGAGCGCCAGAAAGCGACTTGCTAGCAATCGAGAATTGTCCGTCATTGCGGAAGGCTCTAAAGGCGACATCAAGCCCGCTCCTTACCACACCAAAGATGGAAAGTAGGTCGGGCTCCCGACACAGAGGCGAGACTTGCGGGGATGAGGCATCCCGGTCCCAAAGGAATTGCCGACCAATGGGACCGGGATCCGCGCGCGAAGCGGGGGAGGGGGATGTTCGCGCGCACGCGTTAACGCCGCAACGGTGCATCGCGTTCCCAGCCATCGGCGAATAGGGTTAAGCACCCGACCCTCGGGGGACATGGGGAAAAAGCCGAGAGCCGGGGCCACGCACGGAGATACCAACGGGAAGCAACCCGTGCGCCACGTGATGCTAGCACGAAAAACGCCGCGCGCGCCGCCACTGAGCATGACGGAGTCGAGCGCGAACGAATGGTCTCCCCAGCGCTCTTCGTGGTTGGTGGGAGGGCGAAGAGCGCCGGGGAGTGACGCACGGCCGCGCAAGGGGAGGTAATGCGACCGCGCGCCGGGAACTTGGCTTGCCATGCCGGCACATTTTCGACCGTTGCGGGGAATTCTTGCCGCGGCTTCGTGGCGTGCGCCATCTCAGGGCCGCCCATGTCGATGTGCCCCGCCGCGCCCGGCGCACTGGGGGCGGCCGCCGCGGGAAGTGTGGCGCGGGTCCAACAAAAAGGTTTAAGTGCGCGAATCGATACCTTCAAAAAAGATCTGGATTAAGGTCCCTTGATTCTATGCAAATAGTCGGAGCAGGTTCCCTATCATAAATCGCGCTTGCAACTTCTTCGACTTCGCCACGGTTGGCAAGAAACCAGCAAATTTGATCTTGTTGCGTGGGTATACCACCCATTGCGTCGGTCAATGCCGCTTGGGTGATTAGGCACCTGACTGCGCGATCACCGTCTTTCATCCCAAAAGCTACCCCTTCTAGGTCGGCAGAGTATCCGTCGTTCAAGCGCGTCAAGGACATGCTGCTCTCTCTCCGTTCGAGGCTAACAGCCGATCAGTGTGACGGCGGGAGCGCAGCAAAGCCGAGCCCCCACCACGGGTCAACGAAGAAGCAAGCGTAAGGGCAAATTGGGGCCAAAGCTGGAGCCGGCGGCTACTCCGCTTCACCAGCGGGCTTCCTACGCGCCCTCCCGCGCCGCCGCTTCCCGCTCAAGCGCCCGGATATTCGCTGCACGCTCGCGCTCGATGTCCGCTTGGAAGCGCGCAGCGCCGGTCAGGATGCGATCTGGTTCTGGAATGCAACGGCGTGTTGCGTCACGTGCAATTTAAATCCAGTCACCGCGATGCGAGCACGCGCGACGTGACTGTGCACGTGAACTTCGCGAAAAAGCCAAGTGGATGCGTGATATGGATCGTCTTCGACACCGACACTCTGAAGCTCGGCCCTTTCCTTTGGTTTGGTGGGTCACCTGGTCAGCCGTTGCCACCGCTCGGCGATCGGGTTGCTCGCCACGCCAAGGGAGACAGCACCGGGAGAAAGTCCCCGCGGCCCAATCTGCGCGTCGTTGGAAGGAACCAATTCAAGGAGTTGTCGAATATCGATAGGGTCGCCATCGAATTGTTCGGTGTGCCTCGATAGGCGATCGGCTTAAGATGCAGTTCCGGCAACACCGGCCTGATCTTCGGGCGGCGCATCGGAAAGGGGAGGACGATGGCTGCGATTGTCACGGTATATTCGCCACCATCGTCAGCCTTTGACCGACGGCGGTGAGCGACCAGCAGGTTTTACCTTGGAGCTTGGGCCGATCAGCGGCCGTGATATCCGGTACGGCCGTGCCCAGGTCGAAGTCGACCTCAAGAACAACCAGAGTACGTTCGTGCCCGGTGTGCTGGAGGGCTCTTTCGAGACACAAGATGAATAACGTAGAATGACTCGCGCAGGACTATGGAGACTCGACATGCAAGGGGTAAAGGATGCGAGTGGGCTCTACGAGGTCGAGCGCCGCGCCTATCACGCCGCGCGTCCAGGTTTTCGCATCGCGGAGTTGCAGATCGGTCCAACGCAAAAGGTGCCGTGGCACTATCACAGCAACGTCCACGACACTTTCTATGTGCTGACGGGATCAATCCGCATCTTTTTACAAGACCCCAAAGAAGAGATACGATTGATGCCGGGCCAGACGTATGCAGTCCTGCCGAAGCGGCCGCACCTCGTTACTAATGCAGGCGATACATCCGCGGTCTTCCTCGTCCTACAGGGCATCGGCGAATACGATTTCGTTCCGCTGACCTGACGGCTAGAGCGTCCGCTCGATCACGCTGGCCGCGAACTTAACTAGCTTCGCTTGGCCATTGCGATAGTTTGAACCCTCCGATGTGGCGTTCGCATTGGCGACGCTCGTCTGTGCGGTGACCGTTGCGAACATGTCCCTGAAGGCCACTAGCTGGTGGCTCAGACGAGACAGCCATCGTAATGATCTGAAGCGATCATTCACCTGGGACTCGGCTGAGGTGTATTGAAGTCGATCCTCACATCGCCCTTCGTTTCCTGAACAACCGGGCTTTGTGGTCCGGTCGTCGTGGTTGAACTTGTTTGCGCCTTTCGATCGCCCCAAAACCAGGCTGCGACACCAATCACCGCCACCGACCAAACCAATATGGAGATCAATCGCAGGAGCCGGTATGCATCGTCCTTCTTCAGCATCGGGAAAATCGATTTCCGAATAACTTCTCGGAACAGGAGGAAGAAAACCCCGAGCGCGACCCCCCCGATTCCTAGAACTTCGCCCAACGTTTTCAATAGACCCGCATCCATGTGCTGATCTCTCCTGGCTGCCTTTCAATGTCGACGGCGCATTTTTCCAAACCACTGCCGGCTTCGAACTCGGTAACGTCGCTACTTCGGAATTTCAGGTCGCGCATCGCTGCGCGGTCAATTGGGCCGCATATCTTCGCGAATTTGCTTTGTGATTGGATGCTCCGGTCCCAGCGCCTTATCGCTGATCGCGAGCGCGCGCTTGGCGAGCAGCTCCGCCTCGGCATCGCGGCCCTGATCCTTGTATAGCAGCGCCAGGACGTTGAGGCGCACGGCGACCTCTGGATGCTCCAAGCGGTTCCGCCTCGGCGTAGCGGTCTAAATCCCGGTACAGCATTGCCAGGTTGCTGAGCCAGGTGGCGACCTCCGGATGCTCCGGTCCCAGCGCCTTATCGCCGATTGCGAGGGCGCGTTTGAAGAGCGGCTCCGCCTCAGCGTGGCGGCGCTGATAACGGTACACCACCGCCAGGTTGTTGGCGCGGGTGGCGACCTCCGGATCTTCCGGTCCGAGCGCCTTCTCGCTGATCGCGAGCGCGCGCTTGGCGAGCGGTTCCGCCTCGGCATACCGCATCTGATCACGGTACAGCATGGCGAGGTTGCTGAGGCGGACGGCGACGTCCGGATGCTCCGGTCCCAGCACCTTATCGCCAATCGCGAGCGCGCGTTTGAAGAGCGGTTCGGCCTCGGCATAGCGGCCCAGATCTTGGTACAGCGTGGCCAGGTTGTTGAGGCCTGCGGCGACGGCCGGATGCTCCGGTCCGAGCATTCTTTCCTGGATGCTCAAGGCTTCGGTTAACGCCGCACCTGCGGGCGGGTAATTGCTGGCGCTAATCGCCGTCAAGCCGAGGCTGACCAAGTACGTCGATCGAACAAGCGCTTCCCCGGAGGGCACCAGATTCGCCGCCTGCTGAAAATCCTCCGCCGCAGCCGCGTATCGCAGCTGGGTCCAATTCAATTCGCCGATGTCGGCCCTCGTTTTCGCCGCAGTCAGATGGGATCGCGTTTGGGAAACCGTTCATCTCCAACCCAGATCTCGTTATCCGTATGTTCCTAGGCGCACGTCTCGCGATGGCGAATCGCGAGACGTTTTATGGCGGTGGCGAAGAGGGGTACACTGATTATCAGGTTTTACGCTCGGCCGAGCCGGAACCTTGCTATCAGGATCACGAGCGGGCCTGGGGTTGATGCGTGAGGCTTTGCAACAAGGACGTCCGATTGACAACACTTGTCATCAGCGCACCTTTCAGATTCGGTAATCAACCTCATGTAACCTCCCGCTTTGGTCGACGGGGTTTTTTTCCAATGGAAGGGCGGCATCATCCGCCGGCTGAGGAGTGAACCATGGCAGAAGAAAGAATCGACGAGGAAGAGATCGCCTTCGCGCAGCAGTGGCGCGATGCGATGAAGAGGCAAGTGTCATTGTCGGCACGCTTGAAGCCAGCGAGTCGATGCTTGAGGAAGTCGACCCAGATGCTGATCCTGAGGAGCTGCGGATCGAATTGATGGCAACTGCGCTCAGTGCGGTCGCTGCAATGGGCGGCGGCACCAAAGAGAACTTCATGGAGATGGCCAAGAATGCCGCCCAGGAGTACTTCGACGGAGGCAATGAAGACAACGCCTAGCAAGCCCGCATGGCAGCCTCTCCCCGGAGAGGCCATTACCCTAGCGGCCATCTCGAAATGACGCATGGGCATAAGCTGCAAGAACTGTCGGATGCTGTCGGATGCGTCACAGGTTGACATCCCACCAACAGTGCGCCAAGTTTTGTATCTGGGTTGATGCACCCGCCGCCTGCGCCCTTCGGGGATGGTGAACGTATCAATTTCTCTCCGCGCCCTCGCCATTGGCGAACGGATTCGGCAAGGCAGGCCCCGATCTTTTCCGTTCGCCGATGAAGAGGCCTCTCATGCGCGATTTCCGCGATGCGAAAGCTATGGCGCGCGCGTTGCGCGATGCCTTGAAAGCAAAGGCTATCGATACCACCCATGCCGAAGCTCTGGAGCTGATAGCGAAGGCATTCGGCTATGAGAACTGGAACATTTTGTCCGCCAAGATCGAAGCCGCTGAACCGGCGGCGAGCGATGAGCGCACGCTTTCGGTTGCGGCGCGAAACGATCCGCCGCCGCCAAAGACCCTCTACTGCTCGTTCTGCGGCAAGAGCCAGCACGAGGTGCGTAAGCTCATTAAGGGGCCGCCACCGTCATTCATCTGCGACGAGTGCGTTGAGGTGTGTACCGACATAGTCGAGCCAGACGATGACCTGGAACTCTTCCGGCTGATCAGAGCGAATGAAGAGAGCGGGGTGGCCGCCTATCCGGCCTTGTTGGAGCCGGCTCGCCGGAGGCTTGCGGAAGAGCTAGCGCACTATGTAGAACGCGGTAGGAAAGGCGTAGAGCGTAATCGCGTCGCCCTGCAAGATATTGAGCGCAAGCTTGCGACGTAGGACGGCGAAGTGTCTGCGGATGGCAATGCTCTGGCGGCGATGCTGCAAAAGGCACGACGCGAGCTGAAGCGATATCAGGACGCTCTAAACATCGCAACGACCGCACTTGGCGAGCGCAGGCAGTAGGCCAGCGGATAGGTCCACTCAGCGGCAATCAAGGGGCGGCCTTCGGGTCGCCCCGCTTGTTTTCGGCCTAGATCAACTTCCTCTAAGCGGCGATTCCGGGAAGCAAAGGCCTTAGCCTTCACCTCTCCCCGCTCGCGGGTCGCTTGCGGGGGAGGGAAGGGTTGGGGGCTTCTTACCGGCCCGGCTCCAGCATTATCAATAGCCTCGACGGCGTTCCTTTTTTGCCACTTTGCGGGCCGCGTAGCGGGCATCCCGGGCGGCTTTTTGCTCGGCCTCCAGCGAAATCGCCCGTTCGGCTCTTTCGACGGCAAGGAGAGCCTCTTCTTCTTCGGCTTCGCGCTGAGCCTGCGCGGCAAGCTCAGCGGCACGCGCGGCCTGTTCGGCCAATTCGACCTCACGCGCCAGCTTGGCGGCTTCGCGCTCAGCCATGCGGACCAAACGCACCTCGTTCATGGCCACCCTGGCGGCGTGCCGCCGGGCGACTTCGGGGTCTTCGGATGCGGCGAGAAACTTTTGCAGCATCGCCTGCTTGGCGGCGGCGGCGGCACTCTGGCGCTGTTGGTGGTCAGGGTCTTGGATGCTGCTCATTTATTCTCCGGTTCATCGCGGCCGGGAGCGGAATGGTCCCGCCCATCAGGCTCGCGTCACGTTGAAGTCTCCGTTGTTATGGAGACCAGCTTCTTCTTAGCCCTATTTTCCGTTTCGGCCAGTCGAACCTGAGCACGCGCCATTTGAGTGCGATAACTGCTATTCCAGGCGGTAGAGTCAGTAGCCGCCTGAGCCCCCTTCCTCGTTGCCGATCTCCTCGCGGGCCGGGGTTTCTACGCTTCGCAGACCGCCCCTGCCATCCCGCATAACACGCAATCTGATACCATTGCACTTGGGGCGGATGCCTTGTTATGGTTGGATTGATACCGGCTTTTTGCCGCTGGGGGGCCAAAATCATGAAAGCGTTGATAACGCCTGCCCCCTCGCATTTTGGGGACGCGCACGCCGCCCGATCAAGCGGCGCCCGCACGTATTGGGGGTGTCATGCGTATTTGCGTCGCAGCCGCGGCGTTGAGCGGCTGTGTCACGACAGAGACCGTCCAGTTTCGTCCAAAACCGGATCAACAGGCCTTGATGAGGGACGGGCAGAGTGCCTTGGTTTCGCGACGCAAGAACTCGATCGTCCTCATCAGGCCGGCGGCGCGGGAGTTTCGAACCGGCGGCCGGCCTGTCTTCGTTGTAGGGATCAACAATCTCAGCAAAGGCCCGCTCGAATTTCGAGTCGGCGATATCCAGGCGACGCAGTCGATCAATGGTGAGATGGCCGAACTTAAGGTCATCACCTACGAAGACTTAAAGCAGGAAGAGCGCAATCGCCAAATCGCCTCGGCTCTCCTTGCCGCCGGAGCCAACGCGGCAGCGGCGTCCCAGGCCGGCTACTACCACTCGACCAGCACGGTGTACGGCCCGCGCGGGGCCTATAGCGTAAATACGTCCGGCTACAGCCCTACAGCGGCTGCGATAGCGCAATCGAACGCGAGCGCTCAGAACGAAGCGATGATCTCGGCGACCATCGAACAGGGACCTCGCGAATCTCGAACGCTCCGTCATGAAGGATAACACTCTCCTTCCTGGCGAATGGTATGGCGGGCAACTCCACCTTCAACCGCTGGCCCAATCGAGCGAGGCCAAATCCTACAAAATTGTCCTGATGGTCGGTGCGGACCGTCACGAAATTGAAATCGAACAAGCGAGCGCTCAGTGAGCGAGTAGCGCGGCCCTTAATGATCCGCGAGGAATTTAGGGACGGAGAGAAGTAGGCCATGTTGGCGCGCAGATTGCTTTTACTGACGGTTGCCGCCGGCGTTATCTACGCTGCCATGTCGGCCACACCAGTTCCGCCGCTGGCCCAACAACCAGGTCCATCGAAGGCGGTTGACCTCTCGAAAACTCCAGAGCCAAAAGTCGACAACAAGTTGGGCGCATCTGACCGCACGGATGCGGCCATTGCCACAATGATCGTGCATGAGAGTCGCAATGCCTACTACGCTAGCGGCCATCCTTGCGCTTGTCCGGAGGATCTGATGCGCAACGGGCGTCGGTGTGGCGGCACGAGTGCCTACATTCGTCCAGGTGGTGCGCATCCGCTGTGCTCCACCTCCGATGTTTCTCCGGAGATGATCCGGCAGTACCGGGCGCGGTCTGGACGCAATTGATGATAACCGGCGTCATAATGTCCGGAGCCACGCGCACGAGCTTGGACAATGTAGCGTTTTCACTGTGAAGAAACTAGGCGGCGTCTATCAGCGTCGGATCGTTGTCGCCAGCGCCAGTCTTGTTGACTCGCCTCGACACAGGCCACATGCGAAGGCGATCCTCGGCGGCTGGCCTCAGAAGCTCGGTACCGGCCTCGCCATACAGCCACGGCCCGATATCCGCCTTGTCGAGCACCACCGGCATCCGATCGTGAATCGGTCGTGTCACCTTATTCGCGTCCGTGACGATGATCGTGCACGAGATCATGGGCTCGCTGGTCTCGGGATTCTTCCAGCGATCCCACAGGCCCGCGAAACTCAGCACGCTTCCGTCCGCCGCGCTGATGAAATACGGCTGCTTGCCGTCCGGCCTTTTGAGCCACTCGTAATAGCCGCTGGCCGGGATGATGCACCGATGGCGCTTGAAGGCGTCCCGGAACATCGGCTTGTCGACAACGCTCTCCGCTCGCGCGTTGAAGCTTGCCGGTAACTGCTTCAGCGGCTTTTTCCACCACCATGGAATGAGCCCCCAACGCATCGATACCAGCTCGTTGGTGCCGTTGGCGGCCGGCCTCACGACCTCTACCGGATCAGTCGGGGCAACGTTGTAGTGGGCCTGCAAATTGCGAGCAGGGCCGTCCGGGAGATCGTACAAGTCTTGAATGTCGTCCCAGGTGTAGCGCTGCACAAAGCGTCCGCACATTGGCCTAGTCCGCTCGTTCGGGGACAACGATCTTGCTGCCGACTCGTAGCGGGACGTACACGGCCCATCGCCCCTGTGCGTCGGTCACTGTGATCGTTTGTGGCATGTTATCGGGATAGTCGCCGCCGTGCTCTCCGGTCTCGAAACGCAATCCTGTACCATCGCCATGGGGATCCTGGGGCCGCATCGTATAGGTCAGCTCTCGGAACGTCTGTGTTGCGCTCATGCGCTGTTGCCTTCATTCCTCGATTGCCCGCCGCCCCGCGGCCGTGATCCGCATCCGGACCACCGCGTTGCCGCCAACCATCATCGCCCCGCGCTCTGCTGCTGCAAGCCCGCGCCTGACGAGCCCGGCCAGCACGCGGCGTTTGAAGCCATGGGGGTCGCCTCGAATATCCGGAACTGCGCCGCAAGGTCATCGGTCTCGCTGCGGAGCATCACGCGACCACGGTCCTGATCGAGAATGCGGGTCCGGGCATCCGATCGGCGTCAAGCCGGAGGGCAGCAAAGTCGATCGAATGGCGGCCCAGTCGGCGAAGATTGAGGCGGGTCACGTCCACCTGCCGAACAGCGCGCCGTGGCTCGGCGACTTCCTCACCGAGCTTTTGTCATTTCCAAACGGTCGTCACGATGATCAGGTCGATAGCGTTTCTCAGTTCCTCCGATGGTTGCAGAACGATGCGTATAATCAGATCTCCTTTGTCGCGCCGATCCTCATCACACGTGCCGATATGGGTCTTCCCCCGCTGCACATAGACTGGTCGTGCCGGCACTGAGTTTTCCGTCAGATCGGGAACCTTCGTTGTCGCATCGCAGCAGGCTTGCGAGCTTCTATACGCGGACGGTCAGCCGCACCCCATCGATGCAATCGGTCCCGACCTCCGGTCCGTGCATAGGGCCACGTCCCGCGCGCGCTCTCAAGCTGCGCGCGGTGCCGCACGATCGCCCTATCCCGGCCGCCCGCGCCCGCCCAAGATTGTCCTGGATCGTGCTGCGCGCCACCGCACGC
>WNFJ01128401.1_pt3 | contig 11755 bp, 13 predicted proteins | sample 5400461 | NCBI WGS metagenome assembly WNFJ01 (sample SAMN13153349, study PRJNA577476) | soil metagenome | isolation source: 115 cm saprolite on Douglas fir-dominated hillslope | place: USA:California | collected 2013-09-17
TGTGCTCGAGGCCCTTCAGATCGCTGAGGACAAGGGCGTTCGCCAGATGCTCGGCTTTGCCACATCGGCCGTGCGCGACGCCGCCAACGGTGACGAATTGCTCGCCAAGATCGAAGCCGAGACAAACGTCGCGATCAAGGTACTACCCGGCGCGGATGAGGCCCGACTGACCTTCCTCGCTGCCCGCCGCTGGTTTGGCTGGTCGTCCGGCCGACTGCTGTTGCTGGATATCGGCGGCGGCTCGCTGGAAATCGCCACCGGGCTCGATGAGGACCCTGATTGCGCCGTCTCGCTGCCGCTAGGCGCCGGCAGGCTCACCCGCGACTGGCTGCCCGGCGATCCGCCCTCGCCCGATGACGTGAGGAAGCTGCGCAGGCACGTGCGCGCGGAGATCGCCACGACCGTCGGCACCCTGCTTCGGGACGGCCTGCCCAATCATGCGGTGGCGACGTCCAAGACTTTCCGGCAGCTGGCCAGGATCGCCGGTGCCGCGGCGTCGAACGAGGGTCCGTACGTGCGGCGGACCCTGAAGCACACAGACGTAACGGCGATCGCGGAGCGGCTCTCGCACATGACGACCGCCGAGCGGATAGCGATGCCCGGCGTGTCGGAAGGCCGGGCGCAGCAGCTCGCGGCCGGTGCCGTCGTGGCGGATGCGGCCATGGATCTGCTCAACCTGCCCGTGCTGGAGATCTGCCCGTGGGCGTTGCGTGAAGGCGTCATTCTGCGCCAGCTAGACACGCTGCCCGCGTAACGTGCTGCCTGCCTGACAGGCCGCCATCTAAGCGCCCACACTCGTCGCCGCAGCCAGGATCTCGATGATGGCGGCGACCGCCTGCTCAGCGTCCGGGCCGGTCGCACGGACGGTCACCAGCTGGCCGCTCGTAGCGCCGATACCCATGACGCCCAGCACGCTCTTGGCGTCGGCGGAGCTGCCGCCAGCAGACAGCTGAACGGAAGCCGCAAACCTCGCAGCAGCGATGGCGAGCGAACCTGCGGGCCTGGCGTGCAAGTCCCCGGCCAGAGTGACAGACGCTTCAGAGCTTCCGGGCATTCCGCGCCTCCTCCGCTGCGCTCGCGACCGCCTTGAGGTCGCCGCCGACGGCGGCCGCGATCGTGGCCGCTACCGCGCCCTCCACGAACGGTGCATCGGCGATCGCCAGCGGATCAGGCAAATCGTCGCCATCGGCCAGCAGTGCTTTGACCGTCAGCACTGAACTGCCCAGGTCAGGGAGTATGACGACGCCTGCGCCGCTGCTGGCGGCCGCGAGTGCAGCGCGCACCTTGTCGATGCTCGTGCCGAGTCGCCCGTCATCGGTGCCGCCAGCCGGCACAATGACAACGGCGCCCCCGCCGACCTGCCCTGCCAGCTCCGCGGCGCCCGCCGCCAGCGCAGCGCTGTGTGACACGAGCACGATCCCCACCCGCGCGCTCTCGCTCATGGCCTATCCTGAATACTGTTCGACATTACCGAAAGGCCTCCATGATTCAGTCGGTAGAACGTGCGGCGGCGATCCTGACCGCGCTCGGCTCGGGTACCCCGCGGCTGGGCGTGACCGAGATCGCCGACCGGGTTGGGCTGGCCAAGCCGACGGTTTACGGGCTGCTGCGAACGCTGGAGAAGCACGACCTGGTAGCGCAGGATCCGGACACAGGCAAGTACAGCCTGGGCCCTGGCGTGCTTCAGCTTGGTAACGCGTTCCTGGACGGTTCCGAACTGCGGGCGCGCTCGCTGCTGTGGGCGGAATCGCTGGCGCAACGCGCTAGCGAAGCGGTCTGGGTGGCTACCCTCTCGGGTTCGCGCGCGATCGTCTTGCATCACGTGTTCCGGCCCGACAACACTGTGCAGATCCTTGAGGTCGGCGCGGCCATCCCCTGGCATGCCTGCGCACTCGGCCACGCGATCGCTGCAAACCTGCCCGCGGCGAGCTACGCACGCCTGGTCGCTGGTGAGCTGACACCGCTTACTGGCAAGACCAAGACCACACGCGCTGCCCTGGGCCGGGCCATGGCCCAGGTGCGCCGGCAGGGCTACGCGGTCGAGGACCAGGAGGCGACCGTGGGCGACGCCGGCATCGCTGCGCCCATCGTGAACAGGGCAGGTTCGGTTGCGGGCGCGATCGGCGTTGTCGGTCCCGCCGAGCGGCTGCTGGCCGTGTCGGTCCGCGAGGAACTTGCTAGGGCGGTCACCGAATCGGCCCGCGGCATATCCCGCGACCTCGGTGCTGGTCGTGGCGGCACTGCGCTGACCGCACTGAGCTGACGGCACTGCCGCCCAGTACTTAACCAAGGCCCGCACGCTGCACCAGCTCCCAGGAGTCGCGCGCTGACGAGCTCGCCAGGGCCTTGGCCGCCACCGCCTCGCACGTGCCGGCATCGAGTCGGTTTAGCTCGGCCCGCACCCGGCCCACCGCCGCCGCAGGCACACTCACGACCCGGATGCCGAGGCCGATCAGCAGGGGCAGCACCAGCCGGCTCGCGGCCGAGTCTCCGCAGACCGACACGCTGATGCCAGCCTCGGCAGCCGCATCGATGACCTGCGCGATGAGCGCGAGCACGCGCGGTTCGGCTGCCAGCGCGGGGCCGGCCGCAGGATCCAGGCGGCTAAGCCCAAGCACCTGGCCGGTCAGGTCATTTGTGCCGATCGAGAAGAAGTCGACCGCTGGCGCGAAAGCGCGCGCGTTAGCAGCAGTCGCGGCGACCTCGACCATGATTCCGAGCTTCGGCTGACCGACGTCCGCCTCCGCTGCGGCGCGTTCGAGCTGTCCTCGGACGGTCGCCACCTCAGTCAGCGATGTCACCATCGGAATCAGGATCGCTAGGTCTGTGTCCCGGCCCGCGCGCAGCACCGCCGCCAGCTGGTCGGTCAAGGCCCGCGGGTGGCTGAGCAGCTCGGGCAGGCCCACGGGCCCGCTGAGGAACGGCGGGACCTTATCGCCAGAGAAGTCCAGCAGCCGCACAGTCGCCGGCCGGCCCGCCAGCAGGCCGAGGATCGGCTCCAGCTGATCAGCGTGCTGGTCACGGGTAGGCCAGCTGGTCGCAGCGGTAAATGGGATCTCGGTGCGCAGCAGCCCTACCCCCGCGGCGCCAGCGGCCATGCCGAGCCGGACCTCGGCCGCCGATGCGACATTGCACAGCACGGTGACGAGCTGGCCGTCGGCTGTAATGGCGGGCCCGTCACTGATGATCACGCGAGCACTGGTACGCGTGCGTGCGAGCTGGTCAGCCGTTGGGTCGAGGATGAGCTCCCCGCTACCGGCATCCAGCAACGCAGGCCGGTCGGCTGCGAGGCCGAGCACGGCTTCATCGGCACCGGCCAGCATTGGCAGGCCGAGACCGCGCGCGATGATCGCGGCGTGCGAGCTCGCGCCACCCGCTACGGACACGGCGCCGGTCAGGCCACGCTCAGCCAGTTCGATCAGGTCGGCGGCCGCTACCTCGCGCCTGATCAGGATGAAGTCTCCGGCAGGCGGCGCCGGCCTGCCGCCGGCTAGCTGCTCCAGCACAGCCTGCGCCACCTGACGCACATCGCCGGCTCGGGCGGCCAGGTCGGCGTTGGCCAGTCCAGCCAGGATGCTGGCCTGAGCTTCAGCCGCGTTGATGACCGCCGTGGCGGCGTCTACCCCTCCGGCTACAGCCGCCACGGCGGGGTCGATGAGCAGCGGGTCGGCGGCCATGAGCGCGGCCACACCGACGATGTCGGCCTCTTCAGAGCGGCCAGTTGCGCGCAACTGCTCGGCAAGCGCACCGCGATCGGCTGCCACCGCGGCGAATGCCGCTTGCAGTTGGCTGGCTGTTGCCCCGGTGGTTAGCCTGACGTCGGCCAGGTACAGCCGACCGGCGGCGACCCCGCCCGAAACCGCAGTGCCGCCAACCCGCATCATGACGCCTGCCGTTGAGCCACGTCGCGCAGCGCACCGACGATGATCGCGGTGGAGGCGGCGCCGGGGTCTTCGTGGCCGACGCTGCGCGGTCCGAGATAGCTCGCCCGGCCTTTCAGCGCCTGCATGGAAATCGTGGCCTGTGCGCCTTCCGCAGCCGCAGCCGCGGCGGCCGCGAGGGCGCCCGCGGTATCGCTGCCCTCGGAAATCGCCTTCTGCAGCGCGGCGACCGCCGGAGCCAGGGCGTCGACCATCGTCTTCTCGCCCTCGCGGGCGGCGCCGAGTTTCTGCACGCCCGCGAGCGCGGCTTCCAGGCTGGCGGCTAGCTCCGGCAGGCCGGCGTCGGCTGTGTCGCCCAGCGACTTGCCTGCCTGTCGCAGCGCCATGCCGTAGAGCGGTCCCGACGCGCCGCCCACCTTTGAGATCAGGGTCGAGCCAGCCAGGATGAGCACCGATCCCGGTGTGGGCGTGGCCGCCTGATCGAGCGCGGCTGAGATGGCGCTGAACCCCCGGGCCAGGTTGATGCCGTGGTCTGCGTCGCCGATGGCCGCGTCCAGCTGGGTCAGGTGGTCCCGCTGGGCCTCGATGGCAGTGCCCGCCTCGGCCAGCCAGGCGCGGATGAATGCGGCGTCCATAACAGCTCCTCGCGGTAGCAGCCGACGGCGCGCGTGCCGCGCCGCCGGCGTGTTCTTCCTACCGTCCTACTGCTTACCGGCCCCACCGCAAGGCAGGCGTTTCCACCGGCGCGTCCCACAACTCGGCGAGCGCGTCGGTCAGCTGGCACACCGTTACCGAGAACCCCTGCATTTCCAGGCTGGTGATGTAGTTGCCCACGAGGTTCCTGGCGATCCTGGCGCCCTTGCCGGTGATGTACTTCTGCACTTCGTTATAGACGACGTACAGCTCGATCAGCGGGGTGCCGCCCATGCCGTTGACCATGACCAGGAGGTCGCCAGTCAACGGGAGGTCGGCGTGGATGGCGTCCAGCGCCACGGCAGCGATCTCGCTCGCCGGGGCAAGAGGCCCGCGTCGCCGGCCCGGCTCGCCGTGGATACCGATGCCAAGCTCGATCTCAGTGTCACCGAGATCGAATGTCGGCTTGCCGGCAGCCGGAACGGTGCAAGAGGTGAGTGCGACACCGAATGATCTGCTCCGCTCGTTGACCTCGGCAGCGACCGCTGCGACGTCGGCCAGGGGGGCGCCGCGCTCAGCCAGCGCGCCAGCGATCTTCTCTACGAACACCGTCGCGCCGACCCCGCGGCGCCCCGCGGTGTACAGCGAGTCCTGGACGGCGACGTCGTCGTTGACGACGACGGGCACGACCTCGATGCCGTCGTCCTCGACCAGCTCGGCAGCCATCTGGAAGTTGAGTACGTCACCGGTGTAGTTCTTGACGATGTGCAGGACGCCCACGCCGCCGTTGACGGCCCTGGTGGCCGCCAGCATTTGATCGGGTACCGGCGAGGTGAACACCTCGCCCGGGCAGGCGGCGTCCAGCATGCCGTAGCCGACGAAACCCCCGTGCAGCGGTTCGTGTCCCGAGCCGCCGCCTGACACCAGGCCGACCTTTCCTGACGTGGGGCCGCCTGCTCTGGTGATCACCTTGGCCTCGATGGCAGTGCCCGCCTCGGCCAGCCAGGCGCGGATGAATGCGGCGTCCATAACAGCTCCTCGCGGTAGCAGCTACGGTATCGGGGTCTGGCGAGAGGCTGGTCAGCGCTGCGTCCCGGCGCACCCTGGACATGCCGACGTAGGCCAGGCCGCCCACGACCCCGCCAGCCAGTTCGCCGATGACGTAGGCCGGGACCTCCGACCAGGTGACGTGCCCGCCGAACGCACCCTGCATGAAGAAAGCGCCCAGGTAACGGGCTGGGTTGATGGCCGCGCCGGTGGCCGGCCCAATGATGATGATGATGGCGAACACGATCGCGCCGATCGCCATCGGCGCCCAGCCGGGCACGGCCCGGTGGTCGATGACGCCAAAGATGACGAAGACGAGGATGGCAGTGCCGATCGCCTCGATGACTAGGGCTCGGCCGAATCCCATCGAGGCTGTGTCGTACTTGGTGACGCCGCCGCCGGCCAGGACGGCGGCGGTCCGGCCTAGCGTCAGGAAGATCGCGGCTGCCCCGCCGATGGCGCCTACGAGCTGCGCCAGCATGTAGCCGGGGACCTCTCGCCACGGGAACTTGCCCGACACCGCGAGCGACAGTGTGACAGCCGGATTGATGTGACCGCCGGAGATGTGTCCGATCGCGTACACCACGCCGACGATGACGAGCATGAACGCGAACGAGATCATGCCCAGGTCAGCGAGTGAGAACGGAGCCTTGCTGCCCGCGGCGATCACTCCGGTGGCAGCGGCAGATCCGGCGCCGACGTAGACCAGGCATGCGGTGCCCACTAGTTCCGCAAGGAGTTTCTGCGGGGTCGTTGGTAGTGCGGCCATGCGTTCGCCCGACGGCTGCACCCTTCGCTGAAGCGGCAGGCGGCGGGCTTCTCACCTCCCTCAGCGAGATGTCTGAATGCTGTTCGACATCGTGGAACAGCATTTCAATGAAGGTAGGACTGCGAGGTTAGCCGCGTCAAGAGTTTCCGACAGGTTAAATCGGCGGGGACGAGTGCGCGCCGAGGGCAGCCATGAACTCGTGGCGCGATTGCCGGACGCCACTGCAGGCCGGGTGCGCGCAGCTGCTCGTGCCGCCAGCACACGGTATTGCTGGCGGGATACGCGGTGCGACCGCTACTCCGTGACGGCCGCTACTCCGTGACGACCGCTACTCCGTGACGACCGCTATGCCGTCGGCGGTGTCGTCTGCCGCCGGCGCGGCGCTCCGGGAGGCCTGGCGCGTGTCGGCATGCTGGCCGGCGGCCTGCGGGCCGGCGGCCAGCGGAGCGCCGTTCCCGTATTGCGGTCCGCTCGCATGGCGGCCTTCGGCGTTGGCGCGGTTAGCCGGCCCGGCTGTGCCGCGGCCGTTGGGCTGCCCATCGCCAGTCCCGCTCATGGCGCCTGCCACTGTGCGTGCCACCTCGTCCTCGAGCGAGCCGCGGTCGGTCTCGCCCGCGACGAGCGTGGTCACCACATCGCGGATCTCGGTCATCCGCCTGATTGCCTCCGTGTGGCGCGACATCAGCAGGTTCAGCCTCCGCTCGGCACCGTCGTGGATGGCCGTCGCGCGCGCGGTCGCCTCATCGAGTTGCTGCTTGGCTTGCGCCTTGGCGGTCGCAACGGCAGCCTCGGCCTGCTTGGTGGCGTCGCCGAGTACTCGCTGTGCGTCCGTCGTAGCGCTCTTGCGGGTCGCCTCGGCCTCTGACTTTGCCGTCACGACCGAGCTGTCAGCTTGCTCCTGTGCCGCGCTCAGCATGCGTTCGGCCTGCTCATGCGCTTCGGCGCGGGTCCTGTCGGTGTCGGCCTTCACGTCCGCACGCAGCTTGCCAGTCTCGGCCTGGGCGTCCGCCCGGAGTTTGGCAATGTCCCCTTCGGCTTGGCCGCGCATCGAGGACGCCTCGTCGGCGGCCAGCTTGAGGATCTGGCCGACGCGCTCGCTGAGTTCCTCATGCGGAGGCTTACCAGCCGACCGCGCCGTGGACAACTCGAGCTTCAGCCGCTCACTGTCGTCCAGAGCCTGGGACAGCCGGTCGTGAAGATCACGCTTGCCATCCTCCAGGCTTCGCACGGTGATCCGGAGAGCGGCAACAGCCTCGTCGACCTCGCGGCGGTTGTAGCCGCGCATCTCCCGCTCGAACTGGTCGTCGTGGCCCAAGTCAGCCGACATATGGCCTTGCTCGCTCATGTCTCACCAATCAGGTCGGTCCGGCAGTCGGCCTGGCCCGAGCCGATGCGCTATCCGCGCGGCGTCTGCTGCCATTCATGCCAGGATTACGCGTCTGCCGCGCCCGCGGGCGGGGCGAGCGCAATGCGATGTCGCGCATGACTCTGTCCCCAACCTCCCGTCCGCGCAACCGAAACGATGTTTTGTCCAAGTTTATGTAGCCTCCGTGTGCCTGCCACAGCTCAGCAACCATCACCGTCGCGGCCGCCGCCGCGGGTTTTGCCCCTTTCATCGATTCGGGTTGTTCCGGAGGGCGATATGCGGACTATGTGGAGTCAGAATCGATGAAGGGACGGCTGAGCGCTAGTGCTCGGGACGGCTGTGCGCTAGCGCTCGCCCGATACTGCGACAATCGGCGCTGCGACAATCGGCGAGGACACCGGCTGCCGCGCCCGATTGGGGCAGGCGCGACCGGCTGCCGCGCCGCACTCGGAAAAGATCGGTGCAAGAGGAGCCGGAATGCAGTCACCCCTGATCGGGACCCTGGGCGGCGACGCTCCCGTCATTCATCCGGAGGCGTGGATCGCGCCTGGCGCGGTCCTGGTCGGCAGGATCACGCTGGGCCGGGCATCCTCGGTCTGGTACGGCTCGGTGCTGCGCGCCGATGACGATGAGATCAGCATCGGCGAGGAGTGCAATATCCAGGATCTGTGCTGCCTGCACGTGGATGCGGGCCAGCCGGCCGTGCTGGAGGATCGGGTCAGCCTCGGGCATCGGGCCATGGTGCATGGCGCGCACATCGGGCCGGGCGCGCTCATCGGGATAGGCGCCACCGTGCTCGGCGGGGCCAAGGTGGGCGCTGGCACGCTGGTGGCAGCCGGTGCCGTGGTGCTGCCGAATGCGGTTTTGCCAGCGGGGGTACTGGCGGCGGGCGTGCCGTGCCGGATCGTCCGCGAACTCACCGATGCCGACCGGCAGTCGTTCGCGGACACCGCCGCTCATTACGTCGCGCGTGCCGCCCGGCATCAGGACGCAGTCTGGTTAGCGAAATGACCCTGATGGGTCATGCGCAGCGTCGCTCTGGCGAATAGCCTGAAGTGTGGGCTGGATACAGCCGGGGGGCGGCCGGACACTGTCGATGGGGGGTGGCATGTTGCACGATAACGTTGACCTGCGCCTCCACGATCTCGTCGCGCTCGAGGAGATAGAGCTCTACGCCGAGTTGCTCAGCGCTGTCGCCGCCGCCGACCGCCCGCTGACTACGGCCGAGATCGACGCGGTGCTTGGCGTGCGGGCCGCGACCGCGGACGCTAATTAGCCGAATACATCACGTCCGTATCCCAATGGGTGAATCCGAGCGATTCGTACAGCCCGATGGCGGCCGAGTTGGTTTCGTCGACGTACAGCATCACTTGCGGCAGTCCCCGACCGCGAAGGTAACGAAGTCCGACCAGGGTCAGCGCGCGACCCAGGCCGCTGCCGCGCTCGGCGGGATCCACGCCGACAACGTAGACCTCGCCGATTGCCTCGTGGCCGTGTCCAGGTTGGCCGTGTCCGGGATGATCTGGCGCGGCGTGCTCGAGTCCGCCGTGAATCTTCGTCCAGTGGAATCCGACTAGCCTGCCATCCCGCTCGGCCAGGAAAAAGCCGTCCGGATCGAACCATGGCTCGCGCTCGCGCATGTCCAGGTCAGCCCTGGTCCAGGCGCCCTGCTCAGGGTGTCGCTCGAACGCCCGGTGATTGAGCGCAACCCAGGCGTCCTCGTCCTTGCCAATCTGGAATGTCCGGATACCGATCCCGTCGGCTAGCTGTGGCCTGCCGATCCGGGTCTGCAGTGAGCGGCGCATCTGCCAGAGCGCCCTGGTGCGCTCCAGGCCGGCGGCGGCCGCCAGCCTGGCGGCCGCCGGCAGTTCGCCGTGCGCCCACAAGCGCAGCCCATCGCCAGCCTCGGCGACCATAGCCTGGCCGAGCGCAACACCTAGGCCATGGCGGCCCTCGACCGGGTCGGTCGGGTCGAGGTGCCCGTAGCCGGCGAGTTCGCCATCCTGCCGGATCAGCAGGTTGCGGGCCCGCGAGTCACCGCCGTACCGGAGATGGAGCATGACGTGCTCGGACAGCGGGCTGACGCCGTCTTCGTCGGCGGCACGCTGCACCAGTTCGAGCACGGCGGCCGCGTCGGCGGGCGCGAGCGGCCCGCTGACGGTAACGGTGGGCTGACTATCCATCGGCATGCGCTGCGCTCGCCCGCGGTCTACCGTTGCCATCTGCGTCCTCGCCGTCGAACTCGGCACGAGCGAGGGCATCCGGCAGATCGTCGAGCACGGACTGGCCACCGTCGGACCCGCTGCCCTTGACGGGGACAAACCGGTAGCCGACGTTGCGGACTGTGCCGATCAGTGCCTCGTTCTCCGCGCCCAGCTTCGCCCGCAGTCGGCGCACGTGCACGTCGACTGTCCTGGTGCCGCCGAAGTAGTCGTAACCCCAGACCTCCTGAAGCAACTGCGCCCGGGTGAAAACCCGGCCGGGATGCTGGGCCAGGAACTTGAGCAGTTCGAATTCCTTGAAGGTGAGGTCGAGCGCGCGGCCGTTCATCCGCGCCGAGTACGTTGCTTCGTTCACCACCAGGCCGCTAGAGCGAATTTCATCAGGCTGCTGCGGGGCCGCCTGCGTCTTGCGGCCGATGGCGACGCGCAGCCGTGCCTCTACCTCGCCGGGGCCAGCAGTGTGCAACAGCAGATCGTCAGCGCCCCAGTCGGCGGAAACCGCGGCCCAGCCGCCGTCGGTTACCACGGCGATCACGGGCACGCTGGTGCCAGCGGCGTGGAGCGCCTGCAGGACCCGCCTGGCTTGCACGAGGTCCCGGCGCGAGTCCACCAGGATTGCATCGGGAGCGGGCCCGCTGGCGTGCTCCGCCGCAGCCGGGACGACCCGGATAGCGTGCGGCAGCAGGCTCAGCGAGGGCAAGATATCTGCGGGCGATTCGCGCGCATTCGTGAGCAGCAGGACGTTGCTCAACCGACGCCACCTCCGGCCCGCGGATTCAATCCGCCGGAACTAGGACCCCAATAACGGGCAAGCGCCAGGGTCGTCATTGTCCGGTGCCGCTATGAGCGAGGATAGCTGACATGGTCACAGTCACCTTGCGCTACTGGGCCGCAGCTAAGGAAGCGGCCGGCGTCGCCGAGCAAACAGTGACGGCCGACACGCTGGCGGCCGCGCTCACGCTGGCTCTGGCCGCGCTGCCTGGTCCGCGCCCGCCGGGCCGCCTGGAAGCCGTGCTCGCGCGGTCGTCCTTCCTGATCGATGGCGCCCCGGTCGGGCAGCGAGCCGCGGACACTGTGCAACTCGCCAACGGCAACGTGATCGAGGTACTGCCGCCATTTGCCGGCGGGTAGATGGAACCGCCGCCGTTGAACCACCAGGCTCGCCCGTCCGTTGTACGGGGCGTGCCAGGCCTTGAGGGCGCATGGAACGCCCGCCGGACAGCCTCGGATGAGGAACTCATCCGCGCGCTGTACGACGAGCACGCGGCCCCGCTATTCAGGTATGCCGTTCACCTGATGAGCGGCGACAGACAGCGCGCGGAGGACATTGTCCAGGAGACGCTGCTACGCGCGTGGCAACACCCCGATGCGATCGCCGACCGGCCGGCTAGGCCATGGTTGTTCGCGGTAGCCCGCAACCTCGCCATCGACGCCTACCGCGCCCGCCGGGCCCGGCCGCACGAGGTCGGCGAAGCCGCACTCGAAGTCCTGCCGGCGCCGGACGAGGCCGAGCGGGCACTGGAATCGTGGGCTGTGGCCGACGCGCTCAGCGCGCTACGTCCTGAGCACCGCAAAGTACTGCTAGAAACCTACTACCGCGGAAAGTCCGTCGCGGAAGCTGCATTGACGCTTGGCGTTCCCGCCGGGACGGTCAAATCCCGGACTTTTTACGCCCTCCGCGCGCTTAAGCTCGCGCTGGAAGAACGGGGGCTGGCGCCATGACGATCGATAGCGGTCACGCCTGCCGGGAGATCCGGCAGCTGCTGGGCGTCTACGTGGTAGGGGCCATTGATCCGGCCGAACGGAGCCTCGTCGACGAGCATCTAGGGCATTGCCC
>WNFJ01538932.1_pt1 | contig 11754 bp, 9 predicted proteins | sample 5400461 | NCBI WGS metagenome assembly WNFJ01 (sample SAMN13153349, study PRJNA577476) | soil metagenome | isolation source: 115 cm saprolite on Douglas fir-dominated hillslope | place: USA:California | collected 2013-09-17
TTCAAAAATTCCGCGCCGGACCCGAACGTCTCCACGGTCAGGCCGACGGAACGCATTAAGCGCATCAGTGCTGTGCGGACGGGTTCTTCATCGTCAACGACAGCGATGAGCGGATGCGCTTTGGTCACAGGAGCGCGAGGATAAGCAGTGAAGGCAGCCCGCGCAATTAGACCTTAGGTCATTATACCCAAGTATATTATACTTTATGCTAGTATGTCCGAAAGTGAGTCGCGCTTTCAGCGCTGACGGTTTTCTTTGGGTGATCTGGTTCCTAGGGCGTTACCCCAGGCTCACAGTGAAATGCGCCTTTGGCGCAACACAATCCTGAATAGGCTCAGCAATCACGGGCGCTGCGAAGGGCTGGAAGCGGGAACGGCGAACGCCCACCTGACGGGACTTAGCACAAAAAGGCTGCATGAATCGCGCTTTCAGCGCTTGTCCTGTGGGGCATCAAATTCGTGGGGCGATGCCCCACGTTCCCACGGCGAATCCTCCTGTGGCGGACTTCAACCTAAATAGCGCCTCTGGTGCTAAACAGAGCAAAGGTGACAAAGCTTGTGCGCACTACTCACTATTTCCTCTGATCCCACAACGCTCCGTCAAACGCGCCAACTCTACGACTGGCTGCACCTTCATTTTCGCCATCACTCGGGCGCGATGCATTTTAACGGTCGCTTCAGTGATGCCCAGGTCACCGGCAATTTGTTTGTTCAACTTGCCGGAGATGACATGCTCGAGGACTTCCCGCTCGCGCGGTGTGAGCGTGTCGAGGCGGGCGCGGATTTCGGAAAGTTGAGCCTGTTCCCGGCGAGCGACAGTGTCTCTTTCAATAGCTGCGCAAACCGCTGTGAGCAGATCTTTGTCCTTCACGGGCTTGGAAAGGAAATCAAACGCGCCCTGTTTCATCGCCTGCACACTCTTCGAAACATCACCGTGGCCGGTGAGAAAAATAATCGGCAGGATGCAGCCTTTCTCGGTGAGCGCAGTTTGAAGCTGAAGGCCGTCGAAGTCAGGCATAGCCATATCAAGCACGAGGCATCCGGGCGTGGCTGGATTGTACTGCGCAAGAAATTCCCTGGGTGACGCAAAAACGGCCGCGGCAATGCCGGCCGAACGCAGCAAGCGCGAAACGGCTTTTCGTACCGCTTCATCGTCGTCCACGACAAATACGGTGGGGCCGGGAGTAGGAGCCATTAGGGCGCTTTCATAATGTTGTGGCCACCGGTTCGCCGCAAGGACGAATCCGTCCCGTGTGCGGACCTGTGGCCGGTCGACGCAGGGCGTTGCTTTCACGGTAGCGAGACGGCCATAGGGCCCTGGCTACTGCGGCTGCAGTTTTGTTTAACTGGCATTAGTTGGTCAGTGATCACTGCCTCCTTTCCCGCCCCAACGATGGGCAGGCTCAAATGAAACGTCGCGCCGCAGCCGGCATTATTCGTGGCCCAGATTTTCCCACGGTGGGCGTCAATGATGATGCGGCAGACGGAAAGGCCAAGTCCCATTCCCTCCTTTTTCGTCGTGAAGAAACGCTCGAAGACCTGTTCCATTTTTTCCCCCGGAATGCCGCTGCCACTATCGCTCACGGATACCCGCACTGCGCCGTTCTCCCATTGAGAAGCGATCAGCAGTCGGCGCTCCGAAGAATTGTAATCACCCATCGCTTCGCAGCCATTCAGCGCCAGGTTAAGCAATACCTGTTGAAGCTGGACACGGTCGCCGGTGATTGCGGGCAAATTCTGCGCGAGGTCAGTATCCAGGGTTACGTTTCGATTGATGAGATCACTGCGCATTAGGTTTACGACGTCCCGTATCACTTCGTTTAGATCGACATCATCGCAGTGCTCTTGAAGTTCACCTTTTTTTAGCAGCAGGCGCAGGCCGTGGATGACTTCGCCGGCGCGTTGGTCCTGGGTCACAATGTCATTGAGGATCTCGCGTACCTCATCAAGATCGACGTCGTCAGCGGCCAGGAATCGCTGGGCGGCCTGAGCGTTACTGAGAATAGCGGTGAGTGGGTGGGTTAGCTCGTGCGCAAGCGAGTTGGAAAGTTCCCCAAGCGCGGTCACACGCGCAAGGTGCGCCAGGTCGTGGCGCTGACGCGCCGCCTCTAATTCGGCCAGCTTCCGCTCAGTAATGTCAACAATGGAAGCCAACACGAGCAGCCCTTTAGATGTGTGAATGGGACTAAGCCCGACTTCGACCGGTACCTCGCTCCCGTCTTTGCGTCGCCCAAAGAGTTCCCGGCCTGCGCCCATCGGGCGAGCTTGGGGGTCGCAAAGGTAATCGTGCCGAAAGCCTCGGTGGTCAGACCGGACCCGCTCGGGAACAAGCATCTCAATCGGACGGCCAAGGAGTTCCTCGCGAGGGTAGCCGAATGTCTTCTCCGCCTGTTGATTCGCCAAAGTGATCTGGCCTTCCTGATTTACCATGATCATTGCGTTCGGGGCTGCTTCGACCACCCGGCGGAAGCGTTCTTCGCCGATCTGCAACTCCGACGCGAGATGCGCCGCTCGAACCGCGTCGTCGCATAACTGATAACCAAGCGCGACGACGATGCCCAAATATGCGAAGCTGCCGAAAAACGGCGCCTGGATGATTCCCCAGACCACCAACGCGAACTGCGCCATGACAATCGCGCCGAAGAAGGTTGTAGTGCCGCCAACGATCAATGCGCGCTGCCGATCGCCCCGCCGCCAGACCGTAATCGTGGCATCAGCGAAAAATACAAGGAGCATCAGCAAAGTTACCTGGTTGAGTAAGCTCCAAGAGTTCGGAGTGCCCAGCGCAATCGAAGCCTCCTCTCCGCCCCAGGAGACCTGCCGAAGGGCGGTAATTTGCAGGTAGTAGAGATTCGGCGTAAAGAGAAAATTGAGGATCAAGGTCAGGGTCTTCAGGCTGCAAGCACTCCAAGCCAGCCATGATCGTCCCGCGCGTAGATAAAGCCGGGTAAAGCCGACGAGCGAAAGAACAAGCACCCACACCGGCAGCGCCCGCCAGCGCAGGATCGCACCATATTCCTCAGACGTATCGGCACGGATTAACTGCAACTCAAATACGGCAATGAAAGCAGCAGCAGCAGCGATACAGGAAAATATTAGATACAACCAGCTTTTGCGCTCTCTGCTCCAAACGGCCAGATACATCACCGCAAGGGTCAAACATGCACCCACATTTATCGACCAGAGAACGATGATCCAGCTCATCAGATAGTAGCGAAAAGCTGTGAGATTTTATTTGTTAGTTGGATCGTGAACCTAACAGAAGGCCATTTGCCAACGGGAAACCGAGTCACAAATGCGAATCTCTTGATCCTGGGCAGCTTGATAATTCCTCTTTTGTTAAAAATTCCCCGTTTAAACATCTTCTCCCAACACTGCGAAGAGACGTTCTCAAAAAATGAACAATTCTCTTCTCGTCCATTGTTCACCTGCTCCCCCGGAAATAGCGGAATGAAGTTCCCAAACGGATTCCGCTTCGGCCAAAAATTCGACTGAATTGCTTGCCTTGGTTGGGACACCTGTGTCGTAAGTGGCGCGGATTTTTATCGGGTTTGAACGCTTTGTAAAGAAAAAATCTGTGGCCTTCCGGTAGGGGACGCTCCCTGATTTTTTGGCGCACAACCCCCTAGGGGTTGTGTGAACAGGCGTGAATAGGTCAGGATTTTCGTCGGGAAAATACTTCTTAAGAGCCGCGTTGCTGGCGTCAAAATCGCTCCATCGTTACGTTGTTACACGTCTTTTGCCAAGGTAAATTTCCCGATCCGGGTTGTAGCGGTGCTCGCCGCGGCGAGACACCGACTTGATCGCCAGGCGTCTGACACAGAGCTCCGAGCGGGACGCCGGAGATTAGACGGGAAGCCGAAAAGGTGAGCGAGCGGGCGCGAGCGAATCAAACGCCTCTACACAACGGAGGATCCTTTGAATCAGGAAAGCAGGAAATGAGGAAGCTGTAGTGTCCGCTGTCCTCAGCGGATTAGGCCTTGGGAATGACTGCGCTGGGGACAGCGCACGCTACAACAGAGGATTTCTTGAATCGGGAAAGCAGGAACCGAGGAAATGGGATTTCCGAGGTAGAAGGAAAAGCTGCGAGGGTAGCGGCGAGCGAGTTGGGCGATGAGCGAGTTTCAAATCAGGAAATGGAACCAGCCTTTAAATCAGGAAAGTAGGAAATTAGGAAATGGGACCAGCGGGCTTCCTGCTCTCCTGCTTTCCTTATTAGAAAATCCCCTCTTTCCCGAAAAGTTCGTGATCGCGAGGCCGCGATCATCAGCACGCGAGCCGCGTGCGCTCCCCAAGCCAAAGAATTTTTAATCAGGAAAAAAGGAAATCAGGAAATGCGGACACAGGGAAAGAGGGCTTTCTGCCTTCCTAAGTTCCTGCTTTCCTTATTAAATATTCCAAGATTCCTCGTTAGGCGGCGGAGAAACGGACCACTTTCTTTTTGCTGCGACTGGTGATGTTCGTGGGCGGGACGAAAGTTACTTCCACGTATTTCTTGGCGCACGCCACCAGATCCCGGCTGCAACTTAGGTCGAGCTTGTGTTTGATGTTCTCGCGATGGCTCTCGATGGTTTTGACACTCAGGTTGAGCGACTGCGCGATCTGGGTGTTCCCAAGGCCTGAGCCTAACAAAAAGAAGATATGCGTCTCGCGGTCGGACAATTTTTCAATGCCAATGGTAGGACGCGCCGAGCGCTGTTGTTGTTCGGATCGCGTCTCGAGCGATTTTTTGAATGCGCGCATCGCCACGTCGTGGCTGACATAGATGTTCCCGCTCAAAATTTCGCGAATGGCGGTGAGGAGCTCTTCTTTCGGCGCTTTTTTCATCACGTAACCGTCTGCACCCGCACGGAAAGCGCGCTCTGCGAAGATGGTCTCCTCGAAAGCGGAATAAACGAGAATCAACAAAGCAGGACGCTCCGATTTGAGCGCTTTAAGAAATTCGAGGCTGTCGCCGGTACCCAGCCGCAGCGCAGTCAGCAGCAAGTGCGGCTTGCATTCATGGATTTTATGGCGCGCATCGCGAATGTTGCCAGCCTCGCCACAGACAATCATGTCCTCCTGAGAATTCAGAAAATCGGCGACGCCGTGCCGAAGCAGCGGGTGCTCTTCCAAAACCACGATCCGCGTTTTAGCGGAATGCTTTTCTGGGGCGGACATGTATGTGCGTGTGCGCAAGTTTTTGCCATCCACGCAGTGGGAATGTCAAGCCGGGAATTTCTCAGTTTTATTCACCGCAGAGAACACGGAGCACGCAGAGTTCAGAGCGAGCCAGAGATAGACACGGATGGGCACGGACGATTTAATCAGGAAACCAGGAAATAACGAAGTGGAGCCCAGCTTCCTGCGCTCCTGCTTTCCTAATTCAATCTACCCCGCGCGCTTGCTGTAGTGTCCGCTGTCCCCAGCGCATCAGCACCGACGCAGGCGTTTGGCACAAAGCTCGCAGCGGGGACGCGCGAGATTACACGGGAAGCCGAACAGGTAAGTGAGTGGGAGCGGACGAATCAAACGCCTCTATAACATCCGTTATATCCGTGCCATCCGTGGTTAGCCTCATTTCAGAAACAGGCTCATCCCATCGAGATCGATGATGGCGTGGTAGATATAGAGCGTGTCCATGCCGAGGATGCCGGCGATTTTGCTGCTGCCTTGTTGCAATGCGAACTGAGGCAGCGGAGCGACGCCAAATTTTTCCGGCGGCGCTTTGAACCTGCCGATACTCAGGTCGTTAATTTTTGCCGCGTTGATTTTTTTCGATACTCCGTGGCCGAACTGTGCAGAGATCTGCGTCGGTTCCGCCACGAGTCCGAGCGATTTAACGAAACCTTCGTGCAAGATGGTGACAAACGCGCCGGTATCGACCAGCAAACGCGTCGGCTGGTCGCGGATTGAGCACGGCACGGTCAGCGCGCCGGTTTCCTCCCGTTGTATCGGAACGCGTGTGAATTTTTCGGAAGCAGCAACCGAACCAAGATTGATCTGTCGCGCTTGATCGACTTTGAAGAAGACAAGTTTTGTGCGGCAATTAATCAGCGCTTTGTGACGAAAAAGAATGTCAAGGCCCAGAACGCCATCGAAACCGGCATTTGCAGCGTCCGCGTGCGATGACCTGCGCAGCGTGACCAAGCTGCTGCCAAAATTCATGCTGCCAGCGGACATGTTTTGCACGAAAGCAACCGGCAGTGATTGGTCCTGAATCTTCGTGGACCGGATGTAGAGCAGACCACGTGGCGATGGCCTGACGCCGAACAACTCTGCTGCTTCTGCATCGAGAATCAGTTGGTTCGACCCGGTGTCGACCAGCAAATTGGCTGGCTGGCCGTTGATGCGGACGGACATGATCATTTTGTTCATCGGTCCGTAGTGGACACGCACAGCCCTGTATCCGGGCACCTGCATCGGGGAACGATTTTTGGGCGCGGCGGAAATCGAGAGCGGTACGACGGCGAAAAAGACAAGCACCAATGCTTGCACGATCTGAAATGTGAAAGCGGTGTGTCTGCTCAAAATTCGGTCGCGCCAACGGCGCCGGATCATTGCGAGCCTGGGGCGACGCCCCAGGATTCGCGAGATCAAGACGCCAACAGCGCTGAAAGCGCGATTCACTTGCGACACGAAGTTAAATCCTTCCGTTCACATTAAAGCGCGCCTTCAGCGCTGTTGCATACTGCAACAGAATGCCTGGGGCGATTGCCCCAGGCTAAAGTTGATAGTGCCTTTGGCGCGTAAGGGGCAAGAGGTCTGTGCTTCAGTCACAACCCTGTTGGGCAATCGATAAATTCCCATGGCACCCTGAATCGCTTCGACAGATGCGCAGCGAGCGCTTTAACACCGAACACTTCGGTCGCGTAATGTCCGCCGAGCAAAAGATTCATGCCGAGTTCTTCGGCGCCAACCGCAGCCCAGTGCGGCGCTTCACCGGTGATGAATGTGTCGATTTCTTCGTCTGCAACACGGTAAATTTCCGAGCCCGCGGCTCCGGTCACAACGCCTATCGCGCGCGTCCGTTTCGGACCGACATCGAAAACTTTTACCGGGCCATTTAACGCCTTTTGTAATTTGCGAACGAGTTCGCTGCGCGACAGCGACGCGCGGACTTTTAAGCCGACTGGTTGACCCTTTTCTTCCAGGAACGGGCGCGCGGATTTTAGTCCGAGCGCGGCGACGAGCTGTGCGTTGTTGCCGACCCGCGGATGGATATCGAGAGGGAGATGCGCGCTGTAGAGCGCGATGTCGTTTTCAAAGGCGAGCCGTAGTTGCCGGCGCAAGGCGCCTTGTACCGGCTGCAATCCCGGCCAGAACAAACCGTGATGCACGATCAAAACATCAATGTCTTGTTTTTGAGCCTCGGTCAAAACGCGCGTCGAAACGTCAACCGCCGCGCCGATGCGCGTGACGCGGCCGGAATTTTCGATCTGCAGACCGTTAAGCGCATTGTCCCAATCGCCCACGTCGCGAATCCGCAAAAAACGGTTCGTATAACTGACAATCTCATCAAGCGAAGCCATGATGGCGATTCTGTCGTAACAGTGACGGGTTTACAATGCGGGGCGAAACAGATTTCGCACGCAAGTGCTTTTGAGTGCGATGCGTACCCGCATCGCTTTCGCAACTCTGGAGCTTTCAGTAAACCTGCAGCTGTGATACGGAACGAGTATGCGTGAGAGCTGGCCGCACGCACCGCCACATTACTTCACCCCTTTCGGCATTTACATCATCACCGCGGCGACATTGCATCGAGCGCCGCTCTTCAATACAGGTGCAAAGCTCGATCTCTTCCGCGACACCGTTTTTGAGCTAATGAAGAATTACGCGCTGATTCTACAGGCGTGGGCTTTCTTCTCTAATCACTATCATGTCGTAATCGGCTTCGAAACCACTACGGCAACGCACAAGGATTTCGTGGGGCACTTGCATCGCGAACTCGCAATTCGACTCAACGGTATGGACGGCATTTCTGGACGGCGAGTAATGTAGGAATTCTGGGATACTCGTTAGACATTTGAGAAATCGTGGCTGGCGCGATTGAACTACGTCCATCAAAATGCGGTGAAGCATGGGCTTGTCGCAGTAGCGAACCAGTATCCTTGGTGCTCCGCGCCTTGGTTTGAAACGAATGCGCGACCGAGTTTTGTGAAAACAGTGTATTCATTCAAAACCGATCGAATCAAAGTGCCGGACGATTTCTGAATAACTATTACCGATCCGCGATGTTTCTGAAAAGCGGCGCGAGGACGCGCACGCACTCCTAAAGCTGACGCGAAACAAGAAAGGTGGTTTCCGTTGAGTTTCGACCGGAGGAGCAGACGCCGCGCTCGCCGCGGCGAGCGCCTCTACACGCCCACCGCGAAAATCATCACTCGCGCTTCGATCCCGCGGACTTCCTGGGGCGGTAGTTCCTCGAACACGAACGAGTCAGCTGCTCGAACGCGCACAGCTTCGGTAACGAGCAAAGGTCTGCCGACCGTCTTCGTTAGGCTTTGAATGCGCGAGGCTACATTCACGGTGTTGCCAATCGCAGTGAACTCGAGCCGTTTCGGCGAACCGACGCTGCCCACAATCGCCGGGCCGGAATGAATTCCGATTCCAATTTGAATTGGCGCGCGCTCTTTTGCTGCCAGCTCGTCATTCAAACCTTTAACGGCGCACAAAATTTCGCACCCTGCCGACACAGCATCGCAGGCATGGTTCGAACCGGAGTCGCCTGCGCCAAAGATCGCCATGAAACCGTCGCCCAAATATTTGTTGACCATGCCGCGATGTTCCTCCTCAATCGCGCGCACGCTTACGCGGAAAAAATCATTCATGATTTCCACGATTTCGGCAGGCGGCGACGCGCTTGCGCGGGCCGTCCACGACCGCATATCAACGAACATGACAGTGATTTCTTCTTCGACGCCGCTCAATCCCGGGTCGCGCGCAAGGATGCGTTCCGCTGCGCGCCTGCCTACGTGCAGGCCGAAAGTCTGACGCAATTTCTCCTTATCCCTGAGCTCGCGGACCATCTGATCGAATTCACATAGCAACCTGCCAAATTCATCCGCGCGCCGGGCGCCTGCGCGACTAAGATCGACGCCCAGGTTTCCACGCGAAACCGCGTCGGCTGCGATGCGCAGTTGATCGATGGGTTTCGCAACGAGCTGGCTCATCATCAGCGCGGTGAAAATTCCGAACGCGATGCCGATTACACCGACAAAGACGGCGAGCCACGCGGCGTTCGTTGCCGGCGAGCGCGGCGCTAAAACTAACAATAAAAGCGACGCGATCGGACAGATTGACGCCGATATCGCCCAAACGATTCCGCGGCCGCGCAGTGATAGTGTGAAGATGTTCGGCGTGCGATCGGCGCGTTCGTCACGAAAGAAAACCGGAAACAATCCCCACTGACTGGCTAGCTCCACCATGAAGAATGAATGCGTGAGCGCGATGAAACCCGAGACACAGAACGAAATCGGCAGGTGCCAGAGCAAGCCCGGATCCAACGGATTTTGGACTTGAAGCAGCGCACCGATAAAGACGGGTATGCACAAGAACCAGGCGGCGCCGCAAATCGCCGCTGCAAACCACGGCAAATGAATCAAGCGCCGACGCGCCCGTGTGAGTTCGTGAAGCGGCGGTCGGTGATCGCCGGCTTCCGTCTGAAGCCGATGAAACAAATCGCGAAACGAAAAGATCCGCTTCAGCCACAGATAGACGCCAATGGGATAAACAACGGCGTTGTAAACCACGACGGTAGCAAAGAAACGTTGTCGTAACGCCGGTGTGAACATTGGCTCAATAACGGTCGCGTTGTACCAGATGTTGAACGCGCTCCCGAGAATTTGCGGAATCACCGGCGCCAGGGCGGTAAGCAAGAGCCCGTAACGCGCGCGAAGTGCACTGCTTTCAATTTCGTGGGCCACAAGATCGATCTCCTTTGATCTTCACTCAGTTTCTCGCGCGAAATCTCAAATCCCAAGTTCCAAATCCCAGGCAAATCTCAATCGTCAAAAGGTCAAAATTCGCGCGTGCGATCACCCATTCTTCGAATAATTGCTGAGAAAATCAGCGTCAGCTCTCGCGCCTCGGCTGCTAGTTTGTCTCGAGCAGATGCGGTGCCTTGCGATGAACCCGCATCAATCAGACGCAAAAACAACCGGCTCTCTTTTGCTTCTTTGCGGCAGATCTTCACCCGCATGAGAAAGTCTTTCTTGCTCAGTGCCCCATCCGCTTCAATCCAATTTGCCGCGACCGAACCTGACGCGCGTACCAACTGCCGAACGTCTTCTGCGTTGCCAATCGTTTTTGGCAACTGTTTCACGAACGCGCGCACCGACTCCGCAAATCGAAACGTTTGCTGTTCAAGATCGCGGGGCTTGGTTTTGTCGTTCATTTCCGAGTTGGGATTTGGAGCCTGCTGCCTTCGGCAGTGTCCATGGCCGAAAATAATCCAGGAGGATTAATCGAGTGCGATTTTGCTGCGCAGACTCGCGTTGCACAAAAGGAAAATCGGTGAGCTGCCCAAATTGAAATCCGGCGTTTAACGGCCGGAAGAAATCGTCCTGATGACTCGGTAAAAGGTATCGCGGATGCAGGCGCTCCAGGGCGGCATGCAATCGCGCGCGCGAATCGGGCAATGCCACGCCCAAAATCGCCAGGTCGACGCGCTCGTTAGGCGGCAACTGCGTCGATGTTCCTCCGGAGTCGATGTAAATGCGCTGCTGGCCGTTCACCTCGATCAAAAAGGCAAGCGGTTCCCCGCAAATCCAGTCGGCAGCGCGTTGCGGCGGCCCCGCCTTCGCCAACGCCTCGGCAGACAGGCCTTCCTGCGAAGGCGGCCGATCAAATGGCACTTTGCCGAACAACCGATCGTGTGTCGCGGATAACACACGAATTTTCCATGGACCGATTCGCCGCACGTCGCCGGGTTTTACTGCGTCGCCGGATGAAGCGCCGGCGCGTTTGGCAAGGTCGACGCTGGATGCCGACGCAATCAGACGCGCCCGTGTCTTTGCCATCACAGCCGGGACATCCAGCAGGTGATCGAAATGTCCGTGCGTCACCAGAACCGCGTCCGCTTTTGGCGCGAGATGACGCAGTCCATCGTTGATACGGGAGGCGTTTGGCTGAATGCGCGAACCAAGTGCTACGCTCAAAAGGTCGGCGCGCGAGAAGTAAGGATCGACCAGCAGGGCGTGTCCCTTGAATTCGAATTGGTAACCGTTCGTGCCGAGATAAGTCACGCGCACGCCGTCGCGCGGCGTCGCACGCGAATCGTTCACTACCAGTTGCGCGTAATGATCAAGTCCGGCACCAAGCGCTTGCGCAGAGAAAATGAGCCAAAGAAAAATACGCACGCGCCACGGATAACGCCTACGACGCGAATCGGAAAGAGATAACCACAGCGCGCTTTTCGTGCTGCTATAAGTCAGCCACTCAAAGTTTTTGCTCGCCAACGCTCTCAATATCACTAGCCTCCACGCCACCATGAAAGGAAACATTCGTATGAAAAATCAATACATCACCCTCACATCAATAATTTTGGCGCTTAGCTGCTTTGCGTTCTTGCCCAAAACGCAGGCACTCACTCCGGTGCCGGACGGTTGCTATCCCGGTTTCACGACGGCGGAAGGATGCAACGCTTTGAGTCACCTGACCAGTGGCTCTGGAAATACGGGACTCGGTTGGTATGCGTTGTTTGGGACTAGTACCGGCAGTTTCAACACCGGCGTTGGCGCCGGAACACTGGTCACCAACAATGGCGATTCCAATA
>WNFJ01390246.1_pt2 | contig 11753 bp, 7 predicted proteins | sample 5400461 | NCBI WGS metagenome assembly WNFJ01 (sample SAMN13153349, study PRJNA577476) | soil metagenome | isolation source: 115 cm saprolite on Douglas fir-dominated hillslope | place: USA:California | collected 2013-09-17
CGCGCAGCAAAAAGCCCGCGCAGAGCGCGGGCTTTCAGGAGCTGCCGGTTCGAACCGGGCAACGCGGTGTTAGACCGTGAAGGACGTGCCGCAGCCGCAGCCGCCGGTGGCGTTCGGGTTCTCGAAGGCGAAACCGGATTCCTGGAAGTTGCTGCGATAATCGATCGTGGTGCCGTTCAGGTACTGGGCGCTGAAGTCGTCCACGAACAGCCGGATGCCGCTCGACTCGATCACGTGATCGTCGTCGGCCGGCTTGTCCTCGATGTTCAGGGCGTACTTGAAGCCCGAGCAGCCGCCCGGCATTACGCCGACCCGCAGGCCCGCCACCGTGGCGTCCACCTTCTCCTCGGCCAAGAACTTCCGTACTTCTGCAGCCGCCGGTTCGGTCAGCGTGAGCGTCACCGAAGCGGTTTTTTGTGTCGTACCCATTTGGTTGTATCCCTCCGTCGCCACGCAACTTAGGGACGCGGCCCCGTGAAGTCAACGGCGGCCGCCGGCCCTTGCCGGGAGGCCGTGCGCGCTTCCAATTGGAGGCCCATGCGACTCACCTTCGCCGATTGGCTCATCGTCGCGCTGTATTTCCTGTTCAACGTCGCCATCGGCCTGTACTACAAGCGCCGGGCCGGCCGCGACACCAAAGAGTTCTTCCTGTCGGGCCGCAACGTGCCGTGGTGGCTCGCGGGCACGTCCATGGTAGCCACGACGTTCGCCGCCGACACGCCGCTCGCCGTCACCGGCATGGTGGCGCGCAACGGTATCGCGGGGAACTGGCTGTGGTGGTGCTTCGTCGCGAGCGGCATGCTGACCGTGTTCTTCTATGCGCGGTTGTGGCGGCGCTCCGGCGTGATGACCGACGTCGAGTTCGCCGAGATCCGCTACGCCGGCAAGCCCGCCGCCTTCCTGCGCGGTTTCCGCGCGCTCTACCTCGGCATTCCCATCAACTGCATCATCCTCGGCTGGGTCAACCTGGCGATGGTGAAGATCCTGCAGCTGCTGTTCGGCGTGACGAAGCTGGAGGCGCTGGCGCTGGTGCTGGGCTTGATCGCGCTGACGTCGGCGATCTCGACCCTGTCGGGCTTGTGGGGCGTGCTGGTGACGGACCTGTTCCAGTTCGTCATCAAGATGGGAATGGTGATCGTGCTGGCGGTGTTCGCGGTGCGCGCCGTGGGCGGCATGGCGGCGATGAAGGCACAGCTGGTGTCGAGCGGCCGCGGCTCGGTGCTGAACTTCGTGCCCGAGGTGGGCTCGGCCTGGATGCCGATGATCACGTTCTTTGTCTACATCTCGCTCAATTGGTGGGCGACGTGGTATCCCGGCGCCGAACCGGGCGGCGGGGGGTACGTCGCCCAGCGCATGTTCTCGGCCAAGGACGAGAAGCATTCGCTGCTCGCTACGCTGTGGTTCGCCATCGCGCATTATGCCGTCCGGCCGTGGCCCTGGATTCTCGTGGCCCTGGCCTCGCTGATCCTGTTCCCGGGGCTCGCCGATCCCGAGACCGGCTACGTGCGCGTGATGATCGCGTACCTGCCGTCGTCGCTGCGCGGCTTGATGGTGGCGGCGTTCGCCGCGGCGTACATGTCCACCATCGCGACGCAGCTGAACTGGGGCGCGAGCTACCTCGTGAACGATTGCTACCGCCGCTTCTGGAAGCGCGACGCCGCGGAGGCGCACTACGTGACGGTGTCGCGCCTCGCCACGGTCCTGCTCGCCGTGATCTCGGCGCTGGTGACGCTGTACATGGATTCGATCGCGGGCGCGTGGAAGCTCTTGATCGTGACCGGCGCAGGGACCGGCACCGTGTTGCTGCTGCGCTGGTACTGGTGGCGCATCAACGCCTGGAGCGAAGTCTCAGCGATGATTTCGGCGTTCGTGGTGTCGGTGCTGCTGCAAGTCGTGTGGCACATGAACACGGACCAGCCGGTGGACTTCGCCTGGATCATGATCATCACCGTCGGCGTGACCACGGTCGCCTGGCTGGCTACGACATTCCTCACGGCGCCGGAGCCGAACCCGACGCTGGTCGCGTTCTACCGCCGTACTCGGCCGTCCCGTGCCGGCTGGGCGCCGGTCGCGGCGCTGGCACCGGACGTCAAACCCGCGACCGACGGCCTGTCGAATCTGCTCGACTGGATCGCGGGGTGCGCGCTGATCTACGGTACGTTGTTCGGTGTGGGGAAGCTGCTGCTGGGCGAGACGGGACGAGGCGTGCTGCTGCTCGCCTTGGCGGCGATCTCGGGCTTCGTGATTTACCGCGACCTGTCACGCCGCGGCTGGCAGACGGTCATCGAATAGCGCTGATCGCCAGGTCCGCGACGCGCGGGCGCACCTGCAGGATCTTGATGTTGGTGCGCGTCGGATTCACGCGGTTGGTCAGCAGGATGACGAACATGTCCTGCGACGGATACAGCCAGATCGAGGTGCCGGTGTAGCCGGTGTGGCCGAAGGCGTCGGGGGGCGGGGCACTGCCGCCGCTCGAGTGCCCACTCGGCGTGTCCCAACCGAGGGCGCGGGAAGAGCCGGGTGGGATGTCTTGCTTGGTGGTGAAGCGACGGACCAGGGCAGAGTCCGGCCAGGGTGGGTTAACCCCGGGGCCATGCCCCGAGGTCACCGCGCCGGCGCGCACTGCCAGCAGCCAACTTGCAAACCGCGCCAAGTCCGGCGCATTCGCAAACAACCCCGCGTTGCCCGACACGCCGCCCAAGCGCGCGGCGCTCTCGTCGTGCACCTCACCGATCAAGAGGCGATGGCGGAAGAACGTGTCCACCTCGGTGGGCGCGATGCGGTCGTGCCAGCTCTGGGGCGGAAGGAAACGCGTCGCGGTCATTCCGATGGGCGTGAACACATCAGCGGCGAGGACCTGGTCAAACGAACGGCCCGTAATGCGCTCCACGACTTGCATCAAGACGATGGCGCTCAAGTCCGAGTACACGAACTGTGTGCCGGGCGGGGACAACAGCGGGGACGTGTCCACCATGCGCAGGGCCGCGGCGCGGCTGCGGGTCGAGTCCCACAACGGCAAGTCCGCAGCGAGACCTGCCGAGTGTGTGAGCAGGTGGCGGATCGTCACCTGGTCTTTCATCGGTCCCTGAAACTCGGGCACGTAGCGCTGCACCGGTGCGTCGAGGTCGAGCTTGCCCCGGTCCACGAGCAGGATGCACGCGGTGGTGAGGGCGATGACCTTGGTGAGCGACGCGAGATCGTAGATGGTCCCGGGCTCGACCGGGCGCGAGTCGTTGGCCGCGTAGTGACCGACGGCCGCCAGCAGCGCCAGGCGGCCGTGGCGGCCCACAGCGACGACGGCACCGGGGAAGGCGCTATCCACCTGCGTACGCAGGTACGTCACCACCGAATCGAGACGCGTACTGTCGAAGCCGAGCGATTCGGGAGCGACGAGCGGGAGGCCGGCTGACGGGACAGGCGCGGGGGCGGGCGCCGCGGCGCGACACGCCAGAGCGAGCGCCATGACGACCGTGCGTCTCATCGCGCGGGCCCCGGGACGCTCGGAGCGGGCACCGTGGAGTCGGGCATCACGAGCCCCCAGCCGACGGGATAGCCCGGCGGAATGCGGATCGGCAGGTGGCCGCCGATGGGCGATAGGCCGAGCAGGGCACGGGCGACGGCGCGCTCGGCGGTGTTCGCGCCGCTCCACGCGATGAGGAATGTCTTGGCCGTCGTCTGGTTCAAGAGATAGGGGCTGCCGAGGGATACGAGAATCGTCGGCTTCAGCGAATCGGTGGCGGTGATGAGTGCGCCGAGCGAGTCGGGCATGGCGATGTTGCCGCGCCACGAGATCGGGCGCACACTCGTGACGAATGCCACGCGCGAGTGTTTGGCGATCACCACGCGGGCCGAGTCGTAGGACGCGGGGCCGGACATGGGCCAGAGTCGGAAGTAATCGACCGTGTCGCCGCCCGCGCGCAGCAGCTCGGCCACGTGCTGGCCCACGGCGCCGTTCAATTCGTCGCCGAAGGCGATCAGCGCGAGTCGCGCGCGGATGCCGCGCAAGCCGCGCAGCGTGCCGGTAGTGTCGCGCACCAGGGTGAGGGCGCGCACGGCGATGTCGTCGGCCTGATCCTTCAGTCGCTTCGCGCCGACCACCCGCGGAATCGAATCGAGCGGCACCGTACGACGCTGAAACAGACCGAGCCGGCGCTTGATTTCGAGCACCCGTCGCACCGATTCGTCGAGTCGCGCGCCGCTCACCCGTCCCGCGACTACCGCACTCACCATCGCATTAATCGCGGAGTCGGGATCCGCGGGCATCAACAGCAAGTCCGACCCCGCGACGAAGGCGCGCACCGCCGCTTCGCCGATGCCGTACTTCGTCACGATCGCGCCCATGGTGAGCGCGTCGGTCACCACGAGCCCCTTGAAGTGCAGCGAATCGCGCAGCACGCCGGTGAGCATCGCGGCCGAAAGCGTCGCCGGGTCGTCGGTGCCGGTGAATGTGGGGTAGGCGATGTGGGCGCTCATCACCACGTCCGCGCCCGCGGCGATGCCGGCGCGGAACGGCACCAGCTCGAGCGTGTCGAGGCGGCGATAGTCGGCGGTGATCGTGGGCAAGCCCAGGTGCGAATCGGTCTGCGTGTCGCCGTGGCCGGGGAAGTGCTTCAGCGTGGACAGCATCCCGTGGTCACGTACGCCGCGCACATACGCCTGCACGAGGGCCGAGACGGCGCGCGGATCTTCGCCGAAGGACCGCGTATTGATGATCGGGTTGAGCGGATTGTTGTTGAGGTCGGCGTCGGGCGCGAAGTTGACGTGGATGCCCACGGCTCGGCCCTCAATGGCCGCCGCACTGCCGATGGTGTAGGCGTCGGCCGCCTGGCCCGTGGCGCCGGCCGCCATGATTTGGGGGAACGCCGTGGCCCCCGACACCCGCATCGCCGCGCCGTACTCGAGATCCGCCGAGATGAGCAGCGGCAGGCGCGAGCGGGTCTGCAGAGCGTTGAGCTTGGCGGCGATGTCGTAGGGCGAGCCCGTGGAGATGATGATGCCGCCGACGGCGAGCGTGTCGACCCAGCGGGCCGCCACGAGGTACGCTGAATCGTCGAACGCGGTGTAGCTTCCGACGAGCCAGGGGACCACAAGCTGGCCGATTTTCTCACGCAGACTGAGGCTCGAGAGCAGCGAATCGACGGAGACGCTGGGAGCGGGGACGGGCGGCTGACCGCCCGAGCGTACCACCGCCCGAGCGCTGCAGGCCGCCGCGAGGGAGATCACCAGGACTCTATGCGCTCGGAGCATCGCCGCCTTCGATTGATGGGGCTCGCGCTGTTTGCGCTTGCCTCGTGTAGCCAACCCGCGCCGGCGCAGGTGCGCCCCGGCATCACCGTGCTGCTGGCCGACTCCGCGCACCTGATCAAGGGCAAACGGCTCGGTTTGCTCACCAACCAAACGGGCCGAGATTCCGCCGGGCGCCGCGATGTTGATCTCTTACGCGCCGGCGGCTACCGCGTAACGGCGCTGTTCAGTCCGGAGCACGGCTTTCGCGGCGCCGAGGACCGGCCGGGCCTGCCCGACTCGCGCGACTCGGCGAGCGGCCTCCCAATTTACAGCTTGTACGGCGGAAAGCGCGCGGCCCGCCAGAGCGCGTTGGACAGCGTCGACGTGCTGCTCGTGGACCTGCAGGACATCGGCGCCCGCTATTACACCTATCCGGCGAGCGCCACCCAGCTGCTGCGCGAGGCGGCGCACCGCAAGCTGCGGCTCATCGTGCTCGATCGACCCGATCCCATCGGCGGCGTCGCGGTGCAGGGCAATGTGCGCGCGTCCGTGGGCGACCCCGACTCGGCCTTTGTCGGCTTCCTCCCCGTTCCGATGCGGCACGGCCTAACGCTGGGCGAGCTGTTGCGCATGGCCGACGATATGCTGGCCCTGCACGCTGATCTCGTCATCGTGCCCGCGGCCGGTTGGCATCGCGCGGACTATTATGACGCGACGGGGCTGCCGTGGATCAAGCCCTCGCCGAACATGCCCGATCTCGAGAGTGCCACGCATTACCCGGGCACGTGTCTCTTCGAGGGGACCAACCTTTCGGTGGGCCGCGGTACGCCCTTCGCGTTTCAGGTGGTGGGCGCGCCGTGGCTCGATCCCGCGGTGGTGCTGCGGCGCCTGCGCGCGCACCCGGCGGATCTCGCCGGCGTGAGCGTCGATTCGCTTTCGTTCGCACCGCTGCATCCAACCGACGGCAAGTACGACGGTGTGGCGCTGCGCGGCGTCCGATTGAAAGTCACCGATCGCGCGACGTACGATCCCGCGCGCACCGGTGTCGCGTTGCTGGCGGCGCTACGCGCGGCGCATCCCGACTCGTTCCAGTTCCGAGACGAAAGCTTCGACCGGCTCGCCGCGGGCTCCGCGCTGCGTCGTGCGCTGCTCGCGGGCCGCAGTGCGACAAACATTGCGAGAGATTGGGCGGGCTCGCTGGCGCAGTTCAAGCGGATGAGGGCGAAGTACTTGCTGTACTAAGCGCGGCAGCGCTCCTGACGTCCAACCCAAAAACGTGTGATCCCGTTCACACCGCGCGCCTTGCCGGGTGGGCCTCCGGGTCCCATACTCGTGGCGCGCCCGTTTTCAGTCTTGAACCCGGGGGTCGCACCCATGGTCAGCGTCCGCACGCTCACGCGCGCCGCCTTGATTGTGCTCATCGGCGCGGGCATCGCGGTGTCCGGGTGCTCGGATCGTATCGAATCCCCCGCGGCGCCGTCACTTCCTGGCACGCGTCTCGTGCTCCCCGACCTCCGCGCCGCCATCGCCGCGCAGCGCCACCACACGGATGCGCTTCTCCAACTGCACGGCGTGGTGGGGACGGCGGTGACGCTGCTGCCGGACGGGCGTCCGGGCGTGCAGCTCCTGTTGGAGCGCGCGGGCCTCGCCGGCCTGCCGCAACTACTCGACGGGATCCCTGTCACCCCGCGCGTGACCGGCCGGCTGATGGCGTTCAGCGACCCCACCACGCGCCAGCGGCCCGCGCCAATGGGGTACTCGGTCGGGCACCCGGCGATCACCGCCGGCACCATCGGCGCGCGCGTGCGGGACGCGTTGGGACGGGTGTACATCCTCTCCAACAACCACGTGTTGGCCAACTCGAACGGCGCCGCCATCGGCGATCCGGAGTACCAGCCCGGTCCGTTCGACGGCGGCACGGCCGCCGATCAGATCGCTACGCTGAGCGACTTTCAGGTGATCGACTTCGCGGGCGGGAGCAACAGTATCGACGCCGCGATCGCCTTGTCGAGCACGAGCGTGCTGGACAACGCCACGCCCGCCGACGACGGCTACGGCATGCCGAACGCGACGATCTACGGCGACGCGAACGGCGACGGCCTGTTCGATGACGTCAACGCCCTGCTCGGCCTCAACGTGCAGAAGTACGGCCGGACCACCCACCTGACGCACGGCCAGATCACCGGCGTCAACGCGACCGTCACCGTGTGCTATGACAACGCTTGTCTGAAATCTGCCCGGTACGTCGATCAACTGATCATCTCGCCGGGGGGGTTCAGCGGCGGCGGGGACTCGGGCTCGCTCATCGTGACCGATGACGCGAACCTCAATCCGGTCGCGCTGCTCTTCGCCGGCAGCGCCACGGTGACCATTGCCAACCGCATCGATCTCGTGCTCAACCGGTTCGGCGTCATGATCGACGGCTTTGCGCCGCCGCCGCCGGGTCCGCTCACGGACCTGGCCGTGATCAGCGTCAGCGGCCCGAGCTCGGTAGTGCAGGGCAGCGCCGCCAGCGTCACCGTGATCGTGAAGAACTTCGGCAACCAGGATGTGACGTCCCCATTCGACGTCACCCTGCAGGACACCACCGCGCACGTCACGGTCGGCACGCAGAGCGTGGCCGGCCTGGCCGTCGGCGCCAGCGCCACCCTGACCTTCGCCTGGACGCCGACCACTACGGGCAACCACACGCTGGTTGGCAGGCAAAGTCTCGCCGACGGCAAGGCTGCCAACGACCAGCGCGCCACGACGATTCCGGTGAACCCTCCCGTGACCGACATCGCCGTGACCGGATTCAGCGGGCCCGGCTCGGTGATCGTGGGCCACGGCCTCAACATCGGCGTGACCGTCGCCAACGTCGGCAATCAGAACGTGTCGAGCAGCTTCGACGTCACCCTCCAGGACTCGACGGGCGGCCTGACGCTCGGCACGCAGACGCTCAGCGGGCTGGCGGCGGGCGCCAGCACCCTGCTCGTCTTCAGCTGGAACACGACGGGCGCGGCGGTGGGCGGACACACCTTGGTGGCGACCCATACGTTCACCGACGACAGCGTCGCCAATAACCGGCGCACGGTCGTAGTCACGGTCCTGCCCAAGCCGACCGACATCGCGCTGACGAGCATCACGGCGCCGCATTCCGTGGTTCAGGGGGACACGGCGCACATCGTGGTTACGGTCCAGAATGTGGGCGAGGTGGACGTGAGCACGACGTTCGCCGTCGAGCTGACCGACGGGTCGGCGGGCGGCGCGACGGTCGGTTCGCGGTCGGTCGCGGGTCTCGCCGTCGGCGCCACGGCCACGGTCGATATTCCGTGGAACACCGCCGGGGCGGCGATCAGCGGGCACACTCTGATCGCGACGCAGAAGCTGCCCGACGATGACGCGACGAACAACAGCATGGCGATCGGGATCGGCGTCACGGCGCCGCCGCCCCCGCCCTCCACCGACATCGCCGTGACCGCCATCGACGCGCCCGCCGCGGTGATCCAGGGGAGCACGCCCACCATTGCGGTGACCGTGCAGAACGTCGGCGGGCAGAATGTCACCGCCACCTTCAACATCGTCCTCACCGACGCCACGACCGGTACCACGATCGGTACGCAGGCGGTGGGCGGGCTCGCGCCGAGCGGCCTCGCGACCCGCTCGTTCAGCTGGAATACGACCGGCGCCGCGCTTGGCGGGCACACGCTGGTGGCGACCCAGAGCCTGAGCGACGACAACGCCGCCAACAACACCCGCTCCGTTGTGGTCAGCGTGAATCCCCAGCCGGTCGATCTCGCCCTCACGGGCATCTCCGCGCCCGGCCACGTGACCCAGGGAGACATTGTCCCCGTCGTGGTCACGGTGCAGAACGTGGGCGGGCAGGATGTCACCACCAGCTTCAACGTCGTGCTGACCGACGGGTCGGCCGGCAACGCGACGCTCGGCACGCAGACGATCTCTGGGCTCGCCGCGGGCGCCAGCGCGACGCGCACCTTCAATTGGAACACAGCTGGGGCGGCGCTCAACGGGCACACCCTGTTCGCGACGCAGCAGCTGGCGGACGCGAATTCGAGCAACAACAGCGCCGGCATCGGGATCATTGTGAACGCCCCGCCGACGACCGATGTCGCCGTGAGCAACGTCACGGCACCCGCCGCGGTGACCCAGGGGAATACGGCCGCCGTCGCGGTCAGCATTCAGAACGTCGGCGGGCTGACGGTCAGCACGAGCTTCGATATCGTCCTGCCCGACGCGACCGCCGGTGTGACGATCGGTACGCAGACCGTCGCCGGGCTCGCCGCGAGTTCCGCCATCACGCGCACATTCAACTGGAACACCACGACCGCCCAACGCCGCCAACAACCAGGGTTCGACGACGATCACGGTGAACGCGCCGACGACCGACGTCGCCGTCACCGCCGTGAGCGCGCCCGCAGCGGTGCTCAAGGGGAATACGCCGACGATCAGCGTCACCGTCCAGAACGTGGGCGGCCTGACGGTCAGTAGCACCTTCAATGTCGTCCTGACCGACTCGACAGCGGGCGTGACTATCGGCACCCAGACCGTTACCGGCCTCGCCGTGGGCGCGACGGCCACGCGCTCGTTCAGCTGGAGTACGGCTGCTGCCGCGCTCGGCGGGCACACCCTGGTGGCGACGCAGAGCCTGACGGACGACAACGCCGCCAACAACCAGCGTTCGGTGGTCGTCACGGTGAATCCGCAGCCGGCCGATATCACGCTGGCGAGTATCACCGCGCCCAGTTCGGTGACGGTGGGGGACACCGTTCCTGTCGTGGTCACGGTGCAGAACATCGGCGGGCAGGACGTCAGCACTAACTTCGACGTCGCGCTCACCGATGCCACGGCCGGCAACGCGACGATCGGTACGCAGACGATCCCCGGCCTCGCGATCGGCGCCAGCGCGACGCGCACATTCAACTGGAACACCGCCGGGGCGGCGCTCAATGGGCACACCCTGACCGCGACGCAGCACCTGGCGGACGCCAACTCGAGCAATGACTCCCGCGCGATCGGCATCACCGTGAGCCCGCCCAGCGACCATGTGGGCAATTTGCAAGGCGCGTCCGACACCAGCGCCGGAACCAGCTGGTCGGCTATCGTCGTGATCACCGCGCACGATGCCAAGCACAATCCGCTGAACGGCGTGACCGTGCACGGCAATTGGAACAGCTCCAGCGCCGATTCGACGTGCGTCACGAGTGACGCAGGCGGTGGGGGCACGGGGACGTGCACTGTGGTCCTGTCTGGCAACCCGAACTGGAGCCGCTTCGCCTCGTTCGCGGTGACGGCGCTGACGCGGTCAGGCTACGTGTACAAGTCATCCGCCAATCACTCCCTGGGCACCAGCAACGGCTTCTCGATTATCCTTAGGCGCAACTGATGATCGCCCGCATGGTCGCAGGCGTGCTGGTGGCCGGCGTGCTGGCAGCCTGTGCCGGGGCTCAACGCGCGGGCGTCCCGCGAGAAGGGAGTGGCGCCACCGTGGCTGTCCGGAGCATCGACGAAGTTCTCGCGGCGCACAGCGATTCCCTCTTGGCGCTGCCCGGCGTGGTGGGAACCGCCATCGGACTGTGCGATGGCGAGCGGTGCATCAAGGTGTTGGTGGCTGATTCCGGCGTGGTTGCCAAGGGTCGCATCCCGCCGCGGCTGGAGGGCTACCGCGTCGTCACCGAGGTGACGGGAATCATCCGGCCGAACTGAGCGGTATGCGGCGCATGGCGCCGCCCCGGCCTTGATACATTGTGGCATGCCTTCGTGTAATCAGCCCGCGGCGCCCATCCCATGAGCCAAATCAGTTTCGGCGGCGTCGGTGTAGACTTCGGCGACACGACGCTGTTTTCCGATGTCACCTTCAACGTCGAGCCGGGCCAGCGCTGCGGCATCGTGGGGCGCAGACTGCTGACGGGTGAGCTCGATCCGACGCGCGGCACCATTGCGCGGGCGCCCCGACTGCGCGTGTCGTTGCTCGAGCAGCACCGCGATTACGGCGCGGCGACCACCGTGTGGGAAGCCGCGGCCGGCGAGCTGGCCGAGTTGCTGGCGCTGGAGCAATCGCTCGTCGAGCAGGCCGCGAACCTCGCGCATGACCACTCGCCGCAGGCGCTGGCGCGTTACGGCGAAGATCTCGAGCGCTTCGAGCGCGACGGCGGCTACGCCGTCACGTCACGCATCGACGCCGTCTTGCATGGCCTCGAGTTCGATCCCGCTGCTGCCCGCGTCACCCCCCTCGCCGCGCTCTCGGGCGGCGAGCTCGGCAGACTCGGGCTGGCGCGTCAGCTCATGACCACCGCCGACGTCCTGCTGCTCGACGAACCGACCAATCACCTGGATCTCGAGACCACGCGCTGGCTCGAGCAGTACCTCGTGGAGAGCGAGCGGACGGTCCTGGTGGTGAGTCACGACCGCGCGTTCCTCGCGGCCACCGTCGATCACGTGCTGCACTTCGAGGGCGGCACGGCGACACCATACTCGGCGGGATATGCGGACTTCGTCACGCAGCGCACCGAGCGGCGACTCGCGCAGCA
>WNFJ01204910.1_pt1 | contig 11752 bp, 8 predicted proteins | sample 5400461 | NCBI WGS metagenome assembly WNFJ01 (sample SAMN13153349, study PRJNA577476) | soil metagenome | isolation source: 115 cm saprolite on Douglas fir-dominated hillslope | place: USA:California | collected 2013-09-17
GACCGGTCTTGGCACTTTTGCGACATCGCAAGGGACGCGAACGAAGTCCGCTCTAAGCCCGGGAGCGGACATCCTTGCGCTGGTCCGAGAAAAGCCCGCGTATGGGTTCACGACCAAATCTCGCAGACGGTGCTGTTCCTCTTTGCCCGAGCACTGCCAACCGCAGGCTAAGTAGCAGGCGCTCATAGAGTTTACTCGTTAGGCGTTTTGGTGGGACACCGTGGTGCGGAAAGCTAAAGAAAGCAGGGAGCAGTTTCAGTGTCCCACCACGCGCTAAGCCTTTGATGATGCGACTTTCCTGCAGTCCGTCTCGGGGCACCATCACTTTTCCAGTTCTAGTGGCTTCAATGGGTTAGCTCCCACGATTGTCGCACTCGTCCTCCGGAATCGAAAAGTGCGACAATTCAGGCCCCCGATTTGTTCTTCTCGCGCGGCACCATCAGGTGCATGGCTTGCTCCGCGAGCAGCGGGCGACCCGCCCGAGCAATGAAAAACTCAATATCCACAAGCATCAAACCCACTATGATGCCTCGCGATTACCCACTCGAATCCGCGAAGAGCCATAGTTATAGAACCCCCGGCCGGCTTTAATTCCAAGCCATCCCTTGTCTATGTATTCCTTCAGAAGTTTGCGAGGAGCCTCTGGAAGGTTAGGATTCTCTCGCGCGTAGTGGGTTTCGATATCGTACACCACGTCGAGCCCTACCTGATCCATCAACTGGAACGGTCCATGCTCACCGCCGATGTTGACCTTGAAGATGCCATCGACATCTTCGATGGTTGCGACACCGGTCGCGACGACTTCAAGGCATTCGCGTTTGATGGCAGCCCAGACCCGATTGAAGATAAAACCGGTGCTTTCCTTGCGAACCAGGAAAGGCGTTACCCCGTATTTGGGGAAAGCCCGCATGAGCAACTCGATTATCGCGGTATCGGTGTAGCCGCAGCTCCCGACCTCGACGGCATTTTGATTCGGCGGCATATAGAAATGCGTATTCACTACTCGTTTGCGGCCCTCGGCGGATACGTTGTTGATGAACATACTGGACGCATAGGACGAGGAGTTGCTGGCGAGGATGGCGTCATTGGGAGCAAGTTTCTCGATGTCGCCAAAAATCGAGATCTTCAGATCCAGAATTTCGGGCACCGCCTCAATCGCTATCCAGCAATTGTCGAGCGCCTTCTCGAGAGCGTCGACCCCGACGATGCGGCCAACCTTCCCCCCGAACTTCTTGGCCGCGTTGGGCATTTCTCGGGTGACGTAGTCGACTGCTGCGCCGCGTGTTGTCTCTTGCTTGTCGTAGATGCGAACTTCACCGCCTTGGAGCGTCATCATCAACGCAATGCGGCGTCCCAGCGTGCCACCGCCGATGACCGCCGTCGGCCGGTCAGAGTTGCACGTCGTCATTCAGGACTCTCCGGGTTTCAATTCGAGTGCTTTCAGTTGATGGGCATTAAGGGCCGCCGTCGGCCAAGTGAAACCAATCGGTCGTTCCGATTGCGCCACAGCTCCCGAGCGCCGCGATCTCCGTGGCATTGAACCCGAGATTGCTCAGAATGGTATCGGCATCGGAGCCTGGGCGTCCGGGCTCCGATGCCGCCGAAAGTTGCTTGCCATCGAATTCGAACCAGGTGGGCTCGAACAACGTCGCATGCAGCCCATCACGCTTCGTCTCTCTGAACCGCACAGTCTTGCCGGGCTGCGTGAGAAATGCCTCGCGCAATGCCGCGATCGTATGGACCGGGACGGCGCGCATTCCCTCCTTGCGCGCGTGCTCGATCGCGTCGGCAACCGAAAGCCCCTCAAATCCGGCGGATGTAGAACTGCCTGCTTCGGCAAAAATCCACCCGTCGGTCTGTCGCCATAGCCTGGCGTTTGCGCTTGGACCGACCGCATTCGGACCGGAGGCCGACGTCGGCGCAGGCGCCCATTGGAAGGGCAGCTGAATGAGCGAGGCGGCGGCCGCCAGAGAAGTCTCAGCCCAATCCCCCTTGCCATCCTGGCGCCGTTCGCGCGCCTGCAGTGCGGCAATGGCCGCAAAGGCTCCGAGGTACCCTGTCAAATAGTCGACACATGACGCGATACCGTGGATGAGCGGCAATTCGGGGGAGCCGAACCTCGTCATGATTCCAGTCACGGCCTGCAGCAAAGGATCGTATCCGGGGCGTGTGTCGTCACGAGCCGGAAACTCGCCCTTGAAGGCGCTGATCTGCGTCACGATCGCTGCGGGATTGAGTTGCGCGACGACATCCCGCGTAAGGCCGAGGTGGCGCACGCCCTCGTCAGTTTCATTCATCACGATGATGTCGCTGATCACCACAAGCCGCTCAAGCACCTGACGCCCGCTGGCGATCTTGAGGTCGAGAAGGATACTCTTCTTGCCTTGGCTTGCCTCGGCGCCCCACTCGACCGTGACGAGCGGCACATGATCCGGGTGCGTCGTGTCCACCTTGATGACTTCAGCGCCGAGTTCGCCGAGCAGCCGACCGCAGGCCGGCCCGGCAATCACATTGGCAAGATCAAGCACCCTGTATCCGTCCAGCGGCTTTACGCCGGCTTGCGCGCCATGGAGAGGACCGGCAATCCGATCATCCGCAATAGCCGGAACTTTGCCACGCACCGCACGCTGCAAGTTGGGATAGGGTTTTGCCGATGCGACATTCACCGCCCGGCCCACCTGCGGTTTGGTTAGGCCGACTGGAGTTGTGACTAGCCCGGCTTCACGCGCGCCGGCCGATTCCATCCACTCCTCAAAGGTAGCGACGGTCCCGAAGGGGACGGACGCAGAGGCAAACGCCTCCTCCCATTGCCGCGCTGTTCGGGTCGCAAAAACCTCGCTCATCCAGGTTGCCAATTTGGCGTTGATGTCGGGGCGAAGCGCGGAAGGAAGTGCGATATTGTGGTTGCCCAGAACTGCATTGTCGGGATCGTAAACGGTCACGTCGACGAGCCCGATCTCGCGCGCTTTGCCTTCCAAGCCGAGGACCGTCAGCATCTTCCGCATCAGACGGCGATTGACTGTCGTGACGGGCGTGACAAGCCGGTTGTCGAGGGTGCGATAGCAGCCGTTTGCTGGGCTGAGCTTGTTTATCAGCGCGACCATCGCATCGGCGCTCGCCCGCACGGCCGGAAGATCCCCGGCGATTTCAGGCGGCAAGCTCATCAAGCCCGACGGGACGAGGTGCGGAGCCAGACCGTCTAGCTTCATCGCCAGAACGCCAATCGCGGACAAGCCCGCAGCAAGTCGCGGCACGCAGATGGCTGTCCCCGCCCCTGTCCGGTGCCGCACAATGAGAGCGGCACTCACCGCGGATACAGAAAGAACTGCTGCGTAGACCGAGCACAGCGGGAGCGGAGTGTAGATGACATCCTGGCCGAGCAGGCGGCTGGTTATGCCAAGATCCGTATAGAAGCCAATCAGCGCATTGAGGAGATCGTCACTTGCATCGTTCGGGAGGTCGAATCTGTCATCGCCACGTGCCGATACGGTGAAACCAAGAACGATTTGGGTGGCAGGTTCTGACACGGCGGTCGCGCCGTCGATGATCACGATATCGGCGCCTGAGATACCTTCCAGTTCCTCGGCCGGAATCAGAGTCTTCCCGCGATCCAGGAAATCGTCCAGCCCTTCCGCGTCACCATCCGAGCGATCGGGCGCGTACACCTTTGCCCCCTGATCCGCGAGCAACATGGCCGCCAGGCGACCGGCGAGCGAGCGACTCTTCTGCTGAACAGTGATGCCGTGGAATGGAGACGTGCTCATATGCGCGCTTTTTCCTGGCGGTGAATCCGTACTTGCCGGCCACTCGGCCCGAAGCACACGCCGGTGACCGGACCATCGAACTGGTGGAGAACGGACATCGCCCCGCCGTCCATCGGCAGGACTCGGATAGCTCCACTCAGATCACCGACGAAAACGCGACGTCCTGCCAGATCCAGCGTAAGGCCAATGCCTTCCTTCAAGCCTGTTGCCAGCACTTCGTGACCCGTAAGCCCTTCCGGTGTTATGTCGGCACGGTTGATGCTGTTGCCCTGCACCGAAGGATCGCCGCGGTCAGTCCAGTAGAGTTGGCCGCGCTGGTGATCGATTTCCAGATCGATGGGCTCAGGAAGATGGTCGAGTAGCAGCCTGACGTCATCGCGGCTGGCTGCGTTCATTCCATCATGAATGTCCAGCCCCATGCGAAAGATACGGCCACGCCCGCCATCGGGTGGCCCTTTCTGGGTCCAGTAGAGGTGACGATGCCGTTTATCGATCGCAACCCCAACACAATGCCGCATGACGTCCGACATATCGTCGGGAAACTGTCCTGTGCGCAGCAGTTCGGTCAGCTCGCTGCCGTCAGTGCGGCAGCGGAAAATCGCCATGCCCTCGCGGTCGCACCAGTAGAGGAGGCCATTTTCTACGTCCAACTGTAGCTGCTTGGGAGTGACGATCGCTCCACCGCCGACCAGCACTGACTGATGGGATCCGTCGAGATCACAACGCTCGATCGTACCGTCATCGGCGAAGAACCCTTCGCCGGTGATGGGCAAAGCACCCATATTGGTCCAGTAGATCGCATTGGAAGCATGGTCGACCTGGATACCGTCCGGCGAACCTCCCGGCGCGGCGACGGTACGTACCTTGCCGTTATCTGGATCGAACGCAAAAATCGCAGCGGGACGGACCAGAAGGACGTAGATTTCGCCAGCCATAGGTCCGGTCCTTCAATCACACTGACTTGGCTGCGCCGCGTGGTTCGTGGGGAACCTGAAAGACAAAGCCATCACAACCTCCACAAAGGCGATCGCTGCTCTGACCGCGCGACAGATCACGCGTCGCGACTAATGACCAGCAGAACTGCTGTTCTTCATGAGTCGCATTTCTAACGAGAGGGCCGCTAGCCATTTTGCGCAAAAATGGAAGCCTACTTTGCAAAAGCGATGAAAAGCAGGGCGAGTTGCGAGAGGAAGGCCAAGGCTCGTGCCTGCATGCAGACTCGCGCATGAATGCCGTCCGTTAGGCCATTGCGATGTTCGAGCGATATTGAGGGCCTAGTCCTTTGTACGGAAATCCGCCGGCCCAGGACGACCGATCCTACCGGTTGCTCTCGCGAGCGTAAGACTTGGCCGCTCTCCGAATGTCGCGGCATAGGCAGTAGCGAAGCGTCCTAGATGCCAGAAGCCGAGCCTGTAAGCGACCTCCGTGACAGTCGTATCCTCGCTCGGCCGGGAAAGTAACGCGCGCGCGCGCCACAACCGTCGCCAGCGCAGATACCCCCAGGGTGGCTTACCCGTCCGGTGCTGAACCACGGACTCGAGCAGACGGCGCGACGTTCCGGTGCGCCGGCAAATCTCGAGCATGCTCAGCGGGTCGTCACCGGTTTCCTCGACGACCTCCTCGAACCGCACCATGATTCTGGTGTGACGTCCGACAGAGACACGATCTGGTTGGAAAGCGCCAGCCTCGCCCAGCCGCGCGATCGCCTCCAGAACGGAATTACGTAGCGCGGTGCGCGTCGCCTGACTCTCGAGAAGTTCGGGCTGCTCGTCGAGTTGCCTCAGAATTGCCTGGTGCTGCGCGACGAAGCGCTGCCGCGCAGCACTCGATGCGACACGCCACCTCCCTGCCCGGGGCGCGGTCGACGGACCGAAGGGCAGATCCAGTTCCGGTGCCTCGGCAAGCAAAGTCGGCTGAAGGGCAAAGGATTGAATATGTGCCGCTGTAGCGCTACGCATCGTGGCGCCGTCACCCTGCCGCACCATCGCCAGATCGTCGCCGTCAGCGTGATTGCCATTGACGGAGCATTGCGAACTGAACAAGTGCCAGATGCTAAAATCGCGGATACGCTCGCTAAGCGTCAAGATGCTTGCTTGATCGACTTCCAGACGAGTGAGCACGACTCCGTCGAGCACGAGGTAGCGAAATCGCCCACTGAACGAGGGCCCAGAATCGGCGACCAGTTGGCAAGTGGCACCCGGAACGGCCTGACCCAATTCCTCTTCACTGGTAGTTGTAGTTCGACGATAGAGGTGCATCGTCCCGATAGATCCTCGGCAAATGACCGACGATCTCTCCTCCGTGCAGTGGTTCCATCTATAATTTTGCCATCTCTCGCGGCACAAGGCGCGGAAATTTTTTTGCATTTCGAGCACAATACGGCTTGCGAGCCGGTCGAGTTTGGCAAGTCGGACTGCAGAGTTCGTCAGTCCCGTTGTCAGTGCGGTTTGAGTGGAAGCTGGACGACCACGCCCGCGAAGATCTGGAACGACGGCACGCCGAGGCCGCTCTGCACCACCGAATATTGCGGCTCGATGAAGGTGTTGATGCTGGCGCCGGAGGGAAGCTCGAACACGCGGCCGAGCCCCAACCCGACCGGGACGACGGCATTTTTTCCGAGGTCGAACGACGAGATGCCTGTGGACCGCAGGTAGAAGCCGTCCCCGAGGTTGTAGAAAAGAAGCGGCTGCACGGTCAGAGTCTGAAGCTTGCCGTCGAATGTCTGCTGGTAGGACGCGAGCATCGTCGTTAGTCCCCAAGAATGAGGGGCGCTGACGACCGTTTGCGCCCCCGCCTGCCATTTCGAGGCGCCCAGCGCAGGGGCACTCGCCGTCGGTACCACGACGAGCGGGCCGACGCCGACCTTTGCGGAACCGAAATGGAAGACGGCCAGATCGAAGGCTGTCAGATCGCCAACTCCGTTGACTGCGCCCTGCGGGTCCCAGGAACTGGACACGACGGGCATCGAAACGCGCATCATTTGATCCACGTCGAGCACATCATGGGGCAGGACGAGGCGAAGGAATCCCTGATCGGCGCCGCTGGAAGGCCGCCCCATCAGCAAGGGTTGGGCATAATTGTGAAGCTCGAACGCCATCTTCGGCGTCAGCGGATCATTGGAACTGTTCTGGAGATTATCCGCACCTGCTTGTGCCATTGCTGGCAGCTCGACGAGGAAAGGGGCGAGCAGCGCCAGCGAGAATGCCCATCCCGTCCATCGAAGCCGCGGGTGCTGGGCAATTTCGCAAGGATGCTCGTCGAATTCGTGTCTACGCATCGCGATAGCAATCTTGCCCTTCGTCACCGTGATCGGATCACGATCGAGTGCGACAAGGTCGGCAAGTTTTTCGACCTCCAGTGATCCCTCCGTCGCCTCTAGACACTTTCGCTCTGCCAGTCGCGTGGACAGCAACAGGACGCCGGCCGGGGCAGCAGATGCAGCGTCGTGCCGGCTCGGAAGACGTAGAGAAGAGACGCAGCCCGCTTGTGATCCTATGGATCATGCAAAGCTCGACCGGCAATCTCTTCTCGATCATGCCCTAGGTGGTTCCCCAGAATGCGGCCATATCTCCGGCATCTGCGACCCCGCGTTCATGACCGTTCTTCAAGCATGGGCCGATCCATTTGGGATCCATGAGGCTGTCGACATGGGCGATGCCGGGTAGCAACCCCACGACCTTCAATGTGACCTTAGTGCCTCCGGCTTCCAGGGCCTTCACCTCTGCCTGGAGGGTGTTCGGCAGGCCGGAGGTACGAAGCCCGATCTTCACGGCATCGGAGCTACCGTCTGAAAGAGAGACGATGAGCGCCCTCTTGACGCCAGCGACCACGTCGCTGTGCGTGCTGGTCTGGCATATACCGCCATCCATGCACAGCCTGTCCTTGAGCCATGTCGGTCCCATCCCGCCCGGCAGCGATGAACTCGCCGCGCAGGCTGCATTGATCGGAATATCCTCCGCCTGGGAAACGATGAGCCGCTGGCCCGTGTAGCAATCAACCGCAGTGGTGTGGAGTTTGGGCGACGGCCACTTCTCCTCGCCAATCAGGCTCTTGACCGTGATGAGATAGTCGAACGGCCCTGCCGGATTGCGCGCCGCAATTGCCGCGCGTCCGATGGATTGAATCACCTCGGGGCTCGCCTGGCTTGCGGTGTTTGCGATGCGCCGCGCGCGCACCTGACTGGGATTGGGCGCCATGGTGGGTATGAGCATGGCGAAGAGTTCCGGAAACTCTCCGAGAACATCCAACTCGGAACGCAAGCGCCAGAGGTGACCGCCCATCAGCGCGGCGCCCACCACGGAGCCCGCCGATGTACCGACAACGATATCAGCCTGCGCAACATCGACGCCCTTGGACTTCAGCGCGGTGAAATACCCGACCATCCAGGAGGCCAGGTAAGCGCCACCTCCGCCGAGCACCAGACCACGCTCCTTGCCGGTGCCCTGGGGCGGCTCGTAAGGGATGGGATGTGGCAAGCCGTCGCTCCAATCGTCCTGCGCCAACGCACCGGCCGGCGCTGGTGCCTGCGCCAGGCTGACAGAGGGCGAGCCGGCCAGTGACGCAGCTACTCCTGCGACCAAACAATCACGACGCTTGAACATTACCACCTCATACTCACATCGAGCGCTTTGAAGAGGGATGCGATCCGCGCCAAAGCCCCGACAACAACAATCTTCGGCATCGTGCGCGCCCCCCGCTCCGCAGGCCTGCAGGCCACTGAGTCCCGTTACCGGAGCCAGATGATCGGCGGCTAGCCGTTTTGCGCAAAAGATGCGACCAACACGGCGGAAATCGGTGAGCATTCTCCCCGCCCGCGATCTGCCGATCTTTCAATCGAACTGCACTCGGACATGCCTGCGGCAACAAGCTCGGCTCGAGACGCCAATTGCCCGCTTGTCGAACTCCTCGACCAGAGATGTGATCGATTGTCCTCCAGTTGCGCTTGAGAGCTGTTGCCAGCGACGCCTGCCACTGCGAAGGGCTCGGTCATGCGACAGTCGCGCTCTGATCGTGACCCACAAAAAGTGCGACAGGCAGGTTCGCAAAGCCCCGACAAACGGTGCTTCCATTCGCTGTCGCACTGGGTGATAAAGTTCTGAACTCATTAGCTTTGTGCAGCCCGTCTCGGGGCACCATATTTTTCAATAGTTATTAACTTTCGGCCGAATGTCTGTTTGTGCGGGGGAAGCACGGCGCACGATTTCGAAGTGTATTCCCAGTTTGTATGGCGTTGGCTGGTCACCGCTACGGTCGGCGGCTTGGCGTCCTCGCGCGCGTACAGAGTGAGGATCCGGCCCGTCCGTTGCCCCGGCTTCGGGCGGCGTCTTTTTAGGCGAGCGCCGGGCCGGACACGGCTTCACTATTTTTCACTACTTTGGTGAAGCCCGGGACGCCCTTTACGGCACAAAAAATTCAACAACCCGCTATCCATTTGGCTCTATTTTAGAGCGGGCGGCGACAGCGCGGCCCGTTCGTGTCCCATGGATTCGTCACGCCGCTTGCGCGCCAGATCAGCAAGGGAACCATCAAGAATACAGCATCCGTTGGCCTGCACTGGACCGCTCGCTGAAAGCGGCCGGATTGTAGTCCCGCTAGAAACTGATGCGGCCCCCATCCTGACACGGCGAAATTCTGAGCGGCCACGCGGCGCCGGCTCCGCTTCGCGATCTGCGCGGCGTAGGTTTCTTCGTCACTCACGCCATCACCGAAGGTAAACGAATCGCCGAACAACAGAACGCAGGCATCGGGGTTCGGAGGCGCCTCCGGTACGACTCGGAAATGGTCAGGCCCGGTGGTGTAGACGACATCATTGGTGAATGCGCGCCCTTCCACCTCAGCCCGCGTCATCTGGGCGTTGGCCCTCGGGACATAGCCGACATCGTCGACCAGTTCGTAAAAGCCTCCACCTCTGTAGGGGACATTGGTCGCACTTTGTGGCGACTGGAATCGTTGCCAAGCACCAAAGGCGAAGGCGGCCACAACGGCTGCGCCAAGGTTCACGATGACCGCTAAGCCCCAGTGCTTCCAAGTTTTCTTGTTGGACCACTCGACAAACTGCTTGAGCAGCCCTGGATTGCGGCAAGCCACTCGGCAGAAAAACGGCCCTAGCGTCGATGCAGTGCGTCAGTGCTGCACTAGCTGACCCAACAAGCAAGGCGTGACATCATATCGCTACGGACACGGTTGTCTTGGGCCGCATTGCCAACGTTTGAGGGGGGATAAAGAAGCTACCATGCTCGATCGCAAACGACTGGCATTTGGCGCGGTTTTTGGCGCGATACTCGTGGCCGTGACCCTGGCCGGAATTGAGTTCATGGCTTCTTTCTACACGCCGTCGTGGCCGGCGCGCGCCATGAATCCCAGAGAGCCCGCGCCAGAGCGGGTACTGGGCACGCCCTTCAAGCGCCAACCCTGGCTTGCGGATCCCGACAATTCGTGGGGGATGCGCGACCGCGAGAGAACGGTCGTCAAGCCGTCGGGAACTCTGCGCGCCGTTTTCGTCGGCGATAGCTTCGTTGAGTCCAGGTTCACTCCTTTGTCGGTTCCGGCTGCTGTCGAACGACGGCTAATCTCATCTGAAGACAGGATTGAAGCAGTCAATCTCGCCGTCGGCGCCACCGATCCGCGCAGCTACCACTATCGAATCCGCGACGTGGCACTGGACATCCAGCCCGATGCCGTTCTGCTCTTTATCTACGCGGGAAACGATTTCATGGCGCCCGATCAAGGCTATTCGATCTGGCCGCGCCTGGTAGACGAATCCCCTGGCGGCTCGTTGGTGGGCTCGATCATGCCGCGAACCAATTGGCTGCTCGTCAACCGATTAGACCTGGCAGCGTTCTTCAAATCCAGAACTAAGGCGCCGCCGAATGACGAAGAGATGCTCTACGCCGCTGTTACGGCGCCCCAGGATGAACGGCTCAAGCGTGTCGTGGCCTACGCCAAGAACTATCACTTCCCCGAACTTTCCGAGGAGCAGATCGCTGAAATCCTGTCGCGAGGGAACAACCGCTACCTGAACATTGCCCTGCCGCATGACGGCGAGCAGGAATACCTTCTCGACTGGATGTTCGACACACTTATGAGCTGGGAAACGAGCAACTTCGACGTGGCCGCAAACCGGCAGGATGCAGCGCGACTGGCTGACCATGGAGAGGTCGAGGCAACGGCTTCCTGGATCGAGGCCACCGACCGATTGCTGCGCAGGCACGGCATACCGCTGCTGGTTTTCCTGGCGCCAGTCGGCAGCGTCGATCCGGACTATGCCGACTTCTGGAAGCCGTGGCCGCGCGCTTACAGTTGGAACTACATTTGCGACGAAAGGGACACGCGGCTGGCATCCTCGCTGTCGAAGTTGGGCATACGATACGTCGATCTGCGCGAGAACCTCGCGAACATCCCCGGCACCTATCGCAAGCTCGACGGTCATTGGAGCCAGAAAGGCGAAGCTATCGTCGCGGACCGGGTCGCGCTTGAGCTGAGGTCCCTATTGCGCGGCCGGCCGGCATCCGAATGAAAGCGGGCGAATCCAGCCCACGTTGATCCCGATCGGGAATGGCGTATCAAAGAGCTGGCCGAAAGCTTGTCGGAATGGCCAGTTCCCGCATCACGCCTCGGAGCACGGCAATCCTCAGAAGGCGCGCCGCCAACGCATGAACTGGCGAGCAGATTGGGGCCTTCCTCGGCGCGGCCACTACCTCAACGCGCTATCGGCGGCGCTGTCGAATTGGGCGATGGCGGCTTTCATCGCTTTGAAATTTGCCGGCACGGCGCACATCGCACCGACGCAATAGTAGCTTTCATAGCCGAATCCGCTGAGCGATCCGATCCGCTCGATGTCGCGCGTCAGGATATCTACTCTGATCTGGTATTGGAAATAGTGGGCGAAGCCATGCGGGAATTCGAGGGCAATGTCGACAAGGGCAACGTAGTCCACGGTGCGGGCACCGCGCAGATCTTGCAGCGTTTCAACCCGGCCGAATCGCTCC
>WNFJ01205022.1_pt2 | contig 11752 bp, 9 predicted proteins | sample 5400461 | NCBI WGS metagenome assembly WNFJ01 (sample SAMN13153349, study PRJNA577476) | soil metagenome | isolation source: 115 cm saprolite on Douglas fir-dominated hillslope | place: USA:California | collected 2013-09-17
CCGGGAAAGTGAGAACCGAAGAATCCAGGAAAGAAATCAGGAAAAGCCCTGGCGCGCCGAGCACACCCGCAAATCCTAAGATTTTCTGCTTCCAGGCGCTCAACGGACTTGTCAAAAGAAAACTCCCCAGAAAAGTGTGGAATTCAAAGAAGCTCTCGCGCGCCTAGAGCAGCGTCTCGATCGCTTCGACGATTACATCGTAAACGTGATGCAATTCCTCGGGCTCCATAACGTACGGCGGAAGCACATACACAACATTTCCCAACGGCCGGAGGAGCACGCCGCGCTGCAGGAAGAAACCGTAAAGTTTCGGGCGCAGGTCGGAAAGATATCCCGGATCGTTGACGCGTAATTCCACGATGCCGATTGTGCCGATCTGCCTCGTCTCCCCGACTTGACGCATCTCGCTCAAATGCCGCAGCCGCATCGCATGGATCCGCGCAATCGTGGCAATCCGATCGAATACCGGTTCGTCGTCGAAGATCTGCAAACTGGCAACAGCTGCCGCACAGGCCAGTGCGTTTCCCGTGTAGGAATGCCCGTGATAAAAAGTGTGCAGCCGGTTCTCGCTGCGAAACGCCGACTCGACGCGATCGCTGCAGAGAGTCACTCCCATGGGAAGGAATCCGCCGGTGATTCCCTTGGAGATACACATCAAATCCGGTGTGACGTTGGCCAGATCACAGGCAAACATTTTTCCGGTGCGCCCGAATGCCGTCAGCACCTCGTCAGCAATCAGCAGCACATCGTGCTTGGTACACAGCGCGCGAACCTGCTGCAGAAATTCCACGGGATGCACGATCATGCCGCCGGCGCCTTGCAGCAATGGCTCCACGATGACGGCGGCAATCTGCGCGCTTCGTTCCGCGAGCAATTCCTCCAGCCGCTGCACACACTCGATGTGGCAGCTCTCACGCTTCAACCCGACAGGGCAGCGGTAACAATACGCCGAGTGCACGCGGTGAACCGAATACCGCATCGACTGGAAAGGATCGGTAAATGGCGATTCGTCGCTTACCGACATCGCTCCCGCTGTGTCGCCGTGATAGCCATGCGCCAGCGCCACAATCTCGCGCTTCTCTGACCGCGCTGTGTTGCCAAAATGCTGCAGCGCCATTTTCAGTGCTACTTCCACCGCCGTCGAGCCATCGTCCGAAAAGAACATGTGCGTGAGTTGCGCCGGAAGCCACTTGCGCAGGCGTTCAGCCAATTCCTCCGCCGCATCATGCGTGAAGCCCGCCAGAATCACATGTTCCAGCTTCCGCGCCTGTTCGGCAATCGCCGCGGCAATCCGCGGATTCGCGTGGCCGTGCAGATTCACCCACCACGACGAAATCGCGTCGATGATCTTGCGCCCGTCGCCAGTGTACAAGAAGACGCCCTCGGCCCTGCTCACGCGAAGGGGTGCGGGGTCGAGAACACGATTAGTGAAAGGATGCCAGATTTGAAGCGGGGAATTCATTGCGCAAATGCGGACCGGTCAAAGTGGTTCAGGAACACCTGCATCAGCGCGGTGCGATGAAGATTGGGGAGTTTCGGGACTTCGCCAATTACGCGGACATGCCCGAACTTTTCAATGGTGTCGCGGTTTTCGCGGTTTTGATCGCCGGTCAGCACCACGCCGTGCACCGGCAATTCCGCCGCGTGCAGCGCAGCCAGCGTCAGCAGCGTGTGATTGATGGTGCCCAGGCCGCTACGCGCCGCCAAGATTACCGGCAATTTGAATTTTACCATCATGTCCAACATGAATTGCTTGGGATTGATGGGCACCAACACGCCGCCGGCACCCTCCACAATCAGCCAGTCATTGACCAGGGTCGTCGGTAGGTTGATGCGCCCCAGATCAATTTCCACGCCGGCCCAGCGAGCCGCCAAGTCGGGCGAAACGGGCGGAACAAATTTGTAGACCTCTTCTAGGGTGCGGTCAGTGCCGATGCCGGCCAAACGCATGACGGTCACGCGGTCCGAACCTTCGAGCGTGCCGGTCTGAATCGGCTTCCAGTACACCGCATCGAGCGCCGCACACAGCAAAGCTGCCAGTGTTGTTTTCCCGACTCCCGTATCTGTGCCTGTAATGAAGAAATGGCGTCTCATGCGCGTTTCGCCACCGCCGCACTGGCCCGCAAGAAACGCCACGAGATCAGGGATTTCACCAGTCTCTTCAATTCAGCCTCCGGGATTTTGCTGGTCAAAGACAATCGCAAGCGCGCTCTCCCATCCGGCACTGTGGGCGGCCGGATCGCCCTCACAGCAAATCCATCGCGTTGCAGATAATCAGCCGCGTCGAGCGTCTCCGCGACGTTTCCCAATACCACGGGAACGATCTGGCTGGCGCTTCCGGCGGTCTTGAATCCTGCCGCCCTCAGCTGTTCGGTCAAACGCGCAGCGCGTCGCAACAATTCCTGCCGTTCCTGATCCATTGTCACCGCAATGTCCAACGCCGATCCAATCTGTCGCGCAAAATATGGCGGCAGCGCCCTGCTGAACACAAAGGTCCGCGCGTGGTTCACCAGATAATCCTTCAATACTCCCGGCCCGCACACGAACGCTCCTGCCGAACCCAGCGCCTTGCCACAGGTGTGAATGCTGGCCAGCACTTGCCCCGCAATTCCCGCGGCGGCAGCCAAGCCACGACCCGCCGGTCCACGCACACCGATTGCGTGAGCTTCATCGACAATCACCGCTGCGCCGTATTTCTCGGCGATGTCGGCAATCTGCCGCAGCGGCGCCAAGTCGCCATCCATGCTGAACACGCTCTCCGTAACAATCACCCTGCGCCACGGCGCGCCCGAATCCTGACGAAGCGCAAGTTCCAGCGCCTTCAAATCGAGATGCGGATAGATAACTTTTCGCGCTCCCGACAATCGCATTCCGTCAATCAGGCTGGCGTGGTTCAGCTCATCGGAATAAATCACGTCGTCCTTGCCGACCAGCGATGCCAGCAGACCAAGGTTCGCCGAATATCCCGTGCTGAAGAATAGCGCCGCTTCCGTCCCCGCAAATTCAGCAAAGCGCTCTTCCAATTCGCGCCAATCTTCGGTTTGCCCGGAAAGCAGCCGCGAGCCCGTTCCTCCCACTCGGCTTGCATGGCCAACGGATTCCACCAGCGACTGCCGCAGCGCGGGGTTTTCCGCCAGACCCAAATAATCATTCGAGCAGAAATTGATCCCCGGAATTTCCGCCAAGGTGCGGCAGAGATTGCGTTCCTCCAGCGAGCGCAAATCTTTTCGCAACCCTGCTTTCCACATGGATAGAACGTCAGACGGCATGGCGCTCCAGCGGCTTCATGCCCAGGCTCTCGAGCAACTGTTCGTCCTCGTCGGGTCCGGGATTTGGTGTCGTCAACAGTTTTTCGCCGACAAAAATGGAATTTGCTCCGGCCACAAAGCACAGCGTGACGGCTTCCGGCGACAATTGCTTGCGTCCCGCCGCCAGCCTGACGCGCGATGCGGGCATGATGATCCTGGCCGTGGCGATCGCACGAACCATCTCCAAGGGATCAAGCGCGGGCATCGACGCGAGCGGCGTGCCCTCGACGCGTACCAGCATGTTGATGGGCACGCTTTCTGGATGCGGCTTCAGCGTGGCCAACTGCTGAAGCAATCCTACGCGGTCACTCTCCTTCTCGCCCATACCCAGAATTCCGCCGCAGCATACGGTGATTCCGGCTTTGCGCACCGCCGCGAGCGTCCGCAATCGTTCGTCGTACACGCGCGTTGTGATGATGGAGCCGTAAAACTCCGGAGAAGTATCCAGATTGTGGTTATAGGCGGTGAGGCCCGCGCCCTTCAATTGCACGGCTTGCTCTTCGGTCAACATCCCCAAGGTGCAGCATACTTCCAGACCAAGCGCCGATACGCCCTTCACCATTTCCAAAACTTTGTCGAAATCCCGCCCATGAGGAGCCTCGCGCCACGCTGCTCCCATGCACATTCGGGTTATGCCGCGTGAGGCCGCGTCGCGTGCCGCGGCAATCACGTGCTGGGGATCCAGCAGCCCTTGCCGCTCCACATCTGCGTCATAATGTGCACTTTGCGGGCAGTAGGCGCAATCCTCGGGGCATCCGCCCGTCTTGATGGAGATCAACTGGCACGTCTGCACGCGGTCCGTTGCATGAACCATGCGGTGCACGGTCTGCGCGCGATATACGAGTTCCGGGAGCGGGGTTCGGTAGACGGCTTCCACTTCATCCTTTTTCCAGTCGTGTCTGACTTGGGTATCCATTTGCCGGGCCGCTGCCAATTCGGTCGATTCACTCATCATTTTGTTATTTCGCCTGGTTCAGGTTTGAACTATCGCTTAGTCGCAGCTCTTCATACTATCATTGGTATTCCATTGAAACCATTTTACCTTCCGTCCATCTTGAATCCGATAACTCCCCAAGGGCCTAAATGCGCATACCTGCGCGTCTTTCCATTGCAAATCGTTTGACCACCCATTAGCAAGATGTTATAAATCAATGTCTTCTGTTGCTCGTCGCTTGGCACGCCGGTTCGGGGTAGGGTGGATCCGCTTGGGGTCCGAAGCTGCCATAAAGGGTCGAACAGTTCTCGTCCGGTCATAACTGCGGGTTCTACCCGCAGGTTCTCGAGGAGTGTTCTGCCCTCGGGGTGACTGACTTCGTTTTACCGTTCACTTCGCTCAAGTTGGATCGGAAGTGTGATGTTGTTCGACGGGGCGCCAAACAACCATTTGGTTGTGCGCTCAGCCCCTGTGATTGAATTGACTCAATCTGGAGGAACCTTCATGCGTACCTGGCTGACCTCGGTGTGCTCCATCGGCGGTCGCTTCATTTCAAGACTTTCTGCTGCTTTGGTTCTCGTGCTTCTTAGCAGTGCCGCCATTCTCGCTCGGCCCGCGGAAGAAGCGGCAGGCGGCGAAGCAGGACTCCGGCTCCCGGATCTTTCCCAAGTCACCTTCCTGGGCATCGACGGTCACAAGTTGCTGCTGTTTGGCATTGTGATTTGCGTCTTCGGCCTGCTTTTCGGTATGACCATTTTTACGAAGCTAAAGAACTTGCCGGTGCACCGCTCTATGCGCGAGATTTCCGAACTGATCTACGAGACTTGCAAGACCTACCTGGTCACGCAAGGCAAGTTCCTTCTGCTCTTGTGGGTGTTCATCGCTATCGTGATCGTGCTGTATTTCGGCATGCTCGCCCCGGTCCCCGGCAAATCCGTTCTTCTTACTCTGCCGATCATTCTCCTCTTCAGCTTGATTGGCATGGGCGGTAGCTACGCCGTGGCGTGGTTCGGCATTCGCGTGAACACCTTCGCCAACTCCCGAACCGCCTTCGCCGGTCTCCGCGGCATTCCTTATCCCATCAACTACATTCCGCTGGAAGCGGGCATGAGCGTCGGAATGATGCTCATCAGCGTGGAACTGCTGATTATGCTGATCATTTTGCTGTTCATTCCCGGCGATTACGCGGGCCCGTGTTTCATCGGCTTCGCCATCGGCGAGTCGCTCGGCGCTGCCGCGCTCCGAATCGCCGGTGGCATTTTCACAAAGATTGCCGACATTGGGTCTGACTTGATGAAGATTGTTTTCAAAATCAAGGAAGACGACGCCCGCAATCCCGGCGTCATCGCCGACTGCACGGGTGACAACGCCGGCGACTCCGTCGGCCCCACAGCGGACGGCTTCGAAACCTACGGCGTCACCGGCGTAGCGCTGATTACCTTCATCCTGCTCGCGGTAAAAGACCCCACCATCCAGGTTCAATTGCTGGTCTGGATTTTCGTTATGCGCGTGATCATGCTGATCGCCAGCGCCGCCGCGTACTTCATCAATGGAGCGATCCAGAAAGTGCGCTACGGCAATGCCAAGGAAATGAACTTCGAGGTGCCACTCACCTGGCTGGTGTGGATCACCTCCTTCGTCTGCATCGCTCTCACCTACCTGGTTTCCGCTTTTATCATTCCGTCTCTCGGCGGCGACCCGTCACAGTGGTGGAAACTCGCCACGATCATTTCCTGTGGAACGCTCGCGGGTGCGGTGATTCCGGAGTTGGTGAAGGTGTTCACCTCCACGGAATCGCGGCACGTCAGGGAAGTGGTCATTTCCGCGCAGGAAGGCGGCGCATCTCTCGGCATTCTCTCCGGATTTGTGGCCGGCAATTTCTCCGGCTACTACCTGGGGTTGGCAATGGTGTCGTTAATGTCCGTCGGCTACATGATCAGCACGCTGGGCCTCGCCAATCTCATGGTTGCTGCGCCGGTCTTCGCGTTCGGGCTGGTGGCTTTCGGGTTCCTGGGCATGGGACCTGTGACCATCGCCGTCGATTCCTACGGCCCGGTCACCGACAACGCGCAATCGGTGTATGAACTTTCGATGATTGAGCAGATTCCGAACATCAAGGCGGAGTTGAAGAAGGACTACAACTTCGACGTGGACTTCGAGCGTGCCAAGCACCTGCTCGAAGCTAATGATGGCGCCGGGAACACGTTCAAGGCCACCGCCAAACCAGTGCTCATCGGAACCGCAGTGGTCGGCGCAACCACGATGATCTTCTCGATCATCATGGCGCTGACCCATGGCCTCTCGGAAAACGTCAACAAGCTTTCCCTGCTGCACGCACCGTTCGTGCTTGGACTGATTACCGGGGGCGCCATGATTTACTGGTTCACCGGAGCATCCACACAAGCCGTGACCACGGGAGCGTATCGCGCCGTGGAATTCATCAAGAGCCACATCAAACTGGAAAGCGCCGAAAAAGCCAGCGTAGCCGACTCCAAGAAAGTGGTGCAAATCTGCACGCAATATGCGCAGAAAGGCATGCTGAACATTTTCATCGCCGTGTTCTTCGCTACGCTGGCGTTTGCGTTCGTTGAACCGTTCTTCTTCATTGGCTACCTGATCTCCATCGCGGTGTTTGGCCTCTACCAGGCCATCTTCATGGCCAACGCTGGCGCCGCTTGGGACAATGCCAAGAAAATCGTGGAAGTGGAGATGAAGCAAAAGGGCACTCCCCTGCACGATGCCACCGTGATCGGAGACACCGTCGGTGATCCTTTCAAGGACACTTCCTCGGTGGCCCTCAACCCGGTCATCAAGTTCACTACACTCTTCGGCTTGCTCGCCGTCGAGTTGGCTGTGAAATTGACCTCGCAAACCGGTGGCACGCTGTCGCATCTACTGGCGGCTGCGTTCTTCCTGGTTTCCTTCGTGTTCGTGTACCGCTCGTTCTTCGCCATGCGCATCAAAGGTTCCGCTGCCAGCTAACGGGATACCAACCAATTCACAGTCAACGAGGCGGCGCGTAGCCGCCTCGTTTCTTTTTTGCGTGAACAAATCTTTCGACGCCACTCGAATCAGCACTGTTGCGGTGCTAGAATCCACTTCGTGTTTTTAGCGAGGACCCTACCGATGAGAAAATTGTTTTTGCTGAGTTTGGCTGCGTTTGCAGCATTGGCTAATCCCTCTGCGTCTTTTGCGCAGGCTCCCATGAAATGGAAGATTCACGATCCGGACCGCCCCGTTCCTCCGGTCGTCACTCCCGGAACGCCGAGCACACAGGATGCGCCGGGCCGCGCTCCTTCGGACGCGGTGGTGCTCTTCGATGGAAAAGACCTATCGAATTGGGTGCAGGAGGGCGATGGAAGCGCGGCAAAGTGGAAAGTGGAAAACGGTTATTTCGAAGTGGTGCCGAAAGCCGGCGGCATTCACACCAAGCAACCCTTCGGGGATTGCCAGTTGCACGTGGAGTTCTCCGAGCCGACGCCTCCGCATGGCGAGAGTCAGGACCGCGGCAACAGCGGTGTCTTTCTGATGGGCCTTTACGAAGTGCAGGTGCTCGATTCTTACGAAAACAGAACGTACGCCGACGGCCAGGCCGCGGCGCTGTACGGGCAGTACCCGCCGCTAGTCAACGCTTCCTTGCCGCCAGGACAATGGCAGAGGTATGACATCGTGTTCCACGGCCCGCGCTTCGACGCATCCGGCAAAGTCCTCCGCCCCGCGCGCGTTACCGTGTTTCACAATGGAGTTTTGGTGCAGTACGAAGTGCAGCTCACGGGACCTACGGCCCACGGCGAGCGTCCGCCGTACAAGGTAACGCCGGAAAAGTTGCCGCTTGGGCTGCAAGATCACCACACGCCGGTGCGGTATCGCAATATTTGGGTTCGCGAATTGAAGGAATCGGCGGATTGATTTCGGCGCGGACCGGTTCGCATAAGATTCGGACATTTGCTTGAAGTTGGGGAATGGCCTCATCCCTAAAGGGATGAGCTACATAATCAGGGGGATCTGATCACCTAAGAGCGCATTAGCTTCAGAAACTTTGCCGGATGGTTGTCGAATCCCGGGAAAACCGCGTTCAGTTGCTTCACTCCGTTGTGTTTCGCGAGGATTTCGCCGACTACGGTTCGAAAATCCGTCGTTAGCATTAAATCGCGCCCTTCATTCAACTGTCGGTCTTCCAGCCCGGGCCATTTTCCATACACGAGACCACCTTTCACGTCGCCGCCCATCACGAACATGCAATTCGCGTGGCCGTGGTCCGTGCCGCGGTTGCCGTTTTCTTTCGCGGTGCGCCCGAATTCGCTCATGGTCACTACAACGATCTCGCTCATGCGGTCGCCCATATCCTGATGAAACGCCGCCAGCGACTGGCCCAAATCCTTCAGCAGGTTCGACAGTTGCCCCTGCACACCGCCCTCGTTCACGTGATTGTCCCAGCCGCCGCAATCGACGAACACCACTTCGGTGCCGATCTTGGCCTTCAGCATCACAGCAACCTGCTGCAAGCGTTGGCCCAGTGGACTTTTCGGGTAGTCCGCGCCGTTTCCCGGCGGGGACTTGCTCATATCAATTTTCTTCAAGAGATTGATTGCTTCAAACGTCTCGGTTCCCGTTCCGTGCAGCGCATGGTCTACGGACCGCGCGTACATGGCCTCGAATCCGCCTTCGACAACATTCGCCATTGCGGCGGATTGCGGCTGCACCTTGAATTGCCGCAAATCCGGCAACGCAATCGCGCCGGTGTTGCCCCATAGCATTCGCGGGAGGTTCGGACCCATGGCCACGGCGCGAAACGGCGAAGCATTCTCTTCCGGAATTGTGCCAATCGCGCGGTCCAGCCAGCCATCTTCCGTGGCTTTCACACCGGGAGTGCCGGATTCCATGTAGTCCTGCGCGTCAAAGTGCGAGCGCGTCGGATCAGGCGAGCCTGCCGCGTGCACAATAGCCACCTGGCTTTTCTGAAACATCGGTACCAGCGGCGCCAAGCTCGGGTGCAGCCCGAAAAATCCATCCAGATCCAACACCGCGTCGGCTCCGCCGCGCTTCGGTTGCGGGATGGCAATCGTTGGACGCATGCGGTAATAGTTCGGCTCGGCAAATGGAACCACGATATTCAATCCATCAGCAGCCCCGCGCTGAAACAGCACCACCAACTGCTTCTTTCCTTCCGCCGGAGTCGCTGCAATGGCGCGCTGCAGGAACGCCGGGACGGTGCTGAGTCCAACCATGGCGATTCCGCCCTGCTTCATGAAATACCACCGCGAGAATTTCGCGGGCCTCACTCCCTCGCAGCACTGGTTGTTCATAAAGGACTCCTGCTCCGCAACGTTCGCTTGGCAACTGCGCTTAAATCGCAAAAGCCAGAGCAAGCTCTCGCACTCCAAAATCCTACCGCCGCTGAAACTCTGGGGCACCTAGCACCAATCCTGTCACCACTCCCAGGTCCACTTGCTTCACGGGATCATCGAGTTTCGCCTGCAGCACCTGCGGGTTCTCTAACTGCTTCTCCAGCGTCTCAACCGTTGTGGGCGCTGCCTGTCCGCCCAGGAACACCTGTACGGCGCGGTCCAGGGCGGCCTTGGCGTCGTCCCCTCTTTCGCTTCCCAGAACTGCGGGAACGTCGCTGCGCGATCCGCGCACTTTATTGCCGGCCAGTGCCAGCGAAAAGTTCAGACGGCTCAGCAGCGCGCCAGTGTTCACCCAGGTTTCCGCCTTATCCGAGTAGCCGGTGGGGGGCTGGCATTGGTAGAGCGGCTCGCCAATGCGTCCGACCCATTGGACCAGGGGCATGGGCGTGTCCACATCGGTGCCCAGAGCGCGCACTGAAGTCACTACGAGTTCGTAGGGCGTCTTGACCTTCGCCCGGTAAGTCTCGCGCGACCAGAACTCCGGTGAATAGATCATCGTGCGCATCACTTCCCGGATATCGCCATCGCTTTTGTGGAAGGTCTTGGCCATGCGGGCAACCAGCGCCGGTGGCGGATTGTCCGATACGAAGCGGCGCGCGAGTTTCGTCGATATGAATTTTGCGGTGTTCGGATTTTTCGAGAGCTGTGCGATTACCTGCTCGCCATCTTTCATCCCCCCTGAATGAATCTTCTTCCCTAGAACTACTTTGACGTCCGGGTCATGGAGCTTTTCGTCAAACTTGAAGACCGCCATCTCGCGTGGCTTTTCGATGGTCCAGCCGGTGAAGCATCGCGCCACCTCGGTGACATCTTTTTGCGTGTAGCCGCCATCAACGCCCAGGGTATGCAGTTCCATCAACTCGCGCCCATAATTTTCATTCAGACCGCGCTCCTGCTTTTTGGCGTTCTGCGGATTCGCGGGGCGTGGCACCGGCGGCCGCCCTCCGCCTCGTTGCATCTGGCGCATGGCGCGCTGTTGCGCCAGCCGCTGTGCCGCTTTCGGGTCGGCGCTCAAGAAATTGTCCAGATAGAACAGCATCGCCGGACTTTTCGCCGTCGCTGTAACCAGGTCCTTGAATTTTCCCATCGCGTGCGGCTGAATCACGTCGCGTTCATACGAAGTCAAGTACCACTTCACTTCGCCCTTTCCGGCAAAAACGTTGAAGTGATTGAACCAGAAATCATCCATCACCTGCTGCAATTGCCGCTCGCTATAGACCGCGCGGGTCATCTTGGCCATCGCCAGTTCTTCCACCACGCGTTGTGGCCGCTTGCTGTCATCCGAAATGGCCAGCGGAACCGCATTCGGGTCCACACTTAGGGCGTCTTTTCTTCCCGCACCGCGCGTGGGCGGATTCAACTTCATCGGCGAAGGCGTATCCGGAGACGCCGCAGCAACGGTCACGTTATTCGCGGGCATCGCGCCATTCGTGGCAGCATCATTTCCATCCAGGTCCCGCGCCATCGCCGTAATCGCAGCCTCCGCCTGTTTCTGCGCTTTCTGTTCGGGCGTCTCTTCTTTAGCCTGGGCGTTTTGTTTGGCCACCTGCTGCTTTGGGTTGGGATATTCGGCCATCAACTGGGAATTGGACATCTTCAGCGTGGGATAAATATTCAGGCGCGCCTCGACCGCGTGGTCGTCGATGGAGTTGGGATTGAGCTGCTGGTCAATCCACTTTGCCAGGCCCATTTGCCTGACGCGCTCCACATCTCCGGGCCGCGGCCCGTACCCCAGGCGGTTAAGTGCATGCAGCACGGCTTCATCCACGCTCAGCTCAGCAATGGGCAAGCCCCTAAGAACCGCGTCTTGCTGCTTCGGTTTGTTTTCACTGGGATTGCCAGCCGCAGCGGCAGGTAGTTCGGGTTGGCCACCCACAAGCCAGGCAGCCAAGACCAACGCAAAAAGAGATCGAATTTTATCGGAGTTTTGGCGGTTCGGGATGCGTCCGGAACCCGCCAGATGGCTCGATAATGAAAAAGAGGGGTAGCGCCTCATAGCTCGAACTAACCCGGCTGGGCACAAAAAGTTGCTGGCCGCGGAGTTGGATGTTCCTTATCGGTAGCCTGCTGGGCCTGCCGCCCGCACCCTAGTCTATCAGGGT
>WNFJ01283135.1_pt1 | contig 11752 bp, 8 predicted proteins | sample 5400461 | NCBI WGS metagenome assembly WNFJ01 (sample SAMN13153349, study PRJNA577476) | soil metagenome | isolation source: 115 cm saprolite on Douglas fir-dominated hillslope | place: USA:California | collected 2013-09-17
GCTTTAGCCATGAGAAAGTCGAGCATACGATTCGTCGCTATTTTTCCTCATACTATCTTACTTTATTGGATATTTCAATGTTACAGATTTGAATATGCTATCGTTATAGATAGTAGAGAACTTAAATTGAAAGGAGATTGCTTGCATGGCAAAAGCAACGACGACGATCAGACAGATGCTCAACTATCGGCCTGATGTGCAAGCATATTTTGCTGCCAATCAATCTCTTTTCAATCGGGTTGCCTCTTTCTACTTTGATGTGATCCAAGCGCATGCAAAGATCTTGGATCTCTCAAACAAAGAAGCCCTTACCGCCATGGAGAAACTCACCCATACCACTGAACTGAATCCTCATCCAATCATGCCACTTTGCGAGATTGGGGAAGACATTCCAGCCATGTTCCGACGTGCTGCTATCAACGCCGCTCTTGGGTCCGCTCGTTCGTTCTCTTCGAACCTGGATAAATGGTGCAAGCGAAAAGAGAAATCAGAATCGAAGGGGAAGAAGTTCACAGAGCGCCCGCCAGTTCCCCCACGCACCTGGAACAAATCAGCCACACTCTACGCAGGCATGTGGAAAGAGCGAACGGACTCTTCCATTTGCATCAAGGTTTGGACAGGTTCGTGTTGGAGCTGGATCAGTGTTCGCATCGCTGGTCGAGACATTCCAGAAGGCTTCTCTCTCTGTAGTCCTCAGCTGGTGCACAGAGGTGGTCGGTGGTATCTGCATACCCCTGTCGAAAAGAAGATCAAAAACCCATCGAAGATAGAAAAGCAGATCAAGACAAATGCACAAACCAAAATCTGTGCCGTCGATCTCAATATCAATGAACAATTAGCCGTGTGTACGATCCAAGAGGTTGAAGGTTCGACCCTTGCCACCCTTTTCATTGGAGGTGGACAACGGGTATCCGGCTTTAGGAAGAGACAATTGGGTCGTATTGCACGCAACCGCTCTCGAACTGGCATCATAGCAGAAGGCGAACAGGATAATGCAGATCTGTGGAAGAAGATCAGGAACGTAGACGATCATATTGCTCATCTGGTCTCACGCCGCATTGTCCAGTTTGCCCAAAAGCACGAAGCAAGCATCCTTGTATTCGAGCACCTTGGGAACCTCAAACCCACAAAAGGCAAGTACAGCAAGCGAAGCAACCAGAAGCGTGCATTCTGGATGAAAGGGCGCATCTACAAGTATGCCAAGTACAAAGCGTGGAATGTTGGTATTCTCACAAGCCGGGTGAGCCCAAAGAATACCAGTTGCACGTGTGCAAGATGCGGCGCTCCGGTTGCTCGTTACTGTGAGGGGCAGGCTGCATCGGGCTATACCATAGGTGCTCCACTTGTCTATTGCGAGAAATGCGGAATGAAGGGAAATGCAGATCGGAACGCCAGTTTGAAGATCGGGAACAGACTCTTTGAACGCTTTGGTATCTTCTTCCAGGAAAAGCCTCAAACTAAACTTCTCTCGAGAGAGAGAGGGAAGAGCAATCTTCAGGTGTTACTCCTCTCCAAGAACCAAAAGATGAAGTTGTGGGCCATCCATCCCTTTCATCTGGGTATGAGAGCAGCAACGGGCATGGCATCGCCCAGAACAGTTCCTCAAGGATGGTTGAGCCTGTTCGCGATATCACCAACCCACTACGCCCCCAATCTAGCCGGAGCTACGCTCCAATGTCCAGGGGAAGCGACTATGTTGGGGTATCAGAAGCTGCCGGACTTTAGTCCGTGCGGAGTGTCACTCCCCATAACATAAAGCAATAAAAAGGATTTTGATATGCACCGTACCAAAATTGTATGTACTATAGGTCCTGCTACGAGCAGTGATGAACGGCTCGAAGCCCTGATGCAGGCAGGGATGAATGTTGCACGCCTCAACTTCTCACATGGGAAACAGGAAGAGCATGCCGCCGTGATCGAGCGGATACGCAGCATCTCTAGCCGCCTTGGCTGCTCGATTGCAATTCTCCAAGACTTGCAGGGACCCAAAATCCGCGTTGGCTCGCTCCAGAGTGGGCAACCGATCAGACTGGTCAATGGCACGCAGGTAACGATCACTACGCACGAGATGGCTGGCAATTCCCAGACAATCCCCACAACCTACAAGCAACTGCCACAGGATGTGAAGCCCGGCGATCGCATTCTGCTAGATGACGGCTTACTGGAATTGCGCGTGCTCGACGCCGATGTGACCGATGTACGCTGCCAGGTAGTGCATGGAGGGCTGCTTAAGGAGCACAAGGGCATCAATCTGCCCGGCGTAGCAGTGAGTGCGCCAGCCCTCACCAACAAGGACCGCGACGACCTGCACTTCGGCATCATGCATGGTGTCGATTACGTAGCACTCAGCTTTGTACGCAGACCAGAGGATGTGGTGGAAGCCAGAAATCTCATCCGCCAGTTCCAGACGGAGCTTAAGGGCGAGGACAAACACAGCCATGCTGATATTCCACTCATCGCGAAGCTAGAGAAGCCAGAGGCCATAGCACAACTCAACGCTATTCTGGACGTTGTGGATGGTGTCATGGTGGCACGCGGCGACCTTGGCGTCGAAATGTCACCAGAGAAGGTGCCACAGATCCAGAAGCGCGTTATCGCTAGATGTAACGAACTCGGCCTTCCTGTCATCACGGCCACACAAATGCTGGAATCGATGGTGACAAATCCGCGTCCAACTAGAGCAGAGGTGAATGACGTTTTTAATGCTATTTTAGATGGAACTGATGCAGTAATGCTAAGCGCGGAGACCGCCACTGGCGACTATCCCATTGAGGCTGTCCAGATGATGGTGCGTATCGCCCTGGAGACCGAAGCGGGGAATAGTACGGCACGCCAACCACAGTGTCATCAACTCACACAGGAACACGCTGTGAGCCATGCTGCCCGTGCCCTCTCCGAAGAGGCCAGCGTCAAGGCTATCGTTGTCTTCACACGTTCGGGGACCTCAGCCCACCTGATCTCCAAGGATCGGCCACGTCGGCCCATCCTAGCTTATACCCCCTCCAAGCGCGTCTATCGCCAGCTTGCCCTCTGGTGGGGTGTCTGGCCCTATCGCATCGAAATGCAAGGTTCAACCGAAGCACTGATAGAGGCTGTCGGTCAGCGATTGCTAGAGGATCACCTGGTGCAAGCTGGTGAGCACGTGGTCATTATGGGCGGCCTGCCTGCCGCTGGTCGAGCACGGACGAATTTTGTAAAACTACATCGCGTCGAGAATCAGAGGTGAGAACTGTTCCTCATATCCTCACTACAGGTAATCTTCTCGCCGTACAATCCCTATTACCTTCTCCCCATTGAGAAAGCGTTTGACGTTTTCAGCTGCCTGCTGGACTGCATTCGATAAGATATGGGGAACTACACTAGAATTATGCGGAGATCCCAGCACATTCGGCAACTCGAGAAAGGGATACTCCATACGGAATCTCCCATGGGAGAACGGTTCTCTCCACCAGACATCAATGCCAACTAGAAAGGTTGGATGGCTCTTCACATGGGTGTAGAGGGCCTCTTCATCAATAAGAGCGCCACGGGCGACATTCACAAGAATGGCATCTGGCTTCATCCATCCAAGCTGATCTTTCCCTATGAATCCTTCGGTGGCCTTAGTGAGTGGCAATGAGATAACCACCACATCACTGGCACGCAACACATGCTCTAAATCGTCCAGTGTACCAAGAAATTCCGTCGGCTCGGGACTTGTTCCGCCTTGATTGATCGCATAGATCCTCATGCCAAAAGCACGCATGAGTCTGGCAGTTGCACGCCCGATGCCCCCAAAACCAATGATGCCGGTCGTCATGCTTGAGAGCGAACGATTGAGTGTAAGCTGATTAAATTCACCGTTCCTCAAGTTCTGGTTTTCAATCAGCAGTCGTTTTGCCAGTGCTAGCGTCATCGCCATCACGTGTTCAGCCATCGGAGCAGCATACGCCCCAAGGTTGCTTGCAATGATGAGATGGGAGGGCAGATCGGCAAACGGCATGTGGTCAGCTCCCGCAGAAATGAGCTGGATGAACTGAACTTGCTGCAATCTGGAGTAGTTCTGGGGCTGGATTTCTTGTGAGAAGTTCCAGGAGAGGAGCGCGGTGGCGTCTTCCAATGCCTGTTCACGCTGCGCGGGTGATATCTCATCAAGGAAGGTGAGCGAAGCATCGCTTCCCAGAACTTCTAGCAACAGCGTTTTCTGCTCAGTTGAGACATTGTATGTGACAACGATGTTGTGCTTGTGCACTGCTTCTCGTACCTCCATCATATTCTTTCACAGATAATGCATGCATAGTTATATTATTTCATCAAGAGTGGGCATACCTGAGAGCACAGAAACTCCAGCATTGCCCGAGCTATAGAACCGCTGGTTGAACGGCACAGGTCTGTCGGTATATCACATCTCACTAACTTTGCAGTTCCGTCGTAAAAAGTGCTTAAGCTGTTAAAAAGGCATAAAGATCTTCCAGGAACGTCATAATGATCTGAAAGTCTCGGAGAAAGACTTGGAAGCAGTTGGTTGGCCATTGAACCTAAGAGGCCCTGCTTCACTTTCATCTGCTTTAAGAAGAATTCGTGCATGCATCAATTTTTGGCTGAACTTTTTCCTGTTGCTATTAGCTTTTCTAATTCTTCTCTTTCTTGTTCGCTTAGTCTCACAATGTACTTCTTCATGGAGCTGCCCCCCTGGCTTTTTCTACCAAGCATACCCCTGGCTTTCTCACCTGTCAATTTTCTGCTGATTGAGCACTATGCCAGTGACGCTCAAAGGACGGAGAAAGAGACAGTTCTACAAAGGACTGGGCTTGCGTCTCGCATTTGAGGCGCTCCACTAAAGGCGCAGAACAGCCCGTTTTCAGCGAGATGCGCAGAGGTCTCGTTCCCACTCCCTGTTAAATCCAGATAGGCGACTTGATTTGATGAGAGGATACAAAAGGTATCATAGCCCTTTGGTGAAAGATTGACATGCCCATGTTCCGAGAGTGGTGCTGTGGCAACAAAGAAAAGAGGCTGTGCTCCGATAAAGCTTTGGAGTGTTGGAGTTATCTGATCATACTGTTTGGCCATTACGTTTTCTGCTCCTACCCGTCGAGGACTTTCATTGCTTCCCTCTTGTTTTCTGAAAATAAGCAAAAGTTGTATGGTTCACTGGCCCTTCACGTCTGCTTCACCTCCCGCGCGAAAACAGGGTCTACCGCCTGGGAGAGTTTCTCCGAGCGGATGAGTTCTGCCAGCGTTTCAATAGCGGGGGTGTTCTCTCGGTCGTGTTCCATAAAGGGCACATAGGTGCGAATGAGCTCATAGATTCTTCGTGTAGCAGGCCCGAGCCTGGCCGGGCCGTCCTGGCGGAGATTGATGGCCTGGGCTGCGGTGAGTAGTTCGATGGCCAGAATATGCCGGACGTTGCTCACAATCTCCAACGCATGGCGGGCGGCATTGGCCCCCATGCTCACATGGTCCTCCTGATTGGCGCAAGAGGGCACCGAGTCCACGCTATCAGGATGAGCTAACGTCTTGTTATCAGAAACCAGAGCGGCTGCCGTGTACTGCGGCATCATCAGCCCGCTATCCAGGCCACTGTGAGCAGCCAGCATAGCAGGTAGACCATTGCTCAACTCAGACGTCACCAGGCGAAAGATGCGCCGCTCTGCGATATTGCCCACTGCTGCAAGCGCGATGCCGAGAAAATCCATCCACATGCCAGGCCCTTGTCCATGAAAATTGCCTCCAGAGAGCTTCTGCGACTCATCTCTGCCCGGCAAGATGAGCGGATTATCCGAGGCAGCATTGAGCGCCAAGGTAAAGCACTCGCGTAGAAACGCGATGCTGTCGCGGGCCGGGCCAAGTACGTGCGGCGTACAGCGCAAACTATAAGCGTCCTGTACACGCTTCAGGTCTGCGTCAATATGCTGGCTGCCTTCAAGCAGTGCCCGCAGGTGAGCCGCGCTCTCCATCTGGCCAGGTTGCCTGTTCGCCTCGTGCAAAGCAGGATGCAGCGCTTCCGAAAGTCCGCACAACGCCTCGAAACTGAGTGCTGCTGCGATTTCGGCATGTCTGATTAAGACCTCGGCCTCATGGATTGCTAGAGCGCCTGCGGCAACCATAAAGGTGGTGCCATTGGTGAGGGAAATGCCCTCTTTGGCTTCAGCCACTGCACGGGTGAGCCCAGCGCGAGCCATGGCCTCCGCACCACTCATTAACGTATTCTCAAAATAGGCCTGACCGCTGTACCCACCGTCTTCACTTTCATCGCGCGTGAGCACAACCGCAATATGGGCCAGGGGAGCCAGATCCCCGCTCGCGCCCAGCGATCCCTTGCAGGGCACGTAGGGTGTGACACCACGATTAAGCATCTCAATCAAGAGTTGGGCAACCTCCGGTCGAATTCCAGAGTAGCCACACGCGAAGATGTTCGCACGCACCAGCATCATCGCACGCACAATCTCAACAGGTAATGGCTCACCCACTCCGACCAGACAGGTGAGAATCACATTGCGCGAAAGCTGTCGTGTTTGCTCCAGCGCGATCGGCACGTGCGCTAGCGAACCAAAGCCAGTGTTCACACCATACACAGTGCTGCCACGCTCAATTTGCTCCATAACCCATTGATAACTCTTTCGCATACGTGCCACAACCTCTGGAGCGTAAGGTGCGACCTTGGCCTTGTGGCGGGAAACCGCGAGAACATCTGTAATAGAGAGGGTGCTACCGGTAAGATGGATCATGTAGAAGAATCCTTTCAATAAAAAAAGCAACAGGTGCTTTGCCTACTACTGTCTTCCGTTTGATCCCCAGAGGGGGCGCGGCGACGATACACCTCCTCTCTAGAGAGCCCTCGCCACGCTCGCACCAGGCTACCTGGGGATGGTATTCGAGCCAGAGCAAGAGTCGCTCTTCGAGCTGGCTACAGAACGGTTGCCGGACATGGGAAACCGTACCCGTCTTGAAGCTGGGAATCCATCCTGAAATGGAGCGACCTGCTATTCTGAACAGATCGATGCCGTCAACAGCTGGTGTGACCATCGGTCTCCCTCCTGCACAAGCGGTAAATGACGTGTTCCAACGGCCAGCCCGTCTGAGATAGGCGGACACTATTTACAACACTCAGGAACAGTATACCAGATAGGGAGCAGCTTTCCCAGGAAACTTTGTTGCAATGTGCATGATTCGGGGCAAATGTGCAGGTTTCAGGGCAAAAATGGTCGCAATTTCAGGGCATTTACCACCTTTCTCCTCTTTCAGCTTATTTACAGCAATAAGTATGGCTTTTGCTGTCGTGTAGCTGACATTCTTACCCTTCTCCGCGTTGCGGTAGGTGGAAAGTGGCAGGTCCGCACGGGCGGGCCAGCTCTTCTTGCGTCACATAGGGTTTAAAGGTTTTGCGGATCTCTTCAAGTGTTGTTGTCACAAGCTGTTACCATTCTTCAGGTGATAGTACTACCTTCATAATAACAAGGGGTTGACACAGGCACAATAAGAATTTATTAATAGCAATAGGCTGTTATTAACTGGTTTGTAACAATGGGGATTATTCTGTTGAACGAAGATACTCTTCCTTGACCAGCACAGATAAATTGGCCCTAGAAGCCAAAGGAGGAGAAATACTCCCGACAGCATAATTGCCTAAAAATCAACAACTTAATGTCAAAGTTTACACCTAAGATCAGACCTTTTCTCTCCCTTCTTCGCCTATAGCCACAGGGAGCATCAGCTAGGCACCTGAATAGATATCAAATTCGTAGTGCACTTGGATGAGCGGTAAGGACGATGTCCTCATAAGAGCGAACTTTACAGTAATTTTACACTTTTTTAGGATTTTTTTCATACCTCTCCTGTAAAACATAGAGCATACCTACGCTATTCTCTATCGTTTATCGTAGGCATATTAGAAAGGGATCGCGCTCTGATAGAGCACCAACCCTCTCCAGCTAGCTATTCTCCGTGGAATCTTTTGTACCACATAGCACTGATATTGTAGCTTAGCAAGCAGCCAAAGGAGGATTTATAGAAATGAGTCAAGTAACGCTACCCCAAAGGGGTTCACGCATTAATCCACTACAAATTGCGATTACTGCTCTAGCAGTAGTGACAGGATTAATTCATCTCTACCGCGCCACCACGATGAGGTCAATGATGGGCCGTCCAAGCGGCCCGACGAGAGGTGGTTTCCCAGGTAGCCGTCCAGTAGGAGGTAGTTTCCCAGGTGGCCCGCCGGGAGGTACTCATATGGGTGGCCCTTCAATCATGATGCTGCTCCCATTACCCCTTCAGGTGCTGTTCTACCTCAACTTCATTGGTTACGTCGTCTTAGCTGCTGCATACTATCTGCCATCCCTCTTACAGTTCCAGCCTCTCCTGCGCTATCAGCGGATAATTCGCTGGCTACTGATTGTATATACAGCCGTTACCGTCGTCTTGTGGTTTTTGATCACTGGTGGTGGCTATAATGTTCTTGCATATATTGATAAGCCAATAGAGGTTGCACTTATCATCCTTTTGTTGATTGATGACCGACAAGCGAGTAGGCAAGCTCGTCTGCAAAGAGGCTAATGAGTACCTCGCTCGCTATACTTCAATGTATTGTTTCCAGAGAGATGGTGGCTGTCAACCTTGTAGTTGACAGCCACCATCTCTCTGGGCCTGTGACCATCAGCGATTTTTAGTCGTTGCCTTTGCAGTTTTGGCCGCCACCTTTGTTTTTCCTGCTATAGTCTTCCCAGAGGCACGCCCATTTACTGTCTTACGGACTGATTTAGCCTGAACAGTTTCCCCCTCGACACTCTCGCCCTCAGCATCAGTAAGCACTGCTATTGTAGTCTTCTTGCGCGTTGTCCTATTGGGCATTGCACTCGCACCATTTGGACTCGGACTCAGCTCCGTAGCCGCTTCTGACGATTTCTTTTTATTTTCACTACGCTTTGCCCTACTGCGTGTCCCACCCGCACCATTCGAACTAGACTCCGTAGCTGCTTCTCCTGATAGTTTCTTTTTACTTCCGCTACGCTTTGTCTTACCATGTATCCCATTAGCGGCATTCGATCCTGACGCAGTTGTCGCTTCTTCTGAAGGTTTCTTTTTACCCGCGCTACGCTTTGCTCTACTGGATGTCCCACTTGCAATACTTGAACTGTCCTCTGGGGTAGCATCTCCTGATGGTTTCTTTTTACTCCTGCTACGCGTTGACCGCACACCTTTATCCTGCTGCGGCTTATCTTCTACACTACGCTGGGCAGCAATGATTTCCTCATAACAGACAGGATCCTGCCCTACTTTGGGGATAACCATTAGGCTACCACAGTTTGGACAAGGATCAGGCACTGGCCGCTCCCAAATGGCAAAATTACAGGTTGGATAGTTGTTGCAGCCATAAAAGACACGTTTTTTCTGCCGCGTTTTCCGCTCGACAAGATCACCCTTGCATGATGGACAGAGAGCGCCGGTTTTCATCACAAAAGAGCGGCGATAGCGACATTCAGGAAATCCTGAGCAAGAAATAAAGCGACCAAAACGTCCAGTACGGATCACCAGATTACGTCCACATTCAGGACATAACTCGTCGATCTCCTCCAGCGGCTTCTGCACGCGATCCATCTCAGCTTCTGCTTTTTCCATGGTAACCTTGAAATCACCATAGAAGCTGCGTAGAAAATCCTTCCAGGAACAACGCCCCTCTTCCACTTCATCTAGCTTGCGTTCCATTTCAGCAGTAAACCCAATATCAACGATATTAGAAAAATGCTTATTTAGCATCTCGTTAACCGTCTCGCCTAGCCACGTAGGAACAAAGCGCCGCTGATCTTGATCGACGTAACCGCGATCCTGAATGGTACTGAGGATAGGGACATAGGTACTCGGACGCCCAACACCCTGTTCTTCAAGCTCTTTAATCAAGCTTGCTTCAGAATAACGGGGAGGTGGCTGAGTAAAATGCTGCTCTGGTTTTAGCCCATGCAAATCCAGAGCCTCATCTACTTGCATTACTGGCAGAAGTTTTTCATCTTCCTCACGAGACCAGACAGCATAGAAACCTTGAAATTTGAGATTAGAGCCAGAAGCCCGAAAGACATACTGCTTAGCGACAATGTCAACCCGGACGGTATCAAAGACTGCAGGCGTCATAAAGCTTGCAACGAAGCGACGCCAGATCAAATTGTACAGCTTGAATTGATCAGCCGACAAGTAGGGTTTCATGGCCTGAGGAGTCAACGTTACATCCGTGGGACGGATTGCCTCATGTGCATCCTGTGTTGTCGCCTTCGCCTTACCAGAACGTCCTTGACCGACATAGGGCTGGCCAAAAGCTTCAGCAATGTAAGTTTTTACCTTTCCCTGTGCCTCATCAGAGATACGGGTCGAGTCGGTACGCATATAGGTAATCAGACCCTGATGGCCGCTTGCTCCCAATTCAATACCTTCGTAGAGCTGCTGGGCCAGACTCATGGTTTTCTTGGGCTTAAAGTAGAGCCGAAGCGAGGCATCCTGTTGCATGGTACTCGTCGTATAAGGCAGAGGTGGCTGACGGCGCTGTTCGCGTTCATCATATTTCAGTACCGTATATGTCGCATTTTGTAGATCTGCAAGGATAGCATCGGCCTCTTCCTTCGAAGAGATCTTAATACGTCCCTTTCCAACCTTCGTCGCCTTCGTACCATTCTGAGCATCAACCCCACGCTGCTCCTCTGTCTCGGAGGTCTCATCACCATTACCAGTTGCCATATCTTTGAGACGCGAGATCAACGTCGCCTCAAAACGCTCTGGCTGCTTCTGTTTACTAAGCATCGCGGTGATTGACCAATACTCTTCAGGAACAAAAGCGCGGATTTCCGTCTCGCGATCACAGATTAGACGTAGGGCAACGGATTGGACACGTCCCGCGCTGGTACCGGACTGGACGCGGCGCCAGAGGAGCGGACTAATTTTATAACCAACGAGACGGTCCAGTACACGACGGGCTTGCTGAGCATTAAAAAGGTCCTCATTGATTTCACGGGGGTTTTTAATAGCATCCTGCACAGCTAGCTTGGTAATCTCATTGAAAACGGCGCGGCGTGGATTCTGCAGTTCCAGAATAGTTTTCAGCGACCAGGCGATAAATTCACCTTCACGATCAGGGTCTGGAGCCAGATATACCTCATCAGCACGTTTGGATGCAGCTTTCAACTCATCAATCAATTTGTCTTTCTTCTCAATAATTTCATAATGCGGAGCAAAATCTTTTCGTGTATTCACGCCAAGTCCTTTTTTGGGCAAATCGATGATATGGCCCATAGAAGCAAGGACTGTAAAATCGCGTCCTAAAAATTTTTCAATTGTTTTCGCTTTGGCTGGTGATTCTACAATTACAAGTTTCTTTGCCATTGAAATCTTACCTGACCTTTGTTACTCAACAAAACCCGCGTGTATACAAATATCTGCCTTAAAGGACAGAATAACACAGGTTGGCAAGTAGCCATTCTAGTCTATCAAGTATTCAGTAAAACCAAAGACAGGATAGCACATAATGACAAGTAGGTACTTTATCCCATCTAGCCTTTTCAAACGCAAAAAGACGTCGAAATATTTCTTCCTTCTGGCAAGATTCAAAACAACATGACAATTTCTAAGTCAGCAACTGCTGCTGAGGCGCCTTCTAAGGAGACTCTAGACAAATTTGGGATCGCTCAAATTGTTACAGAACTCGACCCAGAAAGCCCCTCGGTTTTAACCAGGGGATGAACCCCCAAAGGGGGCACGGTGGGTCTACCTCTTTTGGGGCTTGGGTAGAGGG
>WNFJ01392679.1_pt1 | contig 11752 bp, 9 predicted proteins | sample 5400461 | NCBI WGS metagenome assembly WNFJ01 (sample SAMN13153349, study PRJNA577476) | soil metagenome | isolation source: 115 cm saprolite on Douglas fir-dominated hillslope | place: USA:California | collected 2013-09-17
CTAGTATTACAACGAGACTTTTTGGGGTATACTGAAAGGAAGTCTGTTCCTGGAGGTGGAATCCAATGTCTCTCATGGTCGATGTAACCGCTGACCAGCCGTCTCTTCCAGGCCGACTGGCGGTACAGGACTTGGCCTTGGAAGAGGTGGCTTCCCTGGCCGAAGAACTGGTGGCTTACCACCAGCATTTTGCTCCGTTGTTCTACCGGCGTGAGCAGCGCGAGTGGGCGGCAGTCTACTTGCACGGGCTGCTCACGGCTGATGTTCCCCGCAAGAATGTCGAAGCAATGGCCCTGCGTCTGTTAGGGGTGGGGCCGCATGCGGAGCGGCAGGTGCGCGCCCTCCAGCAATTCATTGGGGAGGGCAAGTGGGACGATGACGCGCTGCTGGCCGAACATCAGTGCCTGCTGAACGAGACGCTGGGCGAAGAGGATGGCGTGTTCATCATTGATGGCTCCGACTTCCCCAAGCATGGGGGTCATTCGGCAGGTGTGGCGCCCCAGTGGTGCGGACACACCGGGAAAAAGGATAACTGCCAGGCGGGCGTCTTCTTGGGCTATGCGAGCCGGAAGGGAGCCACAATACTTGACCGGCGTCTCTATCTGCCTGAGTCCTGGTTTAGTGAGGATCACCAGACGCTGTGGCAGGACTGCCAGATTCCCGATGAGACCTCCTTTCAGACCAAGCATGAGCTTGCGGCACAGATGGTGGAGGAAATCGTGGCCTCTGAGAGGCTCCCGGCGCGCTGGATCGTTTGTGATGAGGGGTATGGAGACTCCCCCGCTTTTTTGCAGCGGCTGGACGCGACGGGGTTGTGGTAGTCTTTCCGAAGTGCCGCGAGATACCAAGGTCTGGCCGCACCTCGAAACTGACGGGCAAACGGAGCGAGCGCGTCCGAGCAGCTGGGTCCCTCCCCAGACCCGCTCGCGCAAAGGGCCTGCTCCCCGACGCGCCCGACTGCATCCCTCGAGTCCGGCCAAAGTGACCCTGGAGGATCTGGCTAAGCAGTGGCCCGCTTCCGCTTGGCAACGATTTCGTTTGCTGGCGGGACACAAAGGCCCGCTGGTCGCCGATTTTCTCGTGCTGCGCGCCGTGCTGCCGCTTGATCGCCTGCCAGGCCCGGAGATCTGGGTGGTGATCCGACGCAAAGTCAGTGGTGAAGCCTCAGAGCCGGAATGGAAGTTTTACTTGAGCAACGCTCCTATCGAGACGCCGCTTGCTACGTTTGTGCGCGTGAGTGGCATGCGCTGGCCAATTGAGACGTGTTTTGCCGAATGCAAGGGGGAACTAGGCATGGACCACTACGAACTCCGCTTCTGGCGCGGATGGCACCATCACATGACGCTCGTCATTCTGGCGCATCATTTCCTGGTTCGATGGCAACAGCGCCTGAACCAGAGAGAGGGGGGTCCTGCGCCCGACGACCACGCGTCCCTTGCCCACGCCAGGTGAGCTGCCCAGCCTGGACTCGCACGCCTCTCTCCCGCTCAGCGTCGCTCAGGTGCGCTTGCTCTTGCAGGTCGCCTTGCCCCAGCCCATCCTGGATCTTCCTGCGGCGGTGGCGTTGATCACGTATCAGCAGCGCCACAACTACGCTGCCTACTGCTCTCATCGCAAGCGGCTTCTTGCCCAATTGCAGGGACTGCGTTGGTAAAACTCAGACCGGTTCAAGGGATCGATGCGGTGCAGGCGGCAGTTCGATGATGATCGGGTCGCCGGGCCGGATCTCGCCGTCTGCCAGGACGATGGCCATAACTCCGGCCTTGCGGATGAGAGTACCGTGTTCATCTCGTCCCAGCACTGCGGCCATCAGCCCTGGCTGGAAGCGGTCCAACTGGATGCAGGGGTTACGCAGACCAGTCACTTCGACGACAGCCATCTTGCCCAGGCGCAAGCGCGTACCGGTTGGGAGTCTGAGCAGATCAATGCCGCGCGTGGTGACGTTCTCGCCCATTTGCCCGGCTGACACGGCGAACCCAGCAGCCCGGAGTTCGTCATGGAGCTCAGCGTGGATCAGGTGGACCTGACGCAGGTTGGGCTGGCTCGGGTCACGCGCTACTCGTGAGCGATGCTTGACCGTCTCGCCCAGATGCGCATCACTCTCCACTCCTAGCCCGGTGAGGAGCCGAATGCTCCCCTGATTCGGCTTGGCAAAGGTGTGTGTTGGGCTGCAACTCACGGCCTGAACTGTTCCACTCATTGGTTGGTGTCTCCTTCTCAAGGTGGCGTGGCGCGCTTTGTTGTCTCTCTGAGAAGAAACGAGACTGCGTGAGCCTGTTTCTTCCTCAGCTTCTCACAAAGTCTCGTTGTAATACTAGACGTTGGGTGAAACAACGTCCTGGCGGTGTACAGGTGTGCAAGCATTTATTCTGAGACATGGTTCTCTCTGCTTGATCGTCGGTTTGATATTCTGATTAAGCGCGAAGAAGTTGGTCGGATCATACCTGTCCTTGAGGGCCACCAGCCGTTCGTAGTTGACTCCATAGGAGGCTCTGACTCGCCCTTCGCCCTCGTTCCCCAGGAAGTTGACGTAGACCCCACTGCTCGCAAAGGGCTCCATCGCCCTCCAGCATGCGCGGGTCCACTTGTCATTTGTTGAATATCTTGGCGCCATTCTGCCAGGAAGCGATGGCATCTGTAGAGCGAAGACGCAGTCCCAGCCTTCTCTCACCAAAAAAGACTCCCTGCCTCATCATGTTCAAATAAGCAGACATTTTTCTCCCCTCAAGACGAGAGCCGCACGGGACCAGCAGCATTTCTTAGGGGAAATCTCCCTTGTAGAACGCGGCAGCTTCTCGTAGGAAGTGCGTCTTCCGCTCCCTCCTGGGACAGCAGATATCTGGAGAGACGGATACGCCTCTCTTTTTCAGACGGACGACCGGGCCTCCTGGCTTGCCAACTCTCCAAGCACGCTGGCGAGCACCCCCAGGAGAGTCTCTACTGGATTGGTCACGCGGGATCGAGAGCGCCAGGCCACGTATCCGTCCGGCCGTACCAGTACGGCTCCATCCTGCTCCACGCCGTAGGTGCTGGCCCAGCTTCCACCTGAATCGACCAGGTCACCCTGCGCTCCGACTGAGAAGGTGTGAAAGGGAACCTGTCGTGCATGGGCAACTTCGGCAGCCGCATGGCACCAGGCATTGCCTGCTTGAGCTGCTAGAAGGACATACTCCGTGCCAAACAGATCGAGTGTGGAGAGTCTCTGACCTTCTCGCTCCAGCCAGACATGCGGCGCACGACAGCCGGGATGAGCCGACGGCACGTAGTCCGACACCGGGTTAGCAACCGGGGGCAGCAAGCTCCCATCTGGTACGACTGCGGTTGAGGCATAGACGGTACCGAAGATCATACCAAGTTCGTTGAACAGTTCAAGACGTCCGTCATGAGGCGATTGGGTTCCGACTCCAGTTTCTCCAGCACTCCCGTACCTTAAGGAGGTGATATTGTGCTGTGCCTGTTCAGTGATCCAGCGAGTCACTGGCTCCCGCTCATGCCTATACGTCTCAAGGAGCGCAGGTTCAGCCCATCTTCCCAGCACTGCCGCCAGCTTCCAGACCAGGTTATGCACATCCTGCATGCCCGTGTTCATGCCATGCCCACCAGAAGGGGACATCTCATGAGCCGCATCGCCAGCCAGGAACATACGTCCCTCACGAAAGCGGGCGGCGACTCGTGCGGAAGAACTCCAGGGGGCAACTCTCAGCACCTCCACGGGCAGATCCGGCACTCCCACCGCTGCACGGATCAACTCGATACAGCGCTCGGTGGTGAAATCCTCGGCGCGTTGCCCAGCCTCTGGAACATACAACGCCTGGAAACTCCAGCGCTCCCTCCCATCAATCGCCGCAAGCGCCCCTCTGGCATCCGGGTGCTGGATGAAGCAGAGATTGATTGAGCGGCCTTCGACCCAGCGGGAGAGGTCGGCGCGGAAGAGGATAGTGATCCGATGAGCAAGAGCACTGTCCCCGACCATCGGAATGCCAAGCATCTCGCGCACGCGGCTGTGCGCTCCGTCTGCTCCGATCAGATACTGAGCGTGGACCTGCATCGTCTCACGGCTGGTGCGATCGAAAACCGTGGCGGTGACGCCGGAGGTATCCTGAGAGCATGCCAGAAGTTCGTGGTCGAAGCGAATCTCTCCCTGCATGCTCGCTCGCGCATGAGCGAGCAGGACTGGCTCCAACATCTCCTGAGAGATGGTACAGCCAGACGTCGGGCTGATGGCATCAGATAGGCCAGCAGTCGCAGTGGCAATGATGCGTCGTTGGAGTTCTTCTTCCCGCAAGGTCCGTGCCCAGACAGCGTAGCGAGCACGGTCCGCTGGAAGGCCACGTTCACGCACCGCTTGCTCCAGGCCGCACTGTCGGAAGACCTCCATCGTGCGGGTGTTCACCAGGCGTGTCTTAGGATAGATCGATGTGCCTGCGTGGCGCTCGACCAGTAAGGTGCGAACACCGTGCTGCGAGAGTAGGATGGATGCGCACAGTCCGACGGGTCCGCCTCCGACAAGAAGGACCGGGATCTCAATGGTTGGCATAGTCATTATTCCTTTCGGTGAAGCGAGAATGATCTTTCAGTACGCATTGTGCGTTTGAAATGGTTTCGTTCTTTCTCCATGGTAGCTGAAGATCAGTCGGCTCGCATCCAGGAAAACCATACCATTTCGCGTCCACGACCCCGATCTTTTTCTTCTTGAGGAAAACCCTCCCTCATTATCTGGCTCGACCTCAAAAACAAATCAAGCAGAGTGTAAGCCTCTCTGCCACTGAAAATAGACTGTATGGTGTGCATTCACAAACGGTGGCTAGTGTTCCTGATTGGTCGTCTCCACATCTTGCGAAGCCTGGAGCAGGCCTTTCTCTACTGCCCAGGCAGCAATTTGTGAGCGTGACGAAAACCCGAGCTTGGTGAAGATATGGCTGATATGAGCCTCAACGGTGCTCACTCCTACGACCAGTTCGTCGGCAAGAGTGCGATTGGATTTGCCCTGAGCGACGAGACGTGCCACCTCGCGCTCACGTGAGGTCAGCCCACCAAATTGCTGCTTGAGCGCCCGACGTGGAGAAAGAGGCCGGGACGAAAGGAGGCCAGGTGGCGGATTGGACGAAGCCTCCCCCATGTTTGTCTGAGGAGTGGGAGTCCTGGTCACAGGAGAGGTTGTCGTTTCTGAGGCGTAGGCAATGATGTGCTCCAGTTGCATCGCACCCCCCTGAGTCCAGGCGGCAACAAACGCCGCTTCGTCCAGTTGGGCGCGAATGTCTCTCAAGGTACATTCATAGGCGGCGCGACGCAGAGGCGAAAGCCGGATGGTGCTTGCCTTGCGCAAGGCCTCCACCGCTCCAAACAGGTGCGCTGCCCGCTCGGATTGACTGATACGACTGGCCACCTCTGCCAGCCCAGCCAGAGCCTCGGCAATGCCATTCCGGTTGCCCAGAGTACGATTGAGTGCAAGGCTTTGCTGGTAGAAGGCTGTGGACTGCCGGAAATCGCCCTCCTGCAAGGCGAGAGTCCCCAGAAGGACCAGCGCGTCGGCGAGATATTGCTCGGCCCCCGTCTCCTGGGCGACCGAGACGGCTTCTTCCAGGTGAGTGAGGGCATGAGAGTAGTCCCCCTGTTGCAGGGATGCCAACCCGAGAGCATTGAGCGACTGCGCCAGCAGCTGACGATCCCCGGCTGCACGGAATAGAGCTGCGCTCTCCGCCAGGATGGGACGTGCCGCTTCAGGGTTCCCCAGTTCAATCATGGCACGGCCCTGGTGATGCAGCGCCAGGGCAGCAACCCACACCTCCCCCATCTCCCGGGACAGCCGCAGACTCTCTCCGGCCAGTTCATGCGCCTCGCCGGGGTTGCCTTGTAATAACGACACATGTGCCAGCGCAGTCAGCGCACGTGTAAGGGATCGCTGTCCTGCCGTGCCTAGCTCCCGATCAATCGATATGCTCTCCTCAAGGAACTGGCGCGCCTCTGAGAAGTCGCCCTGAGAGAACGCCAAAAACCCTGCTCCTGTGAGCGCCGTCGCCCGTGTGATCGCGCGTACCTGTGCGCCTGGTTGGGATAACACTTGCTTTAACCAGTTGCGCCCCTCATAAGCATGATTGCGTAACCTCCAGAACCGGTAGAGTACCCCTCCCAACCGCAAACCCATCTCGGCTTCCTGGCCCTCCAGCGCCCAACGCAGCGCGGCTCGCAAGTTGTCGTGTTCTGTCTCAAGCCGATTGTACCAGGTAGCTTGCTCGTATCCCTGCATCTTTGGGAAAGCCTTCTCAGCCAGAGCCAGGAAAAAAGTCGCGTGCTGCCGCTGCACAGCCTCCGCCTCACCGAAGGCTTTGAGCCGTTCCAGCGCGTATTCGCGAATCGTCTCCAGCATCAAGAAACGTGGCTCGCCATCGAGCTCGGCATCTTGCCTGAGCAAACTTTTGTCCACCAGTCGCGCAACACCGTCCAGCACATCGATGCCTAGGTCTCCATGAACAGTGCAGACAGCCTCAGCTGCCTCGAGTGTGCAGCCTCCGGCAAAGACCGCAAGCCGCCTGAACAGGGTCTTCTCAGCTTCTTCCAATAGATCATAACTCCATGTGATAGTACCGCGCAGCGTCTGCTGGTGTGCAGGCTTATCCCGCGCTCCTCCGACCAGCAATTTGAGCCTGCTCTTCAAACGTGGGAGCAGAGCCTGGGGAGAGAAGAGTTTGATACGTCCTGCCGCCAGTTCGATCGCCAGGGGCAAGCCGTCCAACTGGTGGCAAATGGCGGCGACGGCGGCAGCGTTTTCCTCGGTCAAAGCAAAGTCGGATTGCACCGCCCTGGCTCGCTCTGTGAAGAGGCGAATGCTCTCGTACTCGGTCAGGCGCTCGAACGGCGGCAGGTTCTGCACGTCTGGCAGCGAGAGGGGTGGCACCACGAACTCGTGCTCGCCAGAGAGATGAAGCGATGTCCGACTGGTCACCAGCACGCGCAAGCGAGGCGCAGCCACGAGCAACTCGGCCACGAGAGGGGCGGCTGAGACGACTTGCTCAAAGTTATCAAGCAGGAGGAACATCTCCCTGTCTCGCAGGTGGTCCTTCAGGGTATCCAGCAGCGGCTTACGCTCCTGCTCTCGCACACCAAGGGTCTGGGCAATGGTTGAAGCCACTAACATCGGGTCAGTCAGGGCCGACAGGTTGACAAAGCAGACTCCCTCTGCGAAGTCTGCACTCACCGCTGCTGCTACTCCCAACGCCAGGCACGTTTTGCCTACTCCCCCTACCCCGGTCAGCGTGATCAATCGCACCTCCGGACGTGCAAGGAGCGCACAAACTGCGGCGACCTCCCGCTCACGACCAATCAGCGACGTGAGTGGTGCCGGCAAGCGAGACTGAGGAAGAGACCGCATCTCCTGCATAGCTGATGTTACTCCTTCTCCAGTTAGTCCGCAAGTTCCCAGATACTTCCTCGCCTGACCCAGTGCTTGCCATGGTTTGGGGTGGTGGTCACACGTTTGACATGCCAGGCAAGGGAAACTCTATCTCCTTTTGGGTGGATCTCCCGCACGGCAAGGCATTCAGGACATTCGACACGGAAGACGGCAGCCACTTCCATCTGGTGGGGAAGCAGGTCGATCTTCCCCGAAAAAGCGCATCCTGTTGATGTGCGGGGAGGCAAAGCGCTGGTTTCCCCAACGGGATCGCGGATATTCCGACGCTCGCCCACGCGTGCTGTGGTGGGTTTGGGAGCAACTTGTGGCAGAGGCAACGGCTTTGACGTGGGTACGGACTCCGCTGTCAGTCCTGTTTGAGCATTGTGTGGCGGCCCGGGCATCTTTCCCATAGGGCTCGGTGCCTTCCCGTTTCCGGCTTTCCCAGGTTTGCCCAGCAGCACCTGGAGTTGCTTCGTGCTGTCGATCATAGTGGTTGCCACCTGGTGCTCGCCTTCGCGGGCGTCCAGTTCCAGACTCACCCGTTTGGCCGGATGCAGCATGGTGCGGGTCAGCATCGCTTCGGTTAAGCGGGTCCCTCCCTGCGCCAGGGTCGCCGCCACCGCATCGACCAGCCAGGTTTTCAGATTCCCGATGCAGCCGACGCTCCCCTCGGCAAACCAGCGCCAGCGCCTGAGCAGCGCATCAAGGTCGACCTCGAGCGGTACCCGTTCGAGCAGATATTTGACGGCGGCGACAAATTCCTTGCGTTCATCTGCTCGCTCGACGTGGTAGCGCGCAAAATGCAGATCGCGCCCCCGACGGGCGAGTTGTCCCCGCGTATTGCGAAACCGGAACAATTCATACGGGCCAGCCAGTACGTGCAGGACATTGGTGCGATTCGTTAATGACTTCAGCCACTCCAGTTGCTCATCGGTCGTGTAGCGCCCCCCTCCCTGCATGAGCCGGTGCCCTTCATCCAGGAGCACCGCGCCCACCTGCGCACGGATGAGCGCTTGCTCGGCCGCCTCGCGCATATCGAGCCACTCCGTGCTGTCAGCTCGCACCCGTGCGGATTTGGGGGCGGTCAGGAGAGGTGCCACGTTCACGTAGATCTCTTTGACCAGGATGTGTCCTTTGAGCGCGGCGACGACCTGCCGGTAGTAATCCAGCCGCACATAGGGGCCGCTATCCGACGGGATCGGCTCCAAGAGGACGACCGGGACCACGGCCCGATTGGGTTCCTCCCGGGTGAACCGCTCGGTCACCCCTTTGAGCACCGTCGATTTGCCGACGCCTCCAGGGCCACAGAGCAGCACATGCGTGGAATCGGCGTGCTCTTCGATGGCCAGGGACAGATCTGCATCGATCTCTTGTAGGCGCGCGTGCTTGACCATCACGGCTTTAAAGGCATCGAGGCGGGCTCGTGCTTCTCCAGTCAAATAAGCCATGTTAGCGATACTCCTCGTACTGGGGAAGGGCTGCCAGGTCCAACTCCTCGTCGTCCTCTTGCACCTCGGTGTCTTTCGGTGTGAGGACCGGGTGCCGTGGTCCGACAATCGCCTCGCGGACGGACAGCCCTTCCAGGTCGCGCTGCCGTTGGAGCAGCAGCTGTTCTTCGGTGGCAATCTCTTCCAGGAACTGGGCGAGCAGCGGGCCATCGACACTCACCCGCTTCCTCCCATGTTGTCGCTGCTGCTCCCGCCATTCGTCCAGGATCAGCTGCCATTCGCGCTCCGAACGCCCCTGGACCTGGAAAAAGGCGTCGGCGGTACACCGCAGCCACTGCCCATCGACAAAGGCATAGGCGATGCTCATATCAAACGGTTCATAGCGCACCGGCACACACCGTCCTACCTCCGGTGAGGACCTCATCAGCGGATTCCAGTACCGTAACCCGTTGATCACGATGCCCCGCGCTCCGTCCAGCTTAGCACAGCCGGTGCGTGTCGAGGGACAGGTGAGCAGGAGAAACTCTTCTGAGTAGGGGATCAGGCGATGCGTGCGAAGCCCGGCAAGCCTCATGCCCTGCGCAAACGCCTCGCGCGGGCTTTGCCCCAGCGCCGGATGATCCAGCTGGTCGTAGACCTCGTAAGCATACTGGCACAAGCGCGCCGAGAACCGGTCCAGGGTCCAGACCGCCAGGCGCTTCGGATCCACCTCGCGAGTCATGAGGCGCGGGCGCTTGCTCGCCTGGGTATTGCCCAACAATTGATGCAGCAGCTGGGTGGTGGCAGTGCCAAAGAGCCGCTCGACCACCGACCCCATGCGGGGGTGCGAGGCCGGACGGTCTTTTTTCGTGACAAAATGCCGACTGAGCAGCGTCTCAAAGTAGACACTGCCAAACTCCGGGCCGCGATCGACGAAGCATTCCTGTGGCAAGCGCTGATGGCGCTTCACGCACTCACGAAAGGCCATCATCACCGAGCGATAACTGGGCGGATCAAAGGTCACGTAGCAGGCCAGGATGCGCCGACTGTAGGCATCGGTCAGAAACGTGGCCCAGGGCCTACCCAACGGTTTGCCGGTCACTGATGAAACCAGTTCGATGTCCAGTTCCGTGTGGTCCAGGTGCGCCAGCGCAAAGGGCCGCTCTCCATGACGAGGAGTGGTCTGATCTAACCAGTAAAACGGCTGAGCAATGTAGGCGGCGCGCCGTCCCCGCCGGGCGGTGATCACATCGGTCGTGGTAAAGCGAGCGCGCACGCGGTAAAAGGTGCGCTCGCTGACGGGTGGAAGGCCCTGTTGTCCGCACTGCTTTCGGTAGAGCCGATAGACGGCAGCCGCGCTTTTGGCCTGTGGAGCGGCGTAGTGGGCCTGCAAATGCGCCTCGAGCAGCTGCATGGAAGCATCCGGGATGCGTGGCGTGCGGTTGCCACGCGCGGCCACGCGATCAAGCAACCCCAGGTAGCCGCAGCCATACTCGACCTCAGCTGATCGGTAGGCATGCCACCACCGTTGGACTGAACGTCGTGGAACTGAGATCGGCTCTCCGCGCGCATAGGCGTGCATCTGCGGGAGCCGTCGATTCGCCTCCTGTTGTGCTCTAGGGCTGGCACGTTCGAGAATCTGGCGAACCTCCGGCGTGATGGGGGAGGGAGAGGCCGAGTCCACACTCCAGAGCGAGCCTTCCTGCTGCAGGTGCTCAAACTCGGCACGCGGGAGCGACAGGGGCTCGCCAATTTCTGGCCGCAATTGCACCACCTCCTCCGCGAGTCGCTCGATCATCCAGAGCCGGCCATCCCAGGCCAGTGGCGTGGCAGGCGGTGAAACAGCAGGAGCGAGAGAAGGGACCGAGCGGGCGGACTGGACCTGCGACTCCTCGGCATAGAGCGCGACCCGATCATGACGCATCAAAAGCGTGGCGGAGAGATCGGTGAAGAGGCGGCGCGTCGAAAGGAGCAGCCACACCACATCCACCGGTAGGTCAAGGGAGGCGTCAAGCAGTTCGCTGAGCAAGATGCCAGGATGCGCCTGGATATGGGCAAGCGCGAGCGCTTCCAGTTTCGGGTAGGGAGGAACCTCATGGGCCCAGAAGTCCTGTAAAAACTTCAGGTTTTGAATCTCCAGGGGATGAAACTCGGCGGAGGAACGGACCCGATAGGAGAGTCCTAGCCATTCAGCACACTCTTCCCCTGGCGGGCAGCACCACTGCCCCGTTCCGGCTTGCTGATAACGAGCGGGCATGGAATCGGCCAGGTTCTCAAGCGACTGCGCTGGCTTCCATTCTTCCCAGCCTGCCGATTGGCGGCGTAAGACAAAGAAGTCCGGCGTGTGCCACTGCGTGGTCTTCCGACCGGATTTGGCACGATAGCTGAGCGGGATGCGCGAGGGCTGGTCGTAAAACTCCAGCACATCGTCGTCGCGCTCCATGGCATAGATAGCCCACAGCTCCACATGCTCGCTTTCAAACTGGATGGACACGCCCATTTTGGGGCTGGGGTAACGTCCGGTGATGTTATTGGCCCGCCCGCTCACGCGGCGAACCGGAGGGGAAGAGCGAATGGCGGCAATAAGCGCCTCGGTTTCTGGTGTGAACTGGAGGCGTTGGCTCCAAGAATGGAATTCTTCGGGCATCATCCTCATGACTATCATCTCTCAAGCGGTGCATCAATGTGTCTCGCTTTCCCTGATCTGTAGCAAGTATACCTGAGAGCTGCCAAAAATGCTACCATTTTGCCGCATTTGTTGGCGCATCTGCCACATATCCTGGCGAAAGAAAAGGAATGCTAACGAAGAAGAGAGAAGACAAGAGAAAAAAAGCTAGGATGGCAAACTCATCTTGACAGCCAGAGGATACTGGGGGAAGAAGAACGTCGGATCTGCAAGAGAGAGGTTGCATGACGGAAGCGGACCATGCCG
>WNFJ01585603.1_pt1 | contig 11752 bp, 13 predicted proteins | sample 5400461 | NCBI WGS metagenome assembly WNFJ01 (sample SAMN13153349, study PRJNA577476) | soil metagenome | isolation source: 115 cm saprolite on Douglas fir-dominated hillslope | place: USA:California | collected 2013-09-17
ACATAGTTCTCTTCGCTCTCTAGACGATACGCCACCTCTCTCTTAGGATGATGTCGTAGCCAGCCTCGCACCGTCTCCCCGAAGCAGTGTTGCACCCATGCCCAGGCCTCCTGGTTGTCCTGGATCGTCGCACGGCGTAACAGCTCGACGCCATATGTATCCGTACATGGCTCACCTCGGTGATAGTTATCGAGTTCCCTCAGGCACTGAGCTGCGAGCAATGGGAGACTCATCTCACTCCATAGCGGGTTTGGCATGAAGGAGTCAGGAGATGAACATTCAGGAGAGATGCTCTCTTGAGCATTGGAAGGTTCTCCGTCGTCCGCACAGTTGGTATCCTTAAGATCATAGACCATCGTGATTCTCCTCTCACAGCAACGCTTGTTGAAGACTTTGGTGTATTGTAAAGGCAATTGCCTCATGGCTTCCACGAAAGGAAAGGGCTGAGTCGGTGTTTGATCATATCTTGAAGACACGTTCCGCTCCATGGGCGTTCTCCAGCTCTGGCTCTGTACGGTCTTTTGACCTCTCATCAGTAGGTTTTCGCTTGTTATGAGCGCGTAGTGGCAGGGACGTCTCTTCTTGAGACGATTCACATGGACGAACGATCCCTCGAGGCCCCTGTCCCCTGTGTTCCTGCAACGACTCTACGTCAAGTGAACCCGGCAGAGCCCGCTCTGCCTCTGCCTCTAACTGCTGCTCGTGGCGATGCACGTAGACCAGGAGCGCGACGATGGCCAGTGCAGCCAGCACGACGGTGATGATAGCGACTGGCCCTGTCAGCCGATGAATGTTATCACCCAGGAGGTAGCCCCCCAGGCCATAAAGTGTGGCCCACGCAATTCCCCCCAGGGCATTGAAGAGCAGAAAGGCTGTCCAACGCATCCGGTTGGTTCCAGCCAGGAACGCCGCCCAGACGCGCAGTACCGCGACAAAGCGTCCGAAGAAGACGACCTTGCCGCCGTGCTTCATGAAGAGGTACTGCCCCAGTTTCAGTTTGCGCTCGCCAAGGTGAAGAGCCGGCCCATACCTACGCAGGAGGCGATATCCCCCTTTGCGCCCGATCCAGAAGCCCAGGTTATCCCCCAGGATCGCGCCGCTGGCAGCAGCGATGATCACCAGCGCAAGAGAGAGCTGGTGAGTCGTTCCAGTATAGACGGCGGCAAGGAGAAGCATGGTCTCGCCCGGGAATGGAATACCAGTGCTCTCGATACAAACAAAGGCCAACACTGCCCAATAGCCATAGGTGGTCAGCAAGTGTGTCAGATGAGATGCTAGAAAAGCAAACATGTCTGTGTCCTTTCTCTCTTGAGGCATGCTTCACAAGCATGCGGAATGCAGCACTACCGTGCGTTCAGAAGATTGAGCCATGTATCGTATCTTTGACCAAAGCGCCGGAAACTAGATCACGCTGGCTTTGTCGCGACAGCGGACGGCTTCTTTCTGTTGATCTGGCCAGAGTATACCGGCTGCGGGCGTCCCAACTCCAGGGCAGGTGTCACCAAATACACTGGATTTTGTCCTCAAAACTGTCCCAGCGGCAATGGGACAAGGGGAGGTAGTACGAGAAGTTCCGGTCATGCGTAGAAGTCCTTCGTCAATCTTGCATGAGGAAAAGTGGTCAGATGGTATAATGACAACAACCTGATCCGACGTCGTAAGGCATGCAGAGTGAACCATCCGAGAGGTAGCGGGCGATCAATGAGGACCCCCTCAACGTTGCCTTTCGCCAGTCGAGTGCTATTTTGAGCCGGGCTTCTCGATGGATGCATGGCGTTAGTAGAACGTTGTCAGTACCCGAGTGAAGGATGTGAGCAGGCGCATTCCACACATTTTTGTAGTGGTGTCCCCTCCTCTGTCCCAAATGTGCTGGGACAGTTTTGAGGACAATCTCCAGCGTATTTGGTGACACCTGCCCTGGAGTTGGGACGCCCGCAGCCGGTGTACTCTGGCCAGATCCAGTGGAGTGAAGCTGCCCTGTTTTTAGCGATGCTAGCTATCTCATGTAAGGAGTAAAGTACATGAGCCATCCCGATCCATCGGTATCAAACGTCCTCAGTCAGGAAGTAAAGCAGAAGGGGACCCGTACACACTTACAAGGTCTATGGCTCGTACTTGCCCGACTTGGGTGGGGGGTGTTTGTCATTTTGACCCTTGGGCTTTTCTTCATGAGTATGCCAGGCTACTATCACCGATTGCGCACGCTCTCCAGCTCGGTTGTCTATGACCCGAACGCCGTGCGTGCCGGCTTGGCTCATCTCGGTCTTTCAGCTGATTTCTTTGCCGGCTATAGCTTTGCTCTTGTCCTGCTTCTGGTCCTGGTATCCTGCCTGACTGCCGGGGTAATCGTCTGGTACAAGTCCAATGATTGGATGGCGCTGCTTACCGCCTTTGTGCTGGTCGCCTATGGAGCGCAGCTCTCTTTCTCCCATCCTTCCGGCTCCTGGTTCAACACGCTCCTGATAGATTACCCCCGCTTATCTTGGGCAGTCGCATTAGAAATCTTTATATGGGATGTGGCCGTCATCCTCCTCTGCTTCCTCTTGCCCAATGGTCAGTTTGTGCCGAGGTGGACACGCTGGCTCATCCCTCCCATCGCTTTTTTAGCAGTGCTAAACGCTATTAACAAAGTACAGTTCATTTTTCCTCCTGTACTCTATTGGCTCGTAATACTCGGTGTTTTCAGTATTATGGTGGTCTCTCAGATCTACCGTTACCGGCGGGTATCAAACGTGATACAGCGCCAGCAGACGAAATGGTTAGTCGTCTTCGCCATCTTAGCATTGATAGGGTGGATTGGCTTCAATGGAGCTAGTCTGATCTTCCCAACACTCAACCAGGACATCTGGCTCTACAACCTGGTCCTCCCGCCCGTTGTGACGCTCATCGAGGGTCTTGTTCCGGTGGCTATCGGTCTAGCAGTGCTGCGTTATAAACTCTTTGCGATCGATCTCATTCTGAATCGCGCGCTCCTCTGGGCAACGTTATCAGCGAGCGTGATCGGCATCTTTGCCTTGATCATTGGTGTGCTTAGTCGAGTCTTCAATGCGAGCGGCCACCTTGTCATCGCTGCAGTGGCCGCCAGCATTGTGGCCGCTCTCATTCTGCCCCTCTATACGCGCTTGCAACGCAGTGTTGATCGCCTGTTCTATGGGCAACGCGCTGAGGCTGATAAGGTGCTCAAGCAACTGAGCAAGCGCCTGGAAGCGGTGAAACCGGACGAGGCCCTGCGTATCGTCGCGGAGACAACGGCCCGAGCCCTCAAGCTGCCTTTTGTCGCCATTGCCATCAAGGATGAGGATACCATTTCCCCCGTCGCCACCACTGGCACTCCCACCACGCCGACCATTCCTCTGCCCCTGACGTATCAAATGGAGACCGTTGGCGAATTGCAGCTGGCTCCGCGCGCGCGCGTGGTGAGGCGTTTACCGCGGATGAGTGGGATTTCTTGCACGCGCTGGGCTCGCAGGCTGCGCTCGCCGTCCATACCGTCCGTCTGATGACGGAATTGCAGCATTCGCGCCAGCATCTGGTCACCACGCGGGAAGAAGAGCGGCTGCGACTGCGGCGCGACTTGCATGATGGGCTAGGGCCGCTCCTGAGCACGATTATGCACAAAGTGGGCCTGGTGCGCGCGCTCTACCGCTGTCAACCCGAGGCTGCCGATGCCTTACTGAGCCAGCTTGAGGATGAGATCGAGCTGGTCATGGATGATCTCAAGGGCATTGTCTATAACCTGCGTCCCCCCGAGTTGGATGAACTGGGTCTCGTCGGGGCCGTGCGAGCTTTTGTGGCCCGCCTTGGGAACGAAGCGCAAACGGGCCATGCCACCCTCCAGGTGACGGTAGAGGCGCCCGACCAGCTGCCACGGCTTCCGGCAGCCGTGGAGGTGGCGGCCTATCGCATTGTGCAGGAGGCCGTGACCAACGTGATGCGGCATGCCCAGGCGCGCTCCTGCCGGGTGAGCCTCCTGGTCGAAGAGGCCCTGCAGATTGAGGTGCGTGATGATGGCAAAGGTTTTGCGCCAACCGCTCGGGCAGGAGTGGGCTTGACCTCGATGCGGGAGCGGGCTGAGGAGCTTGGGGGCGTGTTTGCAATCGCGAAAGGCCGACCTGGTGGGCTGCAGATCACGGCCCGCCTGCCTCTGGTGCTATCTGCCAGGGCGAGTACGAGCTTGCAGTGAAGAAAGGAGAGAGAGATGAACCCGTTGACGGTCATCATCGCCGACGATCACCAGTTATTTCGCGCTGGCATCCGCATGATTCTGGACGCGCAGCCTGATATGGAATGTGTGGGAGAGGCAGCCACGGGCGACGAGGCGGTGCGCCTGGTAGCCGAGGTGCACCCAGAAGTGGTGCTGATGGATCTGGATATGCCAGGCATGAGTGGGGAGGAGGCCACTCGTCGGATCGTGAGTTGCAGCCCGCAGACGCATGTGCTGGTGGTGACGATGTTTAAGGCGGATGAGAGGGTGTTTGAGGCGATGCGGGCAGGGGCACGAGGCTATATCGTCAAGGAGGCCAGGTTTGAAACGCTGGTGCGTGCCATTCGGACAGTGGGCAGCGGCGAAGCGATCTTCAGTCCGGAGATAGCCGCCAAGCTGGTTGACTATTTCGCGGCATTGCCTGCAAGCCGACCCTCGCAGGTGTTTCCTGAGCTGACAAGAAGCGAGCGTGAGATCCTCACCCTGCTGAAACAGGGCTACAAAAATGCGGAGATTGCTGAGCGGCTGTCGCTCAGTCAAAAAACGGTGCGCAACTATGTATCCAATATCATGAGCAAACTGCAGGTGGCGGATCGCACCCAGGCCATTTTGCGCGCGAGGGACGCCGGATTTGAGGCATGATGAATAGAGGCCCATATGGTCAAGATGGGCTGTGTGGACTCCTCGACCTTCGTCGATGCCACCTCCATCGAGGGTGACCAGTTCACACCATCTTCTGACCGCTCGTGGAAACTCGTCTGGATGGTACCATCATCGCTGCATTTCGAGTGGCCTGTGAGGTTTCCAACGGAGCCATACGCAGAGTGAATTACGAATAACCCACCCGGCCCCCATTCGTTCACATCGCTGGTATCTCTCTTGACGGACGGGGCCCCCTCGCTCGTCGCCTGTTGACTCTGTTCAGCCTCGAGTTCCCAGAAAGGCCCATTCTCGGGACTCACCAGAACCAGTTCGAGCGTCATGACAGGTGTGTCTGGTACAAGAGAAGCGCCGTTGTGACGGGTTATAGGAACCAATTTTTCTTGATTTGTTTGATTGACATCGGAACAAAAAATCGGCATAGTTCAAGTATGACAACAACTACGCCTCACACATCTCTAGCGTCCTCATTAGACCAGTTTACGCGCGAACTGGACAAAAGCCCTTTGACCATACAGGCGTATCGCACAGATATTCAGCAGTTTCTCACCTGGCTCAATGCAAATGATATGACCGCCACCCGAGCGCAATACGTGACCAGAAGTCATATCAACGAATATCTCAGCTATCTGGCGAACCAAGGGCGCATCGGCACCACACGCGCCCGAAAGCTGGTTTCCTTGCACATCTTTTTTACCCATCTGGTGAAAGAAGGCGTTATCCCACAATCCCCTACCGCAACGGTTAAGAGACCTCGCAAGGAGCCCAAGCCGAAACACGTTTTACGACTTGCTGAGTACAGTAGGATGGTAGCCGCAGCAAGAGGAAGTCCCCGCGATTATGCTCTCCTTCAGCTTTTGTTACAAACAGGTAGTCGGGTGAGTGAGTTAATTGCAGTTCGTCTCTCCGAACTGGACCTGGAGCATAAAACGCTGACGATTCACGGGAAAGGAAGCAGGGAGCGCATGATCCCGCTAGAGAAAAAAGCACTGCATGCTTTGCAATCCTATCTTGCAGTACGGCCCAAGACCGCCGATCAACATCTCTTTTTAAACTACCAGGGGAAAGGTCTCAGTATAGGCGGAGTGCGAAAAATGGTGGAGAAGTATGTCAAACGTGCCGATATTACCAAAAAGATCAGTTGTCATAGCCTACACTACACCTGTGCCACCAATAGAGCAGCGTTAGGGATAATTGCCTTTTGCTTGAGCACATCCCTCAGACATGAACGCATGAGAATGTCAAAGAAATATATGCCTATTGGTATAGAGGAACTACGAAAACTGATGGAGTTCACCAGTCTTTGATAGCATTGCACGCACCAAGCAGAGATGGATGAGAATTCCGCCTCCACCTACCTTTTTTCAGATCCACCCGCTCGATTTCGAAGAATCTGTAATCGCATGCATGCTGTTACCGAGAGTCGAATAATCTGAGGGATGTGCGTACCTGGATTGTCAGGGAAGGTAGTTACGCCTGCATCAACTCGTGAACAAGTTCTGAAACCCTGACAAGAACTCTGGCCACTCGACATTTCGTATATTTAGAAGTGGAGAACCTGGTTCACTGGTTCTCCACGAGTGCCTTTGCGGCGCGCAGCTGCTCCAGGTGCTCTGGGGCCGACTCAAGAGGAAGCTCAATACACCGACGGAGCGTCATTGGACCAACTTCTTCATGCACCCCCTCTCGCTGCAGAGCGGAGATGGGAATGCGCTCGACGAGCGTAGCAAAGCGTTCACATGCCTGCCTCAGTTGCTCAAATAACATGTCTGGATCAGCATGCAGGTAGTCGTGTTCACGTACCAACGCATCTTGATCGTACGCTGGTAATGCAGGCCGCTCCTCGACCAGGAGACACTCCACCCGACTAGTCCAGATCTGCATTTTGTCGATCATGTGGCCCACCACTTCTACCGCTGACCATGCGCCCACTGCGGGGCGATGTCGGATGGCACGGTCATCACTAAGAAGGAGTGCTCTGCGAAAGATGGGTGGAATCTCGCGGATCTGAGTAGCCCATTGTGCTTGCTCAGTGGACATCGTTTCCTCCTTGGCTCCACTCCAACGAGGAGTGGACGCCGAGTCTTTCAATAGCAGCACGAAATCTTTTTATTTGATGAGCACAGATGTGTTCTGAATCACTTCCTCGCCAAGTGTAGCATGTCTGATCGTCCAGGTCTAGATGTGCGGGCAGGGTGGGCGCCATCTTTTCGCAAGCTCAGCCAGTTGAAATGGAACAAGCAGAAATGCCCACGGCATGCAGGTGAATGGGTGCCTGGGCGTCCGGCGCCGGACGCCCAGGCACCCATGGTTTCTGTGGGCTGCCATGCTCTGACCGTTGCTACTTGTTTCAGGCCTCGCGTCCGACGCGGGCGCGGCTCTTACCACAGCCGCGTGCCGGTCGGAATGTCAAAGACGACAAAATCACCTGGCAGGTAAACCTGCGTGCCTGCGTCACTGACGATGGTCGCCGTTGGGACCACGAGATCTGATTGGATCTGAATGCTCAGCCACCCCTGGAAGGGCGGTCCTTTGCCTGGGCCCAGATCAAGCTCAACGGTTACGACGCTCTGGGCAGGAACAGCCAGTTCCCCATCTCCGACAGCATTGGGCATCGCCAGCACTGCCGCGAGCGTATCGTTCGGGGTGGTGTTCGCCAGCGACACCACCATGCTCACGCCTGTACTACTCACCGGCCCGGTGACAAATTCATGAATGAATAATCCGCCCATAACAATGTTCTCCTTTCTGGACTGGTGCAACATATCTACTGCTTCAACGCCCACAGGAGAAGGTTTTCGGGCAAACATTTACCGTAGAGGTATTTCGTGCGACTCTTCGAGCTCTCGTTGCTCACCAGATGCCGCGTCCGGTGACCGCGCCGGACGCCCAGGCACCCATTCACCTGCATGCCGTGGGCATTTCTGCTTGTTCCATTTCAACTGGCTGAGCTTGCGAAAAGATGGCGCCCACCCAGGCAGGGTTTTGGCCCGAAACCCTGCCTGCCGGCCTTCCAAAAACATCTGTTTGGTTTATGTTCCAAATGCAAACATGACCAGCCCTTTTAGCAGCCAAACTGGAGAACCGCTCGACTCATAACAAAAAACTGTGAACAGAATCAGTCTTCTGTTGAGCGCCTGGTCTGGATTGTGCTCAAGATCGCTGAGCGACGGCTCTTGCACACCCTGACGCAAGCACTGACGTTGGAGCAACGCACCAGGTTGGATGGGCTTCTGCATGCCGATACAGGCATTCGCGGCGCGACGCGCCTGAGCTGGTTACGGCAGACTCCTGGCGTGGCCTCTCCGAAGAGTATCAAACGGTTAATCGAGCGCCTGTCGTTTTTGCGGGACCTCTCGCTTCCGGCATTGCCAGTCACGCTCCATCAGAATAGAGTCCTCCAGTTGGCACGCAAATGCAGTAAATATCAGGCGCAGCCCCTCCTGAATCTGCCCCGCGACCGCCGTCATGCACTGCTGGTGGCCTATCTGTTTGAACTGTCACAGGATCTGACTGACCAGGCTCTCGATCAGTTCGATAAACTCCTGGGTGAGTTGCTGCGCAAAGGAGAACATCGCCAGGAGAAGCACTTGCGGATGAACTCGCGCAAGATGAACAGCCACCTTACCATTCTCACCACCGCTGTGGAGGCGTTTCTGCTCGCCAGAACCGAGGGCCATGATCCTGTCCAGGCACTGCTCGACAAAGTGCCGGAGGCCCAGCTCCAGGCGACCGTTGATTCCGCCAAACAGTTTCTGCGACCGGAGGACCTGGACTCGCTGGATCTCATCGAATCGCGGTATGCTTCGATGCGAAAGACGTTACTTTCGTTGTATCAGGCACTCGATTTTCAGCCTTTCCGGCGCAGCGAGCCATCTTTACAAGCGTTGGAATATGTCTCCAAGCTGGCGAAGTTGCGCCGACGCGTGACCGCGAAAGAGCAGCGGGTGGGCAAGGTCAAGATGAAAGCACCACTTTCGCACCTCACCGGGCGCTGGCGCAAGCACGCCCTGGATGGAGAGACCATTACCCCCAATTATTACGAGGCAGCGGCTTTCGAGTCCCTCAAAGCGCGCGTGCGCTCAGGCGATGTCGCCGTGAGTGGAAGTCGGCGTTACCGCTCGTTTGAGAACTACCTGCTGTCTCCGGCCTACTTTGAGCAACTCACGGAGAAGCAGCTCACCCGCTTGGCAGTTAGCAGTGATGCGGAAGCGTATCTAGCGGCCAAGCAACAGGAGATTACGCAGAAGCTCACCGCGTTACAAGACAGTATTGGCAAAGTCGAGGGCAGTCTGGTTCTGGATGAAAAAGGGCACCTTCACCTCCCGTCACTCGAAAAAGCGGTCCCTGAAGAAGTCGAGCGCCTGAAAAAGCGGGTCTACGCGCTGTTGCCGCATCTCCCTTTGGCTGATCTGCTCTTGGAAGTCGATAACTGGACCGGATTTCTCCGCCACTTTACCCACTTGACGAGTGGAGACGCCTTGGTCGGCGAACAGAAGCTGGAACTGGTGGCGGCGCTCATGGGAATGGGCATGAATCTGGGGCTGGAGAAGATGGCAGAGCCTTGCCCGTATACCTATCGCCAGCTCTCCTGGTCCATCGATTGGCATATCCGAGAAGAAACCTTACTGGCGGCGCTGGCGAATCTGGATAACTTTGTGCTTGCTGCTCCACTCTCGTCTGCCTGGGGAGACGGAACCACCTCGTCGTCCGATGGGATGCGCATGCATGTGGGCGTACAAGCGGCCAACGCTGAATACAACGCCAAATATTTTCACGCAAGACGAGGGACCAACATGTATATCCATGCGGCTGATATCTGGGTTCCTTTTGGCAAGCCACAAATCATCGGGACGAATGAGGAAGCGTTGTATGTGATCGATGCGCTGTGCCATCATGAGAGTGATTTACATATTCAGGAACATTACACTGACACTGGCGGCAGTACGGAGCATGTGTTTGCCCTTACGGCTCTGCTTGGTTTCCGATTTGCTCCTCGTCTGCGGGACGCGCTCTCGCGTCATCTCTATCTCGTGGATGAGGTGGGAGCGTATGGACCACTCAACAGCTTGCTCTTTGGTCAAGTCAAAAGCAAGGTAATCATCGAGCAGTGGGATGAGATAAGACGTGTGGCCTCATCGATCTGTCATGGAACCGTCTCGGCGAGCTTGCTCATGCGCAAACTCGCGGCCTACCCTCGTCAGAACCAGGTAGCCAGGGCACTCACCGAGATGGGGAAGCTGGAGCGAACGGCGTACCTGCTGGAGTATTTTCGCGATGAGGCACTCAGGCGGCGGGTGCTGATCGGTCTGAATAAAGGAGAAGCGCTCCACGCTCTCGCGCGTCAATTGTTCTTTGGGAGGCTCGGCGAATTGCGCGACCGGGCGTTTGAGGATCAGATGCATCGCGCCAGTTGTTTACATGTACTCATGGCAGCCATTGCTGCCTGGAATACGGTCTATCTCACTAAAGCGATTGAGACCCTACGCAAACGAGGGGGAGATATTCCAGAAGCCACCGTGGCCCATATTGCGCCGCTGGGATGGGAGCATATTCGCTTGATCGGCGACTATCATTTTGCGCCGCAATCTGGGCGTTCCCTGGAAAATCTGCGCCCTTTGCGCCTGTCAGAGGAGGAAGAGAGCGCCTGAGAAGGTGGGGAGATTCGTCCATCAAACGACCCAGGCTGTTGAAAAAGTCAAGAAAACCTCATCAAATTGCTTTTACTCTTAACATTCAGAGCTTAATCGATGGGTTTATTACCGGATAAGCTCATCTACTCAGGAATTTTTCAACAAGCTGGACCGTTTTTAGGACTCAGCTCTATCAAACGAGATACATTCATTCATTCATCTACTCTGCTGAGTTTAAAATGCTGTGTAACACTCTTGGCTTGAGGTGCTGGAAGGGTTGGTCGTTTCGGTCGGAGAGCGGAACTCCCATTGTTGATAGATATCAAAATGGTTCTCCGAGCGGTTTGGTGGAGATTACTCATGTGATACAAGGCACATGATTGGGCGGCTAGCCCGTGCGCGAGATGCTCAGTACTGAGAACCCAGGCGCGCGTGTTTGAAGCTTCAAACACACGCGCCTGGGACAGGCATGGTTCCGTTTAGGCATTTGCCCCTCGTTCAAGGAGAAAAACAGGGAGTTTACGGGTCGTTTGCTTTTGATACTCCCCATAGGCAGGAAACACGGCCACAGCCTTCGCCCAGGCTTGTGTCCGCTCATCACCAGTCAGCGATCTCGCTGTGGCAAGAAACCTTTCGTTTCCGATCTCAACCGTGACATCGGGATGAGAAAGCCGGGTTGTGGTACCACGACGGGTTTTCTGGTGCGCCTCCTTTGGAAGCAACGGCGAAGTAGTTCTCACCGTCAGGAAGAGCTATGAGTGGATTGATACGTGTTTGACCGGATGCGGGCCCCTGTGGTGGTGAGCAGGATGAAAGGAGACCAGCGCTGCACCCTCCCCCCATTGGTATGGAACTCCTCAATCACTCGACGATTATTTTCAATCCACTGATTCTCACTCATTGCTTGTTTTGTCTCCTCTTGAACTCGTGAAAAGAGCCATCGAGATTGTCCTCTTTGCCTTGGTGAAAAAGGCCTTCCGCCACGCTGTGAGTGCGTCCGGTGGAGTGTTTTCAGTGTCAGTTTTCATCATTGTCTCTCTCCTTCTTCTGCTTTGGCAGCTTTTGCAGAACCCCACAGGGAACCTGGATTGACGCGGTCTGGGTAGAGGGAGAGCATCTTGTCATAGAGTTCACGTGTGGTTGTCGTTTCATGATTCAAACGGTTGAAATCCCGAATGTAGTGTTGTGTCGCTGCAATATGTTGCGGACTATCGGCATTTTCGGGATTCTTATGGCCCGCAACCACTGCACGTGG
>WNFJ01492280.1_pt1 | contig 11751 bp, 11 predicted proteins | sample 5400461 | NCBI WGS metagenome assembly WNFJ01 (sample SAMN13153349, study PRJNA577476) | soil metagenome | isolation source: 115 cm saprolite on Douglas fir-dominated hillslope | place: USA:California | collected 2013-09-17
TCTCGAACATCCCCGACCACCTCCACGGCTCGACCACCTGCCGATTGGATCGCCTCTACAAGCTCGTCGAGACGCTGCTTCCGACGGGCCGTCAGTACAAGACTGGCGCCTTCTTTGGCCAAAGCCAGGGCACATGCTTTGCCGATACCTGCACTGGCCCCTGTAATCAAACAAACAGATCCGCTTAATCTCTGACTCATATGTTCCAGCTCCTCATGTCTTCAGTGGGTAGCTCTTGAAACCAGATTCCAAAAAATATCACTGGGTACGTGCTGCATCCCTTATCAGGTGAGCGTATGCCCAACTGCATGTATTATATCACTGCTTGGTAAATCGCGGTTGTCAACTGGTTCATACGTATTTTTTGTTCCTCAACAGGACTTATCTCATCCATGGGCGGATTCCGAGTTAGGAAATGTCCTCACAGCAACATTACAAGTAGTTCGTGTTTTGACACGCGTTCCTACAAAAATGCCAGAGCGGGAGCATGTTTATATGGAAGCAGAGCCAAAGACACAGAAGAGCCGTCGTAGTGTGATGATCGCGCCTTTTGCGCTTGAGGCCCTTAAAGAACACCATGTTCGCCAACTGGAAGCCAAGTTGAAAGCTGGTGTATCCTGGCAGGAACATGATTATGTGTTTTGTACATTGCACGGTACTCATCTCGGCCCTAATCATGTGGTTGAGGAATTCAAGCTGTTGCTCAAGCAGGCAGGATTACCAGATATCCGCTTTCATGATCTCCGTCATAGTGCGGCCACACTCCTTCTAAGCCTTGGTATTCATCCAAAGGTTGTGCAAGAGTTGCTAGGCCATACACAGATTAGTATAACGATGGATGTATACTCGCATGTGCTTCCGGGTATGCAACAGGATGCAATGGGTAAGTTGAATGAAGCACTTAGGAAGCGGGAAAGTGATAAGAGGGAAAGTAGCTGAGAAAATAAGTCTGTGTAATTGATTTACTTCTCTCTTCTCGCCGCTTTTTAGTGTTGTAAGCTCTCTCCTGCTCTGCTATACTCGCTGTGATACAGCGAACATCAGGTATCGATTTTTGTACAAATGCAGGGTAGGAGAGCGGCCTATGTTGAACGATCAGCTTGCAACCTTTACCGACCGTCGCGAAGCCATTGCACTTTTTAACTCCCTGCGTGGACGTGACCCAAATAAGCCCTGGCCCTTGCTCCCTATTCTGGCTTTTGTAGCTCCCGGTGGCAGCGGAAAAAGTTTGCTGCTGCGCTATCTACGTGAGAAGGAATGTAACTATGGTGGTCGCTCTGCTATCCCCTACGCCTATCTTGATTTTACGCTTCCCCATACGCCAAAGGAATTGCTTCCTATTCTGATGGAACTGCGCGATCAATTGCAACAACAGGACGATGGACAGGGAGAGCATCTCGTTTTCCCTCGTTTTGATTTGGGAGCCTTAATTGTTCAATCGACTTCTATGAATGCGGACGTCTCATCGCTTGGCCCTACTCAGGTTCGGCAGCAGCTTAAAGCGGGGATGAATTTCATCACATCCCTGAGTGATCTGGGCAGTTCATTGGGATATGCTGTTCCCTACGTAGCTCCTCTCCTTGCCGGTTTACGCTTAGCCGGGCAAATCAAGCCTATGAAGGATATGCTGAGCTACCTGGAAGACAGTACAGGCTGGAAATGGTATCGTATGCATGGTACAGAGACAGGGTTAAGTGGCAATGCTACTCTGAAGGATGTATTGTTGCGTTTGCATCTTTTAAGTATGCCTGGTAGGTCAGAAAGAGACTTCCTGATAAATGAGCTGCTGCCTGCTGCATTTCTTGCTGATCTTTTCGATGCCTTGCTCGATACTAACTCTCCTCGTACCTGGAGCAAAACCGCTAATCTGGTCTTCTTCCTGGATGGTTTTGAGGCCTTACAACGTGCTACGAACAGCCCTGCCACGCGCTTGCTCCATGTGCTCACAACTCAACAGCGCAAGAAGGGAAACACAGACCCAATCTTGCTTGTTGTGGGTGGTCGGGATTATTTGCCAGGCAGTAATAGGAAAGATGACCATCAACAAGTACTATTTCAACGGACAGCTATCCAGAGTGATCAGGAAGTGCAACGCATCATAAAGACTTGGTATGCACAATGGCAGCAGTATCTTCCACCAGATAAACACTTTCTTCGACTCAAAGATCTCTACCTTACTTTTGAGTTACAGGATTTTGAACGAGAGGATACCAGAAACTATCTGTTGAAGTTTGGAGAGCGAAGGCAAACAAGCCTGTTTGCGAGTAATGACGCGCTTGTTCTGACAATCGATCAGTTAACACATGGCCACCCGCTCTACCTTGCTTTGGCGGCAGCCGCCGTTTTAGAGGCGAATGCCCGTGGCAAACCTCTAACAGCACGCGATTTTGATTTTGAATTAGCTGAAGTTTCCCCAGACATTGCGCCTGACCATGAAGACGAACATATTAGGGACTACCTGCTAGATTTATTCTTGCGTCAGCTTTCTGAAGCAGAGCGCAAAGAACTCATTTTCTGCACGGTACCCCGTTTTCTCGATGCTGCGTTATTGCGCGTGCTTTTGTCAAAGCTTGATGATATTGATAGAAAGCAGCGCTGGGACTCCTATCAGCGTCTTACCTTTATGCGTCCGGTTGAGAATGAGCGTCTTGTTTTTCATCCGTTGGTTCGTACTCTCCTACTACGTCAATTGCCAGCAGATGAAGCTCCTGAGAGCGACTATCATCGTATACATACCAGTTTGAAGGACTATTTTCACAACCTGGTGAACCAACAAAGAGGTGCTCAATCTCTAGAGGCCACTATGGGGCAAGCACAAATCGAAGAAGTATATCATGCCCTGGCATTGGGAGACCCTAACCCGGCCATTGCACTTGGTGTTTTTGCCCAACGAGGCAATCTCACTCTTTGGGAACCGTTTCTAGAAGCAGTTGCACAAGCGCCTTTTGAATTGATTTCTGAGAATGCAGAGCAGCAAGCCTATGATGCGCTTGTTCGGGCTGAGCGGCATCATGATGTGCAAGACGTTGTAAGAGCTATCATACTCTGCACTTGGCTTCTTACTGCTTTGGAGAAAACTGCTTATTTGCAGAACAATCTAGGGATTGCCTATGGCAACTTGCCAGGAGGAGATCGAGAGGCGAACCTGAGACAAGCCATTGCCTGCTATGAGGCGGCTTTGCAGATATTTCAAGAGGCGCATGTAGACTATTATGCTTCTGTTGTAAATAGCAATCTTGAAATAGCCAGGATGAATTAGGAAGCCTGGAGCATTAGGAACCACAAGATCATGAAAAGGTTTTTGGATGAGTGAAATCGGTTGCTACATGGTTGCTACATAGGGCGAGAGTTGCACAGAAACGAATTGTCCCAAGCTGCTTGTATCCTGGCTTGGGACATTTATAAGCCTGTCGTGGTAGCGCATACGGGAGTCGAACCCGTGATCTCCGCCTTGAGAGGGCGGCGTCCTTGGCCACTAGACGAATGCGCCTTACTAAGGACTATATCATAACCCCGCTGCTGCTATTTGTCAAGGACGATTTTAGCCCTTTGGGCCTGCCCGCATCCTCTCAAGGGCCGATAGAGCGAGACATGTGATATGTTGTCTCGCTTTATCAGCCATTGCTTGTTGGAATTCGATTGACGCTTGCAACTACTCTTTGCGTAAATCGATCGAAAGCAGTTCACCTTTGTGATAACACTGGAAGGCTATGCGGGTCCAGCCTTCTGGCCATGTAGGGCTGGTTGTATAGCCGTCATCAGTCAGGCGCAGGCCCGCGAAGCCCAGGATGACTGCCTGCCAGACGGCTCCACAGCAAGCGTCATGAATGCCTTCAGCGGCATTTCCACGTAAATCTTCCAGGTCAACCAGAGCGCCCTTCATGAAAAGCGTGTAAGCCGGATCGACAAGACCCAATTCACAAGCCAGGATTGTATGAAGAGCTGGAGTCAGTGAAGAGCCGTAGTCGTGGTCAGTAATGGGATAATAATAATCCCAATTGACCCGTTTGGTTTTGAGATCAAATTCTTGATCCAACACAATGATGAGCATCAACACATCAGCCTGTTTGATGATCTGGTACCGCTGTACCTCCTCTACACCTAGCAGCCCCTGGTATGATTTGGTACGCCCTTTAAATTCCTCTTGATTAAGTGGCGCGAGTTTGAAAAATCCATCGAACTGTTCGAATAACCCCGTCTTTTTGTCCTGTGGGATGCGCATATGAACAGCTACATCTTGCCAGTGCTGCAGGCGCTGATCGCTCAAATCTAGCTGTTGTACCAGCGCTCTGGTCTTGTCGGTGGCATTGGTTTGCAGCCAGTTGAAAACGTCAAGCGCGGCCTGAATATTCCAGCGCGCCATATAGTTGGTATAGGCGTTATTATTGACGTGTTCGTGCCATTCATCAGGTCCAATGACGTCATTGATCTCGTAATCGTTGTGCTCCGGATGGCTCTCGGCCCGACTGGCCCAGAACGTTGCCGTGCTGAACAATATCTCCGCGCCGTAATCCCGCATGAACTGGTCGTCGCCGGTGGTTTTCCAATACTTCCATACGGCAAGCGAAATGCTAGCAGTGATATGCACTTCGAGACTTCCATTGAGTACAGGAATTAATTCACCACTTTCGGGGTGAATTATGGCTGGTGGCGTCGCTTCATTCCCATCTAAGGTGCTTTCCCAGGGATATTGCGCCCCTTCGTACCCATGGTGTTTCGCCTTTGCTCGCGCTCCTGGCAATAAATGATAGCGATAGAGCAGGAGGTTACGCGCAATCGAGGGGTGAACGTTGGTGAAGTAGGGCAGCATAAAGATTTCAGTGTCCTGGAAAATGTGACCGCGATATCCAAATCCTGTCAAGCCCTTGGCCGCGATACTGTAGCGATCATCATGAGTGGATGCGCTGATTCGCAATTGATAGACGCTGTAGCGAATGGCTTGCTGTGCCTTGTCGTCACCTTCAATGAGAATATCCGAAATGCGCCAGTAATCCGACCACGCCTGTATATTCCTGGAAAGTAAATCGTCATATCCACTCTCACGCAACAATTTTGCATGCTGCTCAATCGCGTTCTGTCCTGGATCACCTGCGTCCCGCGATGTGTACATTACAACAAGCTTTTCTGCCGTCATGGTGGCTCCAGGGACAAGCTTGCCTCGGAGATGAATGCTGGGAGCGATATCTGAGTTGAAAGCCTCTCGCGTGAAACCTTGATCTCGAGTCGTAAAGCTCATTGATTGTACCAACTGTACTAGGCTGTGGCGCATCTGGCTATGCAGCCACAGCAGTGTATCCTCTTGTCCCTGGTCGATGGTTTCCCAGTGCATGAGGTCATAGTTCCCCATGGCGGTGTTGAGGGTGGCCCGCAAATCGATATCTATTCCATCGGTAGCGCCCTTTTCTACTGCACCTGTTTGTTCTTCAGCGGTTACACTATAGCGGATGCACCCGACATGCTCATCTGCCAGACTGGCAAAGCGTTCAATTGAAATCGAAAGGCGGATGCCGCTTGGACTCTCCCAGCGCACATGCCGGCTAATGACCCCCTTTTGCATATCCAGAGTGCGCCGGTATTCAAGCACCTTGCCAAGGTCAAGGCGAAAACGTTCTCCATTAACGAAAAGCTTTATCACGAGCCAATCGGGGACATTAGCAAGTTCCTCTTTGCCTACAGGGATATCATCGAAGACACCATATAGCAGGGTTGCAGGCGTTGCTCTCGGATATCCTTCTTCGAAGGTGCCGCGTGAACAGAAATACCCGTTACCGTTGGTATAGACTGTTTCCTGGGCACGTAGTTTTTTTCTGTTAAAGGTGTCTTCACTTATTTGCCAGAGATTCACGAGCTATCCTTCCTTCATGAACTAGTCGAGTAAATCTTGCAAGTGCTTATTTGCGAGTGTTGGCATAACCTTATCTGCTCTGTGGAAACGCTCTTGTGGGCCAATAGCCAGGGCTTGCATGCCCGCGCTCTTGATGGCTTCGATCCCGGCATCAGCGTCTTCAACTCCCAGGCACTCCGCTACAGGAATATTGACCAGTCCTGCCGCGTAGACGAAAAGATCTGGCGCGGGTTTCCCATTGACGACGCTGTAGCCATCAGCTATTCCATCAAGTAAATCTGTAATCTGCAGCAGATCAAGGACCATGCGACAGTTTTTGCTCCCGGAACCAATGGCGACTTTGATCCCCGCGTCCCTGATCTCTTGCAACAATGCTCTCCCCCCAGGTACAAGGTCATTGGGGGACATATGGCTGATCAGTTCATGGTAGTAGCGATTTTTGCGGTCCATCATTTCCTGGATCTGGTCTTCAGAGTATTGTCTCCCGCGGATGATATACATCAATGACTCGCGCCGGCTGACACCACGTAGGTGCTCGTCGTTCTCTTCGTGGGTAAAGGGGATGCCTTCATCATCGGCCAGGTGCTTCCAGGCCTGATAATGATATTCTGATGTGTCAGTAAGAACTCCGTCAAGGTCGAAAATAATTGCATCGGGTTTCTTTAGCATCGTAACCTCCTCTATTTCTCAACAACTATTCTTTAAGAATAGGCGTGAGGTTATATTAAACGGTTCACCTACTTGAACAACGTGTAAGCATACCAGAAAGTAGCACCGAGTACGAAATGCATGAGAACTACGATATTAACGTTTACGACGCTTCGCGCTTTAGCGCCGGGCCTGCCAGGAAAGAAGCGGTGATAGCGACACAACCAAAAAGCACAATCGACCCAAAGGCCAGGGTAAAATTGTGGGTTTGCTCAAAAAGCAAACCAATCAGAGGTGGCCCCAGGAGCACAGTAGGGGTTGAGATCACACTCACCAGCCCCTGTGCCACGCCTTTGCTGACTGTGCGCAATTGCGCTGCTTCGTTGAACACCGAGGTGTAAGGTATCGTGCTACCAATAGCGATACAAGCCATGCCGATTATGGCGAGTGGCGGGTAGTGGAGCGGGATGGCGAGCAGACCTACACCGACGCATCCCAGTATCGTGCCCAGGCGCAAGAGGGGAATAGCTCCAATGATGTTACGGGCGATCAAAATACCTCCTAATGGCCTGAAGAGCATACCGGTCAGTAATGCAAGGGAACCGAGTGTGGCTGCCAGGGCCAGTGGTAGACCGTATTGAAAAGACAGGTATACGGCGATCCATGCAGCGATTGCATTGCCAAGACCGAAGGTTCCCATGTGCGAGAGCCCCAATGTCCATACCGAAGGGGAGCGTACTCCCGCTCCAAGGGTAATGTTTTTGGTCTCTGGTTTCGCATGCCCATCGCGCACAAAGAGCCAGGTGATGATCGATAAGATACCCAGAAGGCCCCAGGTGAGAAAAGAGCCACGCCAACCAAAGAGAGATAGGAGGTACGGGGTAACCAGGAGTCCCATTGCTGAGCCAATCTGAACGGATCCGCCATAAAGGCCTTGCCCCAGTGATGCATGCCTACCCAGACTTGCGGCTACTCCAGCTCCCGCTACGAAAGCGGCTCCCGAACCGAGACCGACTATGAAACGACATGCGAGTACCCAGACCAGGTTGGGAAGAGCGGTAGTAATATGCCTCCAAGCACCAGGATTGAGGAGGAACCAATGAGTACAAGCCGCTGACCATAGCGATCTGCCAGTATGCCCGCCGGGATATACATGACGGCCAGGCCTAAAAATAGGAATGTCGAGAATAGGCCAGCCTGGCCGCTATTGATGTGTATATCAGTAATGAGAGTGGGGATCAATGGACCGAAGTTCGTGTAGTGAACGGCGACGAGTACCGAGGTCAGGCAACTCGCAAAAATGCGCGCAGGAATACTACTGGGAGGCCTGCTCTGCGCAGGTATTTCAGGTCCGCTTACTGCAAAGATAGAGGAAGACCGTCGGGGCATGCGAAACTTGCTCCTTCGATGAACGTCTTTCTTCTCTAAAACACGGCGCATTGTGCTATAATTCCGAAAACCTGGCAAGAGATACAAGTGAAACAAGTGAAACAAGTGAAACAAGTGAAACAAGTGAAACAAAAGATGCAAGAGATAGGGAGATATTGTATAGGAAACGTGCGTGATTAGCGGATGTTCTCAGGTATTTCACGGCTAAAACTAAAAAGCTGAGTAATACGTGTAAAGAAGAGATATGGCAATAAATTGATATAATCTTAAGGTATGCTAAAGAAATGCAGTGATTTCAGAAAGGCAAAGGATTTGCCATGAATTTTCCTGTAGTTGTTGGTTTGCCACAGGTAATCCTGTTTCTACTGGCTGTGGTAGGAATTGGGCTCCTGATATCAACGGCGATGGGGATAAGTGGGCGGCGTTCAGGGAGGTACCGGGGTGATGAAGATGAAGAGGATGCAAGGAAGTTTGGCCGGCACCATAGATATCGCCGCCGCTTGCCAATCGGGCGAGGTATACTTGGCCTCGTTCTCTTGCTTTTGGCACTCTCGCTGCTCTGGTTAACCCTGTTGGTACAAACCTACCTTGGTCTTACAAGTGATATCAAAGTTGCTCGCGTTCACGCCACGCCGGTAGCGAACGCTGATCACCTCATGAGCGTCGAATTAATACTCTACGATCAAAATGGGCATCAGACCTCTGATCAAACTTACCTTGTGAAGGGTGATGACTGGCGGTTAGAGGGAGATATCATCAAATTTCCTACATGGCTAAACATCCTGGGGTTGCATTCTGGTTATAAGTTGACGCGCATGGAGGGGCGCTACGAAGACCCCAACCTTGAGAGGAGTAATCTTCCTACCGTCATCCCGCTCAATGGTGGAGATGATAATTTCTTCAAGACAGTGCTACGGCAGTGGTCCCTTTTTACGAGCCGATGGGAAGACGTATGATGTCTTGGCCTCTCAAACTGGACTTTACGCGAAACCAGTCAAATAGCCAGCTTGTGTCAGAACGCATAGTATGCCTGCTTGCAATTCGCCCTGCCGATTAGTCCACGTGTAGTAATTGCTGTAAAGCCTCAACTGTCCTGGCCCAGGCGTCTGATTCCTTTAACAACTCCAGGGAATTGTGGTCACACCGTTTTCTGTCGAGAAAGAGAGTAAGCCTGCAAGCGGACAGGCCCTGGGTAAAAAGATAGTGACTATTTGTTGCTGTCCTGGAGATAGTGTACCTTCTGGAGGGCTGAAATTGGTATTGGCACCGCTGCCCGAGGCGGACCATTGCAGGTTGCCCTGATAATTTTGTGATAACAGCAAGGTGGCCGTGCAGGTATAATGGCTCCCTTGTTTCAAACAATCTTGGCTTAACTGGAAACTTGATGGCGTCACTTTCAGCGCCGAAGAGGGTGTGGGTGTTGGAGTTACAGCAGGTGAGGATATCGCAGTGGGTGCTGCCTTTGAAACCGGTGTAGGTTCAGGTGTGGGTGTTGATGTTGCAGTTGGTGTCAACACATGAGTTGGAGTTGGCGGAGCAGTAGGTATACGTTTATGCGAAATAGTAGTGGGGCTCGATTGTGGTGAGTTGGCGGAAGGTAGTGTTACGAACAGGAGGCTGGAAGTGATAACCAATAGGACTACCAGCAATCCTAGTGCTATGGCCCAGACAGGTCCCAAGACTCGCTTATTTTCCGGTGGAGCATGTCTTACAAGATTGCTACGGGGCATTGGTGCTACAATACTGGGTACTTTGTCGGTGGTATCAGTGAGTAATGTAGCTTCTGGTCCTGGTCCTGCTGAAGAGTTTGCGCTTGGTGTCTCTTTTTGTGGATGTGCTTCGCCCGGTTGGTATAAGCTCGATGCTTGTATGTCTGGACCTACCTCATCAGCATGAGATTTCGCCTGGTCATCTTCCTCCAGGTGACTTTGGATCATGGGGATTGCGAGAGGTGCAGTTTCCCTTTTTGATAGGAGTTCGCTGCCTTTCTGCTCTTCTTGAGGCTCATCGATGTACTGTGTTTCTGTCTTCCTTTTTTTTGTGACAAGCCATGGGGGCGTAGTTGCCATGTTCGCGGCGTGTCGAGGAGGTATGACACCTCGCGGTTGAACCGATGTGGATGAACTTAATGCTGTAACGAAGTCCTTCATCGCTGGATAACGATGATCGCTTTTTTTCTGTAAAGCCCTGAGGATTACCTCTTCACAGGAGACCGGTAACAGTAAATTGTGTTGCGTAGGAGCGATAGCTTGTTCCGCAGTATGTTTTTCCTTGAACCCGGCGTAGTCAGTGGCGATAAAAGGAACCTGTCCGGTCAGAAGTTCGTAGGCAATACATCCCAGAGCATATTGATCGCTTTCCTTATTCATCCGGCCAAGAAATTGTTCAGGCGCCATATATGGAAAGCTACTGCTATTGTGATCATGTTCTGAATCGAAGGTATCTTGCAGGGTCACGACGCAAAAATCAGTCAGGAGCACATCTCCAGTGTCACTAAAGAGAATATTCTCGGGTTTGAGATTCCCGTGGAAAATATTCATCTGATGCGTATATTAGCGAACGATTCCTGAATGGAGAGTAACTGGGGAGGTTGTGAGTCGAGGAGATTACGCAGGGAGCCTTTGGTAGCGTAGGGTGTGACATAGTATGGCACATCCTCGAAGATTCCGGCATCGAGTATGGAAAGAATATGTGCGTGCTTGATCTTTTTCAGAAGCTGGACTTCTTGAAGGAATAGTTCGCGTTTCTGTTTAGATACCCGCTCTCTGTGGAAGAGCTTGATGACAAGACTGTGTTGTGTGCGGAGTGAATGTTCGGCCAGGAAGACGCTACCGGTTGGACTGCTACTAATTTCAGCGCGTATATGGTAGTTACCAACGCGTTTTCCTGGAGAAAAGATGTACTCGCTTAACACAATAACAGCCTCGTGATGTAATATGGGTGAGGTACATATTTAAGCACCGTTCGCAGTATAACGGTCTTTATTTGTGCATGTCAATGAAATACGTAGATGGCTACTCGTATCGACTGTAGGAGGCTCTATAGAGCCTCCATGCGCCTACCACCGTATTTCTATTACAGGAGCTCTGCTATTATGTCGGACTACCTCGACCTTTACGATTACCGCATTCGTGTCGCCGCTATGTATCGAGAGAGGAACCAGGCAATCCTATCAGGCGTGGATCCCGTCGCTGCCTGGGAGCGTTTCCGTGCAGTCAGGGATGATTTGTTCGCACATCATCCACAATCTGCCCTGGATGAGGAGCAGCGCCGTACGTTCCAGGGGTTACCTTACTTTGTATATAACGCGGAAATGCGCTTTATCGTCGATATTGATACGAACGTTGAACCTACCCGTTTAAGTGTAGCAATGAATGGTGATGAATCTATGGCGATGACCACTGTAGGGCGTGTGTATTTTGTCGTTGAAGGAGAGGCGGTTTCGCTCTCAATCTATTGGCTCGAAGTATACGGAGGTGGACTGTTCCTTCCGTTCCGAGATGCGACCTGTCCTGTGGAGAGTTATGGTGGAGGACGCTACCTCTTTGACACTATGAAAGGGAGCGATTTCTTGCCGGTCCCTGGTGAAAGAGATTGGAAGCGTATCCTACTTGATTTCAACTACGCCTATAATCCATCGTGTGCCTACAATGACCGCTGGATTTGCCCTCTAGCTCCCATAGAGAACCGCCTTGTGGTGCCAATTCGCGCGGGGGAAAAGAAGCAGCAACTGGCGTTAAGGAGCGCTGCATGAGCTTCGTTGTAGACTGTTCAGTTCATAGTATCTCTACCAATTTCGGTAGGGCAAGCCCTGCTTTTTCGGTGATCGCCACGTCCGCAGACGAGTCAAGGGATGTCGGTTGCAGGTT
>WNFJ01523753.1_pt1 | contig 11751 bp, 17 predicted proteins | sample 5400461 | NCBI WGS metagenome assembly WNFJ01 (sample SAMN13153349, study PRJNA577476) | soil metagenome | isolation source: 115 cm saprolite on Douglas fir-dominated hillslope | place: USA:California | collected 2013-09-17
GCTTTCGATGATGTCCTCGGATTCGCAGGCCATGGGCCGGCTCGGCGAAGTCATCATCCGCACCTGGCAGACCGCCGACAAGATGAAGAAGCAGCGCGGGCAGCTCGCCCAGGACAAGGCCAACAACGACAATTTCCGCGTCAAGCGTTACATCGCCAAATACACCATCAACCCCGCGATCGCCCATGGCGTATCGAAGCTGATCGGCTCGGTGGAGAAGGGCAAGCTCGCCGATCTGGTGCTGTGGTCGCCGGCGTTCTTCGGCGTAAAGCCCGATTGCATCATCAAGGGTGGCTCCATCGTGGCCGCCCCGATGGGCGATCCCAACGCCTCGATTGCATTACCAGCCGATGTTTGCAGCCTACGGCAAATCGCTGACCGCCTCGTCGGTGGTGTTTTCCTCGAAGGCGGCGGTCGCCTCGGGGCTGGCGAAGAAGCTCGGCATCGACAAGAAGCTCTATGCCGTGGAAAATACCCGCGGCGGCATCTCCAAGAAGAGCATGATCCACAACGGCGCCACGCCCAGGATCGAGGTCGATCCCGAGACTTATGAGGTACGTGCCGACGGCGAATTGCTGACCTGCGCACCCGCCGAGGTGCTGCCCATGGCGCAGCGCTATTTCATGTTCTAAGCTTGCTCCCGGCACTTCAAGCCAGAACAAAAGACCGGGAGGATTCTCGTGATTTACGTTGTTGCCACGCTGACCGTGAAGCCCGAAACGCGCGCCGAGTTCATTGCGGCCGCGACCGCCTGCATCAAGGATACTCGCAAGGAGCCCGGCAATATCGCCTACGACCTGCATGAGAGCGTCACCGATCCCAGCAAAATGGTGTTCGTCGAGCAATGGGAAAACGCCGAGGCGCTAATCCCGCATCGTGGCGCCGAGCACATGAAGACCTTCGGCCGCGTCGCCGTGAAATGCTTCTCCGCGCCGCCAAGAATCGAGGTCATCACGCCCGCAAAGATCGACGTCCGCTAAACAAGAAAAAGGCAGGAGACCAATCCATGATTTATGTCGTCGCCACCTCTCAGGTTAAGCCGGAATTGCGGGATGCTTTCATCCAGGGCACCAAGGAATGCATCACGGCAACCCGCAAGGAAAAAGGCTGCATTTCCTATGAGAGCCACACCAGTATCAACGACCCCAATCTTTTCGTGGTGGTCGAGCGCTGGGAAACCCGGGAGGATCTCAACGCGCACGGTCGGGCGCCACATATGAAAGTCTGGCGTGAATATTCCGCGCCGCTGAAGGTATCGCCAACCGTGATCGAGATCATCAGCGACGGCAAGGTCGAGAAGCTGTGAGCATTTACCCATGATCCGCGCCACCGAGGTCCGCGCGCAGCATCGTTGGACGCAGGCGCCGGCCGATACCGTCGTGCTCGATTTCGACGACCGGCACCGGCGGCGGATGGCGATGACGGGCACGCGCGGGCTCGAGTTCCTGCTCGACCTTGAAAACGCAACCGTGCTGCGAGGTGGCGACGCGCTGGTGCTCGACGATGGACGGATGATCGAGGTGGTCGCGGCGCCGGAGCCATTGATCGAGATCAGGGGGGCCGACCCGCAGCATTTGGTTCGCCTGGCCTGGCATCTCGGCAACCGTCATCTGCCGACGCAGATCACGGCCAGGGGTCTGCGCATCAGGCGCGATCACGTCATCGAGGCGATGGTGAAGGGGTTGGGCGCACGGGTGATCGAGATCGAAGCACCGTTCGATCCCGAGGGCGGCGCCTATGCCGGCGGCGGCCATGGGCATGCGCCGGAGAGCGATCCACAGGACCATGCGGCGCATGATGGCACTCCGCACGATCATGGCGGCCACCGTCATCACCATGACGAGCATTGCGATCATGACCATCATCACGGCCATTCCCATGCTCATGACCGCAAGTAAGACGCCGGCCAGGTCGCGGCGGCGCGCGTCGGTTCGAACGGGCGTCATAAAGCAAGATGTGGCGCAGCCGACCGGCCACGAGGGATTGAAGGAAAGCGAGGCGGCGGCGCTGTATCGGTTGCTGACCTGGTTGTCCCCGTCCTTTCCGGTCGGCGCGTTTTCCTATTCCAGCGGCATCGAGTGGGCGGTGGAAGCCGGCGATATCGCCAACGCCGCATTGTTGCGGGGTTGGCTTACTTCGATGCTCGCCGACGGACCGGGATTTTGCGACGGCGTATTTCTTGCGCATGCGCACCGCGCCGCGTCGTCGGGTGACGATGCGGGATTGCGGGACATCGCCGAGCTTGCGGCTGCTTTCGTGCCATCGCGCGAACGCCAGCTCGAGACATTGGCGCAGGGGCGCGCCTTCATCGACATCGCGCGAGGGGCATGGAATTGCGCTGGGCTGGACCGAATGGTCTCTTGCTGCGACGGCGCCATCGTCTATCCCGTCGCGGTTGGTCTCCTCAGCGCCGCGCATGCGATCCCGCTGGCGCCTGCCATGCACGCTTTCCTTCATGCGCTGGCGTCGAACTGGATATCCGCCGGCGCGCGGCTTATTCCTTTGGGGCAAACCGATAGCCAGCGCCTGGTGGCGATGCTCGAGCCGGTCGTCGTCTCGACCGCGAAACGGGCGCTGAATGCGTCGCTCGACGATCTCGGCAGCGCGACCTTCCGCGCCGATCTCGCCAGCATGCAGCACGAGACGCAGTACACCAGATTGTTCAGGTCGTGAGGGCGCGATGCATTCCACACATAACGCGTCGCCCCTGCGAACGCAGGGGCCCATACGCCGCGGCCTGTCGTTAGGGCACGAGGGCAGTGGCCTTCTTTCACCACGAGCGCCGGTGGTTATGGGTCCCTGCGTTCGCAGGGACGACGATAACCAAGGGAATATTTGATATGTCTGGTTCTCACGGCCCGCTTCGCATCGGCATTGGTGGTCCCGTCGGATCGGGAAAAACCGCGTTGATGGATTTGCTCTGCAAGACGATGCGCGAGCGTTACGACATCGCCGCGATCACCAACGACATCTATACCAAATGGGATGCGGAATTTCTGGTGCGCTCGGGGTCGCTGACGCCGGATCGCATCGCCGGCGTCGAAACCGGGGGATGCCCGCATACGGCGATACGCGAGGATGCCTCGATGAATCTCGCCGCGGTCGCCGACATGCGCGCGAAATTTCCGGATCTCGACATGGTGCTGATCGAATCCGGCGGCGACAATCTTGCCGCCACCTTCTCGCCTGAACTCGCCGATCTTACGATTTACGTGATCGACGTCGCCGCGGGCGACAAAATCCCCTCCAAGGGGGGTCCGGGCATCACCCGGTCGGACCTTCTCGTCGTCAACAAGATCGATCTTGCGCCGCATGTCGGCGCATCGCTGGAAAAAATGGCCACCGACGCAAGGCGGATGCGGGGCGAACGGCCGTTTGTCATGACCAATCTCAGGACGAGCGAAGGCCTCGACCGTATCGTCAGCTTTATCGAGTCCAAGGGAGGCCTCAGCCCCGCGCCGCGAGCCAAAGCAAGCTGACCCCCTTCACTAACGCCTCTAGCCCACGAATTCCGACGTTGACACTTTTGGCTCTCGCGAGCCCCTGGTGTGAGGCAGCTCAAAAACTTTTGCCATGGTCGGAACAAAAGCCGTTTGCGGTGATTAGCACTCTCCGGTCTTTGCCAGGACAACCCTCACGGCAATCCTGTTAATCCTCGTCCCCAAGTGTAGTTGCGTACTGATGATCGCTCCTCCATTATGTCAGACAGTTGGTTTTCATTCTGTTTCGGTTTGTTGCCGCCCCGGCGGAAGGCAGATACTTCTTCGCCAACTCCTCATTTCCGAGTAAGCGAGTGGTTCGGCTGGGTTTCATCATCGGTTTTATCGCACTCGTCGGGGTTCTGCTCTCCGGTCTTGCGGCTTATCGCGTCCACGATCAGGAGCTGACGGTCGACGGCATCGCGTTGGCGCGCGCGATCGACGTTCATGCCAGTCTGGTTCAGGACCGGCTGACCGAGCGTGAGCTGCTTGCCCGCGTCGCATCGGGCCTGCTCCGCGTACCGTCCGTGATAAAGGCCAACATGCTGCAGCCGCTGCGGTCCTCGATCTATACCTTCAAGACAGATTTCGTGGTCGCGAGCTGGATTGCGCGGCTTGAGCCGGACGAAGTGCAAGCGGCGCGTGCTGAGCTCGCGAGCGCAGGATTTCCGAATCCGACGATCCGTCGTTTCGATGATCAGCCCTTGGATCCGCAGTCTCTCAACCAGCCGATCGAGGTGGTGATGGATGTCGAACCCCGGAATGCAGAGACGATGGCTGTTCCCGGCCGTTGCTATGATCAGGATCCGATTTTGGGGCCGACGTTGACGCGGGCCATGACCGAGGGAAAGCCGGTGGCGTCCGACCCGATTCCGCTGTTGCGCCCGAATGGGCCGATCGGCCTCATTCTTGCCGCGCCGGTCCTGCAGGAGGGCGCCGCCTCGCCGGCAGGCTTCGTGACATTTTCATATGAATTGGCGCCGTTGATGCTGGCGAATGACGATCTCTCGCTGTTCTCGGTCGTGCTGAAAGACCCGCGCGATCCGAACCGCGAGCTGATTGCAAACGATCAGGGCGTCGTCACATCGAGGATGGGGCCACAGGAAGGGCCTCCACCCTCGATGATGAGAACGGCGACGTTCGGAGGCCGCGACTGGACGCTCGGCTATTATGCCAAGACCAACGCGGCGATACGCGCACAGCAGACGGCAGCGGTCGTGGCTGCCATCGGCCTCGCGCTGACCGGCATCGTCTGCGGGCTTTTCGGATATGTCGCCTACAATAATTTGCGGCTCAGCCGCGAAATCCAGGTGCGGATCGGCTTCGAACGGCGACTGACCGCGGTCATCGACGAACTCAATCACCGGGTCAAGAACATCCTCGCGGTGATCCAATCGATCGTGACGCGCACGCTGCGCCATGGTTCCGACATCGACGCCGCCCGCGAACTCCTGATCGGGCGGATTCACGCCATGTCGAACGTGGTCTCGCTGCTGAGCGAAAGTCAGTGGCAGGGCGTGAAGCTGAAGGGTCTGTTCGAGGCGCGCGCGATACCTCACGCCGAGCGCATCGCGGTGAGCGGTCCCGATATCGCTGTGAGCGCGCGGGCCGCCCAGAGTCTTTCGCTATTGTTCTTCGAGCTGGCGTCGCATTCCGACGAGGGGCTCTCGCTGGTCGGCAAGCACCCGCACATCGTCGCGCATTGGGAGGTGACCGGAGAAGATCCCGACACCACGTTCCGTTTTCGCTGGGAAGAGTTCAATACCAGCGCCGCGACCCGCAGGGAGGACAGCGATTTCGGCCTAATCCTGCTCGACCGCGTCGCGCCTGAGGCGCTCGGGGGCATATCGAAGCGGTATTTTACCGATGTGAGTTATGTCTATGAACTCACCGCTCCGATGGAGACCGTGGTCGACATGACCGAACGGGACAGGACCGAACAATTCTCCGCGCCGCCGAAGCCGGGGCGTTAGCAATCCGGAACAAACCCTCGCCTGCGAGAATTGAGATCGAGCTCAATTCGTTGGTAACCGGAGGCGTATTCATGGGACGTTATCTGCTGTTGTGGCTACTCGGCGTGCCGCTTCCCATTCTTGTCCTGATCTACGCGTTCGGCGGTTTGCATTGAAACTGAAATTGTCAACAACGCCGTCATTCCGGGGCGTGCGATAGCGCGAACCCGGAATGACGAATGCTGAGATGATCTGGAATCAGCCGCCGCTACCGCCGATCACGGCGCGAACTGTTTCATCGGGGCCGAAATCTTCCGCGCCATCGACATAGAGCAGGGCGCTGAGTTTCGATCGCGCCCGGTTGACGCGGCTTTTGATGGTGCCGACCGCGCAGCCGCAAATCGCCGCGGCGTCCTCATATGAGAAGCCGGAGGCACCCACCAGAATCAGCGCTTCGCGCTGGTCCTGGGGAAGCTTGTCCAGTGCGGCCCGGAATTCCTCGAATTCGAGATGCGCGCTTTGCGCGGGCTGGGTCTTGAGGGTCTTGGCATAGCTGCCATCGGCATCCTCGACCTCCCGCCGCCGCTTGCGATAGTCGGAGCGGAACAGGTTGCGCAGGATCGTGAACAACCACGCCGCCAGGTTCGACCCGGGCTGGAATGAGTCGATGTTGGCCAGCGCCCGCAGCAGGGTTTCCTGGACAAGATCGTCGGCGCGATCGCCGTTGCCGCTGAGCGAGATTGCGAACGCGCGCAGGCTAGGAACAGACGCCAGGATGTCTTCGCGAAGTGAGTCTGTGAGAGGCATTACACCCTCCCCTCATTTTTGGCAGTTTGATCATTTTTGATCATTGGTGTTTCCGGTCCCGGGTATCATTGGTGTCTCCCGTCTCGGGTCCTGCCTCGGCTACATCAAGTTTTCGGATCAAATCCGCGAAACGATCCGGTACCCCCTGTCGCACGACGTCGTCGTACATTGCGCGGAGCTGGTGGCCTATTCTCGACTGAATCTCGGCATTCAGACCGCCCTGCTTGCCTGGTGCCACATTCTTGCTGACTTGAGACTTTACATCTTTCATGACCTGTTCCACGCTTCCCCGAGGGTTAAGTCCCTGTAAATTCAACAATTAACCTGTGATACGAACCCTTGCAGCCGCAGCATGTGTAGGGAGGCTAATTCGAAGTCCGCCGGAAAGTTCCTGAACCAAGGAACTTTTATGGGGCTCAAGCGTAATCTGGCTCATCAGGGGGAACCGGGTCACCCCAGCGATATTTCGACCCCAGAAATGGATGGAGTGGGGATGTCCCGATCGCAGCTCGTTGCTGAACACCTACCGTTGTTGCGGCGCTATGCCCGTGCCCTAACAGGTAACCAGGCGTCGGGTGACGCCTATGTCGGAGCCATGCTCGAAGCCCTGCTTCAGGATCCGTCGCTGCTCGATGAGCGGTACGGGCCCCGCGCCGGGCTTTTCAAGCTGTTTACCCAGATCTGGAACTCGGTCTCCCTCAACGATAATGCCGAGGTCGCAACCCTGCCGATGCCGCCGGAGCGCCGGCTGTCGAATATCACCCCCTTGCCGCGCCAAGCCTTCCTGCTGCTGTCGCTGGAAGGTTTCTCCGAAGAGGAGGTGGCGTTCATCCTCGGGACCGACGTCGGCGAAACCCGTAGGCTTGCCGACGCGGCCGGGCGGGAAATGGCGGCGGAGATTGCTACCGACGTGCTGATCATCGAGGACGAGACCTTCATCGCAATGGATCTCGAGAGCCTGGTGAGAAATCTCGGTCACAACGTGATCGGCGTCGCCCGCACCCATTCCGACGCCGTCGCGCTCGCCAAGAACAAAAAGCCGGGCCTGATTCTGGCGGACATCCAGCTCGCCGACGGCAGCTCCGGTCTGGACGCGGTCAACGAGCTGTTGCGCGTTTTCGAGGTTCCGGTGGTATTTATCACCGCCTATCCGGAACGCTTCCTGACCGGCGAACGCCCGGAACCGGCGTTCCTGATCTCGAAGCCGTTCCAGCCGGCGATGGTTTCGGCCGTCGCCAGTCAGGCCCTGTTCTTCCAGCGCAATTCGCGCAACCGCACGCCGCGGGCGGCGGCTTCCTGATCTGGACGCGATTGCACTGAACGAAGTCCGGCGCGTTTCATAGCGCGCCGGACTTCGTTCAGGGCAGCGTTGGCAGGCTCGCGCCACACAAAACATTGCATTTGTGGACAAAAAGCAGGGCGCGGCTGGCATCACCACAGCCGCGCCCCGCATCGCCGGTCAATGGGGCAGGGGGGATAACCGGCTGCCGGGATGACGCACAGCCCCCAAAGTCGTTCCCGCCTCCGACAAATATTTTAGACACGGTTAAGTGATCGCCGGTGTCGAGAACCGCGCCGTTCCGGTCGCGTTGTGTCCCTTGATCGCCATGGGGCGAGGGACCAGCGCGTCATGTCACAGCTATCCCGGAGATTTTTCGCTGCGACCGCGGTTTCGTTGCTGTGTGGCGTGGGTGGCGCCGTCCAGTTCGCGGCGGGCCGCGACCTCTCCGGATCTGCGCAGACTGTCCCTGGAACCCCCGAAGCTTCCATCAATCGTGCCGCCAAATCTGATCGTGCCGCTCGCGTCGCGGGAGCGGCGATGCAGACCCGGACAGTTTCACTGCCGCTGTACGGCCTTTCCGATACATCTATCCTTGTCCGCATACCGGTCGCGTGGGAGGCCCGCAACGGCCCCTCCATTCCGTTGGCGACAAAGTCCGGGGATCGAAAGTCCGGGGACCGGAAGTTGACGGTCGCCTGCGAGCCCGTGGTCAGCGTATTGACCGAAATCGCCAAGCAGCTTCAGCCGGGCCGCTGCGTCACCTGAGTTTGCCGTTATTGCGAGGAGCAAAGCGACCAAGCAACCTGTCTCGGGCGCGCGTTCGCGCCAACCGCTCGCTGCCAGAACGATCGCTCGCGGGCGTCTCATCTCAGGAAGCGAACATCATTCCGCCGGCGCCTCATCGCCGGTACTGTGGCGGCTCGCGAGCAGTCCCAACGCCAACCCGCCCAAGGCCAGAATCGGGATCAGCTTCTTGACGCCGATGGCACGGATTACCTGGATGCCCGCCGCAACCAGCACGGGATCGGCAAGCGCGGTTTGCACGGCTGATTTTGCGGTCTCCGCCGCGTGGGCCGCGCGAGCCTCGACCTGCTTTTTGCGGGCCATGTAGCAGCCGGCCGCGATCACCGTGACCACAAAGTACACGCCGGCGCCGGTCAGGCAGGCTTCAACCAGTCCATATTTCTGAAACACGAAGACGAAGGCCGCGGCGCAAAGAAAGGATGTCGTGATGAACAAGGCCACGGCCGCCGCTGCCGCCAGTGAGGTCAGCCGCAACGCCGTGCCGGTGCTCTGCTTGAAATCGTTGATTATCCGCTGAAACATCCGACGCCTCGTTCAAAATAACGCTGACAAAACAACCAGCGGCGCATCCGCGCCGCTGTTCAAAATTAATGAATTGATTGCCTCGAGACGGCCATCGCAAGCCCGGGTCGTTACCGCCGCCACGTCACGCCGATCAGGAAGCCGAGCCCGAGCGCCAAGCCCACGGTTGCAAGCGGGCGCTGCGCAATGACGTCTTCCAGCGTTTCTTCGATCGAATAGGCCGCGTCCTGCGCGGCCTCCATCATGGCGCTGCCGCGCTCCGATGCATCTTCCATCGCCGAATCGACGTTGGCACGGGCTTCCTTGTAGCCGCGGCGCGCCTGTTTCTTGGCGGTGCCGGCGAAGGAGTTGAGGGCGTCGGTGATCTGTTCGGTCAGGGCTGAGATATCGTTTTTCACGGCTGCTACATCCTTCTCGAGACGTTCATAGGTCGCTTTATCCGTCAGATTTCTCATTCCGATTTCGCCATCCGTACTCGACATCAAAAGCTCCCGGATATTGAGGTTGCGTAGCCCACAAACGCCGCGCTTTGGGGGAAGTTCCCGCATTCGAACCCGATCAATCCAGCGGCAGCTGCGGCGATTGCTCCGGCAGCAGGTGCTCTTTGAGAATCAGGGCCACGATCAGAAGCGGCGAAGACAAAAAGCCGCCCATCGGCCCCCACAGCCACGTCCAGAAGGCGAGCGCGATGAACACCGCAAGTGCGTTCAGCTCGAGCCGGCGGCCGATGATGATGGGTGTGACAAAATGACCTTCGAGAAAGGTCAGCCCGGCAAAGGCCAGCGGCGCGATCAGCCCGGCGCCGAGCGTGGAGAAAGCGACGATTCCAACCGCGGTCAGAATCACAAACATCGCGACCGGGCCGATGATTGGAAAGTAATTCAAGGTCACGGCCAACGCTCCGAGCGCAGCCGGATTGGGCATGCCGGTCAGCGCACAGATGATGCCGGTAGCGGCGCCGACGCCGAGATTGATCGTCGTCACGGTAAGCAGGTAGCCGCCAAGATGCTCCTCGATTTCGTTGAGAATCTTTAGCGTTCGCAATCGCGAAGCATGATCGGCGAATGTCAGGATCAACGCGCGGCGCAGGTCTCGCCAGCTCGCGATGAACAGAATCAAGGTTGCGAAGAACAGCAGAAACTCGGTGAAGGTCGGCGACAAGAACTCGATGGTTGGCTGGATCCAGTCAAGTTTGGGCATCTGAAACGACGTGATGGTATCCGATCCACCAATCATGATCTGGAGCTGCTGCCAGAGCGCGAGCGGCCGATCGAATACATGCAATTTATCCTTCAAGAGCGATGCAAGCTCCGGCAGGCGCGTGCTCCATTCCATCAGGGGCGAAGAGATCAGCCCGACGATGAAGGCGACGCCGGCGCCGGCTGCGCTCACGATCAGAACCGCCGCTACCGAGCGGGGAATTCGATGCCGCTCAAGAAAGCGGGCAGCAGGCGCCAGCATGGTGCCGACCACGAATGCCGTCACGACCGGGAGAAAAAAAGCCTTCGCCACGTAGAGAACGGCGAAAACGCAGATGAGCAAGAGCGCGACCAGCGCGAAAGCGATTACCTCTGCGCGGCGAACGACCGGCGGCAGCTCGCTTTTGCTGTCAGGTAGCGGCATACCCGCCGGTTCACTGGGAAGGCCACGTTCATTGGGAAGGACACGTTCATTGGGAAGGACACGCAATTGGCTCTCCCCGCGCGCGCGCAACGACGAATGTGGCTTCAAGTCACCCAGGCGCGCCGCGACTGGACTCTGTTCGGCGCCAACCTGCGGGGCCCTCGAAAGGTTCCATCGCGCAAATGTGAGCGGCACGACCGGTTGACAGGATTGATCCCTTGAATGGAACCGGCGGGCCTCGGCCGCGTTTGTTGTGCAGAGCATCAGCCTGATGCCCACATCCAACGGGGCGACTCATGACACAGGGACGTGAAGGAAATCGCAGGCCACGGCCGCGCGTGACCAGCGCGCTGGTCTTCGCCGGAGCTCTCTTATTGGCACCGGCAATTGGCTCCAACCAGGCGAATGCGCAGGTTCTCGGCTACGCATACGCGCCACAAAATTCATTCCCGTCAAACAATATGATGCTCGCGCCATCTGCGCCCGCGCTGACGGACGAAGGTGGCAGCGTGCTCCCGGAGAGACTGCGGCGTGCCACGGTAACCTTTGATAGCCGCGAAGCGCCCGGCACCATCATCATCGATACCGGCAACACCGCGCTGTACTACGTGCTCGGCCAAGGCCGCGCCATTCGTTATGGCGTCGGCGTCGGCCGCGACGGCTTTACCTGGTCCGGCGTGCAGACCATCAGCCGGAAGGCGGAATGGTCGCGCGCCAGCCTTATCTGCCGCGTTTCGTCGCGGGCGGCCCCGGCAATCCACTTGGCGCTCGCGCCATGTATCTCGGCTCCAGCCAGTATCGCATTCATGGCACCAACGATCCCTCGACGATCGGGAAGTTTGTCTCCAGCGGCTGCATCCGCATGACCAATGAAGACGTCACCGACCTGTTCAGTCGTGTCAATGTCGGCACCAGGGTCGTGGTGCTGCCTAAGAACGCACCCCACCTCGAAGCAAGGGGAACGATCACGGTTCGCCCGACGGTGGCGCAGTCGCGTCCCGTTGTGACCACGTTGCCCTCAGGCCGTCACGCGATGAATCTTTCGACATCGTCACTGTACTGAGGGGGTGCAGCCGCGCAATCTCGGCTCGGAGGCGAAGATGAACCGGAGATCAGGCAGGCAGGTAGCATTGGGCGTGGCGGCGGCACTATGCACGCTGGCAGCGGCCCCTGCCGTGCAAGCCGAAGACTTCCTCTCCGCGTTGTTCGGCATGTTCGGAGGCGGCCGGCCGCATCCGCCTTCGATGCCCCTGCCGTTTGCCGGCGAGGGCAATCCCTTTGC